>ERZ1023324.184-NODE-184-length-28157-cov-4.819764_pt1 | contig 28157 bp, 30 predicted proteins | sample MGYA00520886_ERZ1023324 | MGnify/ENA primary metagenome ERZ1023324 (study PRJEB32759, sample SAMN07749864) | skin metagenome | biome: transportation; feature: city; material: polyester macromolecule | host: Homo sapiens | place: Hong Kong:KT line | collected...
GCCGGACGACGGCAGCGGGGACGTGTTCTTTCATCTGGATCCGGTCTGGTCGTCGCCAGACTGCGACTTCATCGGGATCGACAATTACATGCCGCTGAGTGATTGGCGGGATGGATTTGGACATGCGGACCACGCGGCCGGGCATTCCTCGATCTATGATGTCGCGTACTTGAAAGCGAACATCGAGGGCGGGGAATATTACGACTGGTTTTACGCCAGTCCTGAAGACCGGGACAGCCAGACGCGCACACCGATCGAGGACACGGCGCATGGGGACGATTGGGTGTTCCGGCAAAAGGATGTGCGGAACTGGTGGCAGAACCCACACCAGAACCGGCCGGGCGGGGTGCGTGACACAGGCGTGACAGGCTGGGTGCCGCAGTCCAAGCCGGTCTGGTTTACAGAAATGGGCTGTCCGGGGATCGACCAGGGACCCAACCAGCCGAACGTCTTTTATGATCCGAAATCCTCGGAATCGTTCGTGCCGTATTATTCCTCCGGCGCGCGCGATGACTTTGTTCAGCGCCGCTACCTGCGCGCCATGCTGGAATACTGGGCGGATCCGGCGAACAACCCGGTTTCTGCTGTCTATGGCGGTCCGATGCTGGAGCCCGGCCGGCTTTATGGCTGGGCGTGGGATATAAGGCCGTTTCCGTCGTTTCCGATTGCCGCCGATATCTGGGCTGATCATGCCAATTTTTATACCGGCCATTGGCTGTCCCGGCGCATGGGCGGGGCGCCGGCGGACGGCATTGCCAAACTCATGATGGAGCGGAGCGGGCTTGTTGAGGGCGCGGACTTTAATACGGACGGCATGATTGGCACGGCGGACGGTTACATCATCGACACCATAACCTCTGCCCGGTCCGTGATTGAAAGTCTCGGGGCCGCCATGGCCTTTGATCCGGTGGAAAGCGGCGGGCGCATCGAAGGGCGATCGCGGCGGCACCTGAAGCCGGTGGCCACTCTGGATCCGGCGGGCATGCTGGACCGGGGCAAAAACCAAGCGCCGGTCACCATTCGCCGGGCGCAGGAAACGGACTTGCCGCGCGCGGTTCGGGTGACCGCTTATGACGCGGCACGGGATTTCCAGACCGTGACCGGGGAAGCCCTTCTGGAAATGGTCGTCAGTGACCGGGTGGTGGTGACCGATACCCCGATGGTGGCGGACTTTCCGCGCATGGTGGCGCTGGCGGAATTCCTGTTGCAGGAAGCCTGGGCCAGCCGGGAAGGCTATCAGTTTGGCACGTCCGAGGCAGGCCTTGCGCTTGAGCCGGGCGATCTGGTGTCGTTTGACTTTGGGGGGCGGTCGCATCTGGTGCGTCTCACAAAGGCCGTCGACGGTCTGGGGCGCAAGATCGAGGGCAAGAGCTATGACGGGCCGGTCTATGAACCGGCGCGCAATTCAATCATCGAGCTTGGCCGCATTGGCGGCGGTGGCGGATCCGGAAACGGTGGTGGCGGTACTGGTGGCGGTGGCGGCGGCCGGCCGGATGTGACGGCGGACGTGACGCCGGTCTTTATCGATGGGCCTTTGCTGCGCGATCAGGACAGTGCGCATCAGGGCTATCTGACGGGAACGCGAAAACCGTTTGCGTCCGGTCTGGTGTTTTTGTCCAGTCCAACCACAAGCGGATATGTGGTCCGCGCCAGCCTGGCGGTTCCCGGCCGCATCGGGCATCTGACGGCCGATCTCGCGCCGGGGCCGCTCTATCGCTGGGATCGCAAGACTGTGGTGGAACTGGAGCTGTACGACGGCCAGCTGCAGGGTCTTGACGATCTTCAGGTGTTCGCCGGCGGCAACGCTGTCCTTGTCGAGGCGCCGAACGGGGACTGGGAACTGGTGCAGTTCGCAAATGCGGAGCTGACCGGCGCGCGGACCTACCGGTTGACCCGGCTGCTGCGCGGTCAAAAGGGAACGGAAACCGCCATGGGCGCACTCAGTGGGGCGCGCGTGGTCTTTCTGGATGGCGGATTGGAACAGACGGGTCTTGATCGCGCACAGATCGGCTTGCCGCTGAACTGGCAAGCCGGACCCGCAAGTGGAGCGGTCGGGGATCCGGACTTTGTCGGAAAAACTGTCACCTTCACTGGGCGCGGGGAACAGCCGCTGTCCCCGGTGCACCTGAAGGCAAGTGACGCGGCGGGTGGTGACATCGCCTTGTCCTGGATCCGCCGAACCCGGATTGGCGGGGACGGATGGGAACAGGCGGACGTCCCGCTTGGCGAAGATCTTGAGACTTATGAAATCGAAATCTGGAAAGCCGGAAGCTTGAAGCGAACGCTTCAGGCGGCCAGCCAGTCTGTCACCTATACGGCCGCCCAACAGGCGGCCGATCTTGGATCGAGTGGGCAACCGTTTGAATTCCGCGTTTTCCAGATGTCCGCAACCTATGGCCGGGGCGCGGCCGGAAAGGGAAGCTATCAGCCATGAGCACACCGAACCTGAAACTGCCGGAAATTGCCGCCAGTCAAAGCCAGAAGCACATCACGCACAATGAGGCCTTGGGCATACTTGACGCAGTGGTCAACCTGTCCGTCCTCTCGCAAACCATCACCAGCGATCCGGCTAGTCCGGCAGATGGCGCCCGGTATCTGGTTCCGGCCGGGGCTAGCGGCGCCTTTGCCGGTGAAGACGGCAAGATTGCGTCTTACCGCGAGGACGCTTGGACGTTTTACGATGCAGCGGCCGGGTGGCGGGCCTTTGTGGCAGATGAGGGCGGTTTTGCGGTCTATGACGGGACCAATTGGAACGGGCCGGACCCGTCCCTGATTTCCTTCACCCCAAACGGCGCGGAAAGCCGGATTGTCACGATAGAAGAGGAACTGACCTTAAGCGGTGCCAGTGTCTCCAGCACGGTTCAGATCCCGAACCGGGCCGTGGTCTTTGGCGTTTCGACCCGGACGACAGAAGACGTCACCGGTGTCTGGCAATATCACTGCGGCATTTCCGGGCAGCCTGAGAAATTCGGCGGGTATCTCGGGATCGCGGCGGGATCGAACAACGCCGGCGTGATCGGGCCAGAGGCCTTTTATGCCGATACGCCGGTGGTGATTACGGCACATGGCGACACGGAAGCCTTTACCGGCGGCAAGGTCCGGATAGCGCTGCATTACTTTTTGCCGGTGGTGCCGCAAAGCTGATGCCGATCAAACCATTTCAAGAAATCTTCCGTGCCGCCTATGCGGCCTTTTTTATGCCTGAAGGAAAGGGGGCAGATCATGCAGATGAGTGAAAAAGGACTGGCGTTCCTGGCCGGTCATGAGGGGTTTGTCAGCAAAGCCTATATCGACCCGGCCGGCGTTGTAACGATCGGGTACGGGTTCACCATGCGCGGCCGGGTGTTTGCGGCCTGGTGGCGGACCCGCCATGGCCGCAAGCTGAGGCTTGGGGACACGATTAGCCGGCGGGACGCGGATCACATCATGACGCGGATGCTAACGCAAGAATATGAAATCCCGGTCGAGCGGACCTTTGAAACCCTGCCGCAACACCAGTTCGATGCCTGCGTGTCTGTCGTCTACAATCTGGGCGCCCGGGCGCTGAGCTGGAACTGGGCCAAGGCCTTGAAGCGGGGCGATGTCAAAGAGGCTGCAAGACTGTTGCGGCAGACGGGAACAACCGCCGGCGGGCATCGTCTGAACGGATTGGTGCGCCGGCGCAAAGAAGAGGCCACGCTGCTTGAACATGGGATCTACACCGGCGTCTTGGAAGGCCGTGCGCGTCTGGCCCGGCCGGTGCCGCCCCACCAACCAGATCCCGTTGTCCGGGAAGCGCAGGAAGCGCTGACCCGCTTTGGATTTGATCCGGGCGTGATTGACGGCTGGATGGGACAACGCACAAAGGCGGCCGTGCTGGCCTATCAGCGCCAGCATCCGGACCTTGTGAATGACGGGATCATCGGTCCCGCCACCCTGGCGCAGCTCAGAAAGGATGCGCTTGTCATCAAGGACAGCCAGATCGGCGGCGCGCTGGTCACCGCTGTGACCGGTGGCGGTCTGTTCGGTGTGCCGTGGACCTGGATCCTGGGCGCCGCCTTCGGGCTCGGGTTGATCCTTATCGTGTATCTTGTCTGGCGTTATGGCGATGTTCTGACCCGGCGCCTGCAAGGCAGCGCGGCAAAAAGGGAAGCTGCGCCATGATTGCCGTGTTCAGATTTCTCGCGCTCACCAAAACCGGCCGCCTGTGTGCGGCCGTTTTGGTTGGTGCTGTGTTCATTGCGTCCGTTTATGCGCTTGGGGGAAACCACGCGCGGTTAAAGGACAGGGCCAAGGATCTGGAATCGGCCCTGGAACTCGAGCATGGAAGGGCGCGCGACGATGCCTATTTGCAGAACCTGGAAGACGATCACTTGTGTCTTGAGTATTTCCGTGGGTTTGGCCGGGTGCGGGACCCTCAAGAATGCCGGGCCCTGCGCGGGGTTCACAGCGAATAGTCCGAGCCCGGCCGGGTTTGCAGCCCTGGTGAAGACCGATCGCGGCGGGGCGGAACGCGTCGCCGGCAATGACCGCAACGGCAAACGGCGGGGGTGCTGGTGATGGAAGGTCCAATCACGTGGGAACAGTTGCTGGGGCTGACCTTCATCGGCGGGGCGCTTGGCGGGGCGTGGTGGTTCCTCTTTGCCGCGATCTTAGGGGTTCGGCGGGACCTGAATGAATTCCGCCTGAAGGTGGCCGAAGAATACGCCAGCCGGGAACACCTCCGGGAAGTTGAAGTGCGGCTGGTGGATGCGATCAACAAGCTGTCGGCGGATCTTGAGACATTGCCAGAAAGGTTGGCCAGCGTGCTGGCCTCCGTCCGCCACTAGGTGAGATCTTGTCGCAGGGGATGAGGTGGGCGGAAAGCGCTCCCCGGTCTTGCGATAGGTTTCCAGGCAAATGAGCAAAGCAGAGACGGCGGGCCCGCGGTCAGGTCTTACTGGGGCTTTCCTGAATGCGATGTGAGCTTTTCCGGATCGGCGCTTGACGGTTTTCGTGACTTGAGAACATAAGAAGAACATGAGCGCGGATTGGACAACGGAAGACGAGCTGGCCCGGTTGATCCGGGCCCGGGCCGCGCGCGGCCGAATGGTCACCTTACGGCCGGAGACGGCCGAAAGGATCGCCCGGCGGCTGCTCACCCCCACCGGTGCGGACCGGCATCTGACCGGACTTGGCTTTCGCCTGGAAGTCTGGAGCCCGGACGGGCGTGGGTTCCTGGAGCTGCTTGCCGCCACCCAGAGCTATCAGCTGATCAAGCTGGTCTTTGATGCGGCCCTGAAAACCCGTCCGGGCGGGCGGCTGGTGGTGCGCCAGGGCATCCGGGTGGTGCTCGATTCCGGGCCGCCGGATCCGGGCGGGGCGGGCAATGTCGTGCGCTTGCCGACGGCAGGAGCCGTCCGGGCGCGGTGACACAAGGCGGTGCATCGCTCTGCATGCCGTAGCGAAGAACGGACCTTCAGGTTCCCGATCTGACACTGCTGCCCGATCCCGATTGTTTCTTCAGGTCGCTGAGCAGACGTTGTTTCGATGCCATTTTTGATGATCTTCAACGAGAACCTTTACGCGCAGCGATGCAAATGAGGAGCGTTCTGGTTGGTCCGTTCCCCAAAAAAAAGCCCGGATGCGCTCAGATGCGGCATCCGGGTTTCAGTTGATCGAGGTAAGAATTGGGACTCAGTCATTCGCCCCAACACCTAAGTGTGAAGGTCGGTGGTCACCACTCAAAAAGGTCAGCTTCGGAAAAGGCAGCGGCGTGGGTTGGGGGAAACGCCTGAGCCCTCGACAAACCTGGTTTTTGACCGGTCGACGACAACACTTCACGTTGGGGCAGATAGATCACACAAGTTCCATGTCAATTGGCCGAATTTGTCGCACGCGCGCTGCCCAAGGACGGTGATTAGGTCATATCGCGTCTTGAGAGGCGAAGAGTGAGAGGATGATCAGATCAAGGGCCACCCCAAAGCGAGGTCTCCTGTGGCTTTTGAACACTGGTGGGCAGCGGGCCCATGGGGGAAAGCCGCTGTATTGCCGAGGACCTGTCTGGATTAACGGAACACCGGGTGCTGCTAAATGCGTGCTCTTGCCTAAGATCCGTGAGGCCGGACATCCGCGGCATTTGAATTGCAAGAAGAACCGACCTGCACGCCCGGCGTTGGTGCACAGGACCGTTTTTTATCCCGCGCCAGAGCCGTGTGCTGTGCCGGTCAAAAACAGGACGTTCCACTGAAGACTTCAAAGGTGCTGCAGCTGGAAATGTAGTTGAGGGAGAGATCCGGTAGGATTTCAATCACATGGCGGCTGCCGTCAGAACAGGCCGCCGCGACGAAGCTCGTGCCGCTGGTCGACTTTCCAAGGACCTTCACTCGTGTGACGGCGGGACAGGCCTTTCCTTCGGTTGTGATCACGGCCTGGAAGAGCACCTCCACTGGCTGGGCCAGGCCCGGCGGCGACAGAAGCAACAGGACTGCAACCGAGAAAACAAGTGCGCGCATACGGACCCTCTTGCCTGTCAGCAGGGAAAGTGAGGTTTCAATTTACGTGCATTTTATCAAAATGCAATTAATAGATGTATACTTCGCCTTCGCACCTGAGGAGACTTTACCCCAGTTTTTACCCCAACTTTTACCCCAAAATGTATCGCAGAAAAATTTATGTCATTGAAATATATAATAAAAGTATTTGATTTTGGGCGTCTCGACCGCACCATCAATCACACTACCAAGTGATTGAGTTCATAAAGAAGCCGGCCCTTGGGTCGGCTTTTTTGTTTTTGGTATTCACCCCGTTTTTCGCGTCGACTGTAAGCCGCGGAAATCTGAAGTTCGCGCACCCTTCGGTACCGCATTGCTGATGTGCTCGGACATTCAGCTTAAAAAAAGACCCACCAACTGGCGTTGGCGGGTCAGCAGGAGGAGAACGCAATTTGCTGCAGGGGGAGCGCAGCACGCCTTGCGTTGAGACAAGATCCAAGATCGGGATCTGGGTTTGATACGCAGTCAATTTTGATATGGATTTTCAGATACTGGAATTTTTGCTGCGATTTTCGGTTTTTTCAGAGCTGGACAGGTTTTCTTACGTCCTGAGATCCAACCGGCTACCCATCGCTTGATGAGCTGAGATCTGTGTCAAGAGATCACAAGGGCCAGCGTATCAGAACAGGTTTTTTGCAGCCAAGCGGTTCGCCTGACAGCCGGCTCGCGATGAAATCGGCCACGTCCGCGCGCGCAATGATGCCATTGCGCCATTTTTTCGGGTCTTCCAGAACCTTGTACCGCCCGGATTTGGGTTGATTTGTCAGAACGCCCGGCCGAACGATCAAGTAATCAAGCCCGCTTTCCGAGATCATCGCTTCCTGGGTGGTTTTATCCGCATATGCGCGTCCGAGAAGCGCCTTGAACGGGAGGCGTTGCAGCGGATTGACGGCTGAGCGGCTATCACCGGCCCCAAATCCCGTCACGGCTATGAGACGGTTGATGTTGACATTCTCCATCGCCGGAAGCAGCACCTGGGTGGCTTTTGAAAACAAGGTCACCGGGCCGGTGATCATGTCCAGGGACGCCGGAACGCCCAAGGCCAGAACCACTGTGTCGATACCGCCGAGTGCTCGATCGATGTCGCCGCGATCCAGCGCATTGCCTTGGAATGCTTCAATCGCGCCGGTTTTGCCCATCGGAGTTGTTCCACTGCGAGACATTGCGCGCACGGCGTGACCTTTCTCCGCAGCTGCTAGACAGACTGCTTTGCCAATGCCCCGGCTGGCGCCGATCACCAAAATGTTCGCCATCAGACCTCCAAACCTTGTTCGTTGAGCGTTTTAGACCGCTCATGCCTGCGGATGAAAATCGGCCAGGAAGGCCTACCGGCAAGCGTGGCCAAACACCGCAGGAACGATTTTTGTAAGGAGAGGCTTGCCGATCAAAGATTGGTTGGAGCATCGCTGATCACGGCAGTTGCTCTGCCCTTCGCCCAGCGATCCTCAGGCCGAAGGCGCGTTTTTGGAGGAAAATCCGATGCGTCCGATCATTGGCAGTTTCAGAGAAAAATCATTGAGATCAATGCCGTAGGTGAGGCCCAATATATTGAGCTCCAATCCTTCTTCCCAAGCAACCATAACCCCGAGGAGGCCCATCAAGGACAGTTGGTAGCCGGTGCCGCTCGGTGCCTTCGCCCAGAGCCCTGAGGCCAGGTAGTCCTTGCCAACAGCGGTTGGGGGCAGGTCCAGCCGCAATTCAGGAAGCACTCTGCCAAGATGGGCGACAAATGTATTCGAGTTGGGGCCGGGCCAGACTGTGTAGATGCTGTTGAAATCGTAAGCGTCAATGGCTGTTTGCAGGCGCACAATCGCCTCGCTTGCCGGTTCACCGCGCAGTTCTGCCAGAAGCTCTGGTTCGGAGCCGAACCAGCGGCTGTCCGGTGCGCGACGGGAGGCCCGCACAGCATTGCCGCCGTAGCGGACCCGCCACCCCGTGACTTCATATGTGGTAAAATGATCGGCATTCGCCGGTTTCACGGATATCCAGCTATGGACCCCAAAATAGCCGCGCCAGCTGAACGCCCGCGCCGCGTAGACCTGAACGATCGCCTGCTGTTCCGTGCGTGGATCTGGCGCAATGCCGATGGGCTCCCGGTTGGCGGTGCTCCAGTGGGTGTCCGGTGACCGGACGCCCGACAGATAGGCGGTCAGCCCCAGCGCCAAATTGAACAGGATAAAACAGGCACTCCAGATCAAGAGCCGACGCATGGTGTTCCTTTCGTCATGGACGTTCTTGATCGGAGGCAATTTTGGTTTTCTTTTGACAAAGACACCGGCAACGTACTCCGCCTAAAAAGACCGGGCACAGCGAAAGCCGATATAGACTACTGCTGTGCCTGCCGGTTTTGTTGCGATGTGATCCCGATGCATTTGCCGCGGCCCATACCACCAAGAGCCGCCGCGCGTGGTTTTTTGACCGCCCGCGCCATTTTCGGTCCACTCCCAGACGTTTGCGCCCATATCGTAGAGACCGTTGACACCGGGCCGTGTTGTTCCGGCTGGAGCATGGCCGGTGCCACGGCGCAATACAGCACTGACGTCAATAGCTGGTGAGGCGCCGCAACCCTCAAGACAGTTGGCGCCTTCCGGGCTCTTTCCGGTCGGGTAGGGGTATGTCACACCCGGTTCGAAGGGCGCGGGCGGTGAGATCCGGCGCTCCGTGTAGGCTGCTTCGACCCACTCCGCATCAGTCGGAAGACGTTTTCCGCGCCAGCCGCAATAAGCTGATGCCTCCTCGAAGGTCACGTGCACGGCGGGCTCCGTGTCCAACGCAGGAAGGCCGAAAGGCGTTCGCCATGTCCAACCAGGTTTTTGAACCCAGCCGGATTCATACACTTCCCCGCCGCCCGCGATTTCCGCCGACGTCGTTGTGTTTGTGGCATCAATGAACTCGCGGAAGGCGCCGATTGTGACCTCGGTCCTGTCTATTTCAAAGCTGCCGATATTGACCATCTCTTCAGCCTTCGCGTTACCAGCGAAAGCGAGCATAAGAAACAGGCACGTCAGACTTCGCATAAGCACTTTCTTTGTCGTCTCTGGTTTGCCCTGAGAGGTGAACGGGCAAATATTTGCGATGGGCTTCCCGCCGAAGCCGCGTACAGCACCGCTTTTGGAATGCTTACTCACATCGAGCCGTCGTCCGGGACTGCGCGGTTTGGTGGACGCGCAGGAGTAAAATGACGCCCTCAGAGTTGTTCGCTCAAGAAGGTCGAGAAGGCATCCCAGCTCGCGGTATCAGCCCGTTCCTGGTAACGGTTCGAGCCGAAGACTGTGAAGGCATGGGGCGCGCCAGAGTATACTTCTATGGCGTATGGCGTGCCGGCGGTTTCCAGCTCTTTGGCGAGCGTTGCGACATCATCCAGCGTGATTGATGTGTCGGCACCACCGTGCAAAACCAACAGCGGTGGTTCATTGCCGGTCCAGGATTGATCCTCGGGTGTGGACAGTCCGCCATGGAAGCTGGCATAGCCGGTCGCCATGCCGGACATGTCGCTGCGGGCCATTTCAAGGGCGACCGCACCACCAAAGCAGTACCCCATAACCACCATTTGCGTGTCACCTGCCAGTTGTTTCGCCTGATCAACACCTGCTTGGATCAGGGACCTCATGCGATCGCGATCCTGATAGAGGGCACCAGTTGCAGCCCGGCGATGGTCAACTGTTTCGGTTGGTGTGTCATTGCCGAACATGTCCAGGGCGAAGGCGTTGTACCCCATGTCTGCAAGCATATCCGCCCGTTTGCGTTCGTAATCGGTCATGCCGTCCCAGTCATGAACGATCAGAACAAGGCCTTTCGGGTCCTCAGCCTTGGCAAAGTATCCGGTGAAGGCTTCTCCGGAGACGTCATAGGCAACGTCTTCGGCAAGGGCTGGACCGGTCAGCATCATCGCAGCCAGGAGCGGTATCGTGAAACGCATATCAAATCCCACCTCAAATCCAGTCATTAACTTGCTCTGCGGCCTCCGCCGCTGACCAAACGTCAGATAGAACAGGTGGGCTCCATGGCAATCTCGCTCGGGTTCGCACTAGTGTGACTGCGCATCAAGTATGCCGAAAGACGTGGAGCCCTTTGAAAACGGCGCCACAGCGCTATATCCCGACTGCGTCAATACTTTTTTGAACCATTGCCTCCGACAGAAAGCTCAAACGGCAGTGTTGGGTGCCTTTTCCTGCGAAGTCTTATGGACGAAAAACTCTCACTGAACTATCGAACCGCGCTTCCGGACGCCTTGCGCGTGCTTTTGGAGGACTATCCACGCACCGGATGGACGCAAGATGCTGGCTACAACGGTCTGATCCAGTTCTGGCTCGAACGGCACATGATGTTTCGCGATCTTCTCGCGCGTTTGAATTCCCTGTGCGAGCATCGGCTTGATAAAGCGATTGCGCCAGAGGTCTTTGCATCAAACCTTGCCCAATACGGATCCCTGCTGGTTTCTGAGTTGCATGGGCACCACACGATCGAAGATCACCACTATTTTCCGGTACTTGTGTCTAAAGACAATCGGCTTTCTCAGGGGTTTGAGTTGCTGGACTCCGATCACCATTTGCTGGACGCCTATCTGCAAGGGTTTGTTGATCAGGCCAACGCCGTCTTGTCTCAGACGAATGAAGAAACAAACGCTGTCTCTGCTTTCCATGATACAGTCGAGCGACTGTCCGAAAAACTTGATCGCCACCTAATAGACGAGGAAGAGCTGGTTGTGCCGGTCCTGCTGAAGTACGGCGCGCATGGTTTGTGAGTTGTCAGCAATTGCTCGTACGCATCGTCATTTGTAATGCGCGCGCCGGTCGGAGAACTTGCGGACCCGCTTGCGCCAGGCCCGGTAGCTGGAGGGTTTCAAGCGATCCCGCATCAGCGCTTTAACTTGCGGTTCAAGAAGCCCGTATTCCAGTTCAATCTCGGCAAAACTGATGTGATCGGAAAGGGCCATCTCGATCACCTCACTTGCATGCTCCTCACACAGCTGGGAGGGATCCGTCAGTTTTTTGCGTCGGGTCGAAGACTTGGTTTTCAGTGGCAGCATGTCTTGTTCAGCGTTACTCGACCTCAATTTGAACCTCGTTATATCTCTTGGCCGGGAGCACAGACGGTGCATCATAAAATGCGAATGAGACCGGGCCGGTTGTTGTAAAACCGTGCTCTGTCAGGCTAGCAAGCAAATGCATCGCCTCATCCGCGAAATTCTCATCCGACCAGCGGCCAGAGAAACTGCGAACCGCTACCTTTCGTTCGCCAAGCGTCGTCGCTTCAATGCGTGTATTGATCGGCTCTGCTGCGGAAGCCGCGTCAACACCGTCAGGCAGAAAGAAAAACATCTCCCAGTCACCATCCACCAGATCGCTTGTCGTGCCTGATCGCGGAGGTGCGTTGTTTGAACCATATGCCCGCTGCAATACCGGCGCGGTCATGTCGTAGTGATGCCGGCCTTCGTTGTTTCCGGTGATGTAGCTGTAGAGAGCGTTGAAGCCGCTTCGGGTTGCCGCGCTCCGGCCGTTGCTTTCGACAATCCGGACCGCAGCTGCTGGTGGGTAGTGCCGGATCTCGAACTGCCTGTGTTCCTGCAAAAGCTCATAAGCGGGCTGCTGAAGTGTTGCCCGATCGTGATTTGCCCGTACCATCAAGGTCTCCATGAAAGGTGCTGTAGAGCCAAATGGTGCATCGGCGAACGAATGCCAGTCCCATCTGTTCGCCCGGATGCGGCATCTCTGACAAACCCCCTCTAGAACTGGGGGTCGGCAAACAGGCCAGCAATTTGTACTGGGATCGATCAGCTCAGCTTTTATGCGCAAAATCCGAAAACAGAATGCTGCATTGGCCAGTTTATACGGGAAATAAAAAATCTCATCTTCGCGGCAACACGCTGCTCAAGGAGATGATGTATGAAAGCGATGGTCTTAAAGGCATATGGTGAGGCTGCAGAATTTGATGCTGTCCAATTGCCGGATCCTGAGGTGAAGCCCGGACAAGTGCTCGTGCGCATTGGCGCGACCAGCGTCAACACTGTTGATACGATGATCAAACAGATGGGGACCGACCTTCCGCTGTCTCCAGAGTTGCCAGCCCTCTTGGGAATGGACTTTGCCGGTACGGTTGAGGCCGTGGGAGAAGGAGTTGACGGCTTTGCTCCGGGCGATGAGGTTTATGGCTGCGCTGGTGGGCTGGCCGATCTGCCGGGCGCATTGGCGGAACTGATGGCAGTTGATGCGCGGCTTATTGCCAAGAAGCCCCAGTCTTTGACCATGCGCGAGGCAGCAGCACTTCCGCTTGTTGGTATCACCGCGTTTGAGGGTCTCACCCGCGCAGGCGTCAAAGCAGGCCAAAAGGTTCTGGTTCATGGTGGCGCTGGTGGAGTTGGACATGTTGCAGTCCAGCTTGCGAAGCATTTCGGTGCGGAAGTTTATGCGACCGGCTCCAAAGACGCGCAATTGTCTGCGATCAACGGATACGGCGCAACAGCCATCAACTATACGTCCGAGGCGGTCGCCGACTATGTGGCGAAATACACGGATGGCCGGGGTTTTGATGTTGTCTTTGACTCCGTCGGCGGCGCCAATATGGCAAACTCATTCGAGGCAGCAGAACTGAACGGAAATGTCGTGTCTACAGTGGCGCTGGTCGAGCTGGACTTGAGCGTCGCCCACTTTAAGGGCTTGTCCCTTCATGTGGTCTTTATGCTGATCCCCATGCTGCATGATTTCAAACGCTCAGAGCACGGCGTCATCCTCACCAAAATTGCCGAAATCGTTGATGCTGGGGAGCTGAAACCGCTTTTGGATGCAGCGCGTTTTCACCTTCCGGAAGTTGGGGCGGCCTATGACCGGCTGACAAGCGGGCAGGCGATCGGCAAGGTCGTCGTGGAGCTGTAATCGCAATAAAGTTTGAAGGCGGCAAACGAGTTTAACTCGACACTCTACGCCAATAAAATTGGCCGCTCTGACTGTTCGGTTGGGGCGGCCTTTGCCAAGCAACAAGCTCGAGCACAGCGTTCGATATCGGACGTGCGCTGTTCAAACTGGGTTTTGCGCACCAGCGAAAAAAGTCAGTCGACCATCGCCATCGAAGATTGGCCTGATGCGCAACCGGTTCATGAAAGGCGTGCCGTCTTTTCGATAATTCAGAATATCGATTGTAAAGCGCGTTTGGGCTTTCAAACCCTGGCGGATTGCTTCGATCGCGAAAGGGTTGGTTTCCGGACCTTGAAGGAAACGGCAGTTGCGCCCAACGGCTTCGGCCGATGTGTACCCGGTCTGGCGTTCGAATTCTTCACTAACAAAGATCATCGGATTGTCCGGGACATTCGGATCGGAAAATACGACGCTCATGTCCTGTTCTTCAGTTTCCAAAAGAGATCTCAGTTGATCGTCAGTTAGAGAGGTGACCATGGCGCTTTCCTCAAGATTTTATCTTGCGGCATGACCTTAGATGATCTCATCGACGCGCCATATTCAACAAAAGCGCAAGCTAAATTCTCATGGCCTCGCTGATGCTGTCCGTCTTGTCGCCTGGATGTCTTGCTCTATCTGGCTGGCGACTGACCGCAAAGGCAACTTACCTCCATTTCTGACGGAAGCTTTGCATGGCAAAGAACATTCTTGGCGATCCTCTCGAGAGCTGTTGTACCGACCCGATGACCGGATATCTTCGGGATGGGTTTTGTGCAACGCATGATCTAGACCGAGGGAGCCATGTTATCTGCGCCGTGGTGACGGAGGAATTTTTATCCTTCACCAAGGCACGCGGGAACGATCTACAAACGCCCATTCCAGCCTTCGGTTTTCCCGGGCTTAAGCCGGGAGATGGCTGGTGCCTATGCGCCCTTCGCTGGAAGGAGGCGCATGAAGCGGGGGCGGCGCCAAAAATCAAAGCTCGTGCAACTCATGAAAGTGCTCTTAATTTCGTACCGAAGGATGTGTTGCTTGCCTATCGGATTGATTGATGTGCGCTGCGATGAAGCAGATGCAAGCTCTGCTTTGAACCGCTTTGGCGAAAAACATCACCGGCTGTCCGGCACCTGCTTCAGGCAAAATTCACGTGGTTGCTCTTTGCCTCGGAGGACGTCATGAACGGTTTGCAACTCAGTTTCGGCAGTTCATGGCTCTGGGGCTTGGTCGCGCTTGTCGTGGTGTTATGCGGATTGGGGGCGGCCCTGTTTTTCCGCTTCGTGCCCGTGACCAGGGCGGATGTTCCTGCGGTGACAACGCGGTCCGCCGTTGGAGATACGGAACTCGCCGGTGGGTTTTATGCGGTCCGCCGGCTTGAGGCCGTTAACCTCTCGGCGCTGGAACAGCAGATTGCTCAGACTGCCCGCACACAACGGGTGTCAGGTTCACTGGATGATTTGCCGCTCGTATTCGTCCATCGCTCGAAGGTGTGGGGCTTTCCGGATGTCACCCAGGTCTGGGTGGAGGGCGATTTCGTCCACATCTACTCGCACCTTGTTTATGGTGGCTCTGATCTTGGTGTGAACCAGGATCGGATGGTTGGTTGGTTCGCAGCTCTTGGCATTCAGCCTTAAGGGCCGGGCACGGCCAAATTCTGAATTGTTGTAGACGTCGCTTCGGCAAACCCGCTTTTGGTTTTGGCGCTGAAAAGCACCGACCAAAGCCGACAATTTGAGCTGGTAGGGTTTGAAGACCATTGTCATTATTTGCAGTTGAACAAGTCACACGTTAGAGCTCAAGAAAATTTCTTTGTATATTGCGCTGAATTTACAGGCTTGTGTTCGTGTTTTCTTTAGTCTTTGCTCATGAATATGACTGTTGGGGCGTTGTTTTGCCTTAGAGGAATTTGCGCGTGTGATCTGATGTGAGTGCCAATGAAGCAACCTGCTCAGTTTGACGAGAAGTCCCGCTTTGAAGCTCCGGAATACGATCTCCTGCGTGCCGCATATGAAAATCTGCCGCAACCTGCTTGGGTTTTCGACAGAGCTGGCCGGTATGTCTTCCAAAACAAACTTGATCGAGAAGCCTTCGGAAACCTGATCGGCAAACGGGCAGACGAAACACGCATGCCCAAGGAGCAGGTCGAGCTTTGGGCCACCATGCATAAAAACGTATTGGCGGGGGAAACGGTCCATTGCATGACCGAAACAGAGACCCGCCATGGCCGTATCATGTCTGAAACGACCTTGGTGCCACTTATCATAGGCGGCCGCATCGTCGGCGGGATTGGTGTTGCGACAGACAAGACTGCGCTTGTGGCGGCAGAACGGCAAAAAGCTGCGGCGCAAGCGCGTCTGGAAACTCTTTTGGCCCTCTCGTCCGATTGGTTGTGGGAAGCGGATGCAGAACATCGACTGACGCGCATCAAGGGCGATGATGGCTTGATGGTCAAGCAATTCCCGGACTGGACCGGCAGCAAGCTCTGGGAAATCATAGAAGACAAAGCGGACCTCGACGGCAACCCGGCAAAATTCCATGATGTCTTGACCAACCGGCAAGCCATTGAGGGCTTAATCTGTGAGCTCCGAGGGCGCGATGGATCTGCGTCTCATTTTGAAGTCCACGGCGAGCCACGTTACGACTCCAAGGGCATTTTTCTCGGCCATTGGGGCGTTGCGCGCGATGTGACCCGCCGTGAAGCTTTGACCCGGCGTCTGAAATTTGCCGATCAGATTATCAATGCGACGAGAACACCAGTCATCGTTGGAGATGCAGATGGTGCCATCGAATGGGTAAACCCGGCTTTCGAAGAACTGACTGGATACGCCTTGGAAGAAGTCGCAGGCCGTAAACCTGGCCACTTCCTGCGCTGTGACGAAACCGATCCTGAAACGTCCGCACGCCTGACAGCCGCTATCCGTGCCGGTGAACCGGTTCGTGAAACCATACTCAATCAATCAAAATCTGGTCAAAAGTATTGGCTGGATATGGAAATTCGCCCGCTTCGAAATGATGCTGGTGTTTTGACCGGGTATATGGCGATCGAGGCCGATGTGACTGCTCTCGTTGAGAGTCGGCAGCGATTGCAGGCGATTGTCGACAACGTCACGGCGGGTGTGGTCCTTCATGGTCAAAACGGCGAAATTATTGCCGCCAATCCGGAGGCTTGCCGTCTTCTTCATATGAGCGAAGCGCAAATGCGTGGTCAGGAAATCATGGACCCGACTTGGGGCACAATATTTCCTGATGGCCGTCCAATGGGCGGAGAAGAAATGCCGTCGACCGTTGCGCTGCGTACCGGCGAGCCGGTCATGAACCAGATTGTTGGGGTCAAACGTCCCGATGGTGGGGTACAATGGCTGAGGGTGAATGCGAGGCCGACGAGATCTACGCCGACGGGAGACCAAGAAGTGGTGGCCAGTTTTGTGGACATCACAGCTGAGGAAAACCATAAGCGCGAGCTTGAAGAGGCGAGGACCCTCCTGAGGGATGTGATTGAAACAATTCCAGACGCTGTTGTTGCATTTGATAGCAACGACCGTTTGATCATGTGCAATCAAGCTTACCGTTCCAACTATGCCGATACGGCGCCTGCCATTGAGGACGGGGTTACGTTCCGCGAGATGTTGATGCATGGCCTCGACATAGGGCTTTATGCGGATGCTGGAGATACTGCGGAAAAACAGGAGCGCTGGTTAAAGCGGCGATTGGAATCGTATCGAAATCCCAAGTCCATCTTGGTGGAAAAACTCACCGATGGTCGATGGGTCCAAATTCGTGAACGGGTTTCAGACAGGGGTGTCAGCGTTGGCGTGCGCACAGATGTAACATCTCTGAAAAGGGCGGAAGAAGAGATCCGCCGGATTGCCGATACGGATTCGCTGACAGGCGCTGCCAACAGGAACGTCATGATCCGGGAGCTTTCCAAAATAGCGGAAAGAGCAAAGGCGGCATCAGAGAGCGCGCTGTTCGGGATCGTGGACCTGGATCAGTTCAAATCTGTCAATGATACACTGGGGCATGATGCCGGTGATCTTCTGCTGCAGGAAACCGTTGCCCGTCTGGAACGGTTTGTTGACCAGGCCGGTGGCGGTACGGTCGCGCGTCTTGGTGGCGATGAGTTTGCATTTATCGTTCCGGGCCTTGGTGGCCTTGATGGTGGGCTCTCCGATATGCCCGGCCTCCATGCCGCGCTCTGCCAGCCGGTCCAGCTAGGGTCGCGAACAATCCCTTCAACGGTTTCAATGGGTTTGGCACGCGTGCCGGCCGATGGAGACACATCTACTGAAATCTTCAAGAGTGCAGACCTTGCGCTCTACCAGGCCAAAGCATCCGGTCGGAACGGATGGCGATGTTACGACGAGCTTTACCGGCGTAGCCTTGAGCGGCGCCAAGACCTTGCGCAAGGGTTGAAGGCAGCGATCGCGAACGACCAGATTACTGTTGCCTACCAGCCTCAGGTTGAGGCGGCAACGGGCCGTTTGGTTGGTTTTGAAGCTTTGGCGCGCTGGGCGCAAAACGGAACGCCTGTATCGCCTGCCGAGTTCGTGGCCATCGCTGAGGATGCGGGCCTCGGTGTTCCCCTGGGATGCGCCGTGATCAAGGCGGCATGCCGTGACTTTGCAAAGCTGATCGATGAGGGATTTGATCCTGGCCGTTTAGCGATCAATCTATCGACGTCTCAGCTGTGCGACCCGGAATTCCCGGATCGCGTTGCGCGCCAGTTGGACAATCTGAAGGTTCTGCGGGGGCGGCTTGAGTTTGAAATCACGGAAACGGTGCTCCTGGACCAGCGTTTCGAAGAAATCCATCGGAATTTGGTTCGATTGCATGAGTTTGGTGTGCTGATCTCGCTCGATGATTTCGGCACCGGCTATGGATCCCTCAAACACCTTTTGCGGCTGCCGATCAACAAGGTGAAAATCGACAAGTCCTTCATCGAGAACCTGGATACGAGTGAAAGCGCGGCCACAATTGTCCGGACAACTATTATTCTGGCAAAGAGCCTTGGTATGGGTGTTGTGGCTGAGGGCGTCGAAACCCGGGCGCAGCGAAATTTTCTAATTGAGGCCGGGTGTTCGGATATCCAGGGTTTTCTGATCAGCAAGCCTGATGAATTGGTGAATGCGTACCAGGCTGCGTTGGACGCTGAGCAGGATGACCACCCGGAAAGCTCCTGGAGCATTTAGGCACCTTTCGGCTACTCATCGGCTGAAATGGTTTTGCGAATCGAGCGGGGGGAGCCGATACCTAGGAGATGGCAAAGCACACCTGCGAACGATTTTTTTCAGTACCCATTTCCCGGATGTGGGCCCGTATTGCGCTGGTCGCGCTTCTTTTGTGGCCGCCGGGTCTCCATTCGCAAGAGTTTACGCCAAACGAGTCTTCGCTTGGTTCCTTGACCTGCCAGCAGCTTTGGTATGTGGAGCAGGAAGTGTTGGCAGAAGGTCGTGTGTGCTTGAAGAGCCGGCGGGCACAAAACGCCTTCAAGCGAGCCAAGCCTTGTATTTCCGATGAGGAAAGAATTTTGCCGGCGAAGGCGAGAGACTATCTCTCAGCGGTGCGGGAAACGGCAACTTTGAAGAAGTGCTCTTAACTGGACGGGCTTTCGTTAAGCCTGTGGACCTTCATCGCTTTTCCGGTGGCGCTTTTGTGCATCTGCCGTTAATTCTGGAGGCACCAGCAAATAGGATGCGGCTGCTTCCGGCAAGAACGCACGGAACAAAGGGAGGGCGAAATGAGCAATGCTGCCGAGCTTGACATGCCGCCTTCACCCGAGCTGCAAATCCCGGTTCGCGACGAGGACGAACGGCTTAATCCGGACTTTATAGCGGCCGTAGAAACCGCAATCGCGGCGGAAGACAAATCCGGGCTGTCAGCAATTGCAGCCGATTTGCACGAAGCAGACACGGGCGACCTACTTGAGGCCTTAAACCCGGATGACCGGGCCGCCTTCATCCGGCTTCTCGGCGAGGATTTTGACTACACCGCCTTGACGGAGACGGACGAGGCGGTCCGTCTGCAGCTTCTGGAAGACCTGCCGAACGAAGTCATCGCGGAAGGGCTTGGCGAACTTGATTCTGATGACGCGGTCTACATCCTTGAAGATCTGGACGAAGACGACCAGGCCGCAATCCTTGAGGAACTGCCCTATGCGGACAGGGCCCAGCTCAAAAAGGCGCTGGATTATCCGGAAGACAGCGCCGGCCGCCGCATGCAGAGTGAGTTCATCGCGGTAGCGCCGTTCTGGACCGTTGGCCAGACCATCGATTACATGCGCGAAGCGCGGGATCTCCCGGATGACTTTTATGAGATCTATGTTGTCGACCCCTCTTTCAAACTGTTGGGGTCTGTCCATCTCGACAAGATCTTGAGAACCAAGCGGCGCGAAAAAGTCACTTCGATCATGGCCGAGCGGCTGGACGCCGTCCAGGCGACGGAAGATCAGGAAGAGGTCGCACGGCGGTTCGAACGCTACAATCTTGTATCTTCTGCGGTGGTTGACGAAAATGACCGGCTTGTCGGCGTTTTGACTGTCGACGATATCGTTGACGTCATCCAGGAAGAAGCCGAAGAAGATCTGCGTGCCCTCGCCGGGGTGGGCGATGAGGAAATTTCGGACAATGTCATGACAATTGCGAGGTCCCGGTTGACCTGGCTGGTTGTCAATCTTGGCACCGCGGTTCTGGCGTCTGTCGTGATCGCGCTGTTCGAGGACACAATCGAAGCGATGGTTGCACTTGCCGTTCTGATGCCGATCGTAGCGTCGATGGGGGGCAATGCCGGCACCCAGACGATGACCGTTGCCGTCCGGGGTATCGCGACCCAGGAACTCAGCGCCCGGAACCTCATGCGGGTTCTTAATCGCGAGGTCCTCGTCAGCTTTTTGAACGGACTGGCATTGGCCGTCCTGATCGGTGTGACCGCCTGGTTGTGGTTTTCAAGCGTTGGGCTTGGCGTTGTGATCGGCAGCGCCATCGTGATCAATATGCTGTTTGCCGGTTTGTCCGGCCTATTGATTCCGATCGCACTCGACCCGCTCAATATTGATCCGGCAATCGCATCCAGTGTGTTCGTGACAACCGTGACGGACGTCGTAGGCTTCTTTGCCTTTCTCGGCATTGCCGTACTCTGGTTTGGCTTGCCGTTTTAAGCATCCGAAGACCTTGCGTCAGTTGAGGTCAGTGTTTCTGAGGTTATCCCGCAACTTCATGATCTTGGTTTGAAGATCAACAATCTCCTCAAGGCTCAGGCCTGTTGACGAGAAAATGCACTCTGCAAAATGTTCGGTCTTCTTTTGAAGGTTTCGGCCCTTTCGGGTGAGCTTCAGGATCACCTGCCGTTCGTCCTTGGTGGAACGAGTGCGGGTGAGGAGACCCATGGCTTCCAGGCGTTTCAGCAGTGGTGTGAGCGTGTTGGTGTCCAGCTGAAGTTTTTGCGTGATCGCCCCGACCGGGACGTTGTTCTTGTCCCACAAGACAGTCATGGCAAGAAACTGCGGATACGTCAGACCGACGTCTTTCAGCAGCGTTTTATAGACACTGTGCATCGCATGGTTTGCTGAATAGAGCGAAAAGCACAGATATTTGTCGAGCGGCAGCGGGCTATCAGGACGGATCTCCAGCATGCCGATACCGTCGGTTTTCTCGCCGTTTTCAATTGGATATTCTACGGCTGCGTCCGATGTGTTCACCGGAACGTCACTGGTTTCATCTTCTGGATCAGTGCCTTCAACTGCTTTCACATCCGAAGCTAAGGCTGCCGTTTCAGTGGTCTTTTTGGCCTTCCGTTTCTTCGGCTTGGAAGACTTTTCCGGCGCAGCTGACTTCTTGTCTTTTTTGGGTTTTTCATCTTCGGGCGCATTGAAGCCGATTGCGTCCAGAAGTGACATTTGATTGGTCGTCGTGCTCATAATCCGCCTTATAAATCGCGCGCGACTTGATCGCAACCTATTGACGTTTTTGCCAGTGCAGCTTATGTGGGTAAATTATATCGTGCGCGATATAAAATATTGCCTTCGGGCAAATCCAGTTTTCACGTTGTAAGGGAATGATTAGATGAGCGTTGAAGTGCTTTATGAAACGAAAGCAAAGGCAACCGGCGGGCGCGACGGAGCGGTTGAAACCCTTACCGGATCGTTCAAGACCAAGCTGACGACGCCGAAAGAACTCGGTGGTGCCGGAGGTGAAGGCAACAACCCGGAGGAGCTCTTTGCGTCCGGTTACGCAGCCTGTTTCATCGGCGCCATGAAATTCGTTGGCAGCCAGGAAAAAATCGCGGTCCCAGCAGACACATCCATTACCGCGACAGTCGGCATTGGCCCGAGATCCGAGGGTGGATTTGGTTTGGAGGTCGCTCTGGAAGTCTCGGTTCCGGGCATGGACAAGGCTGAGGTCGAAGCGCTGGTCGGCAAGGCGCATGAAGTCTGTCCGTACTCCAATGCGACCCGCGGAAACATCGACGTGAAGTTATCCGTCGTCTGACTTATCTGCCGGCTCACCCAAGTCAGTGAGCTGGCCTTTCCTTAAAGGTATTCTCAATGATGGCCGGAAACCTGTTCGTGGTCGATCTGACTTATATCGCCGATCTTTCCAAAATTGATGCGTTGCTTGAACCTCATCGGACTTTCTTGAAATCCGGCTATGATCGAGGCGTGTTTTTGGCATCTGGACCTAAGGAACCACGAACGGGTGGTGTCATTCTCGCCCGCGCGGACAACCGAGCAGAACTTGAAAAACTGATTGACCAAGACCCATTCAAGCAAGAGGGCGTCGCTGAATATCGCATCACGGAGTTTAATCCGGTGATGAAAGCTGACGGCCTGTCATTCTAAATGCAGCCTGTTTACTGTTGGGCCTGTAGTGACAACCTGAGGGGCAGCTGTCTGATCGGAAAGGCGAACGTGAGCGACAGACCAAAATTGGACGGAATTCTTGAGACAGCGGTCTATGTCGATGACATGGACGCTGCGCATGGCTTTTATGAAGGGGTTTTGGGCTTGAAGCGCATGGTCGCTGGCGATCGGCTGTTCGCCTACGATGCGGGGCCGGCGCAAACTCTTCTTGTTTTCTATCGTGGACACACTGGAGAGGATGTGCAAACGCCTGGCGGAATTGTTCCCGGCCATGACACAAGCGGGCATGGGCATTTTGCCTTCCGGATTTCGAATGATCAGCTCGATCCCTGGAGGGATTACCTCTCGTCGAAAGGCGTCGACATTATCAGCGAGGTTGTCTGGCCGGCGGGTGGCACAAGCCTTTATTTCAAGGATCCGGACGGCAATATTCTTGAACTCGCATCGGCGCCGCTTTGGCCGAATTTTCTGGCCTAAATTATAAAGACTTTTACGCCATGGTGGCCGCTGCATGGGGACGGCGAGGGATGGTATGAAATTCTTGCAAGCGGTATTGCGGACCTTGTTCTACATTGCCGTCGGTGGTGTGATTTCGATTGCAGGGGCGGCATTTTTTTTCATGAACTGGGAACCGGACCGGGACGATTTTCCTGTGCGCGGCATTGATGTTTCGCATCACCAAGGCGACATCGATTGGGTGAAGGTTGCGCGCGACGACGTTGCCTTCGCTTACATCAAGGCGAGCGAAGGTGGTGATTTCCGCGACCGGGCATTTGCTGCCAACTGGCAAGCGGCGAGGGCTGTGGGCCTGCCAACGGGGGCTTATCACTTCTTCAGCCTGTGCAAGGACGGTGCCTCGCAGGCGCGCAACTTTTTGGCCGTCCTGCCGGACGAGCCGGATATGCTGGCACCCGTTGTTGATCTGGAGTTTGAAGGAAACTGTGCCCGGCGGCCAACAACTGACGAAGTGCTGCGGGAAATAAGCGCCTTTGTTGCGGCGGTGGAACCGATCGCGGGCAAGCGGGTCATTTTCTATGCGCCGGAAGAGTTTTATCGGATGTATTTGAGCGGCAATGGGCTGAACCGCAGGCTTTGGGTGCGGTCTATCTGGCACGCACCAGCCTATTCCCCAGGCTGGGTTCTCTGGCAGTACCACCAGAGGGGTACCGTGGACGGGATATCCGGCAGCGTTGATTTGAATGTTCTGCAGGCCGATCTGTCGGTGATTGACATTCAGAAATAAGTTTTTGATATAAAAAGAAAAAATAAGATCTATTGACTTTAACGTAAAAAGGCGGAAATGTGCCCGCGAAGGATCGGGTATGCAGCGCTATTTTACCATTACACAGCTCACGCAAGAGTTCGACATCACCACCAGAACGCTTCGGTTTTATGAGGCGCAGGGGTTGGTGACGCCGCAGCGCCGTGGCCGTCAAAGGCTCTACACGCCCGGGGACCGGACCCGCATAAAGTTGATATTGCGCGGCAAACGGTTGGGCTTTTCGCTGGCCGAAGTCAAAGAGCTCATTGGCATGTACGGCAGTGCACCGGGAGAAGCCGGGCAGCTGCGTCTTCTCATGGAGAAAATCGCTGCACGGCGCGAAGAGCTTTTGGAAAAACAGCGCGACATTGAATTGACGTTGCTTGAGCTGGAAGAGGTGGAAGCCGGTGCGCTCGCGCGCATGGAAGAGCTATCCCCCGTCACCAGTGAGGAGCGTTGAAGATGGATTTGAAACCGCGATCAGCCAACTGGGAACAGCGGGTGCGCAAGAGTTTTGAGGCGCAAGCCTTCATGGATCACCTTGGTGCCCGCATGGTCCATTTGGCACCTGGGGCGGTCGATCTGGAACTGTCGATGCGCCCGGAACTGACGCAACAGCATGGGTTCTTTCATGCCGGTGTCACATCCTCGATCGCTGACAGTGCGGCCGGCTATGCGGCCTTGACGCTCTTTGCAGATGGCACCGGCGTTCTGACCACCGAATACAAGATCAATCTTCTCAATCCCGCAGCCCAGCCAACGCTTGTTGCCCGCGGCCGCGTTCTGAAACCGGGGCGGACGCTAACGATTGCCCGTGCTGATGTTTATGGGCTGTCGGACGACGCACAAGTCCATGTGGCAACCGGACTTTTCACCCTGATGAGCCTTGCGGGCATGAAGGATTGAATATGGCACCAGTTACGATCAGACCGATCGAGCGGGCGGACAAAGCCGCATGGCTGCAGCTTTGGCAGGCCTATCTGGCGTTTTACGAGCAGAGCCTGGCTGACGAAGTCACCGACGGGCTTTTCGAGCGGCTGCTCTCAGATGGCTTTCATGACGGGCTGGTTGCTGAGCAGGACGGCAAGCTGGTTGGTTTCGTGCATTTCCTTGAGCACGCCTCGACCTGGTCGCTCACCCCGACCTGCTATCTCGAAGATCTTTATGTCGACAACGCTCAGCGCGGCGGCGGCGTTGGCCGCAAGCTGATTGAGGCCGTCTACGCAGCGGCTGAACAAAGCGGCTGCAGCAATGTCTACTGGCACACACACGATCACAACACCGTTGCCCGGCAGCTTTATGACCGGGTCGGTATCCTGAGCAATTTCGTGCGCTACGAAAAGCGCAAATGGGAGGACAGCGTATGATCCGCAACGATTTTCCAAGCTTCAACTTCGACCTCGGCGAGACCGCCGACATGCTGCGTGACACCGTGCGGTCCTATTCTCAGGACCGGATTGCGCCTTTGGCTGAAAAGATTGACCGGGACGACTGGTTCCCGCGCGAGCTGTGGCCGGAAATGGGTGAACTGGGCCTGCACGGCATCACGGTTGAAGAAGAGTGGGGCGGTTCCGGCCTTGGCTATCTTGAACACTGCATTGCCATGGAAGAGGTCAGCCGGGCCTCGGCCTCGATCGGCCTGAGCTACGGGGCGCATTCGAACCTGTGCGTGAACCAACTGCGCCGTTGGGGCAATGACGATCAGAAAAAACGCTATCTCGGCAAATTGGTGTCCGGTGAACATCTCGGCGCGCTGGCGATGTCCGAGCCGGGGGCTGGGTCTGACGTTGTGTCGATGAAACTGCGCGCCGATAAAAAGGGCGACAAATACATCCTCAACGGCTCCAAGATGTGGATCACCAACGGTCCGTCCGCGGACACGATGATCATTTATGCCAAGACCGATATGGATGCGGGCCCCAAAGGCATGACGGCCTTCCTGGTCGAGAAGGACTTCAAGGGCTTCTCCGTTGCCCAGAAGCTCGACAAGCTGGGTATGCGCGGATCTGAAACCGGGGAACTGGTCTTCCAGGATTGTGAAGTGCCGGAAGAAAATGTGCTCGGTGAAGTCGGCAAGGGTGTCAATGTCCTGATGTCCGGCCTCGATTACGAACGGGCGGTTCTGGCCGCCGGAGCCGTCGGTATCATGCAGGCCGCCATGGACGTGGTCATTCCTTACGTTCACGAGCGGGAGCAGTTCGGCAAGCCGATCGGCACTTTCCAGCTGGTCCAGGGCAAGGTCGCTGACATGTATGTATCCATGAACGCCTCCAAGGCCTACGTCTACGCGGTCGCAAAGGCCTGTGACCGCGGTGAAACCACCCGCGAAGACGCCGCCGGCGCGATCCTTTATGCGGCAGAAAACTCAACCAAGATGGCGCTGGATGCCATTCAGCTTCTCGGCGGCAATGGTTACATCAACGAGTACCCGACCGGACGGCTTCTGCGCGATGCCAAGCTCTACGAGATTGGCGCAGGCACATCTGAAATCCGTCGCATGCTGATCGGCCGTGAGATCTTCTCCAAGACAGCGTGATTTTTCTCACCCGAGATTGGAAAAGACTCCGGACTTCTGACAAAGCCTGATTTTCCCTCCGGCGTCATGTTCGGACTTGTTCCGAACATCCATAATATTTTAAAAAATATGGATCCTCGGCACAAGGCCGAGGATGACTAACGAGAGGAATGAGGTTTGTCATCAAGCTCGCCCCAGCATTGTTTGCCGGGGCTTTTTGGTTTCTAAAGCGCTTCTCGTTGCTGCGGTCGGATGATTTTTTCAAAATATTTTTCGGGCATGTCGAAAAAGACGGACGCCGAACGTCTGAAGGGTGTTGAAACCTGAATTGGGTTTGAGTGGGCCCTCTCTTGGATCGGAATGGGGGTAACCCTGCTCACTTCCTCCAATTGGTTGAAGGATGCCTTGGGAGCAAGCGTCTTGCGATTTGGTCGGAAAAGAACAAGTCTGCTCGCGGCCCGATTTTGGATTTTGACAGTTTTTGACACTGAGGAAACGAGGATTTCAGTATGAAATACATGATGTTGATCTATGCAGACCCCGCCCGCGAGCCGGTTTACGGCACTCCAGAATTTGAAAAAATGATGGCCGGATATTTCGCCTTGAGTGAAAAACTGACCGCGGACGGTGTCATGCTGGCAGGCGAGGGGCTGAAAGAGGCCGAGACCGGCACAGCGCTGCGTGTGCGGGGCGGAAAAGTGGAAACCATGGATGGACCGTTTGCGGAGACCAAGGAGCATCTGGGCGGGTTCTATCTCATCGATGTTCCGGATCTTGATACGGCCCTTGGTTATGCCGCTCAGATCCCGAGCGCGGAATACGGGACGGTCGAAGTACGGCCCGTGATGGACTATCCTGACGCTGACTGACGGCGGTGTCTTAAATCGTCTGGAACGTTCCATGACCGCCTCCGCTTCAAATGCCATCGCAGTTACCAAAGTCCTGGGCGGCCTCGCCCGGGACGAGCGGGGGCGGTTATTGTCTATCCTGATTGGCAAATTCTGGGATTTTCAACTCGCCGAAGATGTCCTCCAGGATGCCATGGTGTCCGCAGTCTCTCACTGGGGGCGGAATGGTCTACCCAAATCTCCTGAGGCCTGGCTCCTGAAGGTTGCCTATCGAAAGGCAATTGATCGCATCAGGCGCAAACAAACAGTCGATCGCGCCGAGACGGACCTTTCCATGATGATGGCTGAGGTGTCCGGGCTTGAGGAAAACGATGATATCCCGGATGAGCGATTGCGTCTGATCTTCACCTGCTGTCATCCGGTACTTGAAACCAAATCCCAGATGGCGCTGACGCTTCGCACTTTGGGCGGGCTGACGACTGGAGAAATCGCGCGCGCTTTCCTGGACCGGGAGACTACCATGGGGCAGCGGTTGTCCCGTGCGAAAGCGAAACTTGGTGGCGCAGATATCTCGTATGAGGTGCCGGGTTCCGAACAATGGGCAGAACGGCTCGATGCCGTTTTGGGTGTCGTCTATCTGATCTTCACAACGGGCTTATCTGCACCTGAGGACGATCAACGCGGTCTCGCACACGAAGCTATCTTCCTCTGCAACATATTGAACAAACTTCGGCCTGATGACCCGGAGATCGAAGGCTGCCTTGCGCTTTTGACACTCAATTATGCGCGACGTGATGCACGGTTTGATGGCGAAGGAGAACGCGTTGCGTTTCTCGATCAGGACCGGGCGCTCTGGAAGTCGGCGGAACTGCAAGACGGCATCTCGCTGGTCGAAACTGCCTTGGCGCGCCGAAAACTTGGGCCTTACCAAATCAAAGCGGCGATTGCCGCGTGCCATTGTGAAGGCGCATCGCCAGACTGGGCGCAAATCCTGTTGCTCTACGACGAGTTGCTGGTTTTCGAGCCGACGGATGTGGTCCGCCTGAACCGCGCCGTTGCATTGGCGGAGATCGGCGCCCTCCACGAGGCGCTGGATCTGATTGCGGCGTTGGAGCCGGATCTCTCGGACTATCAGCCTCTTTATGCCGCCAAGGCGGAACTGCTTTATCGCGCGGGACACCTCGGCAAGGCGCACTCCGCCTATGCAAAGGCAATCGCATTGGCACAGGCGAAAGCAGACCGGTTGTTTCTGGAACACCGGGCAAGGCGGTGTGTCAGGG
>ERZ1023324.190-NODE-190-length-27743-cov-4.566094_pt1 | contig 27743 bp, 20 predicted proteins | sample MGYA00520886_ERZ1023324 | MGnify/ENA primary metagenome ERZ1023324 (study PRJEB32759, sample SAMN07749864) | skin metagenome | biome: transportation; feature: city; material: polyester macromolecule | host: Homo sapiens | place: Hong Kong:KT line | collected...
AAGCAACGGTGCAGAGCGTGGAACAGACCTTTTGAGATCGCCCTTGCCAGCCATGGCCGGCGCGGCTGCCACAGCTGCAGCAGCACAAAAACACGCAGCGATCACCCAACGGTTCATAACCACTTTCCCTCCTTAAGAGCTGTTCCTCCGTCCGCGCAGCTCCCTTCGCAAGCATGATGGAGACAGTTTTCGTTTGCCACGTCAACTTCTGCGATTCCGCTACTTGCATTTTTCGAACATAAATGGAACAAAAGTGGAATGAAAACCGATATTCGTTCAGAAGGCAGCCGAATAGAGCTCGATGATCCGCTCGCGGACGGGCGGCAATCGGAAACAGCACTGAAGGTATGGCGCGGCGCGGCGCGGCTGATGCGGCAACGCAAGTTTGCCTGCGCTGCGGAAGTCACGTTGGCTTCCGCACGCCGGGCAGACCTGTTGGCCCTTGGCCCGAAACACGAACTTTGGATTATCGAAGTGAAATCGTCGGTGGCCGACTTTCGCGCCGACCACAAATGGCCGGACTATCGTCAACACTGCGACCGGTTCTTCTTCGCTACCCATCCAGATGTTCCGTTGGACATCTTTCCTGAAGAAGCTGGTCTGATCATCTCTGATGGATACGGCGCAGAGATCTTGCGCGATGCACCCGAACACAAAGTTTCTGCTGCAACTCGAAAAGCCGTCACGTTGCGTTTTGCCCAGCATACGGCACATAGGCTGCATGCTCTTGTCGATCCGGAGGTCCGCCACCTTAACGACGGACTTTAGGCTAGCGCTACAAATCCAGCATTCTGTTGCCACGTATAACTCCAGAAACGAATCGCCTGGGTACCCGTGTCAGAACCAATCCACATTGTCTGGTTCAAGAAAGATCTGCGTGTTTTCGATCACGAGCCGCTCAAACGTGCGAGCCTGCAGGGCCCTGTGCTGCCGCTTTACGTTATTGAGCCGGACCTGTGGCGCCTGCAGGATATGTCGGCCCGCCACTATGCATTTTTGTCTGAATCGTTGCAGGAGCTGAACCAGGAGCTTTCGCGCCTTGGACAGCCCTTGATGCTTCGCACCGGCTCGGTGACAGATGCGCTGACGTCTCTTTCCAAGCGTTATCGGATCGCCGGTCTCTGGTCCCACGAAGAAACCGGTAACGGCTGGACGTTTCAACGGGACAAGGAGGTTGCGGCCTGGTGCCGGGCCAATGCTGTCCCCTGGACGGAGTGCCGCCAGACAGGCGTCATCCGGCGGATAAAATCGCGCAATGGCTGGGCCGGGCAATGGGACCGGTTTATGTCGGAGCAACCGGTTGACCCACCCTTACTCAAACCCATTTCAGGCTTGTCTTCAGATCCGCTGCCCAAAGCCGCGGGCCTCGGACTTGCCCCGGATCCCTGCCCGGATCGGCAGATTGGGGGTCGCGTGGCAGCTATGGAAACTCTGGAAAGTTTCTTGTTCGCCCGCGGAAAACCCTACCGTGCGGCCATGGCGACACCGGTGAAGGCATTTGAAGCCTGTTCGCGCATGTCGCCTTACCTCACCTTCGGAACAGTCTCCATGCGGGAAGTGGCGCAGGCGACATGGGCGCGGCAAGCAGAGTTAAAGCAGACAGTTTTCAAAGGCCGCAGCTCATGGCAGGGGGCAATGCGCTCCTTTTCAGGCCGTTTGCACTGGCACTGCCATTTCATGCAGAAGCTAGAGGACGAGCCACGCCTCGAATTTAAAAACCTGCATCGCGCCTATGACGGCTTGCGGCCTTCAACGCCCGATGCGGAGCGGCTTCAAGCCTGGCAACGCGGTGAAACCGGACTGCCCTTTGTCGATGCCTGCATGCGCGCGCTGACCGCGACCGGTTGGATGAATTTCAGAATGCGGGCCATGCTGACAGCAGTTGCGAGCTATCACCTTTGGCTCGACTGGCGCCAACCCGGCCTGCATCTGGCACGCCTCTTCACCGACTATGAACCCGGCATTCACTGGTCCCAGATCCAGATGCAGTCGGGCACCACCGGGATCAACACGATTCGGATCTACAATCCGGTGAAACAAGGCAAGGATCAGGATCCGGACGGTGTGTTCGTCAAACGCTGGGTCCCGGAACTCAAAGACATCGATCCGGCCCATATTCATGAACCCTGGAAAGCGGAGAACGCCGGAAAGGTTCTCGGCAAGACCTATCCGTTCCCCGTTGTCGAGTATCTGTCGGCTGCCAAGGAGGCACGGGACAAGGTCTGGGCCGTGCGCAAGGGACAAGCATTTCGATCGGAAGCCTCCGGGATCCAGACCAAACATGGCAGCCGCAAGAGCGGGATCCCGATGCGCGGGCAGGAGAAACCCCGCCGCCGCACCCGGAAACCCGCCGCCAATCCGGATCAGGCCGACCTTTTCGGGGACGCGACATGAAAATGCGCCGCAAAGGCGATCTACCACAAAAAATTTGCGCGGCCTGCGGGCGGCCGTTTGCCTGGCGCAAGAAATGGGTGCGGGACTGGGACGAGGTCAAATATTGTTCCGAGCGCTGCAAACGCGACCGGAAAAAAATGTGACACTCATTCCCTGAACGCTTTCCCGGCCCTGAGCCGGGATCATGGCGGGTTGGGTCCCGGCGCAAGGCCGGGACAGCGAACGCTGTTTGGAAACTCAGACAAAAAGGTTTGCAAGGCTTTCCAGATATTCCTGTTTTCCGGACACAGGTTGCGGCTCAAGATCCTGTGCGTGTACCCGTTCGGCAAGCGCTTCAAGAGAGCACCCGCCCTTCAGAACTTCCTGGTTCTCCGGCTTCTTCCACCCCGCGTAGCGATCCTCGACAAAACCTTTCATACGGCCATCTTCGATCATGGCAGCCGCCGCCTTGAGGCCACGCGCAATAGCGTCTGCCGAGCCCACATGTGCCTGGATCAGATCAACCGGGTCGAGGGACTGGCGCCGCAACTTGGCGTCAAAATTTGTACCGCCGGTCGTGAAACCACCCGCCATCAGGATCTCATAATAGGCCAGCGCCAGCTCCGGCACATTCATGCCGAAATGATCGGTGTCCCAACCGCACTGGTAATCGTTCCGGTTCATGTCAACGGACCCGAAAATACCCAGTGAGCGGGCCATATGCAGCTCATGCTCAAACGAATGGCCGGCAAGGATTGCGTGGCCCTGTTCGATGTTCATCTTGACCTCGTGTTCAAGGCCGTAAGCTTTCAGGAAGCCGTAAACGGTTGCAACATCATAGTCATACTGGTGCTTGGAGGGCTCTTGCGGTTTGGGTTCAATCAGGATCGCGCCTTTGAAACCGATCTTGTGCTTGTATTCGACCACCATGTTGAGGAAGCGGCCGAGCTGATCCAGTTCCTGTTTGATGTTGGTGTTCAGCAGGGTCTCATACCCCTCGCGCCCGCCCCAGAGAACATAGTTCGCGCCGCCCAGGCGTTGAGTGACATCCATGGCGTTTTTCACCTGGGCTGCCGCATAGGCAAAGACATCCGGGTTCGGATTGGTCGCAGCGCCGGACATGTACCGGCGGTTGGAGAACATGTTGGCTGTTCCCCAAAGAAGTTTCACGCCGGTCTCGGCCATCTTACTTTCAAAGATGTCGGCAATCGCATTCACATTGGCATTGCTTTCCGCCAGCGTCTTGCCTTCCGGCGCAATGTCGCGGTCATGGAAGGTGAAAAACGGCATTCCGAGGATCTGGAACATCTCGAAGGCCACATCGGCTTTGAGCTTTGCCTGTTCCATCGGATCGCCGTCAGCTGCCATCCAGGTGCGGTTGAAGGTCTCGCCACCAAAAGGATCAGAACCCGGCCAGCAGAAATTGTGCCAGTAACATACGGCAAGCCGCAGGTGATCTTCCATCCGCTTTCCAAAGACGACTTCGTCCTTGTTGTAGTGGCGGTAGGTCAGCGGATCGCGGCTGTCGGGTCCGGCGAATTGGATCGGCTGCAGATCGCCGAAAAATCCAGTGCTCATGAAAGTTTCTCCTTAAAAACCGGCCTGCTTGAATGCCGGATACAGTTTCTGCCAGCGCTGATAAGCATCGGCGTAAGCGGGAATAAGGGTTGGGTTGGGATCAATGGTTGTTCGAAGCGCGGGCTTGCTGAAGATACCCTCGGTGGAACCGAGAGCCGCAGCTTGACCCAGGCGCGCAGCCCCAAGAGAGGCTCCGAAATCGCCGTCGATTGGGACATCGATCGGCACTTCCAAGAGGCTCGCGATGATCTCCAGCCAGACCTCAGATCTGGACCCGCCGCCAACAGCCAGCAGACGGTCAACTTTCGTGCCGGCAGCGGTCAACGCTACGAGGCAGTCTTTCAAGGCAAAGGCCACCCCATCCAGAACGGCATGGGTCAGCTCTGCATCGCCCGTCTCGTGGGAAATCCCGGCGAACCCTGCCCGGATCGCCACATCATTGTGGGGCGTCCGCTCGCCGCCGAGGTACGGAAGGAAAGACACATCTGACGGCCCGGCTGCACCCCCAAGCGCCGCCGTCAGCTCCCCCGGGGTTTTCTTCAGCCGGCTTGCCAGCCAGTTGAGACTGTCGGTCGCCGACAAGATCACGCCCATCTGGTGCCAAGTGTTTGGCACGGCATGACAAAAGGCATGGACAGCATTTTCCACATTGGGCGAGAAGCGATCATTGGTGACAAAGAGCACCCCGGACGTGCCGAGCGAGACGAACCCGGAGCCCGGCTCCACCGCCCCGACCCCGCAGGCGGATGCGGCGTTGTCGCCACCGCCACCGGCAACAACCGGAGCCTTGTCAAATCCCCAGCGGGCGCACAGATCTGACGTCACTTCACCTGAGACGTCCGACCCTTCCACGAGGCGCGGCATGTTCTGGCGGTTCAAACCTGTGGCGGCTAAAAGCTCGTCGCTCCAGTCGCGCTTTGCCACATCCATCCAGAGCGTTCCGGCGCTGTCGGACATGTCCCCGGCATAGATCCCGGTGAGTTTAAAACGCACATAGTCCTTGGGCAGCAGAACCATGGCCGTCTTTGCAAAGACTTCCGGCTCGTTCTCACGCACCCACTGCAACTTTGGGGCCGTGAAACCCGGCATCACCCGATTGCCGCCAAGGCTCAGGAACTTCGGTTCTACCGCTTCAAGATCCGCGCATTGTTTTGCGGACCGCCCGTCATTCCACAAGATGCAAGGCCGTAATGGCTTGCCGTCTGCATCCAGCAGCGTCGCCCCATGCATGTGACCGGACAATCCGATGCCTCTCACGGCGGCCATCTTTGAAGGCACTTGCTGCTTCAAACTGTCGAGGACCGTTTCGCAGGCGGTCCACCAGCTCTCCGGATCCTGTTCAGACCAGCCTGGGTGCGGACGTCCGACCGTCAACTCCGCCGTTGCGGACGCCACAAGGACCTGATTTTCATCGAGCAAAATTGCTTTGACCGAACTGGTGCCAATATCAAGGCCAATAAACATGAGGTGCGTTCCTCATTTTGGTTTCAAAAGAATGCCGAAGCCTCAACCTTGAGGCCCGGCATTGGCAAATCGTCCGAACTGACCCAAACAATGATTGCGGTCAATTCGAGGGATGGCCCGCACCATGGCGCGAGCCAAAAAGTCTATCCGACGATCGTGTCGTCAACAATTGCGCCTGGTCCAGGTGTCGCACCGGGAGGGCACTTGCCCAGGATGATCATGCCGAGGACATCATCATCGGTGACATCACCGGTCTTGGCTGTCCCGACCAGCTGACCGTTCTTCATGACGGCAATCCGGTCACACAACTGGAAGACATCGTGGATGTCGTGGCTAATCAGGAAGATACCGAGGCCCTGCTTCTTCAGCTCCTGAATGAGCTCGGCCACCATCTGGGTTTCATGTACCCCGAGCGCCGCCGTCGGCTCATCCATGATCAGGATCTTGGCGTTGAAGTAAACGGCCCGGGCAATCGCAACGGACTGGCGCTGACCACCAGACAAGGCTTTAACCGGTGCGTGGAACTTTTTAAAGTTCGGATTGAGCCGGCCCATGATCTTGCGGGTTTCTGCTTCCATGGCATCGTCGTCGACGAATCCGAGCGGCGAGGTCAGCTCCCGGCCGAGGAACAGGTTCGACGCGGCATCGAGATTGTCTGCCAGCGCAAGCGTCTGGTAGATGGTTTCAATGTTTTGAGCCCGCGCATCACGCGGCGAATGAATATGGACTTCATTGCCATTGATGCGGATCTCACCGCTGTCGGCCTTGTAGGCCCCGGACAGGATTTTGATCAGTGTCGACTTGCCGGCACCATTGTGGCCCAGAAGACCGACCACTTCACCGGGAAAAAGATCAACGGAGACATGGTCCACTGCGCGCACCCCGCCAAAGGAGATGCACATGTCTTTCATTTCTACGAGAGGGGCGGTCATTGTTACTCTCCCGTGCGCTTGCGGTAGATGATGTCGACCAGAACGGCGAGCACAAGCACCGTACCGACAACAATATTCTGAAGCGGGGCATCGACACCAACCATTGCCATGCCCGATTGCAGCGACTGCATGATCAGGGCACCGAGAATTGCGCCGTAGATCGTACCGACACCACCGGCCAGCGCCGTTCCGCCGATAACCGCGGCCGCAATGACGCGAAGTTCGTCAAGCGTGCCGATATCGTTGGTGGAGAACCCAAGGCGGGCTGCGGCAACGGCTGCAGCGAGAGCACTGAGGCCGCCCATGATGGCAAACACTTTGACCGTCAGGAACCGTGTGTTGATGCCGGAGAGTTCCGCTGCATCCGGATTGCCGCCGGTCGCAAAGATGTAGCGGCCGAGCCGCGTGCGGCGCGCAACAACAGTCATGACCACAGCCACAACAATCAGAAGAACGACGGAATACGGAATGCCATAGCCCATGGTCAGGCCTTCCGGCAGTGTTTCTCCAGATGCCTCAAACATACGACGCAACCGGGCTTTCGGAATGTCGTAAGCGTTCAGGATTGCAACAAACCCGAGAATGGCAGCGGTCGTGATTACGCCCATGGTGACTTCCGCCCAGACCGGTTTGACCGGGAACCCATGCGAGGACTTGCGGCGGCGCGAAGCGATCTGAAGCCAGAGGGCGGCCGCAACGGCCAGAATGCCGAAGATCCAGGACCCGGTTTCGCCCATCGTCCCGCCGATACCACCGATCATCGTGAAGGTGTCGTCGAGCGGCCCGATCGTCTGACCGGAGGTGATGAACCAGGCAACGTTCCGCCAAACGAGAAGCCCGCCAAGAGTGACGATAAAGGCAGGAATTCCAAGATAGCCGATCATCCAGCCCTGGAAACCGCCGATGATCACTCCGACGGCAACACCGGATAGGATGGCCAGCACCCAAATTATCGGGTGTCCGAGCCCCATGAATTGCGGCAGGATATCCGTCTGGACGACTGCCATCACAGCTGCAACAGTGGCGAGCACCGAGCCAACCGACAAATCGATGTGGCGTGTGACGATGACGAAGACCATGCCTGTTGCCATGATCGCAACGGAGACGGTCTGAATCGTCAGGTTGAAGATGTTGCGCGGGGTCAGGAACCGGCCTTCGGTGAACACATTGAACACCAGGCACAGCACGATGAACGCGCCAATCATGCCCAAAAGGCGCGTATCCAGCTGCAACGCGGTAAAGAAGTTTCGTGCCGTCGGGCTCTTAGAGCCGGACAGTGCCGTATCGGACATTGCGGTTACTCCTGCTTGGAGACCATTTGCTTTTTCAAAAGCCGGGTGGCCAGCCCATGGGACTGACCTCTCCGGCGCCCCGATCATGCGGTCCGGGCTCATAGCCCGGACCGTTTCGTTGTTTTTCTTAGTTACAAGGAGCCGGGCCGTTTTCGACGCCTTGGCACAGATCGTCCTTGGAGATCCAGCCGGCATCAACAACAGCAGTCAGGTTGTCCTTGGTGATCGGCATCGGAGCCAGGAACTTCGCGGTCAATTCGGTACCACCTGGTGAAGTCCAGCTGCTTGCGCCGTCCACCGAAGACATCTCACCGCCGTTGGCGAGTGCAACTGCGATTTCACCGGCTGCCTTGCCAAGATCCCGTGCATCTTTCCAGACGGACACGGTCTGCGTGCCGCGTGCAACGCGGTTCAGGGCAGCATGATCGCCATCCTGACCGGAAACCGGGGTGCCTTCCATGCCTTGTGCAGTCAGTGCAGCAACTGCACCACCAGCGGTGCCGTCGTTGGACGCAACCACCGCATCAACGTTGTTGTCGTTGGCGGTCAGGATCTGCTCCATGTTGCGCTGAGCGTTCGCCGGCAACCAGCCATCGGTGTAGGCTTCACCAACAATCTTGATGTCGCCGCTGTCGATTGCTGCCTGAAGAACTTCCTGCTGACCACCGCGCAGGAAGTCTGCGTTCGGATCGGTCGGGGAGCCCTTGATCATGACGTAGTTGCCCTTCGGCTGTACAGCCAGAACGGCAGCTGCCTGCATACGGCCAACTTCAACGTTGTCGAAGGTCAGGTAGAACGCCCGCGGATCCTCGATCAAACGGTCGTAACCGACAACCGGAATCCCTTCATCCGCTGCAGCCTGAACAGCCGGGCCGATCGCTTGCGCGTCCTGGGCGAGGATGATCAAAGCGTTTGCGCCCTGTGCGATCAATGCCTCAACGTCGGACAGCTGCTTGGCAGATGAGCTCTGAGCGTCGGCAGAGATGTATTTCGCGCCCGCAGCGTCTAGCGCGGACTTGATCGCGGCTTCATCAGTTTTCCAGCGCTCTTCCTGGAAGTTGGACCAGCTAACACCAACCACGATGTCTTCAGCGTGGGCAGCGGTCAGAGCAGTTGCGGACACAAGGGCGCCCGCCAGCAATGTGGTGAACTTGCGCATCGTTATCATTCCTCCCATCGGTGCCGCATGATGTCGAAGCGCAGCACCTGAAACACGTTTGTTTGTGGCCGGACCGGATCCGGTAAAAAATGGGACAGCTTTATTGTTATTTTTTTTGGACCCCGAAAAAAAGTTGCTCTAAAGCGCGGCTCCTGTCAACATGGTTTTGCGAAACTTTGACTTCGAAGAGAGGACTTCGAAGAAAAAATCGCCAAAAAGCCCGGAAAACGCGGCGCAAGAAAATGATTTGGGAGCGAGCGCAAACATCATGACACGCAAGGCGGACCGGGATCAGATCCGGCGGCAGAATAGAAGCATTGTTCTACAGGCACTTCGGCGGAATGGTCCAACAGCCCGGATTGATCTGGGTAAAATAACGCGGCTGAGCCCAGCCACCGTCACGGCAATCACTTCCGATCTGCTCGATCAGAAACTGATCATCAGCGTGGAGAGCGATGAACCGAAATCGCATCAGGCCCGTGGGCGTCCGCGAACGCTATTGCGGCTCAATCCAGAAGCCGCCTACACGGTCTGTATCCGCCTCTCCGTGAACACGATGGATCTCTCGCTCGTTGATTTTGCCGGCACAATCGCAGCGAGCTTGAGAACGCAGTACGACAGCGCCACCGCCGATGCAGACAGTTTTCCTCCGGTCCTGATTGCTGCCATCCGCCAATTCATTGCAGATGCTGGCATCTCCGAGGCGCAAGTCCAGGAAATTGGTGTGGCAGCACAAGGCGTTGTGGAAACCGAAGCCGGTTTGGTCGCCTGGAGCCCGGCGTTTTCGGGCCGCAAGATACCGGTGGTTGCCCCCTTGCATCAGGCCTTTGGCGCAGACTGCTATATTTCCAACGATACCAATATGATCACCGAGGCCCTGCACTGGTCGGATCCGGAGCGGTACAGCGGGACATTCACGGTGATCATGCTCGATTATGGCGTTGGTATGGGCCTTTACCTCGACAACCATTTGTTTTCCGGTGCCAGCGGCACAGCTGCGGAATTCGGGCATGCCAATCACATTCCGGACGGCGCCTTGTGCCGCTGCGGAAAGAAAGGGTGCCTTGAAGCCTATCTTTCCGATTATGCGCTGGTGCGATCCGCATCACAGCTGCCTGAAGATACCGACCCGGCGGATATTAAGGCGGGCGTCGAAGGTCTTGAAAAACTGATTGAAACTGCGGACGCGGGTGATGAAAACGCCCGAAAGGCATTTCACCAGGCAGGGCGCGTTCTCGGATACGGGCTCGCCAGAGTGATTGCGCTGATCGACCCGAAACGCATCGTGCTGACAGGCGCTGCGATGCGGGCCTACACGTTCATGGAAAAAGGCGTCTGGGAAGGCTTGAAAGATGCGCTTGTCGAGGACTTGCGCAACAACTTCACACTTGATGTGATGCCTTGGAACGAAGACTTCATCAGGACAGGTCTGGTGGCCCAATCGATGGAACGGCTCGATATGGATTTTCTGGGAGCGCAAGTGAAAACGCCAAGGCGGGAAGCCTCATGACCCGGCGCAATTCTCTCCTGATCGGCATTGCGGCTCTGGCGGCTTTCCCCGTACACGGGCTCGCTGATGAAACGCTGCCCCCGTGGAGCGAACGAACCATCCTGGAAGATGTGGATCTGAACGCTCTGGCGAAGTCCGGAAAAGATCCAATACCTGTGCTGCAGCCGCTTGGCGAAACGCTTTTCGAAGCAAAGTTCACCAGCCTCGACGGAGCCGGCCGGCCGGATGCCACCGGTGCCATCGTGCCAACGAAAGTCCGGCGGCAGTCTCATTTGACTTTTCAGCGGCTGGCTGGTCCGGACGCCAACGCTTGCGCTTCTTGCCACAATGAACCGGTCATGGGCGGTGCAGGATCCTTTGCCGTCAATGTCTTCGTGTCCGAAGGTTTTGAAAGTGCAGACTTCGACACGATCGACCCGCAGTTCTCGAACGAGCGCAACACCAACGCATTGCAGGGCGCGGGCCTGATCGAGTTGCTCGCCCGGGAAATGACGACGGATCTGCGCGCCCAGCGCAGCGCAGTCCTTAAAGACGCCAGGACAACCGGATCCACTGCAACAGTGGATCTAGAGACCAAAGGAATTTCGTTTGGGCGCCTCACCGCACATCCGGACGGAACGCTTGATGTGTCTGAATTGGACGGAATTGACGACGATCTGACTCTTCGGCCCTTCGGTCAAAAAGGTGTCTTTGCATCACTGCGCCAATTCACCGTCAACGCGATGAATGATCATCACGGCATTCAGGCCAATGAACGATTCGGTGCCCGCTGGACCGGCACAGATGATTTCGATGCAGACGGGTTCGCGTACGAATTCAGCGATGGGCAAATCTCGGCCCTCGTTGCCTGGCAGGCAACCCTGCCACCGCCTGGCAGAAAACAGGACATGCCGGAAATCTGGAAAAAAGCCGCTGCACGAGGTGAACTGATCTTTGACGAGATCGGCTGCACCTCCTGCCATGTCCCGGCCCTGCCACTCAACAGTCTTGTCTTTCACGATCCGGGTCCATTCGACACAGCAGGCACCTTGCGTCAAAGCGATGTGGACCAGCCGCTCGCGCTCGATCTTGCAACACTGGAGTGGGTGAAAACCCTGCCAAGGGATGACAGCGGGCGCGTTCTGGTCCCGCTCTTCGGCGACCTGAAACGCCACAAGATCGCTGATCCGGCCAATGACACACTCGGCAACGAGCTCCTGGCGCAACGGTTCGTGGCACGGGATGTCTTCATCACGGCGGAACTCTGGGGGATCGGAAGCACGGCCCCTTATGGGCATCGCGGCGACCTGACGACCTTGAACGAGGTGATCCTTGCGCATGGCGGGGACGCCTCCGACAGCCGGAAAGCCTATGCCAGTCTCGATGAAGGTGGCCGCCAGTCCATCATCGCCTTCCTGCGCAGTCTGGAGATCACCCAATGATTTTTGGACGGTCCGGACTGCTAGTCTGCATAGCAGGCGTTTGCACGGGTCTGACAAGTTCGGCCTTGGCAAACGGTCAGACCTCGCTCGCCCCTGTCCCCTCCTTTGTCGAAGAAGCCGCGAATGCTGGCATTACGCACACCTACGACGGGGCCTGGGAGTATTTCGTCGGCGGCGGGGTTGCGATTTTTGACTGCAACGGCGATCGCCGTCCCGACATGTTTCTGGCGGGCGGCAAAAACCCGGCCAAGCTTTACCGGAACCAAAGCCTCAAGGGCGGAAAACTCAACTTCGAATCGGTTTCGGCCTATGGCCCAAACGACAAGCAGCTCTCCAAGGTGCTCGGCGCCTACCCGCTGGATGTCGATAACGATGACATCCTTGATCTTGTTCTTTTGAGGCTGGGTGAAAACCTGATCCTGAAAGGCAAGGGCGACTGCACCTTCTACGTTGCCAACCGTGCGCTCGGCTTCGACGGCGGACGGGAATGGACAACAGCCTTTTCGGCAACCTTTGAGGACGGCAAGGCCTACCCGACCCTTGCCTTCGGGAACTATGTCGATCGCTCGGCGCCCGGCTCCCCCTGGGGGACATGTCACGACAACTTCCTGTTCCGGCCCGAAGTATCTGCGGACGGCGGCGTCAGCTACCCGGAGCCAATCCGCTTGTCACCCGGGTATTGCAGCCTCTCGATCTTGTTTACAGACTGGAACCGCTCGGGCGAGCCGTCCCTGCGTGTCTCAAATGACCGGCATTACTATCGCGGCGGCCAGGAACAGCTCTGGGCCGTTCCACCAGGCAGACCGCCACGGCCGTATCGCAAGACGGACGGCTGGCAGCATTTGAAAATCTGGGGAATGGGCATCGCCTCCATTGACCTCAATGTGGATGGCTTCCCGGAATATGCGCTGACCAGCATGGGCGACACCAAGCTTCAACAACTGGATGACGAGGCCGATGAAACCGTGCCCGTCTACCAGGACATCGCTTTTGATCTCGGGGTGACGGCGCATCGCCCCTACACCGGCGATGATCTGAAGCCTTCAACCGGCTGGCATTCGGAGTTCCAGGACGTCAACAATGACGGGCTCTGGGATCTCTTTATCGCCAAGGGCAATGTCGAGGCGATGCCCGACTTTGCCGCGTTCGACCCAGACAACCTCCTGCTGGGCCAGTGGAGCGGCAAGTTCTCCGAGACCGGAAAAGTCTCTGGCATCGCGCTCGACCGGCGTGGCCGGGGAGCGGGTCTTGCAGATTTCAACTCCGACGGTCTTTTAGATCTCGTGGTGGTAAACCGGTCCGCGCCGGTCAGCCTGTTCCGCAATGCTGGGGCTGGCTCCACTGATAAGCCTCGCCCGCTCGGCAACTGGCTCTCAATTGACGTCCGCCAGCCCGGCACGGCGAATAGCCGCGCCGTTGGCGCAAAAATCAGCGTCAAGACGGGCAACCGAACCGTCGTCAAAGACATAGAAGTCGGTGCGGGGCATGCCTCCGGACAACTTGGGTTTGTTCATTTTGGCCTCGGCGTTGCCGAACGGGCAAACGTGCGAATCAAATGGCCGGACGGCGATTGGAGCCACAGTTACCGTGTTTTCGCGAACTCCCACGTCATCATAGACCGGGGATCGGAAAAAGCGCGCTTCTGGTATCCGGAGTGAGCCTCGTTTAGCGGGCCGGGCGTCCCCGTCGGTAGAGGATACGGTTCATGCTCTCAACATGGCGCTCGGGCTGAAACCCGACCTTTTGCAACAGTTTCTGGGATGCTGCATTTTCCGGGTGCGCAAACGCCGACACCAGAGGCAATTCAATCTTGATGTCGGCGACCTCAAGCGCTGCCAACGACAGTTCCTCGCCGTATCCCAGGCCCCAAGCTTTGGGGTCAAAGAAAAACGCGAGCTCCGGCCCCCATCCGGGGTCGAACGGATCATCATACAATCCGCCCCAACCGATAATTTCCGGCTGTCCCTTTACCCGAACTGTCCAAGGAGCAAATCGGTCCCGCCGTCGGCGCCACTCATGGACCGCAATCCGCCGTCGGCATGACGCCAGATCCTTGTCAATTTGGGTGAACTGCATTGCCCGCGGATCCCCAAGAAAATCGTAAAGCTCTGGCACCTCGGAAAGTTTGGGGCTCGTGAGCAGCAATCGGTCAGTCTCGACATTCCCGCTCAAGGGTATTTTCCTCTCACCAAGACACCACCTGACCGCCATACGGCGTGTTTTTTCGATCCGCAAAGCTGCCGGAAATCGGCATATCCGATTGAAAACACTCCAGCCGAACCGGCTTGTTTGGCACCATTTTGCCCTATGGCGTAAATTTAATCACGCCCAAAATATAACCTAAACCACTGATGTTTCAGTAATATTATTGCTGAGTTTTTGTCTCCAGTTTTTAATTATTCTAAAAATATTTGACTAACTGTTCAAATTTTTGCCCAATACTCCCACGAGCAACCTCAAAAGAACGAAGGATGCCGTTCCCAAAAACGATCGCCAACCTTCCGGAGATCTTCATGACCCAGACCAAAGCCGGCCCCGATATTGCCGCCGGACGCTTGCCTCAGGCAGCATACGCTGAAAACTTCAGCGATCTGCATCCGCTGCTGGAACCGCACGAGGCACAGGTCGAGGCAGACCGGTGCTACTTCTGTTACGACGCACCTTGCATGCAAGCGTGCCCGACCAGCATCGACATCCCGCAATTCATCCGCCAGATCTCAACGGGCAATCCGACCGGATCGGCGAAGACCATCTTTGATCAAAACATTCTGGGCGGCATGTGCGCCCGGGTTTGCCCAACGGAAACCCTGTGCGAACAGGTGTGTGTCCGCGAAGTCGCAGAAGGCAAGCCGGTTCAGATCGGTCAGCTCCAGCGCTATGCCACTGATCACTACATGGCCGAAAATGAAACGCAGCCATATCAACGGGCGGCCAGCACTGGCAAAAAAGTTGCCGTGGTCGGCGCCGGTCCGGCTGGTCTTGCCTGCGCGCACCGCCTCGCCATGCACGGTCATGACGTGACCCTGTTCGACGCACGCGAAAAGGCAGGCGGCCTGAACGAATTTGGAATTGCATCCTACAAATCAGTCGACAACTTTGCGGCTCGTGAAGTCGAGTTTGTTCTTTCGATCGGAGGCATCGAACTCAAGACCGGCTCCCGCCTTGGCGACAATCTGGACCTCGCCGATCTGCGCGCGTCCTACGATGCCGTGTTCCTCGGCATTGGCCTTGGCGGCGTGAACGCGCTTGGCCTTGACGGCGAAGACAATGGCGGCTCTCTGGATGCTGTCGACTACATCGCCAACCTGCGCCAGGCCGACGATCTTGGAAAACTTCCTGTTGGCCGGCGGGTGGTCGTTATCGGCGGCGGCATGACCGCGGTCGATATCGCAGTTCAGACCAAGCTGCTCGGTGCCGATGATGTCACCATTGCCTATCGGCGCGGTCAGGATCGCATGAATGCATCCGAATATGAGCAACATCTTGCGCAGACCAATGGCGTCAAGATCATGACTTGGGCACAGCCCAAGGCGCTTGTGGCTGCAAACGGCTCGGTTACGGGGATTGAACTGGAACGGACACAGGATCAAGATGGATCCCTGACCGGAACCGGTGAAATCGTAACACTCGAAGCTGATATGGTCTTCAAGGCCATCGGCCAGACCCTGGTGGATACGGATCTCGGTGGCGCCCTGACCCTCGAGAAGGGCCGGATTGTGGTGGACGCGGACCGCAAAACCAGCCTCGATGATGTGTGGGCGGGCGGCGACTGCGTTGCTGGCGGCGAAGACCTTACGGTCGCAGCCGTCGAAGACGGCAAGATCGCTGCGGAAGCCATCAACGCCGCGCTGAGCGCCTGAACGGCCGAGGGAGAGACACATGGCTGATCTGACGACAAATTTTATCGGCATCAAGTCGCCGAACCCGTTCTGGCTGGCCTCCGCGCCACCGACGGACAAAGAATACAACGTTGTCCGCGCCTTCAAGGCCGGCTGGGGCGGCGTTGTCTGGAAAACACTTGGCGATGGCGACCCGGTCGTCAACGTCAACGGGCCGCGCTACGGCGCCATTCACGGCAAGGACCGGCAACTGATCGGGCTCAACAACATCGAGCTGATCACCGACCGCCCACTGGAGGTCAACCTTCGGGAGATCAAGCAGGTCAAACGTGATTGGCCGGACCGTGCGCTGGTCGTGTCGCTGATGGTTCCCTGCGAAGAGCAGAACTGGATCGATATCCTCAAGGCAGTTGAAGACACCGAGGCAGACGGTGTGGAACTCAACTTCGGCTGTCCGCACGGCATGAGCGAACGCGGCATGGGATCCGCAGTCGGTCAGGTGCCGGAATACATCGAGATGGTCACGCGGTGGGTGAAAAAGCACTCCCGCATGCCCTGTATCGTCAAGCTGACGCCGAACATCACCGACATCCGTAAACCGGCGCAGGCCGCAAAAGCGGGTGGTGCCGACGCGGTTTCCCTGATCAACACGATCAACTCCATCGTTAGCGTCGATCTGGATGCCATGTCACCGGCCCCCATGGTCGACGGCAAGGGCGCTCACGGCGGCTATTGCGGCCCGGCTGTGAAACCGATTGCGCTCAACATGGTGGCCGAAATCGCCCGGGATCCGGAAACGCATGGCCTTCCAATCTCCGGCATTGGCGGCGTGACCACATGGCGCGATGCGGCAGAGTTCATGGCGCTTGGTGCCGGATCCGTACAGGTCTGTACCGCCGCTATGACCTACGGCTTCAAAGTGGTTGAGGACATGATTGAAGGCCTCAGCGACTGGATGGATGAAAAGGGCTATACGTCGGTTGATCAGGTCGTCGGCCGGGCGGTTCCGAACGCCTCAGACTGGCAGCATCTGAACCTCAACTACATCGCCAAGGCGAAGATCGACCAGGATCTCTGCATCCAGTGCGGCCGTTGCCACATTGCCTGTGAGGACACGTCCCACCAGGCAATCACCAACATGGTCGATGGTGCACGCAAGTTCGAGGTGATCGACGAGGAATGCGTCGGCTGCAACCTTTGCGTCAACGTTTGCCCGGTTGAGAACTGCATCACGATGGAGCAGATGGCCCCCGGCACCATTGATCCGCGCACCAACAAGGTGGTCGAGGAGAAATACGCCAACTGGACAACCCATCCGAACAACCCGATGGCGGTGCCCGAAGCTGCGGAGTAACTCCAACTGCAGTGTCAGAAAATCAATGCAGGCAAGGCTTCCTTGCCTGCGTTTTTGTTACCGCTTGCCGTAATATAGCCCAACGACATGTTCCGCTTCGGCGAAGAACAACCAGCGCGAGGCAAACGTTCCGATCAGGAAGGCAATTCCTGCAAGGGCGACAACCGGCAGGCTGGCAGGCAACAGGGCGATCAGCACGATCGGCAGCACGCAATTGAGCGCAAATGCGATGATCCGCAGCTTTTGCGCATGCTTGCGGCCGACGGTGAACACCATCTCCTTCAGAAGATAATTCGTGCCGGTATGAGGCGGCTCAAACAGGCGCACCTTGCCGCGCTCGCCAAGTCCGGTCGCGGTCTCCATCGTGTGTCCGCGTTCGGAAAAACGGCGGTCTCCGAGGATCCAATAAAGGCTCTGAACCAACCCGGCAATTGCGAGCAGTAGAACGGCGCCTAAACCCTGTCCGGCGAGGATAGCGCCACCCGCCAAGGATAGGGACACAAGATGCAAAGGTGTCAGCCAATGGTTCCATCGTGGCACGGTGGCGAGCTGCGCATAGATCATCGCGGTGGCATACACTGTTGCGACACAAAGCAATGCACCGGTCACGCCAATCGGCGCCAGCGTTACGTCGAAGAAAACGGCTGCAAAGCCGTGGATCCCCATGAAGACAAGCGCAAGCACGGACAGCCAGGCTTCACGCGACAGCCAGCTTGATCGCCACTGGGTGAAGGCCAGAAGACTGCGCTGCGGATTGCCGAGGTGAAAGGTTGCCGAAAGCAGCCCGCCGACAGCGAGCGCAAAGCCGATCAGATAAGCGAAAAACGCTGTCCAGCCGGTTACCGCCGGAAGACCAAGACCTAGCCAGGCAAGAAATCCGAACCCGAGCCCGGACAAGACCGTGAAAATGATGACTGAGGGAGCCGGATGCATCAGAGCGCCTCCAATGCTTTGTCGAGCCAGCGCAAAAAGCCCTTTGGCGTTTCGGCAACTGGCTGCATCGTGTCCGAACCGGCCGATACTTCCGCGAGCTTATCCTTCGGTCGCGGGGGAAGATATTTGTTCACCGGCTTGGTTCCCTGTTCGGGCATCAAATCGAACCCACCGCGCTCGGCCACAAGGCGGGACACATCGCTGTCCGGATCCCCAAGATCCCCGAAATGCCGCGCGCCAGCCGGGCAGGTCCTGACACAGGCCGGCACCCGGTCCACTTCTTCCAGATTTTCGTTGTAGATCCGATCCACGCAGAGGGTGCATTTCTTCATCACACCTTCGGCCTGATCGAGTTCCCGGGCCCCATAAGGACACGCCCAGGCACACAGGCCACAGCCAATGCAGGCATCTTCATTGACCAGAACAATACCATCTTCTCGGCGTTTGTAGCTTGCGCCGGTCGGGCAGACGGTGACGCACGGCGCGTCATCGCAATGCAGGCACGACTTCGGAAAATGGATCGTCTGGGCCGGCCCGTTCTCCGGCTGAACCTCGAAGGAATGGATGCGGTTCAGGAACGACCCGACCGGGTCCTTGCCATAGGCGTCCATGTCACTCAGAGGCGCGCCATAGTTTTCCGTATTCCATCCCTTACAGGCGGTCACGCAGGCATGGCACCCGACGCAGGTGTCGAGATCGATAACGAGCCCGAGCTTCTTGTCTGTAGTTTCCGGCAACTGGGTCATGAGCGCACCTGCTGTCGAACAGTATTCGGGCCTGTTCCAACCGGGGACTTGATGGGATCAAAAGCCGGTTGGCTCTCCGGGGGCGGCTCCGCACGCTCGATCCGCACCCGCAGATCGAACCAGGCAGCTTGTCCGGTAATCGGATCGGAGTTTGACCACCTGAGGCCATCGCCTTTCGGCGGCAACAGCTCGTGGATCAGATGATTGAGCAAGAAGCCTTTGGTTGCCTCCGGCGCATCCCCTTCCAGCGCCCAAGCGCCTTTGCGTTTTCCGATGGCGTTCCATGTCCACACGGTGTTTTCATTGAGCGCTGCCATATGAGCAACCGGCACAACGATCTCCCCATGCGGCGAAGTCACCTTTGCCCAATCACCTTCTGAGAAGCCATTTTCTTCCCAAATCCGGGTCGGCACATAGAGGGGGTTCCGGCCGTAGATCTGCCGGAGCCAAGCATTCTGGCTGCCCCAGGAGTGGTACATCGCCATTGGCCGCTGGGTCAGCGCATGAACCGGATAGGTGTCGGGATCCGCAATGGTATCGCTGAGTGGTGGATACCAAACCGGGAGCGGGTCGAAGGCTTGCCTGACCTGATCTCTCAAACAATCCGGCGGCTGCCTGTCGCCGTGCCCTTCTGCGGCCAGCTGAAACCGGCGCATGGGCTCGGAGTAGATCTCAAAGAGATAGGGCTGGGGGCTGTCGAACAGACCCAGATTCACCGCCCAGTCCTGATAGGCCGCATTCCAGGGTTTATAAAACGCGGCTTCCTCCGGGATATGCTCGACGAAGAAACTGCCGTTTTCGATGTAGCGGTCCAACTGGGCCGGGTTCACTTCACCGCGGCCAGCTTGCTCGCCATTCCCGCGGAAACCGGCGAGCGGGCCGATCCCCGGCCGGCGCTCGTGATTGACGATGTAGTCGGCGTAGTCGGCATATCTGGCGCTGCCGTCTTCATTGACGAAACCGGGCAGGCCAAGCCGTGCGCCGAGATCCACCAGGACAGACTGAAAACCCCGGACGTCACGGTCCGGCTCGATCACCGGCCATCGGATCGCATCGGCTGCCGCATCCGCCTCGCAGATCGGCCGGTCCAGTAGGCTGATGCAGTCGTGCCGTTCCAGATACGTGGTGTCCGGCAGGATCAGATCCGCATAGGCGACCATCTCCGAGGAATAGGCATCCGAATAAATGATCTTGGGGATCACATAGTCGCCGTTCTCATCTTTGTCCGTCAGCATCTCCATGACACCACGGGTGTTCATGGAGGAGTTCCAGGACATGTTCGCCATGTAAAGGAACAGCGTGTCGATCTTGTAAGGATCGCCCGCATGGGCGTTGGAAATCACCATATGCATGAGGCCATGAGCCGACATCGGGTTTTCCCAGGAAAACGCCTTGTCGATCCGCGCCGGTGTACCGTCGTCTTTCAGCGCCAGATCGTTCGGGCCGCGGACGAAGCCCAGATGCGGACCATCCAGCGGACAATCCGGCTGGGTCTTGCAATGAGGCGTTGGGTGCGCCGTGACCGGCTTCGGGTAAGGCGGCTTAAACCGGAAGCCACCCGGAACTTCGACCGTTCCAAGCAGGATCTGCAGCACATGCAGCGCCCGGCAGGTTTGGAACCCGTTGGAGTGCGCAGAAACCCCGCGCATGGCATGGAAACTCACCGGCCGTCCCGGCATGGTCTGATGGGTTTCCCCGCGGAAATCGGTCCAGGGTTGGTCGATCTCGAATACTTCTTCGAACGCCACGCGGGCAAGCTCTGCGGCAACAGCCCGGATCTTGCCGGCAGATACCCCGCACGCTTCGGCGACCGTCTCCGGGGCGTAGGCATCATCCAGATAGCGTTCCGCCAGATGCTGAAAGACTGTCCTGCAGGACACGCCATCTGCGTCATATTCTGCGCCGAGATCCGGTCGGACACCTTTCTGGTCGAATGGTGCCGGTTTTCCGGTCACCCGGTCGATCACAAGGGACTTGCCGTCAGCATCTTTCAGCAGCAGGCCGTGGTCGTCAGATCCCGGATTGTCGATCACCAAACAGGGCGCATTTGTGAAGCGGGCCAGATAGTCAAGATCGATATGTCCAGTTCTCAAAAGCACATGGCAGAGAGACAAAATGAACAGTCCATCCGTGCCCGGGGTGATTCCAACCCACTCATCGGCAATGGCGTTGTAGCCGGACCGGACAGGGTTCACACCGATGACCTTACCGCCCCGCGCCTTCAGTTTGCCGAGGCCCATCTTGATCGGATTGGAATCGTGATCTTCTGCCACACCGAACAGCATGAAGAGTTTGGTGCGGTCCCAGTCCGGCTGCCCAAATTCCCAAAAGGCACCACCGATCGTGTAGATACCGCCGGCTGCCATGTTGACCGAGCAAAAGCCGCCATGAGCGGCATAGTTGGGGGTACCGAAGTTCTGTGCCCAGAAGCTGGTGAAGCTCTGAGACTGATCGCGACCGGTGAAAAATGCCAGCTTTTCAGGAGCGGTCTTGCGGATCGGATCCAGCCAGGAAACGGCTGTTTTCAGCGCTTCTTCCCAGCTAATTTCCTCAAATTCACCCGACCCACGCGGGCCTGATCTCCTGAGCGGTTTGCGCAATCTGGACGGTGCAGTAACCTGCATGATCCCGGATGCGCCCTTGGCGCAGAGCACGCCCTTGTTCACCGGATGATCCCGATTGCCCTCGATGTATGCGACTTTCCCGTCCTTTAAATGGACGTTGATCCCGCATCGGCAGGCACACATGTAACAGGTGGTTTTTCGTATTTCATCGGAGACAGCCGGAGACGTCTCCACCATCGGTTGACTATGATTGAGCACATCCCCTCCCAAGGCGTCTCTAGAAATCGCATCCTGCCAAACTGCGCCACAGCGAAATCTGAGTTTCATTTGGGCGTTTTTATGAGTACGGCTTTCCAACTGAAGACTTGAGTTGGCTTGACGTCAAGAGGGGCAGAACACTTCATCGGTTGATGTGAGACCCTGTTCATCGTCACCCAATCGGAATGCTTCGGCGCGCGCCTGACGGCCTAGGCATGGACCACAAGATGGGCTAGCGTTTGCCAATTCTGTCTGGAGGCCCCCTTGGATTCAAACCGTCTGCTTCTCACGTGCTCCATTGGCCTGTGTGCCGTCGTCGGCTTGTGGGGTGTCATCAACCCGGAAGGCCTACAGACCATCGCGCGCGAGATCGTTGATCAGTACTTCATTAGCCGCGGCTGGTTCGTGATGCTGTCTGTCACGATCATGCTGCTGTTCTGTCTTGGTCTGACCTTCAGCCGTTTTGGCGACATCCGCCTCGGTACCGATGATGACCGGCCGGAATACTCAACACCGACTTGGATCGCCATGCTGTTTGCCGCCGGTATGGGTGTCGGACTTTTGTTTTGGGCGGTGGCGGAGCCCCTGACTCATTTTGCGTTCTTGAAAGACAAGACGTCGGTCCCGGAAGCTGCCGATTTCGCGCTGCTGGCGACAAACTTCAACTGGGGCATTCATGCCTGGGCGATTTATGGCACAACGGCGCTGGCGATTGCCTATTTCAGCTTTCGGCGGGGCACGCCGATGCTGGTCAGTGCGCCTATCAAAAGCCTGTTCCCGGGCGAAAAGTGGGCCAGTCTAGTCGGTTGGTTTTCAGACTTCATGGCCATTGCTGCAATCGCGATCGGGGTTGGCGGATCAATTGCAATGGGTGTGTTTCAGGTTGCCGATGGCGTGTCGGTGCTTGCTGGCACCCAGACGGCGGCGCCATGGCTGGTCGGCCTGATTTTTGTTGTCATGGTCATTGCATATATTCCGCCCCTGATGGTCGATCTCAGCACCGGCATGGCAAAGCTTTCCAACATCGCCATGAGCCTTGCGATCGCGCTAGTCGCTTACACCGTCATCATGGGCCCGAGCGAATTCCTGATGAATTCGGTGATCGGCGGTATTGGCATGTACATTGCCGATGTCATACCCGCCGGCTTCCGCACCTTTACCTTCTACGGCGACGAGATCGGCCGCTGGTTTCAGGACTGGACACTCACCTACATGGTTTGGTGGATCGCTTGGGGTCCGTTCGTCGGGGTCTTTGTCGCGCGGATTTCCAAGGGCCGCACGATCCGTGAATTTGTTCTCGGCGTCCTGATCGGCCCAACTCTGTTTTCCACAATCTGGTTTGGCGCTTTTGGCGGAGTGGGCATCTTTGAGACCCTCAACGGCAAGGGCGAGTTGCTTGCTTTGACACAGACCAACGTAGAGCGCATGACGTTCGCTCTCCTTGATCGCCTGCCCTTGGCCACCTTGACCACATTAGCAACCATTCTGGCGGCCTTCCTCTTCATTGTGACGAGCGTGGTGAGTGCCGCCTTCGTACTCGGCATGTTTTCGACTGGCGGCAATCAAAACCCGAGCACAAAGATCAAGGTCATCTGGGGCGGATTGTTGGGCATACTCGGGGCAGCGATGATCCTCTCGGGATCCATGTCGGCCGTGAGGACACTTATCGCCCTCGGCGCGTTGCCGTTCGTCTTCATAACGATGCTGCTGCTGGTTTGCCTGATAAAGGCGCTCATCCTCGACAATCCCAAGGAGGCTTAAAAATGCTTATCGGTGATCCCGTCGATACACTTATGAACTTGGGAACTTTCGCGTTTATCGGCTTCCTTGCCTGGATCTTGATGCGCAAAACGCCGAAAAGCTAAACACTTGAAGACGGTATGCGTCAGCTGGCGCGTTTCAAACCGGTTTCGGCCAACGGCGCCGGCCGGTCGAAGAGATAGCCTTGTAGATACTCGCAGCCCGCATTGACCAGAAACTCCCGCTGTTCTTGGGTTTCAACACCTTCGCCAATGGTTTTCATTCCCATCACTTTAGCAATGCCGAGAAGCGTGCGGACCAGCATGTCGTTTTCTTCACTGATCCCAATTCGCGCCACGAAGCTGCGGTCGACCTTCATCGTGTTGAAGGGGTATTTGTGCAGATAGCTCAAGCTGGAATACCCGGTTCCGAAGTCGTCAATCGCCAGGCCGATATTCATGTCACGGAGTTCAGCAAAGACCTTCTGGGTGCATTGGTCCTCCTCCAGCACCAGGTCTTCCGTGATCTCGAGGAGCAATTGGTCAGCAGACAAACCATAGGTCATCAGAAGGTCAGCGACGTGCTCGGCAAACCCTTCTTTCTGAAACTGGCTTGAGCTCACGTTGACAGAAACACCGGTTCCACCCCAATTGCTGGCGTCGCGGATCGCCCGCTCCAACACCCAATTGTCGATTTCGGATGTAAACCCGGCCTCCTTAGCAATGGGCAAAAACAACCCTGGAGAAACAAGCCCGCGTTCGGGATGGCGCCAGCGAATAAGAGCTTCAGCATGTGCCCGTTCGCCCGTCTCGGAAACCACGATCGACTGATAAAACAATTCAAACTGATCGTCCTGAAGGGCAGTCGCCAGCTCACTGCGGAGCTGTCGGCGTTCGCAGCGCTCCTCATCCATCCTGTTGTCGAACAGCCTGTAAGACCGTTTGCCTTCGGCCTTACACCTTTGAAGAGCAACATCAGCGGATCGAATGATGTCGAGTATACCTCGGCCATGGTCCGGAAACCGCGCAATCCCTGCACTGCAGGATGCATCGATCAGACGCCCTTCAAACTCAATTGGCTCGATCAGGTCATCAAACAATCCAACCAGATTGCTCGGGAAGTGGTCTCCCCCGACCCGGCCTTCTACCAGAATTACAAATTCATCGCCGCCAATCCGGCCGATCAGCGCGTCCGGCCCAAGACGCTTTCGTATCCGGACGGCTTGGCTCATGATCAGCCAATCTCCAGCCATATGCCCATGGATGTCGTTGACTTCTTTCAAATTATCCAGGTCCAGATAAACAACACTGGCGCCGTTTATGCGCACGTCTTCGGATGACAAGCGCTTGCCGGCTTCCTTGTAAAATTGGGCACGTGTGGTGAACCCAGTCATGGAATCATGAGACGCCGCGCGACGCGCTTCCTGCTCCTGCACCGCTAATTCACTTTTGGCCTGTGTGATCTGACGTAAAGCCGCCAGAACCATGATCAAAATGGTTCCAAGAGATAAAAACAGCACCGGGATCGAAGACAAGATAGCCCCGGTTGCACGGCTGATCGGATTCCAAACAAGCAGAGCCACACTGGAACCCGCTGCATTCTTCAACGGAATTCCGATCATCCCTTCTGGAATTTCATCCAACAATTCAAGTTGTTCGACAGGCAGGATGGACAGCAATTCAGCCAGTCTGCGGTCGTTCAGCTTGAAAACAGATATCAGGATGTAGGGCTCCTGATAGACCATCGGAATACCGCCAGGATCTGGGACGATCGCAAAGGCGGTTACAAGGCTTGGAATGCCGTTAATCCGGTATACATCCGATCCATTCAGATCAGCCAAATCACCGGCGAACAGAATATCTCCGGCTTCATTCGCGCTGAGCCCGGCGAGATAATTGTTACGTATCAGCTGCAACGCATTAGCAAAGTCACTGCTCAGGATATGCTGAAACACCGGTTGCGCCCGTTCGCCTGACCGGCTGGCAGAAAATGTCAGGCCATCACTCGGCTTTATCAGTCCCGAAAGGTCGGGTGAAAAGTCGCCGGCCATATCGACGCCAAACCGGCCTGATATCCAGTTCGCGTCTGGTTTGGAAACAACATTGATATAAGCGGCATTGGAGGCAGCGTACCGCTCCATCTCGTCGACAAGCGATTGCTGGTAGCTGTCAAAAATCCGAGAAACCGCCATGACTTCGCGCTGCGCGGTTTCCTTTTCAGCGATCCAGACTTTGATGAAGACTGCGCCGAAAACAACCAACACGATCGTGAATAAAACAGGCACGACGGCGACTGGCGCGACAAATAGCGTATTTATTCCAATGCGTCTTTTTACGACGCCTTCTCGGTTTTCACTTCCGTCACCATAGATCGTTTCGTCATTTTTATCGTCAATAATACCCATATTCTATCCAGATCTGGACGATATGAAGTAGTGTTTAAAGGTAATTCTCTAATTTTCTCTCAATACGTGTAGAACAAAAAAAAGCCGGAGCGGATAACCCGCCCCGGCTTCAGAACTATTTGAGCGACAGATGCTTCGCTTAGAGCTTGTCTGTCACTGCCGTTGAGGTCGCGCCCTCCGGCTCTTTGGTAATAACCGGATCAGACCCACCGGAAAGGAGAGACTTTACGGTCCGCTCATAGGCGGCCATGTCCAACTTGCCGTCAGACCCATCAACCAGCTTGTTGATCTCGCCAACCATCCGGATCTGATGCTTTTCAGTCTGAGCACCGGTGGCGTCGTTTTCCAGAACGATTTCAGCTGCTTCTTCCGGATTTTCGGCAGCATATGCCCAGCCTTTCATGGAGGCTTTTACAAAGCGCGCCAGCTTGTCGACCATTGCCGGGTCTTCCAGGCTGGATTCCAGAACATAGAGGCCATCTTCAAGGGTCGCGACGCCCTGGTCTTCATATTTGAAAACCACCAGCTCTTCCGCCGGGATACCCGCGTCGATGACCTGCCAATACTCGTTGTAAGTCATCGTGGAAATGCAGTCGGCCTGCTTCTGCAGCAACGGATCTACATTGAAGCCCTGCTTGAGTACCGTCACGCCACCGTCACTGCCGTCAGTCGGAATGCCAAGCTGGCTCATCCAGGACAGGAACGGATATTCATTGCCGAAGAACCACACGCCAAGCGTCTTGCCGCGGAAGTCCTCCGGAGAAGAGATTCCGGTTTCCTTCCGGCATGTCAGCATCATCCCGGACTTCTGGAATGGCTGGGCGATGTTGACGAGCGGCACGCCCTTTTCGCGCGACGCCAAAGCGGACGGCATCCAGTCGATGATGACATCTGCACCGCCCCCGGCAATCACTTGCGGCGGCGCAATGTCCGGACCGCCGGGTTTGATTGTCACATCAAGGTCTTCCTCTTCGTAGAAGCCTTTGTCTTTGGCGACGTAGTAACCTGCAAACTGGCCTTGCGTAACCCATTTCAACTGAAGCGTCAGCTCGTCGGCAGCCTGAGCACCGGTCGCAAACAGACCAGCGCCAAGGACCGAAGCCAGTGCCAGACTTTTGAGTGCCTTCATTGCCATTCCCCTATTGGTTATGGGCGTGCCTTTCTGGCTCCGCCCGTCTCTGGAAGTCAAACCTTGCCGGGAATAAAGGAATGAGCATCTCCCTCACGCTCTTGCACATTCCCCGCAATATGGCCGCGCTGCGCTGTGCGGGCGTGTCGCCTTCTTCACAGTCAGCCTGACCAAATGGTCAAGAAAATCTAGAAAGCTGCCAGCTCTCTGGTCAAGACTATTTTTTAGTCATGCGGAATTTTAATTCTGTTGACCCGTTAATTCGCTCATATTGTTTCTATTTTCCAATTTCCACTCAAGCATGCATTGCCATAATATTGGCAATTCCTGCAGTATCAACCGTACTGCCTTTGGATGGAACTCGGGCAAGCCTCATACTGATGGACAACAGCCAGAACGCGCAAGGTCTTTCCATGATCGACAAATCAACCCTTGTCTATACGGCCCTTCCAATGCCGGATCGCCGGGCTATTTCCGATGAAGACATGCGCCAGCGCGCCGATGAGTTTCTGGAAGATGTCCGCACCCGGCATACGGTTCGCCAGTTTTCCGACAAACCAGTAGAGCGCAGCGTGATCGAAACCTGTATACGCGCAGCCGGAACCGCTCCAAGCGGCGCCAATCATCAACCCTGGCATTTCGTGGCAATCCGTAATCCGGACCTAAAGCGCCAAATTCGAGAGGCCGCCGAAGAAGAAGAGCAAAAGTTTTATGATGGCGGGGCGGGGGATGCCTGGATCAAGGCGCTTGAACCGATCGGCACCAACGCGCACAAACCGCATCTGGAAATCGCTCCGTGGCTGATTGTAATCTTTGCACAGCGCTGGGGCACGTATGAAGACGGAACGCGCTACAAGCACTACTATGTTCCTGAAAGCGTCGGGATCGCGACTGGTGTGCTGATCACGGCTTTGCACCATGCTGGCCTCAGCACCTTGACCCACACGCCAAATCCGATGCGGTTTTTGAACGATATTCTGGACCGCCCGGAAGCCGAAAAGCCCGTCATGATCCTCGCCGTCGGCCACCCGGCAAACGATGCCACCG
>ERZ1023324.193-NODE-193-length-27580-cov-10.366540_pt1 | contig 27580 bp, 33 predicted proteins | sample MGYA00520886_ERZ1023324 | MGnify/ENA primary metagenome ERZ1023324 (study PRJEB32759, sample SAMN07749864) | skin metagenome | biome: transportation; feature: city; material: polyester macromolecule | host: Homo sapiens | place: Hong Kong:KT line | collected...
GCCGGTTCCTAATCTCCGCGTTCGGCCCTCAATTCGGGGTATCAGGAACCAGTCCCCAGGTGCAGACTATCGCTTCCAAAAACAGCATCGGGAGCATTCGCAGTGTCATGGTGCATCCCAAAGGGACCGCGCTCTATTCCGCTAGGCTCCTTCCGTCGCCAAGCTCCACCAAGCCCCGCACGCGGGTCTTGGCCCATTCGGGTAACGATCCCTTGCACGTGCCCTATGGACGTTCAGGCCACCGGCCTAAAAACGTCCATAGGGCATGGCAGCCACCCGCCACGCGGGCGGAGAGAGGGTCAACCCCTTTACCGCAGGGCGAGGCACAGCCTCGCGGGGTTGACGCGCTCGCAGACCGTGTGGCTTCGGCCTATCCTCCTGGCACTCACCGCTGCAATCGTTCCCATGCCTGCCTCCGCCGAGCCCCGAGACACATGGCCAATCGCAGCAACAATTACCGGAACGCCTGATTACCTGTTCGACGGCGACACTTTCGCTTTCGGCAAGATCAGAGTTCGCCTCAAGGGCATCGACACGCCACCAATTGACGAGCCCTACGGACCCGAGGCAACGGACTTCCTTCGCGAGCTGATCGCCAACGGCCTCACCTGCTACCACACAGGCGAAAAGACCTATGACCGCATAGTGGCATGGTGCCAGACCCCGGACGGACAAGACATATCCGCCGAGCTTGTCCGAGCTGGCCTCGCACGAGACATTCCCCGTTTCTCCAATGGTCAGTATGCGGAAATGGAAGCCGAAGCCCGCGCCGCCAGGCGCGGCCTGCACTCCCAATAGGACAATCATGCGCCCCTATGATCGAAAGCGGAAAAAAGCGGACCTCGACTATCCCATCCGCCTCCTGTTCGATGGTCCCCTCCCCCGCCTGGCCGAAATGCACCAGATGGCAGATGCCGCTTTCGCCCTGAATCATCCGCCGATCCATCGAGCCGCATTCTACTTTGCCAGCATCGAGCGCTTCACCGCTTTCGTGGAGATCTTCGGACCCGGCCGCCCCATGGGCGAAGGTGAAGGCATTGCGAAAGCAGCCCCCGCCGAGGCTCCCGTTGCACCCACGGCGCGCCGGATTTCATGACGACAAAGGGCTCCCCTTAAAACACTCCTGCACTATGCGCCCGGCCGCAAACGCTTCAAGCCCGCCGCTGCGCGGCCCTCCGGCAAGGGGCTTTCCGCGCCCGCTCTAACCGGGCGCCTGGTCGTGCCCGTGTTTTTCAACAAGGGAAGCCCACAATGTCTAACATCATGAATCCGACTGTTCCCGCCGAGACCGTCGAAACGGCCATGGCACTTTGGGAGGCTGCCTTCCGCCTCACCGACACACACCCCGACCTTCGCGCCGTGCGCCGCGCGATCGGCACCACTGAATTCCGCCGCCAGTTCGCGAATGTCCGACTGCTGGCAGTCTGCGAAGCCGCATTCGAGATCGCCCAGGACGAAGGCTTCGATGACGACTTCGCCCGCGATTGGTGCCCGATTTTCGTCCGCACGATGCTCAACGTGGACGTTGAGAAGAACACCATCTCCCCAACCGTCGCCTGGCACAGCCACGCCAAGTTCATCGCCTCTGCGCACGCCGTGGGCCTTCCCGTTGTCTCCGATGGCGAGCGCAATGTCTGCCACTAGGCAGACCGCCGGCAGGGCTTAACCAGCCCTGCCGGCACCACTTGCAAAACCGCAGAAAACCCCTAATTATCCAATCAGAGGAGTTCTCCAATGAGTTCCATGAACTACGATGTATATGCCGCCTTTAAATCGGCCGGTGTGGGCGACGAAGAAGCCCGCAAGGCCGCCGAGGCGCTATCCATGGCAGCCACTGACAAGCGCCTCCTGCGCATCGAATTGTCGTTAGGTGGCATCTTTATCCTTCTCGTCCCCGTGTTCCTCAGGGTCATGGGCATCGCGTAGGATCAAGAGCCAGAAAGCCCGCGTCCCACGACGCGGGCTTTTTTGTGCCCCCTGCCCTTCCTCTGCTTGGCCACGGCTCCCGCGAAAACACTCCACTACTCTGAGCGGCCGCGCACGCCCTTCAAGCCCGCCGCTACGCGGCCCTCCGGCAAGGGGCTTTCCGCGCGCGCTTTTCCGGCCGCTCGCTGCGTTCCCGTGTTTTCAACAACGGGAGCCTTATCATGGCCAAACTCACGAAATTTCAGACGCGCTGCCACAACAAAGCCCTGGCACTCCTCGAAAAGGACCAGCTCACGCTTTCGGAGCGCGAAGAAGTCTTCGGCCTTTTCCACGAAGCCGCCCACACCATGAACGGCGAGAGCGGCGCATTCTTCACGCCGCTGGTCCTCGCCAACGATCTCAAGATCGACATGCCAGGCGGCCGCATTGTCGATATCTGCGCCGGCATCGGTGCCCTCACCTTCGCATCCATCCACTACCGCGGATATGACGACAACACAGGCGAACACGTCTGCATCGAGCTAAATCCGCTCTACGTCGAAGTTGGCAAGAAGCTCGTACCGGAAGCCACCTGGATTTGCGCCGACGCCCTCGACCCCGCCACCTGGGCAGGACTTGGCCAGTTTGACGGCGCAATCTCAAATCCGCCCTTCGGTCAGATCAAGACTTCCGATCACCTGCCCCCCGAAGCACTTGGCCAGTTTGAATACGCCGTACTCATCCAGGCGTCTAAGATCGCGCGAGCTGGTGCATTCATCCTTCCCCAGCAGGCAGCTCCTTTCCGCTACTCGGGCCGTCCGTTCTACGAACGGAAGCCCTCCGCACGCTGCCAGAAGTTCGAGCAGCTGACCGGCATTCTCATGGAAGCTGGATGCGGCGTTGACACATCGGTCCACAAGGACAGCTGGCACCATCCCGTGCCGACTACCGAAATCGTCACTTGTGAATTCGACGCCCAGGAGCAGCTTGCCCGCATCTCAGGGCCTCTTTTCAGCACGGCCGCGTAGGCCGTGCTTTCCGGCCGAGGATCCGCTGCGCTGGATCTTCGGCCGACATCACCCCACCACAATTCAAATTCCCGTCAAAGGGGTAGTAAAACGGAAACGGGTTGTGTTCTATTTCAGGATTCCACCCAGCCGAGAGGCTGCATGACAGACGCCGGGACCACGTAAACCCCGCCGCTTCGCGGCCCCTCCGGGCAAGGGGGTTGACGTGATCCCTTTACGCGCCTGTCAGGGGGCTACCATGCCCAATGGGAGAATGGCGCACTGTGTGCGCAATAATCCCATCGGGCGGAAAGTGTAAGAGTTGCGTTCAGGAGTTAAAAATATGAGTTTTCTGCGGTTTTCGGGCACTTTTTGCTTGCGTATTCTACAAACCTAGGTATTATGGTTTCAACAAAACGAGGCGGCAACCAAGCCACCCGCCAGCAATGAACGGGCGTGCAGCCCTAACCAAACCTAGGTTTATAGAAACCACCAAAGCTAGGAGTTGATCCCATGAATAAGGTTTTTCTCGCAGGCAATCTCGGCAAGGACGTTGAAATCCGCAAGACGAAGGCCGACACCGAATTCGCCAGCTTCTCCGTCGCCACCAATGACGGATATTACGACAGCGACGGCAAGTGGGTCGAGCTTGTCGAATGGCATCAGGTCATCACCTTCCAGAAGGGTCTCGTGGCCATGTTGCAGAAGCATGGCAAGAAAGGCCGCAAGGTTGCCATCACCGGCAGCCTGAAAACCAACACCTTCCGCAAGGACGGCGAAGACAGCGACCGCCGCGCGACGGAGGTTCTGGTGGGCATCCGTGGCGAGATTGAATTTCTCGACACCCTCCCCGCTTCCAACGGCTAATCCTCCCGGCCAACTGCCCGCGTCCTAATCCGGGGCGCGGGCTCTTTTCCAGATTTCACCAAAACAACAAACCTAGGTTTAGCGAAACCTAGGAACGCCAGAGGTGCGAGTCATGAACGTGTTCGACGATTTCGAGCTAGACACCGACGAAACTATTGCCGAGCTGGCAAGCGACCTGCCCGACGATATGCGAGGGCTCATTTTCCAAGCACAGATCGCCTCCGATCAGTACGCCTCCGCCATCGAGGCGGAAGACCTGGAAATGGCCCGCGCGAGCCTCGCCAGCCTTCAAGCCACTATCTACAAGGCCAACGGCAACACCATGTTTGGATGTGCCGTCAATGAGGCCGTGCAGCCTATCTATGACGCCTTGAAGGCCGAACCCGGCACGATCCCCCATTGGGGTCAGTGTGGCGAGTTTATCGTTCAAATCGAGAGCGTCCGGGCCATTTGCTCCTTTACCAGCAAAATCCGCATTAGCCCGCCAAATTTCGCTTTCTACGTCATCGACAAGCACCAGCTGTTCATTTCGCCCACAGGCTTTCACAGCGCCTACACCTACGAAATGAGCGGCACGGTTGAAGATCGCGCCCGCCTGATCCTCGCGGAGCTGGCAGACGCACAGCTTGTCAGCTTGGAGGCAGACGCCTTCGGCCACAGGCGAGAGCTACCCGAATGGGCAGCGGACCAGCTCGCCGACACACCGCGCCCAATCGTGTCAGACGCACATGGGCAAGTGCAGCTGCCGTTCTGATTTTTTCCAGAAACCTACAAACCACGAAACCTAGAAAACGGAGTTTCTACAAATGTCGTCTTTCCTGTCTAACACCAAGGATTTGAACGCGCCACAGACGCCAATGGATGGTTTGCGCAACTACATTCAGATCATCATCAACAAGCTGGACCTCGGCCAAGCCCGATCCGCACAGCTTGTCGCCGTGGACCTGATGCTAATCCTCACCGAAGGCAATGAGGAGATCGCCGCCCAGCTCCCGCAGGACATGGCCGACCGAGCCCGCCACACCCAAGCCTTTCTTGCCTACATCGCCCATCTGGAAACCGCAGCCCACAAGGCCGGGTATGACGCTGGCCAGAGGATAACCCGTATCACGCTTGGCCTTGAGCCAATTGACGGGGATTACACCGGCCACGGCATCGACAGAGAGCAAGAGGACTAGCAGCGCCCAGAATGCGGGCGCATCGCGCCCCCATTCCTAGGTTTGCGCAAAACTAGGAACATAGAAATGGCGAAAGATACAAACCAAGTCCGAAACCGCGAAGACTGGCTCCGCCTCATGGCGGACAGCATGGCCCCATGGTTCACCGAAAAGGGCTACACCATGCCCAACATACGCATGGCAATCGGCTTCCCATCAACGGGAGCCCGAGGCCGCCGCATTGGCGAGTGCTGGGACGCAACCGCGTCCGAGGACGGCACTTTCGAAATCCTGATCAGGCCCGACCAGTCGGACCCGGTAGAAGTGGCCGCAATCCTCGCGCACGAGCTTTGCCATGCCGTTGTCGGCATCGAGGCCGGACACGGGCCGAAGTTCAAGAAAGCAGCCCATGCCATCGGCCTTGAGGGTCCAATGCGATCCACGAGGGCAGGGGAGGCGTTTAAACAAGCCCTTGCCCCCATCCTTGAACGCCTCGGCCCGCTGCCCCATGCCCGCCTCGCAGGCATGAGCGGGACCGGACCGAAGAAACAGAAAACCCGCTTGATCAAAGCCCATTGCGAGACTTGCGGCTACACCGTCCGCGTCACGCGCCTTTGGATCGAGGCAGCAGGTCCGCCGCGTTGCGCCATCGAGGACCACGGACCCATGAAGATCGAGAGCCCCGATGAGATCATGGAACCTGAAAACCAAGGTAGCTAGGTTTCAATAATTCTGATACTGACACGGTTAACGCAAGGGAATCATCATGGACGTTATCGCAGTCACATCGCAGAAGGGCGGGGCAGGGAAAACAACGCTTTCCTGCCACTGCGCAACACTGGCCTCAGAGCACGGGCCCACCCTTCTGATCGACCTCGACCCTCAGAAAAGCGCCGTGGAATGGCACGAGGCCCGCACCCACGAGCCACGCACCAACAGCGGACCGCTTCTCGCTGATATCACCGAAGGCCAGCTCCCCGAAGCGCTTGAGCTGGCCGAGAATGAGGGGATCGAGACGGTTATTATCGACACCCCCCCCCACAACGCCCGAAGCGCGGTCATGGCGACAAAGTCCGCTAACCTGGTCGTGGTCCCAACCCGTCCGTCAATCGTCGATTTGCGCGCCCTCCGGCGCACAATCGACATGCTCGAAGAGGCCAAAGTCCGCCCGGCTTTCGTTATCAACTCAGCCCCGCCGCAACGCGGCGTGGCACGCGCGCCAGTCGTGATTGATACACGCGAAGTCCTGCGCGAAACCGGCTATCCGGTATGGGACGGCCAGCTCACCCAGCGGCAGGCATTCTCGGAAGCGATGGTGAACGGCTCCGCCGTCCACGAGTACGAGGCCAAGGGCAAGGCAGCGGCCGAAATTCGCGATCTGTGGCGCTGGATTCAATCGCAGCTCGCAGCTGCCCGGCCGGGCAGCGCGGCAGCTGCAAATCTGTAATACTCTAGGAGAATCACTCAATGGCAAATCGCGTTAGCTTCAAGTCGGCCGCTCCGCTCAAAACCGCGAAGGATGAAACCGGAACGCAGGCGGCAGCGCCCAAAGCATCGAAGAAAGCCGCACCGGCATTCAAAGCTCTCCACGTTGAGCTTACCACCGATGCCCACGCGCAGCTAAAAGCCCTCTGCGCCGCCAATGGCGAAACCATCAGCGAAGTAACCGTGCGTCTCGTTAACCAATATTTTGTTGAGAACGGCAAGCCTGCCATCGCAACAACGCCGAAGAAGTAAGCACGAAGGGGAGGGGCACAGCATGAGCGACCAAGGGTCTTTCAAACTCGGCGGCGAGCTGGTGCCGACCGCCCAGCTCCCCGCGCGGATTTCGCGCCTAAAGGAAGCAAGCGCCGAGATAATCGACTACTCCGCCGAGCAAGCTAATTTCCTGCACTCGGTCATGTGCCTTGTCGGATTCCCGCGGCGGCTTCCCAAAGACGCGGACGGCAAGCCTGCCAGCTCCTTTGAGCGCACCTCAGGCGGCCTTAGCATCCGCCTGGACGCCGGCAGCCTCTGGAACGGCAAAGAGTGGATCAAGCAACCTTTGCCCTATGGGCCAAAGCCTCGCTTGCTCATGGTGCATATCTCTACCGAAGCGCTTAAGTCGAATTCCCGCGAAGTCGAAATCAGCAGCTCCGCGAATGCCTTCCTGACTTCCATAGGCTTCAACACCAACGGAGCAGCCTACAAGTCCTTGCGGACACAGACCTCCGCTCTGGCCGCAAGCACCCTCCGCCTCGGCATGTTTGACGGCGAAGTCTCGCGCACCACGAAAATGGACCCCATCGAAACATTCGACGCATGGGGCGCCCTTAAACGCGACGAGGCCCAGCAAACACTCTGGAATAACCGCGTGATCTTGTCCGAGAAATTCTTCGAGACATTGAAAGAGCACGCCGTCCCGCTAGATCCCCGCGCTCTCTCCGCACTCCGCGAAAGCTCGCTCGCCCTGGACATATACACATGGCTTGCGAGCAGACTCCGGCGCATCCCCTCCGAAGAGGGGATCGAAATCACCTGGCGCGCACTGCATGAGCAGTTCGGCCAAGAGTTCCGGTCTATCCCGAATTTCCGGTTCAAGTTCCTCCGGGCCTTGTGGGCCGTCCAAGCCGTCTATCCCAAAGCCCGCGTAAGCGAAATCGACACCGGCTTGCTATTGCAGCCGTCGCAACCCCCGATCCACTCCCGCGCAGTCTATCTCCGCAAGCTGAAATAGCCGGGCAGGGCGACGCGAAGTCACCACCCATCCGCAACTTTGGCGTTCGGTCATTTGGAAATCGTGGCGACTCAAGCGCGCGATATCGGACCCCGATTTCGGCAGCGTTTAAACAGATTCGGGCTTTTCTAATCCAAACGAATCAGCGAGTTCGGTCATTTGGAAATCGGCGCACTGGGTGCGCATACAATCGAGGCGGAATCCGCGCAAAAGTTCGGTCAATCGGAAATCTATCCTCGGTCATTTGGAAATCGAAAAGGGCCTATGTTCGGTCATTTGGAAATCCCCCATATATAGCTACCAATTACCAATAATAATCCTATAGAGGCCCCTTGCCTGGGCTCGAAACACGTGGCAGCGTCGAGTCCGCTTCGCATCACGTCCCATTCACCACCCTGCGGACATCAACGCTCCCCAAACCTCCATTGGCTATCGAACAGGAGGGCGGGTTGAACTCCGAAGCGAAAAACCACCCACCCAACACTTTGCAAAGTGCCTAGGCGCGAAATTCCGGGCCGCTGGCGAGCAAAAATAGGTGTCCCGGTGGGGTAGGTGCCAAAATTCGCTTTTGCCTCTGTACGGGCTTCTATGGCCGTTTTTCGCCCGCCAAGCAGATCGCAACATCAAAGGCCGTTTAAACAGTCCCGGATTTTACAGCGGAAAAAGTGGACAATTAGGACTTTTTTAATTTCCAAATGACCGAAGGGATTTGCGCTGCGCGGGCTGGTGCGGTCCGCGCTTTCGCGCGGGCTTGTCCGCAAAGGCTTCGCCTAGGGACCGTGGCTCGCTTCGCTGCGCCCGCACCACTCCCTAGGCGAAGCATCGAGAGGGCAGGGCAGACCGCACCCGCTTCCCGGGCGGCCGACGCCGTGTGACAGGCGCGGGCCCTGGGTAAACCCCGCCGCTTCGCGGCCCCTTCGGGCAAGGGGGTTGACCCAGCACCCTCAACCGCCTGTCAGTTGGCTACCATACCCAATGGGACAATGGCGCACTGTGTGCGCAATGTTCCCATTGGGTATGTGAGAAAAGTGCAGAAAAGAGGGACTTTTCCGCTGAAACTTGTTGACATTCCTACAAACCTAGGTATTATGGTTTCTAGATAACGCGCCAACAAGGAGACAGACACATGGCCCGCTTCATCGTCCGCACCGAAATCACCAACCCGGCCAACAACTGTGATCGCATCATCAATCAGGGCCTTATCGGTCAGGCCGAGCAGAGCACGCAGACCATGAGCTATGCCGCTGCCCTGATCGTCCTTGCCCGCGTCCGCATCGCCTGCGCCATGTTCGGGCTTTACGAGGGCTTTGCTCCGGCCAGCTGGATCGAGCGCGCGGACGCCGCCCCGCTGTGCATGGATCACTAAGCACCCATGTCCCCGCAGCTGGATATTACCCGCGCTCTCCTGCAACAGCTTGCCGAGGGCGTTCCCATCCAAGAGGCATTCGACAAGGTGTTAGGCGAGGGCACTTATGACCGCCTTGTCACCGAGCTATACGAAGACCTCCAAATGATTGCAGCCAGTCGCTCACAACCTCACTGATCTAGTTTCTGTTCTCCCTCGCCGCAGCTCCCCGCTCTAACTAGGAGCTGCGGCCTGGGCGCGCGTCAGAGCCGCCCCGCGCTCCGCGCGCCCCGGCACCCCGGCAATCTCCCGATTGCCTCCCTGAGCGGTCGCCCGCTTCGCAGGCGCCCTCCCATTGCCTGGCACAATCCAAGTTCCTTCAAACAAGGCCCTATGGGGCGCGAGCGCCTTCCAGGCGCACGCTTCCCCATAGGGCTTGATAGCCAGCCGCCGCCGGCGGGAGGGCGGGTCAACCCCCTTGCCCGAAGGGGCCGCGAAGCGGCGGGGTTGACGCGGCCGAGGGCCGGTGGCTGCCCGTGCAGGCGGTGCCTTGGCTTTCCCGCTGAAATTGTTGTCGCGTTGAACCGATCAGCTGGACCTGGTGGAGCGCCCAGGCGCTCCCTGCTTGTGTCCTGTCTGTTTTCTTAGTCGTTCCTGTTGGTTTTTGGCCGGTAGCCCTTCGGTTTTCCGGCCTGTCCCTTCGGGTTTTTTCTTCTTGTTGTTTCTGTCCCTTCGGGCCTCTTTCTGCCGTTGTAGGCATTGGGGCGGAAAACCGGCGGTTTTCCGCGCATTTTCTCCGCCTCCTTCGTCGGCATAAGGGTGGCAGGATACGCAAAATGTTTACATTTCGCCGGGTACGGTCCCAGAATCGCCTTTCAGGCGGCGGCCACAGCCACATTCTGGAACCTCCGCCCAGCTCCGCTGGCCGTCCCCTCCTGATCTACGATGTACCGCCGACGCGGGAGAGAAGTGCCGCAAATGCGCCTGTCAAAAATCCAGACCCTCCGGCTCCCCGAAGACCTCGAAGCCGCATTGCCCCCGCCCGGCCGTGATCGAGCTGCTTTCATTCGAGACGCTATTCGCATGGCCCTCGATGAACGCCAGCTGCTCACGAAGGAAGAACGAGAAGGGCTCGCACAGATGACCGAATTGCTCAGGCAGGCCGGCATCAATCTCAACCAGATTGCCCGTGCCCTAAATGCCGCTGCCTTGGGCGGACCCGACCCGAATGAGAAGACCGTCCGGGCTGCAATCGAAACCATGGACGAGACCATTCAGGCCGCGCGCACCGTCCTGCGCATGTGGGAGCGCGGCTTATGAGCAAGCACCTGGACGATGAAGAACGCATCCGTGGTGGACGGGAAGCACCCATCCAAAGGCAGCCCGGCCGGGGTTCTAATCGCCGGCACCCCGAGAGTGCCGAGCGGACCCCGCAATCCGTGGTCAAAGTGGCGAGCTGGACGAAATCCGCCCGAGGCGTGGCCGAGACCCTGAACTACATTCAAAAGGATTCCGACCACGTATCAGAGCCCACCCCGCTCCGAGACGAGCAAGGCCGAGACATTCCCGCACCCGAGGGCGGCTTCAAGAGCCCCGCGACGTTCGGATGGGATCTGATAGCTGACGAAAAGAACCTTTCGCGCGAGGCCCGCAACCTATCCCCGGTAGAGCGGCGCATGATGAGCGAGAAGGACCGTTTCGCACGCCGCCAAGCGGCCCACCTTGTCCTTTCCTGGCCAAAGGGCACGGAGCTACACCGGGAAAAGGCCCTCACCATCGCTGCCGAGGCGCTGGCTCCCCACGCGGAGGCCGGGCATCGCTATATGCTGGCCTATCACCTTGACGATGGCCGCCCCCATGTTCACGCAGTCCTTGCGGCGCGATCTGATAAGACCGGCGCCACTCTTCGGCTACAGCCCGAACAGCTAGACGAGCTGCGGCAGCGCCACGCGAAGGCGAGCACCCGGGCAGGCATCCCCCTGGAAGCCACCCGCAGGGAAAAGCGCCCGGAATTGTTGAAAGCGATACACCAAGGCAAAGAACCCCTTCGCCGCCCTGACTCACGAAAACAGGACGCGCGCGGCCTCATCGAGCGACAGGTGCCCGCATGGTGGGCCAGAAATGGCCTCGAATACGAGGCCCGCCGCCTCGGCCAGCGGCCGGCATCAGCTCCCCCGCCTCCTGCTCCCAAGGAGCTGCCCGAGCTGAAAGGCGAAAAGGCCCTCACGAGCTGGGCCGCGGCAACGTTTAAACAACCCGAAGACGCTGCCCGCTCATTCAAGGAGATGCTGGCCGAAAATCAGAGGACGGCGTTCTGGTACGCCAACAACCGGCCCCAGGTGTTCGGAGAAGTCGAAGCGAAACCGGACGCCAGGAAGCGGATCAGCCAGAGACAAATCCAGCACACCGATCAATGGGGACTGGACGCTCGCAGGGTGCTCGCTGACCGCGAGGCCCCGGCCGTCACTGCCTCACGACTAAAACTCGCGGCCACCCTGCGGACTGAAAACGACAAAGCCCGCCTGGCCAGACTGCAAAAATTCATCACGGAGAAGATCGAGAAACCCCCTGTGAATCCGTACATGAAGGATTTCACCAAGCGCGAGCCATGGCCGAGCTGGTTCCAGCGCCGAGCAATGATTTCAACCCTCAAACGCGAAGTAACAGAGCTTCAACGCCAATATCTTAGCGTCATGCCCAACACCACCAAGGGCTTCGATTTGGCGCACCAGATGGAAGCGAAGTCAGCCGAAATCGCTGCGCTACGAAACAGGCGGAATCCGAATGACACCCGCCACCTCACAGAGATTGAGCTGAAAACCCGCCAGCTCGCCGAGCTTCAAAGGCACTCAAACACCGTTCACGCACTGACCCCGGCCGGCTTCGATTTCACCGATGAAATCAAATACCGGCAGGACGAACTTCGGCGGCTACTCCGCGCCCAGGACGGCATGGCCGGCATCAAAGCAGCCTCCGAAGTGGACAAAACGGACAAAATGGACAAAAAATTGCCCATTGAAAGCCAATCTCCCGAGGTCGCGCCGCAACGGGCCTCAGAGGATCGCACAGCGGCAAAAGTAAATGCGAAGGCTACCGACCTGGCCAAAGCCATTACGGCCCGCCAGCGGGCCAGCAAGACCCAGGAACGAGGTCGATAATGCTCGAAGATCGAATTCGCGAATTGATGGCGTCAGATGATGCTTGCGTCACCTGCATTTCGTTCGAGGTCATCGAGACCATTGCCAACGAAAGTATGCGCGAATTTTTCATCGCCAGCAGCGGAGCAGTCTTCACGCTGGTTTCCGGCTTCCTCACGCTTTTTGTGCTCTGGAAGCTCACCGGCGCGCTCATGGGAAAGGCGTTCGACTACGCCGAGTTGATGAGTGTCGTACTCCGAACCGCGCTTGTCGCCGGCATCACCGCCAACCCGAGCCAGCTATTTGACGTGTTCTATCTGGCATATGACTTCGGCATCAATTTCGCCGGCCGCGCGCTTTCATCATCGCCCAATTCAGTCGGCCTGGCCGACCTGCTATCCGAAGCAGAGGCATCCGTCCGCCTCGGATTGGGGCCGAAAATATCTGACATGTTCCGCGAGCTATCCTTCTACCGGATAGGCGCAATGCTAGCCATGATCGCCCTAATCGTCCCTCTGGCCGTGCTCACCTGGGAAATGGTCAAATATTTCTTCCGGCCGATGTTTGTGACTTTCGGCATAGGCATGATGCTGCCGTTTATTTCGGCCAGCCTGATTTTCGACCGAACCACTCCGATCGCGGTCAACGCTTTCAAGATGATGCTTGCATCATCGCTGCAATTGGTTCTCGCCGCTTCGGTGGTTTCTTTCATGATCCTAATCATGGGATCAATGGCCAGTGTCGCTCAGAACGAGCCGACAATTGACCTATTCGGGACGCTCTACTTCACGATCCTGCTGACCACTGTGGTCCTGATCTTTCTATTCCCCGTGGTCATGCAGCTGCCCGAAGCAGTTCTCGGCGTGTTCAGCGGCGGCGGCGCCGGCGGCCAGCTCGGCATGGGCGCAGTCGGCGGCGCTATCTCAGGCGCGGCCACCGGCGGGGCATCCACAATAGCAAAAGCGGCCACGAGTGCTCGCGGCCGCTTGCCATTCTAGCCCAACAGTGCCGGGCCGGATTCGGAAGGATCCGGCCTACAGCTTCGCCAGCTCCTCAATCACTTCCGGGCATCGCTCGAAAGCCAGAATTGCCGTCGCAACATCTGTGATCTGAACAGACCGCCCCCGCGCAAGATCGAGCTTCACGCGCAGCTCGTCGCAATCAACGGGCTCGACATTCGGACCGGACGATTTCGCCGGATTCTGATCGAGCCGCATTTCATCCCACGAGCCTTTGCCTTTGGTGTTGAACTTGAACCGTCCGGACCCGGACTCTTCCGCCACAGCAGCAAAACTCATCGCCGCACCAATGGCACAGGCGGTCAGGCCCGCAAGCAACGTCTTGCCCATCATCATTCCCTTCCATCCTTCAACTCGGAAGCGGCCGACCCCTTGGCCACGCGGATCGAGCGTAACGCTTCACGGACCGCCGCGACATACCTTTGTTGATGGCGCGGCGTTCGGGAATGATATTGCGCTGCCGCCTTCCAGGTGTAACCGACCGAGGCAACTTCTTGAGCCAGTATCCAGGCCCCGACATTCACACATAGACACGCATCGCCCATAAGCTCCGCTTCGCCGATCCCATGCGGTTCGAGCTTCGGAAGCCACCAGCTGTTCACCTGCATAAGACAGATATCCCGCGACCCGTCAGTGTTCCCGGCAGTCACCTGCCGCCATCGGCTTTCGACCCAGCCAATGGCTTTCAGCAAATCCGGCTCAATCCCATAGCGCGCGCCGGCTTCCTCGAAACACATGGCGGAAACAGGAGTCGACCACAGCGCGACGACCAGTCCAAGAATAGTCCGTCTCATCCGACCATCCTTTTGAAGCGACGATCCTCGAACCACAGAGGGGTTTTCGCCATCACCGGCCGGGTTTTATGACCCTTCACCAGCACCACATGCTTGCCGAAGGGAATATCGCCCCAAGCCGAAGCCGGCACCAGATCAACGCCGGTTTCCGACTTAGACCCGCCGCCTTTATCCGAGAACATCTTCGCGTTCTTGGTAGCCTTCCAGATGGATTTCTGCCCCACCTGGCCCGTTAGCCAGCGCTGCGTTTCGAGGTTGTTTTGCGCGAAGATCACGAAGAAATCGACATTCGTAAGCAGAGCATCCGCCGCGTCTTTCTTGTACCGTTTCCACAGCCCCGCGAGGTCCTGGACCACAAACATGATCGTGCGCCCCATCCCCGCACCCTTTTCGAGAAAACCATCGAGCATGGCCATGCGCGGCAGCGATGCGAATTCATCCGCGATCACCTGAATCGGCCATTCTTTTTCCTCCGGCGCTGTATCAACAGCCCAGGCGAAAAATTGATCGAAAAAAAGAGCCGTCAGAGGCCCATAAGCCTCGGCATCTGACGCAGGATACTGAATGAACACGGTTTGCCGTTGCCGGCGCAGGTCATCCCACGAAAACGTGCAGGCCCGCGTTGCGCCCTGCACAGCGGCCGAGCGCCACAGCTGCAAATTAGTCAGCAGCGTGGACAAGTGAGAACCACGCTCCCGCGACGGCGTTTCTGCGAAAACGGTCATATCTTGGCTGATCCGCTCAGGATAACCGTGAGCCTCGGCAGTCGCCGCCACACGGGCCAGAGCTAGAGCAAGACCATCTGTATCCGTATCATCGGCCCTGCCCAGCGTCCGCAGCTGGAAATCCGCCAGCAGCTCGAAGATCTGGCGCGGATGACACTCACGGTCATTCCGCCGGGCTTCCAGAGCAAGAAACAGCAACAGCGACGCGCAATTGCGGTAAGCCGTTTTCTGAAAGTGCGCTTCCGTGCCGGCCGTATCCTGGAACGGATTAAAGGCAGCGGCGATCCTCTCACAATGCCGCTCCAAGGAAATCGCGTCCTCTGGCAGCAACGCCGCATCCATAGGGTTCCAAGCGTCAGGGCTATCGGGGTCCGAAAACCGTATGACACGAACGGGCCCGAGCTTTCTAAGAGCCCGGCCCGTCAGCGACGCCAATTCTCCCTTTGGGTCCGTCACAAGCATCGAGCCCTGATAGCTCAGAAGAGTAGGGATCACGATGCCTGCGGACTTGCCCGACCTGGTTGACGCAGCAACCAGCGTGTGGCGTGGCTTTTCAGCGACCAGATACTTGCCGAAGGCTTTGCCCAATATCGGCCCCAACTGGCCACGGAGAGCCATTCGGCCAATATCGGCCGACCGGGCCCAGCGAGCTTGACCATACAATGACGGACGGCCCTTCGCCGCGATGACAACCGTTGCCCCAATGGCGAAGGATAGCCCACCAACAACGCAGGCAGCGGCCATCACAAGAGGGGCCCATTCAGCTTGTTTAAACATCACGGATAGCGAGCCACCATCCGCCATGAACCGCCCCCACGCACCAGCATAAGCCAGCGATTGCTTGCTCCCCGCCAGCCAGCCCGACAACCCGCCGCCCCCTGGGATCAGCAGAAGGCACGCGACGGCCCAAAGGACCGCGCCACCCCCCATTACCACCATGAAGCTGTTGACCGTGTTTCGACCTTCCGACCAAGGCGTCATGACGCAAGCCTTTCCTTTTTCAGATCAAGCAACCCGGCCACGCCTCGGCGACCGTTCGCCCGCTTTTCGATATGCACGACCAGATCGAGGTTCTGGTGAATAACGGCTTCAACGTCAGCCCGAGGCAGACCCTGAGCTTCCGGCGCCAGCCGCACATTCGTAAGGACGGCTTCCAGCGCCATTCTCGTATTGTTGGCGTGTATCGTGCCAAGAAAGCCCGAATGCCCCACGTTGAGCGCTCGCAGCACCAACCACGTATTATCAATCCGACACTCACCAACGAGCAGCCTGTCCGGCGAATGCCTCACCACGTCATCCATTAGCTGCCGGTACTCAACCCTCTCCTCGGAATCCCCGAGGATTGGGGTGAACCGCACACAATCGACAAACCGCCCCGTATCGACCTCAGGCACATCCTCGACCGTCAAGACGCGGTCCCGCTCATCGACAAGGGTCAACAGAGCGTTCAGGAGCGCCGTTTTGCCCGAGCCGGTACCACCAGCCACCAAAACGTTCTCCCGCCTCTCCACGGCCTGTCTGAGCCGTTCTGCAGGGTCATCGGAAATTGCACTCCCGTCCCCGCCAGAAGCATCGAATTCGCCCGGTTGCACAAACCGGGCGTCACTCAACTCGTAGTCTGCCAGCCCGAAGGCCCGCTCATGTTTCAAACGAATAGTCGCGGCCAGATTCGACCCATGAACATGATTCCGCATGTTCAGCTGCAACCGATGACCCCCCGGAAGGAGCGTCCCGACCCGAGGGTCTTTCTCTGGCGGCAGCAGCAAGCCCGCACGGTTCCGCACCATGCGGAGCAGCTGGGCCCAATACTCGGCATCGAGCGCAGCGGCATCCCTCTCCACCTTGGTCCCGTCGTTCTTGACGATCCAAAGGCGGCCGGGCCTGTTGGCCCGAACCTCCTCCACTCCCTTCTCAAAAAACTTGGTCAGGGAGTGGAGGTGCATTTCCAGTGCAGACGACATTCCCGCCGCCCTAGAACGGACACGGCGTTGGGGATGTGACCTGGCACGATGCCGAAGTGTTGGAGTTGTGCGCCGGGCAGCTCCCGCTGGTGTAGCCGTTATAGGTTGCCCGAGCTGTGGTGTACCCCTGGCCGGCGAAAACCTGCTCACTCGTGGCACCACCAGACCAGGCGCACCGGAAGCTGATAGACGCCCCATTTTCGGTGTTGTAGGTCCGATACTTCGTCATGTTCTCGCGAACACGACGAACAAAACTCACCGCATGATCGTCGCCACCAGAGTCCAACACATAAGAACGGATCAGATTCGACGTCGAATGGGCGCTTTCCTGGCACACGTTCTCCGGCCCTTGCTCCGGGCCCGGCCGGCCATTCAACACAACCATGCTGCCGTCACCACGCTCGTACTTATCGCCCTGCGTCGTCTGGCGATAAGCATTACAACCGTCATAGCGAGACTGCCCCGTAGCAACAGAATCCAGACCACGAGGCAGATACGGCACGATCACTGAATTCGCCCGCACAGCTGCGTTTGAAATCAGCGTCCGCCCCGCCGGAATGTCGATGTAGACTTCCAGAAGATCGACGCTTTCGAGCGCCGTATCGTTGTGGCTCCACCCCGCACGCTCGAAGCTATGATCGTAAGTGGTGGTGTTCTCGGCACACTCGGAAAGATAGGTCCGACCGCCATCGAGCGTGTGGTACAGCCGCGAAGCACCGCGGCTATAGCCAGCCTCGAAATAATCGTAATGGACGGCCTCACAGCCCTCCACAGTCTCAACGATTTCCGAAGTGTTGCCGGACGGCGCACAAGCCGACACGTCCTCGCGACCCGTTGGCAGATCGGCCACCCACTTCAAAAGCTCGACAGCTTCGCCCGCCTGATAATCCAGACGGATCGAGCAGCCATCGCGCGTCTGAGACATGGGATAGACGGTCTCGCTATCCGTGCACACAGACAAGGAAACGAGCTGGCCGTCCTCGTTCTGATAGACCTTCCGCTTCTGTTGCACAGCGACCTGCCCATCAAAATCAGGCCGGTACAGGCAGCCATCCATCGTATCGAGAATATCAAAGGCTTGATTGCCTTCGCGGACCGCACATTCGTCAGCCACAACCTCATTCCCATAGCGCGACGTATAAACCAAGGCCGTCCGCAGCGTGGCCTTGGCAGCATCCAGATCAATATCCGGAGTGCATTGAGCTGACGACGCCGAAATCGCATAGCGCTCGCTATCCGGCCGCACGTCGCACCCTTCAACAACAATCCAATTGTTGGACCGATCCAGATAGCCCAGCTCGTAGGTCTCGCGGGCCTCAAGATCGGTCAGGTTCACAACCGGCTCGCACTTCCCCAGCTCCGCGACAAGGGCGTGTTTAAACTCCTCGTCCTTCTCGCAGCCAGTGACGAATTCCCGGCCATTCTGAGACGTGAAGAAAGCCCGGCGCAGCGGATACGCAAAACCGGCCTCTAGATCGACCTCATCACCACAGCCTTCCGCCGTGTAGGAAAAGGGAATCGGGAAACCGCTATCTTCGCAAGCACCGGTTTCGGTCCCTGACTTGCTCGTGCTGATGGTCTTGTTCTGCGGAAAAACTTGCTTTCCCACAGTATCAACCCGAGGTCGGCATTCCTCGTAAGTGATAACCGGAGTATCGTCCTCGCCTTCGTTCGGCTCCAACGACTTGAAATCCTCCGCTATCGGATTGGCCGAGGCTGATCGAGCAGACGGCGGCTTCTGCACCGTCCGTTCCGGTCGCTTCGCCAGCTCCTCCTGGGCTTCTTCCTCCGAGAGAAAAAGCGACCGGATGGTGTAAACCGCATCATCGGTGTCACCATAGGCCGGCAACCGCGTCCCTTCCGTGATCCGACCGTCAGCGACCCCCTCGGCCAGCAGCCGAGACACAAAGGGATTGGCGAAATCAGCAGAGCGACCGCTTTCCTGAAACGCCACGCTTTCCCATTGCACATTGACCTTCCGGCCATTCGGAGACGACTCATCCGGCACCGCCTGGCCACGAACAACGACCTGGCCAACGGGGTGATCCTTCAAGCGCGGATCGCCCAGCAGATCAGCCAGCTTTGCTTCCACGCGCTGCCGCTCATCAATCTCAATTTCTTTCGTCACCGAGAAATGCGTCTTCTCGACCTTCGGAGCAGCGGGCTTGGAAGCCGCCGCCGAAGATCCAACGCCCCCGGCCTCACTGCCGGGAGCTTTGGGGACTGCCGGCGACGCGACGCTCTCGCGCCGGGTGCCTGGCGCCGGGTCACTCGGCGCTGCCGTACCGGACCAACCCAGCGGCGCAGGCGCTTCCTGGGCAAACACCGCGCCAGCTAGTCCACCAACCAAGGCGACCCCAGCCAACGCGCCACACAGCCTATTAAGCATCGGGAAATTCATGGCTTTCACTCCACAATTGCCGGCTCGCGCAGCTGAATGTCATGCGTGAGCTGGACGATGAATTCCTCGCCTTGAGCAACCGTCACCACGGGCGCGAGGTCGATGTTCTGTTCCAGAACTTTCGCCGTGATGACCCCGAATTGTTCGGCCAGCCGCTCACCGAGCGACCCGCCAATGCCTTCCGTTCCTTCGCTGGATTGAGCAGCAGCCCCCGCAGCTGCACCCACAGCGGCCGTCAAAAACGCAGTGCCGTACTTGTCCCAAAATCGCGTATCCAGCTCACCAATCAGACCCGTGCGGCCCATCTTGTCGGCGGCATAGCCGAAGGCGTCCGCCCCGCCATAGATCAACGCGCCATCGCCCTGCCGCATGATCCGGTTGAACGTCACGTTCACCCGTGTTTCGCCCAGCTTCTCTAGGCTTTCGTAATCACCCATGAGAATGTCGCCACGGGCGATCAGCTTGAGCCGACCGTCCGCGCCGAACACGTCCTGCGTCACAAGCGCCTGGACCTTGCCGGGCAGCTGCGTATTCAAACTATCAATCAGCACCGCAGGGATACGGCGCTCCATAGTCAGCAGTCGCGACCTATCGACCGGCAGCGAACTTTCCAGCGTAGGGGGAGCTTCCCGATCATAATTCTTGTCCGTCACCTTCCATTCAGGCGGCAGCGGCGGGAAAGCCACTGTCTGCGCGTGAAGGAATGACGGCCCTTGCGCGCGGCGCTTCACCAGCCGTTCAGCAGCAAGCCTCTCCCGTTCCATCCTGGCCAGCTCGTCCGGGGACGGCCCACGAGGCACAGGCGGCGGCGGAGGCGGCGGAGGCGCAGGCTCAGGGACAACAGGAACCTCGGGCGGGCCTAAATCCACTACCCGCTCCACCACAGCCGTTTCGGGGACCGGCGGCGGCGGAGGCGCCTCCGGCAACGTGAAATAGTCAGCAGGAAGAGGACTGCCGACATTCACGCCGCCATCGCTTCCGGCAGGCGTCGCCGGCGACGAGCTATCGCCGTCGCCACACCCTGCCAGACCTAGAACCAGGACGAAGACGCTGGCTTTACGCATACGACTTGCTCTCCCAGCCGGAGGGTCAACGGAAGGACGCTTTCGACAACGAGAAAGCGCCCGTCCTTGCTCACACGGGTCCGAACAGGGCTATCGACCCCGTCTTTCACCTGATATGCCGCAGGCCAATCCGAGGCGCGATCTGAGTAATCGAGATACGTAAAGCGCTCGTCTCGGAAAACGACCTTCGGAGCAATCTCAGCATCACCGCGAAGCTCCCGATCGTGCTTGACCTCGGTAGGATCGAAGGGCACATCGACCAGCCATTCAGGCTTGCCGGTCCCCGATCCATCATCCGAAAGCTCAGACCCACGCTTCGCCGCAGCCGCCGCCACAAGCTCATCGCTGGAATTCACGGCGGGCACCAAAGCCGTCCCACCATCACCCAGCGTCAGCGGTTGAGCGGCCCTGACGTGAAATGCCAAATCCGGCAAATTCAGCGAATTGAACGTCTCACCCCGCAGATAGATGACGTACACATTGCCGCTCTCACCGATGATGTTGATATTGGTGTCGTACCCCGGATTGACGGCCCAAACCCAAATCATATTGGGCGCGTCTTTCACCGGCCGGGCCTGGAAATTGAAATTGTCCGACAACGCATAATCCCGAACGTCTTCCCAATCCGGCAAGATCACCGTCGAGACCATGCCTTCGCGAACGCGCATCCGCATTTCCCGCAGCGGCGACCAGTTCTCAACAAAGACAGCACCGCCAGGCTCGAAGTCATCCCAAGCCTCCTGAACAGCGCCACCCGGCGCTTCCTGACGCACCATCGACCCGAACAAACCCGCCCGCTGGCCCTCAACGTCAAGCCGACCACCGGGCAAGGGCTCATTCAGATCGCCCGGCCCCAGGTCCGTCACCTGGGCCGCTGCACTCCCCATCACACAGACGGCCAAAGCCGCCCCCATCAAGAACGACTTCATTCCGACGCCTCCGCATCATTGGTTCGCCTGGACACCGCGTAATTCGAGACCACAAGCCCGAGCGGATTTTTCTCAACCAGCTCCTCGTTGCCGCCGATATCAAACCGGCGCGCATTCAGCACAACGACCCACTCGCCACGCGACACGGCATGACCGGCCTTGCGGTCAACCGTCGTGTACTCAACACGCCACTGATTAGGGTCCGTCAGCTGATTAAGCGCATTCACGTGCACGTCGCGCGTCAGACCCTCCTTCCGGTATTTCGCCAGCGGCGAATCCGGGTTCGAGAGGGTCACGAGGGAAGTGTAAAACTTCCACCACTCCTCAGCCGTATGGGCTTTCAGCCAGTCGAAGCGGTCACGCTCCGTCACGTGGTCAATCTTCTCGCGATAGATCACGTATTGCTGAATCGTGTTCCGCACAAGCTGATCGACCGTATCGCGATCCACATAGCCCCGATGAATGCGGACGTACCTCGTCTCTTCTGTGTCCCACGTGACATAGATCGTCTCTTTCGTCTTGAGCGGATACAGGCTCATGTTCCAGAGCAGCATCCCCAGCAGGGCACCCAGGCACGTGACCGAAAACACCATCATGTAGGACAACAATTGCCCTTGCCGCTTCACGATATGGGCGTCCGAGAACAGTTCAGGATTGCCGGTCAGCAGACCCACAGTCAGCGGAGCCGACCCATCGGAGCGGCCTGCCTCCGCATTGGCAGGCCGCTCCGCCCCTACGCCCATCCGACCCAACAGATCGGACAGCCAGGGCAGCTGTTTAAGCCGTTCCATCAAGATACTCCGGCCGCTCCTGAGGGATCACAGGCCCGCACGCGCACGGACTGTCCTTGTAGTCGTCCGTCCCGCCGCCCGTGCCGCGCAGCTGCTCAAATTGGGCGCAGCCGCCCAGCACGGCAGCCATCAAAAACCCCGCGAAAAAGACCCGAATTGCGTTATTGCTCATCACTCACCAGCTCCCTTTTCGAGCCACGTTGACGACGAGGGCAGGAGGTATTCCAGACCCTCCGACCGCAGCTGCACGCTCGCTTGCATTAGGATGAATTGAGACATCAGCGCTCTCATGCGCTTCTGCTCCACGAGGATTTCAGACAGCAGCTTGTTGGTGTGTCCCACCCGCTCTTGCAGCGTTTGAGCGTTGTTGGACGCATTAAGGCTCTCAACCGCGTCCTGGGCACCGGACCCGTCCTTCAGACTGTCCATGGCCGCCCCAACCGTGTCGAAAATGGCGTCCTGGGCAATCGCTTCCCGCCTGCCCTTCACCACCTCCCGCCGCGCCGAAATTTCAGCAGGCGACAAGGCTTCGGCCTCACCGTCCGACGAGCGCAGGAAGCGTTTAAATGAATGCTCGCCGTTACCGCGCGCGGTGTCCTCGCCTTCCATCACCGGCATTCCCAGCTCCTTTCGGAGAAGGTCTTGCGCCTCGCAAAGATCGACGTTGGCCAGATCGAGTTCCGGAATATTCCCCTCAAACTTCGGAACCATGCACGACAGAGCCTTGCCGCCATCGTTCACCCAGTCACTGGCCGAAATCCCGATGCTGGCCGCAGGCCCGATCGTGTCATTCAGAAGGCCGACGCCTTCATCAATCTGCTCACGGACAGCGTTCGCCTCATCCGTCAGCTCCTTCACCTCACCGAAGAGCTTGGTTTGCTCAACCGACTCTTTCAGGTTTTTCACGTGCTGAGACAGGCTCGTACTGTCACGCACTTCGAGAGCCGCTTGCGCCGGCGTCGCCACCAGCGCAATGCACACCGACGCTACAGCGCCAAATACGTTTCTAGCCATTTGTCACCCTTCTCTTCGATTGCGGAAATCATGTTCCGCGTGGGTTTCGTGCCGCCCATGAACACCCGCAGCAGCAGGCCGATCCCCGAAAGATCGAAGTCCACAAACGCGCTTTCCCGTTCCCGCTTGATCAGCACGGGATATCGGGCATTCTCGAAAAGCCGATCACGCCCCAGCACGAACGCCGTTTCTTCTTGGGTCAGGTTGTAGGGTTCTAGTTCCGCTTCGGTCTTGGCCGTCCCTGGCCAAAACAGCGTCGTGGGGCAGTTCACCTGGACCGTATTCCCAAGAGCGCCCCCCAGCTCGCGAAGTGCCCCGACCTCCTGAAAAGTCAGCCACACGCTCCCCAGCTGACGCCGAACCGTCCGCAGGAAATTCGCAGCCTCATTCGCGAAATAGGGGTCTTTGAGAAGCGTCCCCGCCTCATCAATCCACAGAATATGAGGCGCGCCGGCCAGATCATCAGCGGCGCGCTGCGCAAAGTAGAACGACAGCGCAGCCGACAATTTCGGATCAGTCGCCAACCCGTCCATCGCCACCGTGGTAAGCCGCTGGTCAGTCGGATTGAACGCATCCCGCGTGCCGTTGAAGACCTTGGCAAAGCGCCCTGCCCCCTCGCACCACGGGCCCAGCCCGTCACGTATCGGACCGGCCGGAAAGACCTCGCCCCAATGATCCGACAGCCGCCTATTCCCGCGCGGCAGCGTGAAAATATCTCCCACACCATGAGCCAGCGCCTTGATATCCACCGGCTCCGAGACGCCGCTAATCATCGCCAACAGCTTTTCAGCCCGCGCCTTCGCCTTGTCCGACACCTCACAATCGAAGGGATTAAGCGGTAGCTCCTCGCTTCCCGGCTCCATATACATGCCGCCCAGGGCCTGCGTCAGAACCCGCAATCCCAGATTCTGATCGAAGACCAGGGCGCGCAAATCCGGGTAAGCCGAAAGCGCGCCAGACAGCAGGAAGCCGAGCGCTGTAGTCTTACCGCCACCAGTGGGACCGAACACACACACATGGGCCGGCGCCTGCGCACCGTCATCTATGTGCGGCACGAATGCGTAAGGCGCTCGCGTGGCCGCTGACGGCAAATAGCGCATAGGCTTATCGCCCCACGCGCACCGCCGCAGCCCAACCGGCTCGCTTTCCCACGGGGTCAAGTCCGCTACGTTCTCAGAACGCATCGTGTATTGCCGCGACATGTACTCATAGCCCGGCAACCGCGACCAGAAGACCCGCTCCGCAAGCTGCTCCTCCGGAACCACCACGACGCCACGGGGCCCGACCAGCGCCCGAAGATCATCCGCCGCCTGGCCAGCCTCGGCATCGCTCGTACTCAGCATGAAGACCGCCTCGACCTCATGCAGCGCAGTCTTATCCGCCGTCAGCTCCTTGAACGTCTCAGCCCACTCTTGAGCGATCACCGAGACGTTTTCCTCCTCCTCCGCGCGCCGCCGCTCGTCGCGGATACCAGCAATGTTGATAAAGGTTTGCTTCCGCCGCTTGCTCGCGATCCGCGTTGTATCGAGCTGCGGAATCGTCCGCACCGACAAGCACACCGACAGCGGATAACGCAGAGCCATGATCTTGCGGATCACGTCTGCGTCCGTATTTTCCCCCCACAGGCGAACGGAAAAAACCTGCACACGCTGACGGGTAGCACCGTCGAAGCTCGTAACCTTCCCATCCGGCCCGAACTCCAACGAAGCGACCGACACCGCATCATGAAGGTGCTTTGTTGGCGGCACATAGGCCGGGGTTTCACTCACCAGCTGCGCCAGAAACGACAGCAACGGCGAGGCACCGCCCAGCTCGTCACTCGCCCGGTTCAGGCATCGCCGGGGGCTATAATCCCCCAGCACGGACTCAATCGTCCGCCACGCCTCATCAAGCCTGCCGACCTGATCATTTCGCTCTACCGACAAAATCAGATGATGCGTTGAGCTATGAGCATCCTTCACCAGCTCATGCCACGCACGATCAAGATCACCGACAAATCCGGCCTGGTGGGCCGGCGCAGCCATCTCAATCGGAAAGCGCCGCGAAATCACCCGCACGCGAACAGGCGAACGCCGCTGGCCGAGAAAAAACAGTCGGCGCGTATCCAGCGCCCTGTTCATGCTTTCCTCGGTCTTGCCCGAGTAAATCGCGCCACCCAGCTCAACAACGCGAAACGCACCGCCGCCCGTAAGCCACACGGTTTCATCGTCCGCCTCATCAATGTGCGACCACGGCAGCACGTCCGCCACCCGCGTTTGCGCATGACGGCGGCCAATATTCGCCTTCACCAGCTGCGAAAGCCCGTATCCGGCCGCGCCGCCAAGCAGAGGCAGGAGGACGAGAGATTCACCGCTCATAGCGATTGCCCTCCCCCGCCCAGGTGCGGCGAGTGCGGACCGGAGGAAACCCCCGGCCCGCCAGACCCGCCCGCCTGAAAACCTCCTGCACCATCGTTTCCGCATGGGGTTCGGTGCGGCTGTAGATGAAGCAAAGCCCATACACAGGCCCCGCCACACCAATCGCCACGAGGATAGGCGGGCTAATCCCGAACAAAACCGCACCGAGGAAGCTGACCGCTCCCGCTCCGCCCACGATGAATGTGAAGGACGGGGCAATCATCATGAGCCGAGGCGGCTTCGCCACATGTTGGCGAAACTCAGCCATCGGATCACTCCCCGCTGAAAATACCGAAGGAGCCCGTCAGCTCCTCGACCATCACCGGGGTCGCGCCAATCGCCAGAAGGATCAAGATCACCTTCACCAGATATTCGCGACGAAAATTGTCGGTAAACAGCGCCAGCGCCAGGACGATCAAAATCGCCAGCGTGGCGAAGCCGGCGACGATGCCGGAAATCGTATTGGTCAACCAGTCGAAGAAGCCTGTCGCGGCAGCAACCGGATCGCCACCGGAAGGCACCTGCGCTTGCGCCTTCACGACGCCCGCCAAAACCAGACCATTCGCCATACCAGCGACCCGCCCAATTGACCTTGCCAACTTACGCATTTCGCGTGTTCCTCTTCAAAACGGGCCGCCGGAATCCCGATCCGCTTGCCCTGTTGGAAAAAATGGACAAAGTGGATAATGTGGACAAAGAGGACAAAACGCAAACCGTTCGGGTGATGCTCCCGTTCGAGGTTGTCGCGCAAACGCGCACCGCCGCAGCTGCGGCAGACACGTCCTTTGACGACCTTGTGAACGAAGCTCTAGCCGCGTTCCTGGCTACTCCCGTCCCATTAACTCACTCTGGAAGCGCCAAATCCGGACGAAAACTCAATCAAAGGATTAAGGTGTCGCCCGTACTCTGGACACGGATTAAGCTGTATAAAACCGAACACAGCTTAACCCTGCCTGATGTAATAGAGTGGGTCTTAAGGAGTTATTTAAATGCAGGTGACGGTTCGACTAACAGACGAGGAAGCTAAAACACTGGCCCTCCTCGGGCATGGTCTTCACCTACTCAGGAGCGCGGAACCCGGCGCTCTAGTTTTGACTTATTCCAAAGCGTTTAAACGCAAGCGCACTATTTGCCTCACCGAACGCGACGCCGAAATCCTGAATGACATGATGGAGCTGACGGAGCTTCCGCGCTCCGCAATCATCCGAGCCGCGTTGAAGATCGCCGAGACCTCCTCGCTCCTGCCCGCAGCTCCCCTCCTCGCCCGCGACGAAGCTATGCGCGCGCTCCGCGCAGGCGCCACAGTGCAGCGAACCGAGTCCGCCCGCACATACGGCCAGGCCGCCGAAATCATCGGCAGCGACGGAAGCCGAATCGGCTTCGTCGCTCAGAATGTCCTGGCGAGCATTCCCGCTTCGATGAAAGCCGGCGGCGGAGCCATCCAACCCCGCACAGACAAGCAGTGGCCTAGCCTCGCAGTTCGCACCGCGTAGCTGCTCGAAAACGATCATTTTCGGACGTGTAAACCTCCCCGCCCGAAACCCAGCGTTTCAGGCTGGCGGAGGCGTCCGAAAAGACGTATGTAACAAAAAGAAATTGCAACGCAGCTTTTTGTTACAGGTCCCATGCTCATCGGATACGCCCGCGTCTCAACACCAGACCAATCCGTCCGGTCCCAAGTCCAAGCACTCAAAGACGCCGGTTGCGAGAAAATATTCTCCGATCACGGAGTATCTGGCGCCGCGGTCTTCAAGCCTGAATACGAAGAAGCCCTCGCCTTCGCCCGTCCTGGCGACACCATTGTTGTCTGGAAGCTCGACAGACTTTCGCGGCGGACCCGCGAGCTGATCGACGAAGTTCAGCGCATCGAGGACGCGGACATGAATTTCCGGTCCCTTCAAGACGCCATCGACACAAACACCCCTATCGGCAAATTCTTCTTCCACGTCATGGCTGCCATTGCCGAACTGGAGAGAGACGGCATCCGCGAGCGCACAAAGGCCGGGCTGGCCTCCGCACGCCGCGCCGGCAAACGCCTCGGCCGTCCGCCAAGCATCACGGCCGAGCAATGGGAGACCATCAAATCACTGCTCGAAAACTCCGAAGCCAACATCACCCAAATCGCGAAACTCGTAGGCGTTTCACGCCAGTCCATTCACCGGCGCCTGGCCCGCGAGGCCAATTCGGGGGATCAGGAACCATCAAAGCCCGCCGGTTCCTAATCTCCGCGTTCAGCCCTCAATTCGGGGTATCAGGAACCAGTCCGGCTCATCACGCTAAAGAAACCGCAGTTTTCAGCCGGTTCCTAATCTCCGCGTTCGGCCCTCAATTCGGGGTATCAGGAACCAGTCC
>ERZ1023324.206-NODE-206-length-26662-cov-4.318939_pt1 | contig 26662 bp, 20 predicted proteins | sample MGYA00520886_ERZ1023324 | MGnify/ENA primary metagenome ERZ1023324 (study PRJEB32759, sample SAMN07749864) | skin metagenome | biome: transportation; feature: city; material: polyester macromolecule | host: Homo sapiens | place: Hong Kong:KT line | collected...
TCTGTTGCGGCTGCGCAGCGGGGGCGGGAGCGGAGTCGTCGAGAGCCGGGGGAGCAGCGTCCCAGTCGTCACCACCGGACGCGGCAGGCGCAGCGGCGGCAGGGGCGGAGTCGTCCAGAGCGGGGGCGGGGGCGTCCCAGTCGTCGCCGCCAGATGCGGCGGGCGCGGCGGGCGCAGCCTGAGCCGGCGCGGCCGGGGCAGTGGTCGCGTCGAGAGCCGGAGCGGGGGCGTCCCAGTCGTCACCACTCGATGCGGCGGGCGCGGCGGGCGTCTCAGGAGCAGGAGCCGGGGCGGCATCCCAGTCGTCGGCCGCTGCCGCCGCAGCGCCACCGGCAGACGCCGCAGCACCGGCCGCGGCAGCCTTCTGGCCGTTGGACGGCGCGTTCTTCGGCGCGGGAGCCTCCGCCTTCGCGGGCGCGTCCTGGGCGGCCGGCTGCTGCTTGGCCGTCTCGTTCTTCGGTGCGCCGGTCTTCACCTCGTCGGCCGTCTTCGCGGCACCCTTCGCAGGCTTCTCCTCGAGTTCGGAGGTGGCCGCGGCCTTCGCGTCAGGCGTCTCGACGCTCTCGTCGACGGAGTCGTCGCGGCCGATCTTGTTCTTGCCGTTCACTCCGTGGATGCCGACCGAACCCGGGCGCTTCGGCGCGCCCTTCTTCGGGTCGCGCATGAGCAGGTAGGCGATCAGAGCCAACAGCAGGATGACGTTTTCGAGGATGAACCACTTCACGGTCGCGTCCCATCAGTCGTACGAGCACACATTTCTGTGGCCACCCTACCGCCGAGTCACTTGCGCCGGGCCGGGATTTACCGCGTCGTGATGCGCCCGCGGGCGTTGCTACCGTGGTGGGGTGAGCACGCCTGAACCCCGCACCGAAACCGCCGAGCGCGACGAGAGCCGCCACGACACCCGTGACGACGCCCGCCCGGCGTCCGAGGCCCCACGCCCGGCCCATGACGAGGCGCGCGCCGACGAACGTCCGGCCATGAACCGCGACGGCGTGCCCCTCGCTCGCGTGCGTCGTGCGCCCCGCGTCATGCCGTTCCTGCTGACGGGCGCCGTCATCGGAGCCCTCGCGGGCCTCTTCGTCTCCCTCGACGGCGGTGACGGCGGCAACTACACGGCGTCGTCGTCGACCGGTTACCTCGTCGTCCTGTTCGGTGCCCTCGGCACGCTGCTCGGCGGCCTCGCGTTCGTCGTCGCCGACCGTCGTTCCTGACGCCCGTACGCGTCCTGCGCCCCGGCGCCCGGCTGCTCGCACGATGCACGCTGCGGCTCAGGTCGTGAAAGACTGATGTCTGTGGCACGCGGCGACGGCAAACTCTCACACGACATCCTTCCCGGCGAGAAGGGCCCCCAGGACGCATGTGGCGTCTTCGGGGTCTGGGCACCGGGTGAAGAGGTCGCGAAACTCACCTACTACGGCCTGTACGCGCTGCAGCACCGCGGCCAGGAGTCGGCAGGTATCGCGACGAGCGACGGCAAGAGCCTGCTCGTCTACAAGGACATGGGCCTCGTCTCCCAGGTGTTCGACGAGACGAGCCTCGCCTCCCTGCGCGGCCACCTCGCGATCGGCCACTGCCGGTACTCGACGACGGGTGGTTCCACCTGGGAGAACGCGCAGCCGACGCTCGGTGACACCGAGGCGGGCACCGTGGCGCTCGCGCACAACGGCAACCTCATCAACTCCGCCGAGCTGCGCGAGAAGCTCGAAGAGATTCACGGCGAGCTCGGCAACACGCTCGGCGAGCTGCGTCGCGGCAACACCACCGACACCGCGCTCGTGACGGCGCTGCTCGGCGCTCAGTTCGACACGAGCCTCGAGAAGACGGCCCTCGCCCTGCTGCCTCACCTGCGGGGCGCGTTCTGCTTCGTCTTCATGGACGAGAACACGCTCTACGCCGCGCGTGACCCGCAGGGCATCCGCCCGCTCGTCATCGGCCGCCTGGAGCGCGGTTGGGTCGTCGCGAGCGAGACGGCGGCGCTCGACATCGTCGGCGCCAGCTACGTGCGCGAGGTCGCGCCGGGCGAGATGATCGCCATCGACGCGGACGGTCTGCGCTCGACGACGTTCGCCGAGCCCGAGCCGAAGGGCTGCGTCTTCGAGTACGTCTACCTCGCCCGTCCCGACACGACGATCGCCGGCCGCGAGGTCTACGAGAGCCGCGTCGAGATGGGCCGTCAGCTCGCGCGTGAGTTCCCCGTCGACGCCGACATGGTCATGCCGACGCCGGAATCCGGGACGCCCGCCGCGATCGGGTACGCCGAGGAGTCCGGGATTCCGTACGGCATGGGCCTGGTGAAAAACGCCTACGTCGGGCGGACGTTCATCGCGCCGAGCCAGACGATCCGCCAGCTCGGCATCCGCCTCAAGCTCAATCCGCTCAAGCCCGTCATCAAGGGCAAGCGCCTCGTCGTCATCGACGACTCGATCGTGCGCGGCAACACCCAGCGCGCCCTCGTGCGGATGCTGCGCGAGGCCGGCGCGGCCGAGGTGCACGTGCGCATCTCGAGCCCGCCCGTGCGCTGGCCGTGCTTCTACGGCATCGACTTCGCGACGCGCGCCGAACTCATCGCCAACGGCCTCGTCGTCGACGAGATCGCGACGTCTCTCGGTGCCGACTCGCTCGGTTACATCAGCGAGGACGGCATGATCGCCGCCACCGGGCAGCCGCGCGAGAACCTGTGCACCGCGTGCTTCACGGGCCGTTACCCCGTCGAGCTGCCCGCTGAGGATCGCCTCGGCAAGGGCCTGCTCGAGCTGCAGCTGCCTGTCGAGTTCGGCGGCGTCGATCCGACGACGGTCGGCACGGCCGACCTCGGCCAGGACGAGTCGATCGACCTCGCCCGCACCAACCCCGACGGCGTCTCGCCCGCCGGGGGCGCCGCCGTCAGCCCGGCCCGTCGGCACACGTCGAACTGACCGACGCCTCTCGATCCTCCCGCGCCGCCGCAGCCCTGACGGCGGCGCCGCGCCCGCACCGTGACCTCGCACCTCGAAGGACGACGATGACCCAGCACAACGAACCCATCACCTACGCCGGCGCCGGCGTCGACGTCGAGGCCGGCGACAAGGCCGTCGAACTGATGAAGGCCTCCGTCAAGCAGGCCCAGCGCCCCGAGGTGCTCGGCGGCCTCGGCGGGTTCGCGGGGCTGTTCGACGCCTCCGTCCTCGCGCGCATGGAGCACCCGATCCTCGCGACGTCGACGGACGGCGTCGGCACGAAGGTCGCGATCGCGCAGGCGCTCGACACGCACGACACGATCGGATTCGACCTCGTCGGCATGGTCGTCGACGACATCGTCGTGTGCGGCGCGGAGCCGCTCTACATGACCGACTACATCGCGACCGGCAAGGTCGTGCCCGAGCGCATCGCGGCCATCGTCAAGGGCATCGCCGCCGCGTGCCGTCAGGCGAACGTCGCCCTCATCGGTGGGGAGACGGCCGAGCACCCGGGCCTGCTCGCCGCGGACGAGTACGACGTCGCGGGCGCCGCGACGGGCGTCGTCGACAAGGCCGATCTCATCCTTCCCGAGTCGGTGCGCGAAGGTGACGTCGTCCTCGGCCTCGCCGCGAGCGGCCTGCACAGCAACGGCTACTCGCTCGTGCGCAAGGTCTACGCGAGCGCCGGGTGGGGCTACGACAAGCACGTCGAGGAGTTCGGTCGCACGCTGGGGGAGGAGCTGCTCGAACCGACGCGGGTCTACGCTGCTGACCTGCTGCGCCTCATCCGCACCGACGGCGTCGACATCCACGCACTGTCCCACGTCACAGGCGGGGGCCTGGCGGCGAACGTCGCCCGCGTCCTGCCCAAGGGCATGGGCGCGCGCATCGAGCGTTCGACGTGGACGCCGCCGGCCGTCTTCGACGTCACCCAGCGCGTCGGCAACGTGCCCCAGGACGACATCGAACGCACCCTCAACATGGGCGTCGGCTTCGTCGCCGTGCTGCCCGCCGAGCAGGCCGCGACGGCCATCGAGGTGTGCGCCGAACTCGACCTGCCCGCATGGCGCATGGGCGATATCGCACGCACCGAGAACCTCGACGCCGCAGAGGCAGAGATCATCTCCGGCGCCAAGGGCGTCGACGCCGGCGCCTGCCAGATCGTGGGCAGCTACGCCTGACGCGTGAGCACGGGCGCTCGAGCCCCTCGAGCTCGGCGGCGGCCCACGCAGAAGTCAGCACGACGAGAGCCTCCGTCCCGATGGGATGGAGGCTCTCGTTCACGTCAACTCAAGAAAAAGCGGGTTGCGCGCTCGTCGTGGTCAGTCGTCGTCCGAGGCCCACTTGGAGTAGCGGTCATACTCGTCGCCCTCGTCGTCGGCTTGCGCCTGACGCGTTTCGTTCGCGCTGCGCGAGGCACGGAGCTCTCGCTCCAACGCGCTGAGGTCGGTGTCCGGCGAGAAGTACTTGAGCTCGCGTGCAACCTTGGTCTGCTTGGCTTTGGCCCGGCCGCGCCCCATGGCGAGACCCCCTCTGTCGTGTTGCCAGGGCGGCCGTCATCACCCCGCACGCGGGCGTGCGGACGTCAGGCGGAGGGCCCTGGGGATCCTAAGTTTCTGTCGTGGGGGTAACGCTACCTCAGGTGCGTTGATTTCCGCCCATCGACGCGGATCGCCGGGCGCCTCGCGCGGCCATGAGTGACCGGTCTCACTCCGTGTGGGTGGTGGCCAAGCCTGGATCGTCGACGACACGCCGTCGGGCGACGACGAACGCCCCCGCGAGGGCGAGCGCGCCGAGGCCGAAACCACCCAGGACGAGGGCAGGTTCGTTGTCGCCGGGCTCGTCGACCGTCGGCGTCGTCGGCCCCTTGACGGTGCTCGGGGAGGCCGTGGCGGTCTGCACGGTCAACTCCTGAGCTCCCTCGGACGCCCCGGCGGTGCTGCTCGAGCTCACACCCGGGCCGCGCGTGATGGCGGCGGCGGGTGAGGACGACCCCGCGGCGACGGCGAGCACGCAGGCACCACCGACGACGAGGGCGCGAGCGGATGCGGGCAGATGGCGCGACGTCATGCCCTCATTCTGACGCCCGCGCGACGGGGGCGCCACGTTCCGCGTCGTCGTTTCGCATCATCGCGCCCGGTATCGTCGCCGGACATGACGACGTCTCGGTTCACCACCCTCGCAGGCCCGGCCATCGCCGAGATCGAGGTGAAGCACTCGCGGTTCCTGTGTGAACTGACGCCGGTGGGGGCGGGTGACGACGAAGCGTCGGAGGTGGCCGCACGGGCCGTCGTCGAGGCCGCTCGTAAGCAGCACTGGGACGCGCGTCATCACTGCAGCGCGTTCGTGCTCGGCCCCCAGCGTCAGGTGCGGCGCAGCAACGACGACGGCGAGCCGTCGGGCACGGCGGGCGCGCCGATGCTGGAGGCGCTCGTCGCCTCGGGTCTGAGCGACGTCGTCGCCGTCGTGACGCGCTGGTTCGGCGGCACGCTGCTCGGCGCCGGAGGGCTCGTGCGGGCCTACGGCGACGTCGTGCGCGCCGCGCTGGCCGAGGCCCGCGTCGTCACGTACGAGTGTCGCCTCGTCATGGCGGCCGACGTCGGCATCGCCGACGTCGGCCGCGTCGAGAACGCCCTGCGAGCCGCCGGGCGGCACGTCGAGGGCGTCGACTACGCCCAGGGCGCGGCCTCAGGGACGGCGCGCCTGGTGCTCGCCGTCACGCAGGCCGATCGCGCAGCGCTCGCGAGCGAGCTCGCGAGCCTGACGGGCGGTTCGGCCGACCTCGACGAGTGTGGGCAGCGCTGGGTCGCACTCGCCGACCAGCCTGGGTGAGGCGTCAGCCGGCCGGACCTTCGCGCGTCTTCGGGGCGCACCGGCCGCCACCCATCAGCGACACCACACCTGCCCCGGTACTTCTGCCGCGCCACGGCGCGTCTCCCGCGCCCTGAGACGGGGTTGGCGCGTGGGCGTGCGAACCCCCAGAGTGGCTCCATGAGTGAACCGAAGACCTTGACCCCCGACGAAACATACGCACTCGACCGGGCCCACGTCTTCCATTCGTGGTCGGCGCAGGCCGCGCTGAAGCCGATGGTCGTGACGAAGACGTCCGGCTCCCGCCTGTGGGACGGCGACGGCAACGAGTACCTCGACTTCACCGGCCAGCTCGTCTACACGAACGTCGGCCACCAGCACCCGCGCGTCGTCGAGGCGATCAAGACGCAGGCCGAGACGCTGTGCACGATCGGGCCGAGCAACGCCAACGACCAGCGTTCGCAGCTGGCGAAGATGATCAGCGACCTGCTGCCCGACACGCTCAACAAGGTGTTCTTCACCAACGGTGGTACCGAGGCGAACGAGCACGCCGTCCGCATGGCGCGCGAGGTGACGGGCCGTCGCAAGCTGCTCGCCGCCTACCGCAGCTACCACGGCGCGACGGCGCAGTCGATCCACCTCACCGGTGAGGCGCGCCGCTTCGCCAACGACAAGGGCGCGAGCGAGGTCGTCCACTTCTTCGGTCCGTTCCTCTACCGCAGCGAGTTCTGGGCGACGAGCGAGGACGAGGAGTGCGAGCGTGCGCTGACGCACCTCGAGCACACCATCACCTCCGAGGGCGCAGACGCGTTCGCCGCTCTCATCCTCGAGCCCGTCATCGGTTCGGCCGGCATCATCCCGCCGCCGCCGGGCTACCTCGAGGGCGTCCGCGAGATCTGCACGAAGTACGGCATCATCTTCATCGCCGACGAGGTCATGGCCGGCTTCGGCCGCACCGGTGCCTGGTTCGCGCACCAGCACGCGAACGTCGTGCCCGACCTCATCACGTTCGCCAAGGGCGTCAACTCGGGGTACGTGCCGCTCGGCGGTGTCGTGCTGAGCGACGAGATCGCCCACCACTTCGACGAGCGCGCCTACCCCGGCGGCCTCACCTACTCCGGCCACCCGCTCGCGTGCGCGGCGGGCGTCGCGACGATCGCCGCGATGCAGGACGAGGGCATCGTCGAGAACGCCGCCCGCATCGGTTCCGACGTGCTCGGCCCCGGCCTGCAGGCGCTCGCCGAGAAGCACGACGCGGTCGGCCAGGCGCGTGGCGTCGGGGTGTTCTGGGCGCTCGAACTCGTCAAGGACGCCGCGCGCACGCCCGACGTCGAGCGCGCCGCCGCCGTCGCGGCCGCGTGCAAGAAGAACGGCCTGCTCGTCATCGCCGCCGCGAACCGGCTGCACGTCGTGCCGCCGTGCAACGTCAGCGACGACGACGTCCGTGCGGCCCTGACGATCCTCGACGAGGCGCTCTCCGCGAGCTGACGACGACGCGCCGTCGGTGGGTGATCGGCCGGGTGCGACGCTGCCGAACGAGGCAGCGTCGCGCCCGGTGCAACGTCGGGGGTGCCGCGGCGCGGAACGCGCCTCGAACCGGGAGGCATGCAGAACACGAGAAAGCCCCCGAGACGAATCTCGGGGGCTTTCTCGGTGGAGCGTGGCCAGAGACGGGGTCGAACCGCCGACCTAGCGATTTTCAGTCGCTCGCTCTACCAACTGAGCTATCTGGCCCTTGGGAAAGGGATGGCGACCCCGACGGGACTCGAACCCGCGACCTCCGCCGTGACAAGGCGGCGCGCTAACCAACTGCGCTACGGGGCCTCGTGAAAGGCCGATCTGTGCGTGGTATCCCCAACGGGATTCGAACCCGTGCCGCTGCCGTGAAAGGGCAGTGTCCTAGGCCGCTAGACGATGGGGACTACACAAATCATTCCCGCGAGCCGCTCACCTTTCGGTGTTTGCCCCGCTGGAACTTGCGTAACTTTAGTACACGTTCGCCGGGCAACGCAAAACGCCCGGAATGACGGGGATTCCGGCGGCATGGCGTGCGGTGCGCTGCCTGGCCCGGACGGCGTCGAGGCGCTTCTCAGGCGATCTCCTTGCGCGCGAACGTACGCACCCGCTCGACGTCCCACGTCGTGATGACGCGCTCGAGCGGCACGCCGAGCTCCTCGATGCGGGCCGCGCCGTATTGGAGGAAGTCGAGCTGGCCGGGCGCGTGCGCGTCGGAGTCGAGGGAGAAGTAGCAGCCGGCGTCGATCGCCTCGCGGATGAGATCGTCGGGCGGGTCGCAGCGTTCGGGGCGCGCATTGATCTCGACGGCGACGCGGTGCTCGGCGCATGCAGCGAACACGGCCTTGGAATCGAACGTCGACGGTGGGCGGACGCCGCGTTCGCCGTCGACGAGGCGGCCGGTGCAGTGCCCGAGGATCGTCGTGTGGGGGTTCTCGATGGCGCCGAGCATGCGTTTCGTCATGGCAGCCGGGCCCGAACGCAGCTTGGAGTGAACCGACGCGACCCGCACGTCGAGGCGGTCGAGCATGTCGGCGCGCTGGTCGAGGGAGCCGTCCTCCTTGATGTCTACCTCGATGCCCTTGAGCAGGACGAACGGGGTGCCCGTCGCCCCGAGGGCCGAGTTCATCGCGTCGATGACGCCGAGCTGCTTCGTCAGCCGCTCGGCACTCAGCCCGTTGGCGACGCGCAGCGAGGGGGAGTGGTCGGTCTGCACGATGTACTCGCGCCCGAGGGAGATCGCTGCCATGACCATCTCGTCGATCGGTGAGCCGCCGTCGCTCCAGTCCGAGTGGGTGTGGCAGTCGCCCTTGACGGCGGCCATGACGCGCTGCGCGCCCTCGACGAGGTGCTCGGGGCTCGATTCCTCCAGCTGGTCGAGGTAGCTCGGGACGCGGCCGTCGAGTGCCTCGGTGATGACGGCGAGCGTCGTCTTGCCGATGCCGGAGACGTCCGCGAGGGAGCCGTCGGCGGCCTTCGCGCGCAACGTCTCCTCGTCGAGCGCGGCAATCGCGCGCGAGGCGCCACGGAACGCCTTGACGCGGTATGTACCCGCACGGCGACGTTCGAGCAGGAAGGCGATGCGGTCGAGCGCTTCGCGAGGCGTGGGAGCACCGGTCATGTGGTCACTGTACGAACATCGCCCGGACTTGCCCAGGGCCTCCGCCTTGCCCGAGGACACTGATTTGCCCAGAGGTTAGGTGAGCCTTAGTTTGGGGTTGGCTCGACTGCGTGGCCTCGGTGTCGTTCCTTCGTGGGTGTCACTGGAAATGGCCGATCAGGATCGCAGCGAGGTGCCCTGCGGCGCCGAGGAGCCCCGACGAGACGAGGACATCGTGACGAACACCGAAGCAGCGCCGGCCCACTCGCGTCGAACGCCCACCCACGTGAGAGTCGAACAGACCGAGCGGCTGACCCGCGACCTCGTGCGCGTCCACTTCAGCGGGGACGGGCTGCGCGCCCTCGAGCCGAAACCGGTGACGGACGCCTACGTCAAGCTGCTCTTCCCGCCGCGCGGGGCCGACTACGCAGCGCCGTTCGACCCCGAACAGATCCGCGCCGAGCGGCCTCGTGAGGAATGGCCGGTGACGCGCACCTACACGATCCGGGCGATCGACCACGCGGCCGGAACGATGGCGATCGACTTCGTCGTGCACGGTGACGCCGGCCTCGCGGGGCCCTGGGCGGCTGCGGCGCGAGCGGGCGACGTCATCGGCTTCCTCGGCCCCGGCGGCGCGTGGGCGCCCGAGTCGGAGGCCGCTCATCACCTCTTCGTCGGCGACGAATCGGCCTACCCCGCGATCGCCGCGGCGCTCGATGCGCTGCCGCAGGACGCCGCGTGCACCGTCGTGCTCGAGGTGGCCGACGCGAGCGTGCACCCTCCGGTGCGCGCACTGGCGCACATGAACCTCGTCTGGGTGCACCGGGACGAGACGCGCAGCCACGGCGGCGGGCTCGTCGACGTCGTCGCCGCAGCCGACGTGCCGGGTCTGCGCGACGGTGATGCCCCCGACGGGCTGCGCGTGTTCGTGCACGGCAACGCCGAGATGATCAAGGAGATGCGCCGGTTGCTCATCGTCGAGAAGAGCGTCGCTCGTGCGCACGCGTCGATCTCCGGATACTGGCGCCCCGGCCATGACGAGGACGCGTGGCAGTCGAGCAAGCGCGAGTTCGTGCAGCAGATGGAGCAGGAACAAGACCGCGCCTGACCCCCGCGCCTCGCACCCCTGTGCCCATCCGCGATTCTCGTCCCCATCGGCGAACGGCGTCCCCATCGGCGATTTTCGTCCGCATTCGTCGAGGCCGCACTGATGGCCGGGCGCTCGCCCCCGCATCACTGATCGCCTCGGCGCGATCGACGCCGAGGTCCGCGACGACAACGACGTCGAACGCGGCGCGCGGTCGCGGCGAAACGCGAGACAATGCCGCGGTGAAGTCCTGGTTGCTCCTGCTGCTCGTCGTCGCTGCTGCGGCCCTCGTCCTGCTGACGCGTCGTTCGGTGCGGACGTCCGTCGTCACGTGGATGGCGGCGCGGCTCGGCCCCGACGCGCGCAGCGGCCGGCGGGCCGCGCTGCTGTGGCACGGTTCGGCGTTCCTCGCCGCCGTCGCAACACTGACGGGCGCCTGGTTCGGTGTGCGCGCCGGGGGAGCGGCGCGCTGGGTCGGGGATGCGGCGGCGATCGCGGTCGTCCTCGGCTACCTGCCGTTCACGTCGCTGGGCGCGCCGAAGACGACCCGGTGGCAGAAGAGCTTCGGGCAGCATCTCGCCGAAGCGGGGGCTGCCCGAAGTGCCGCGACGGCCTGTGCCGACGTCGCGCGTGTGTTCTCAGTGGTCGGTGTGCTCGTCGCTCTCGCTGCGCTCGTCGTCGTCGCCGGCCGCGGGGCGTGAGGTGTTCGCGGACTCGATCTGACCGGCCGGCGCAGACGACTTCTGCTTCGTGCCGAGCGGGTCGCTGAGCGTCGACTCGAGCGTCTCCTTCGGCAGCGCCTTCTCCTGCAGACGGGCCGTGGACGCCTGGATCTGCTTCGTCACGTACGGCCCGACGAGGCTGATCGCCGCAGCTCCGACAGCCATCCACAGACGCGGGTGACGCACGCCGCGCTTGAGCAGCATCTTCTCGACGTTCTTGTCGATGCGCAGCGCGAGCCCGGACGTCACGAGGCCCATGCCGGCCGTCGCGGCGGCGGCCAGGTCGCTCATCGACGACGATGAGGCGCGCCCGTCGACGACGTTGATCGCCTTGTTCGAGTCGGCCAGGCGGGAACTCGCGGGACGGCGCTCGCCCGCCATCGCCATGCCGACGCTCGTCAGCGTCGACGACATCGCGACGCCGCGTCGCACCCAGCGCGGGAAGCGCGCGGGACGCACCAGCGTCGTGGCGGCCGCCGTCGCGGCGGAGATGGCGGCCTGCGCGGCCGGGGAGTCGAGAGCGGGAAGCGTGAAACGAGGCATGACCTCAGCCTAGCGAGAGGCGCTGACGCGGCACCACCACGTCGGCGACGTCGGCTGGTCACACCTGCGCAGCGCGCGCTTGCGCGCGCCGCAACAAACCGCGCGCCGCGACGGCGAGGCCGAGGGCGACGCTCGTCGCCGTGAGCGTGACGGCGAACGCGGCCGTCGCGCCGTGGGCGTCGACGAGGCGTCCGGCGATGCCCGCTCCGCTGGCGTAGCCGAGGCCTGTCGCGCCGGCGAGGAACGTCATGGCCGTCGCGAGGCGCCCGCGATCGGTGATGAGTTCGCCGAGCGTGAACGTCGTGATCATGTACGGCGCGATCGCGAAGCCGAGGATGACGAGCTCACCTGCGAGCCCCCACAGCCCGTCGACGGCGAGCAACGGCAGCGACAGCACCCACATGGCCGTCGCGAAGAGGAGCAGCCGGCGCGCGTGATCCGGGGTGCGGCGCACGCGGCCCAACGCGAGGCCGGCGCTGACGGAACCGATGCCGAGCAGCGCGTGGAACAACCCGGCGCTCTCGGCGTGGCCGGCGGCGCGCGTCATCATCGTCGTACCGGTCTGGATCGAGCCGAACAGGTTGCCGATGAGGAACTGCGCGACGAACAGGACGGTGAACGCGGCGCTCCACACCGGTATGCGCGACGAGCCCGTCGGGGCCGGCGTGACCAGGGACGCGCTGGGGTGACGTGCGAACTGCAGACCGAACCACAGCAGCAGCGCCGCGGCGGCGAGCAGCGGCGCCCACGTTCCGAACAAGGCCGCGAACGCGCCGACGAGCATCGGGCCGACGACGAACGACGCCTCGTCCGCGGCTCCCTCGTAGGAGAATGCGGTCGTGACGAGCCGCCCATCGGCGCCGTGCGATCCGATGATGGGACGCCAGCGCACGCGGGCGAGCTGACCGATCTGCGGCAGCGCGAACCCGGCGAGCGCCGCGACGATGGCCGTCAGCCACCAGGGCGTATCGAAGTAGCGGGTGGCGACGACACCGACGAGGCCCGCCGCGCCGCCGAGGCACTGCACGAGAAGGATGCGCGTCTGGCCGAGCCGGTCGGTGAGGGAACCGAACCAGGGCGAACCGATGGCGTTGCACACCGCCAGCGCTCCCGCGCAGATGCCGGCGTAGGTGTAGGAGTCGGTCGTCGTCGCGACGAGCAGCAGCGTGCCGAGTTGCGACATGGCCAGTGGCAGGCGCGCGATGAACGCGACGACGACGTACCAACGGCCCGTGAGCCCGAACAACCCTGAATACCCGACGTGACTCACCCGCCCATGCTACCGGCGCCGTGAGGGCGCCGAAACCGCCGACAACCGCGACCTGACGGGGTTGTCGGTCCTGGCGCACCTAGGCTGAGCACGTGCTCGTCTCACTCGTGCGTCAGTCGCTGGCGCCCCATCGTCGGTTGCTGCTCGGGCTCGTCGCCGCGCAACTCGTCAGCGTCGCCGCGTCGCTGTATCTGCCGAACCTCAACGCCGACATCGTCGACCACGGCGTCGTGCGAGCCGACACCGGTTACATCTGGCGCACCGGCGGCTGGATGCTGCTCGTCAGCCTCGTCCAGGTGTGCGCCGCGATCTGCGCGGCCTGGTTCTCGGCCCGCATCGCGATGAACGCCGGACGCGACATGCGGGCCCGCGTCTTCGGCGCCGTCCAGCGCTTCAGCTCGCGCGAGGTCGCCGAGTTCGGCGCGCCGTCGCTCATCACGCGCTCGACGAACGACGTGCAGCAGGTGCAGATGCTCGTTCTCATGGGCGCCAACCTCATGGTGACGGCGCCGATCATGATGGTGGGCGGCGTCGTGATGGCGCTGCATCAGGACGTCGGGTTGTCGTGGCTCATGGTCGTCGCCGTGCCGGTGCTGGCCGTCGCGATCGGTCTCATCGTCTCGCGCATGGTGCCCGGGTTCCGCACGGTTCAGGAGCGGCTCGACGGCGTCAACCGGGTCATGCGCGAGCACCTGTCGGGCATCCGCGTCGTGCGTGCGTTCGTCCGGGAACCGCACGAGTTGCAGCGTTTCGGCGCCGCCAACTCGGCGCTCGCGAACGCGCAGATCCGCGTCGGCAACCTCATGGCCTTCATGTTTCCGACGGTGTTCCTCGTCATGAACCTCTCGACGGTCGCCGTCTGGTGGTTCGGCGGCCACCGCGTCGGTGACGGCGACCTGCAGATCGGCGCGCTGTCGGCGTACATGAGCTATCTCATGCAGATCCTCATGGCCATCATGATGGCCACGTTCATGCTCGTCATGATTCCGCGTGCTGCAGTGGCTGCCGAGCGCATCACGGCGGTACTGGACACGCGCTCGAGCGTGGTCGAGCCTGCGTCACCGATCCTGCCCGACGGTGGGGTGCGCGGCGTCGTCGAACTCGAGCACGCCGAGATGCGCTATCCGGGCGCCGACGAACCTGTCGTGCGCGACCTGTCGTTCACCGCCCGCCCCGGCCAACGCGTCGCGCTCATCGGCTCGACCGGTTCGGGCAAGTCGACGGTGCTCGGCCTCGTCGCGCGACTGTTCGACGTGTCGGCCGGCGCGGTGCGCATCGACGGCGTCGACGTGCGCGAACTCGACCCGCAGGCGCTGTGGGGCAGCATCGGCCTCGTCCCGCAGCACGCCTATCTGTTCTCCGGCACCGTCGCGTCGAACCTTCGCTACGGCAAACCCGACGCCACCGACGACGAGCTGTGGTCCGCGCTCGAGACGGCACAGGCGCGTGACTTCGTCGAGAGAATGGACGGCGGCCTCGACGCCGTCATCGAGCAGGGCGGTAGCAACGTCTCCGGTGGCCAACGGCAGCGATTGTGCATCGCTCGGGCGCTCGTCGCGAAGCCCCGCATCTACCTGTTCGACGACTCGTTCAGCGCACTCGACCTCGCGACCGACAGGCGGCTGCGTGCCGCGCTCGCGCCGCAGGTGAAGGACGCGACGGTGCTCATCGTCGCCCAGCGCGTCTCGACGATCACCGACGCCGACCTCATCATCGTCCTCGAGGACGGCGCGGCCGTCGGCATGGGCACGCACGAGGAACTGCTCGCCACGTGCGCGCCGTACCGCGAGGTGGTCGATTCGCAGCTCGGACGTCAGGAGGGAGCGGCGTGAGCCGCCGTCAGCCGTCGGGGCCCGCCGCATCGGCCGCATCGCCCGGCTCGGGCACTCGCCCGCCGGGCCCGCCGGCCGGAGGGCCGCGTCGCGGGGGTCATGGCGCGGCGATGGCGCCCGCGGAGAAGTCGCTGAACTTCGGCGCATCCGCGCGCCGCCTCATCGGGCTGCTGAAACCGCATCGGCTGCGCGTCATCGCGGTACTGGCGCTCAGCGTCACGGCCGTCGTCATGAACGTCGTCGCGCCGAAGGTGCTCGGCAAGGCCGTCGACGCAGTGTTCGCGGGCTCGGTGAGCATGCATCTGCCCCTGGGCTCGACGAAGGCACAGGCCGTGGCGGCGCTGCGCGCGTCGGGGCAGTCGAAGATGGCCGACATGGTCGCGGCGATGGACCTCGTGCCGGGCGCGGGCATCGACTTCGACCGTGTCGCGACGATCCTGCTCACCGTCGTCGCGCTCTACGTCGTCGCATCGCTGCTGCAGGTCGTGCAGGCGCGTCTGCTCAACACCGTCGTGCAACGGACGGTGGAGAAACTGCGCGCCGACGTCGACGCCAAGCTGCAGCGCGTGCCGCTGGCCTATGTCGACTCGCGCCCGCGCGGCGAGCTGCTCTCGCGCGTGACGAACGACATCGACAACGTCGGGCAGTCGATGCAGCAGTCGGCGGGGCAGCTGCTCGTGTCGATCTGCACGGTGCTCGGCGTCGTCGTCATGATGCTGACGGTCTCGTGGCAGCTGACGATCGTCGCACTGCTGACCATTCCCCTCGTCATGCTCGTCGCCGGGCAGATCATGAAGCGTTCGCAGGGGCAGTACGTGGCCCAGTGGGCGCACACGGGCACGCTCAACGGGCAGATCGAGGAGGCGTTCACGGCGCACGAGCTCGTCAAGGTCTTCGGGCGCGGGCCGCAGGTGGAGGCGGCGTTCGCGTCGACGAACGCCTCCTTGACGGAGGTCTCGCGCCGCGCGCAGTTCCTGTCGGGGCTGATGATGCCGATCATGATGTTCGTCGGCAACCTGCAGTACGTCGCGATCTGCGTCATCGGCGGCGTGCGCGTCGCGTCGGGGCAGATGACGCTCGGTGACGTCACCGCGTTCATCCAGTACTCGCGCCAGTTCACGCAGCCCGTCACGCAGATCGCGTCGATGATCAACCTGCTGCAGTCCGGCGTCGCGAGCGCCGAGCGCGTGTTCGAGGTGCTCGACGCGCCGGAGGAGTCGCGCGACGCCCGCGGGCGCGGTGCCGGCGAGAACGCGCACCTGCCGACGCCGCTGCGCGGAGAGGTCGTCTTCGATGACGTGCGCTTCGGTTACGACCCTGACGCGCCGCTCATCACGGGCCTCGACCTGCGGATCGAGCCCGGCCAGACGGTCGCCATCGTCGGGCCGACGGGTGCGGGCAAGACGACGCTCGTCAACCTCGTCATGCGCTTCTACGACGTCGATGCGGGTCGCATCCTCGTCGACGGGGTCGACGTGCGTGACGTGCCACGCGAGGAGTTGCGCTCCCACTTCGGGATGGTGCTGCAGGACAGTTGGCTGTTCCGCGGCACGATCGCCGACAACTTGCGCTACGGGCGGCTCGACGCGAGTGACGACGAACTGCTCGAAGCCGCTCGCTCGACGTTCGTCGACCGGTTCGTGCACTCACTGCCCGACGGCTATGACACGATCATCGACGACGAGGGCGGCTCCATCTCGACGGGTGAGCGTCAGCTCATCACCATCGCGCGCGCCTTCCTCGCGCGGCCCGACATCCTCATCCTCGACGAGGCGACGTCATCGGTCGACACGCGCACGGAGGCGACGCTCCAGCAGGCAACGGCGGCGCTGCGTCAGGATCGCACGAGCTTCGTCATCGCCCACCGACTGTCGACGATCCGTGACGCCGACATCATTCTCGTCATGGAGAACGGCGACATCGTCGAACAGGGCTCGCACGACGATCTGCTCGCCGCGCGCGGCGCCTACTGGCGGTTGTACGAGGCACAGTTCGCCGGGGCGGCGCAGACCGACACGGACGAGGGGAAGGCAGCGGACGTGCGACCGGCCTGACGGGAGCCGGATGATTCCGGCGTCGTCGTCCGCATGCTTCGGCCGGGAAGACCGCCCCGACGTTCTCGAGGGCCGGGGCGGTCGACGGCATCTCAGCCCCGGGCGTGCTCCCACGCGCCGCGCGTGTACTGCGCCGGATACGGCGTCTCGCGCCACGTCAGACCCAGTTCGGCGGCGGCGCGCAGCGGCCAGTACGGCTCGCGCAGGCCTGCTCGTCCGATGAGGACGACGTCGGCGTCGCCCTCGGTGAGGATCGCCTCGGCCTGCGCGGGCTCCGTGATGAGTCCCACGGCTCCGGTCGCAATATCGGCCCCGCGCCGGATCTCGGACGCGAAACGCACCTGGTAGTTGGGCCCGACGGGGATGTCGGCGGGCACGTTGCCGCCGGTGCTCGTGTCGACGAGGTCGACGCCGACGGACTTCAGCTCGCGAGCGAGGCGGACGGTCTCGTCGATGTTCCAGCCCGTCTCGGCCCAATCGGTGGCCGAGACCCGCACGAAGAGCGGCTTCGCCTCCGGCCAGGCCGCGCGCACCTCGGTCGCGATGCGCAGCAGCAGACGGGCGCGGTTCTCGAAGGAGCCGCCGTACTCGTCGTCACGGCGGTTGGAGGCAGGGGAGAGGAACTCGTGCAGCAGGTAGCCGTGCGCTGCGTGGAGCTCGACGACGTCGAAACCGGCCTCGTCCGCGCGTCGGGCGGCGTCGACGAAGGCGTCCACGACGTCGTCGATGTCGGCGAGCGTCATGGCGCGGGGCGTTGCGTAACCGTCGAAGGCGACCGCGGACGGGCCGAGAGCCTCCCAACCGCCTGCGTCGACGGGCACGCTGCCGGAGGGCTCACCCGCGAAGGGGCGGTAGGTCGACGCCTTGCGTCCGGCGTGCGCGAGCTGGACTCCGATCTTCGCGCCGTTCGCGTGGACGGCGTCGACGACGCGGCGCCATGCGGCCACCTGGTCGTGGTTCCACAGGCCGGCGTCCTGGGGGCTGATGCGCCCCTCGGGCGCGACGGCGGTGGCCTCCGTCAGCACGAGCCCGAAACCACCGACGGCGCGCGTCGCGTAGTGGACGAAGTGCCACGCGGTCGGGATACCGTCGCACGCCTCGCAGCTGTACTGACACATCGGCGTGAGCCAGATGCGGTTGCGGAACTCGACGTCGCGCAGGGTGAGGGGTTCGAACAGCTGGGGCATGCGGGGGCCTTTCGTCAGGATCGGGCGCGGCCACGGACCGCGCCTCGTGGGGCCCATGCGACAACGGTGGTTAGGGACGCGATATTTCCTCGGCCCGTTGTTCTGGCCGCGAACCGCTCCGTCAGAACGCCGCCGATGCCTCGCCGCGCTTGACGTCGGCGCGCCATCGCGTGAGGAACGCGGCACCGGCGGCGTCGTTCGTCAGCGCCGGATCGGGCGTGACCTCGACGGGGTAGGTGCGCTCGAGCAGGCCGTCGGCGCGGCGAACGTCGCCGTGGCGCACGACGAATCCACGCTCGTGCAGACGATCAGCCATCGCGTAGTCGCTGCGTGAATCGCCGAGGGTGCGCCACTCGCGCGGGGTGATGCCGCGCGCGGCGAGCAGTTCGATCGCCTTGTCGGCACCGACGTTCTTGCCGACCCCGACGTGCTCGACGTCGGTCGAGATGATCGTCGGATCGATGCGGACGGCGATGTCTTCACTGCCGTTGAGCGCTTCTCGCTCACCCCAGACGACGCCGATCTCCTGCTCGGCGAGGTAATCCCACACCCGCTGATCGAACGCGTGCTGACGTTCGCGGTAGACGTCGAGGTCGATGCCATGGTGCGCCTCGAGGCTCACCATGGCCTTCTTCGTGTCGTCGAAGAACATGGCGTCGTCGAAATCGGGGGCGATACTGCGGCAGTACTCGACGAGCCCCGTCGGAACGCGCAGGGCGTCGTCGACGCGCAGGTCGACGCCTGCGTTGCGCAGGTGCGCGCGCGTCGGGGTGAACCACGTCGCGCCCTTCTCACAGACGGCGATGACGGGCGCGTCGTCGGGTAGTCCGGCGTCGAGCAGGGCGGGCATGACGGTGGCTGCGACGAAGTCGTCGGAGCGACCCGTGTTGAACACGATGGGGACGCCCGCCCGCGCCATCGCGACGAGATCCGTGGCGATCGACGGGATCGCCACGGTGCGCGTCACCGGGCTCGCGATGGGTCCGTCGACGTCGAGGAGGAGGGCGTACAGGGGTTCGCGCAGCTGGCTCGTCATGCTCGAAGTGTCGTCGCGCGCGGGGCCGGCCGCAAGCCGCACCCCCGCACCTCGGTTAAGGATGATTAACTGAAGTCGGCATGGTGTGAGGTGCATCTCACGAAGCGCGATCTGGAGGGTTCATGGACAAGGTGGTGGCCTCGGCTGCGGAAGCGGTCGCCGACATCGGTGACGGTTCGTCGCTCGCCGTCGGAGGGTTCGGGCTGTGCGGCATCCCGAGCGTCCTCATCGCGGCGCTGCACGAGCAGGGCGCGAAGGATCTTGACGTCGTCTCCAACAACTGTGGCGTCGACGACTGGGGTCTCGGCGTGCTGCTGCGCGACGGGCGCCTGCGCACCGTCATCGCGTCGTACGTGGGCGAGAACAAGGAGTTCGCGCGCCAGTACCTCGAGGGCGAGCTGGAGGTGCACCTGACGCCGCAGGGCACCCTCGCGGAGAAGTTGCGCGCCGGTGGCGCAGGCATCCCCGCGTTCTACACGGCGACGGGTGTGGGTACGCAGGTCGCCGACGGCGGTATGCCGTGGAAGTACGCGGCCGACGGCTCGGTAAAGAAGGCTTCACCGGCGAAGGAGACGCGCGCCTTCGGTGACGGTGACGGCGCGAAGCCGTACGTGCTCGAGGAGGCCATCACGACGGACTTCGCGCTCGTGCGCGCGGCGAAGGGTGATCGTCACGGCAACCTGGTGTTCAACCTGTCGGCGCGCAACTTCAACCCGCTGTGCGCGATGGCGGGCCGCGTCGTCGTCGCGGAGGTGGAGCAGCTCGTCGAGCCGGGCGACATCCACCCCGACGACGTCCACCTGCCCGGCATCTACGTGCAGCGAGTCGTGGAATTGACGTCCGAACAGGCTGACGACAAGCGGATCGAGAAGCGCACGACCCGCGAGACGGAGGGTGACTGAGATGGATGGGCGACTGTTCGGGGGGCGTGCGTTCGACCGAGAGTGCGAGAAGCGCACGACCCGCGAGACGGAGGGGGACTGACATGGCATGGACGCGAGAGCAGATGGCGGCGCGTGCTGCGGCGGAGCTGCAGGACGGCGATTACGTCAACCTGGGCATCGGGTTGCCGACGCTCGTGCCGAACTACGTGGCGGACGACGTCGAACTCGTCCTGCAGTCGGAGAACGGGCTGCTGGGGGTGGGCGCGTATCCGAGCGATGGCGCCGTCGATCCCGACCTCATCAATGCGGGCAAGGAGACGGTGACGCTGCGGCGCGGCGCCTCGACGTTCGACTCGGCGATGTCGTTCGGCATGATCCGGGGCGGCAAGGTCGATGCGGCCATCCTCGGTGCCATGCAGGTGTCGGCGGACGGTGACATCGCGAACTGGATGATCCCGGGCAAGATGGTCAAGGGCATGGGTGGCGCGATGGATCTCGTGCACGGCGCGAAGAAGGTCATCGTCCTCATGGAGCACTGCGCGAAGGACGGATCGCCCAAGATCCTGCCCGCGTGCACCCTGCCGATCACGGGGCTCGGTGTCGTCGAGCGCATCATCACCGACCTCGCCGTCATCGACGTGACGCCCGACGGTCTCGTCGTCACCGAACTCGCACCGGACGTGACGTTCGCCGAGCTCGAGTCGAGGACGGGCGTGCCGCTGACGGTGGCGGCATCGCTGGGCTGAGGCAGCCATTCGGGCGCCGTGGGTGATCGACGGCGATCCGGGCGCGCGGCGTGAGCTCGGGGCGTCGTCGGCGACCGATGACACCCCGAGCTCCAGCGCGGCCTCGGGACGACGCGGCGATCGATGGCGACGCGGGGGATGCCCAGTGTGACCTCGGGCGGCCCCGGGGGTGTTTCATAGTGCGACAACGCAGTAGCGTGGCAGTGAGGAAAGGTGGTGCGTCATGGGGACGTGGAACTACGTGGTGAACGAGAAGTTCACCGAGGAGTACGGCGAGGGTTCGCTCAGCCGGTTCGCGGACATGCTCGGCGACGTCGCCGGGCGAGTGCGGCCGGGCGATCGTGACGGCGCGATGGAACTGCTCGAGGCAGGCTTCGAGCGTCTGGGCATGAACATGCCGAAGCTCACGCGTGACCAGCTCGCCGAGAACCTGACGATGGCGGAGCACAGCACTGTCGTCATCAGCGATGACTCCGGTCGCATCATCGCCGAGCACGCGCTGCCGGGTGCGGTGACCAGCACCGACGAGGAGCGGCGCACGCACGTCGAACCCGAGGACGGCGACCGCCCGGCCTACAGCTGAGCCGCCGCTCGCCCCGTTCGTCGGCACCCGCTCGCAAGGCTCGCCCCGCCCGGTTCGTCGTGACGCGTCGGGCGGGGCTAGGCTGTCTCGCGCTGCACGGTGGCCGTGAGAGTCGACGATCGTGAGTCGGACGACTCGTCACGATGCTCCTCTGGCGCATCGAGCCCGGTGCAAGGATCTGGGTGCCAGGAGCCGAGCAGCAAGGGCCTTTAGCTCAATTGGCAGAGCTGCGGACTTTTAATCCGTAGGTTGTGGGTTCGAGCCCCACAGGGCCCACCACTCGTCGGCGCGACGAATGTGGACGAAAATCGCCGTTGTGCCAGGTCCCGACGGGCCCGCCCCTACTGCGATTCCCGTCTATATCTGTGATTTGCGTCGACATTCGGTCCAGCAGACACGCGGGTCATGACGCAGGTCGCGTCGCTCCACTCCTCGCGGCCCCGCCCATCGACGCACCACTCGTCGGCGGCAGGGGCTTGGCGTACTTGCCCATCGCGTGGGCGATGGCGTCGACGTAGTGTTCCGTCTCCGCGAACGGCGGGACGCCCTGGTACTTCGTCACGTTGCCGAAGCCCGCGTTGTAGCCGGCGAGCGCGAGGCGCACGGGGTTGTCGGCGATGCCTGAACGTTCGGCCCGCTGCTTCAGCTCACGCATCAAACGCCCCTGTGCGGCGATGGCGTCGGCGGGGTCGAACGGGTCGCCCTTGCCGTGGCTGGCCCACGCATCGGGCGTGAACTGGGCGAGCCCCTTGGCGTTCGCGTGCGAGACGGCCTTCGGGTTCCACTTCGACTCGACCTCGAGCTGCGCAGCGAGCACAGCGCCGGGCACGCCCGATTCGCGCGACGCCGCCGCGACGAGCGGCCCCCAGCCGTTCGGCACCTTCGACTCGTCCAGCGCGCCGAGGGGCGCGTCGAACGACGTGACGGGTCGCGGGTCCGAGCGTGTGGACGTCATGAGCAGCAGCAATCCCGCGCAAAGCGCGACGACGAGGCACGTCACGACGATGCGCCCACGCCGCGTCAGACGGATGGGCGCGGACGATGACGCGGCGCGTCGTGGGGTCATGATCTTCTCGTTCGCTCTCGTCTTGCGCGTCTTGACGTCCGACTCTCGGCCGAACCCCGCTGCTTGCCCGCTGCTGCCACACACGCCGCCAAACGATCAGGGGGCGTAGAACCCTGCCGATGTACGCAGCCCCGCTGCAAGGCCGGGGTAGCGGGCCGCTCCAGTCTGACAGGCTGCCGGCGCCCGTCTCGGCTGCCACGCTCGGACGCGTCCCGGATCGACGATCCGAGGGCCTGACGACGACGCGTCGCTGCAACGTCGCACAACACGTCGACAGATGGTCGCAGCCCCCCGACGACGGGCAGCCCTGATAAATCGACGAACACATGAACGTCCGCCCCGACCTCAGCCACGCGCCTCGTCGAGGTGACACGATCGAAGGGGGGCAATGAGTAGCCCTTGCTGTTCGATCGACACCGAACCCCTCGGGCGCCGTGGACGCCTCAGATCTGGAGAAGACGATGACGAACACCCCGATCACCGCCGGCCACACGATCGGCGAATGGCTGGAGCACCCGACGGGCGGACCGGCGATCCGCGAGATGCTGGCCGCCTCCGGCACCGACGAGGGAGCGCTCGGGCCGGCCCTGACGATGCCGCTGCAGCAGCTCGTCGCATTGAGCGGCGGCCAGATGCCGCAGTCAGTCGTCGACGATCTCCTGCGCGCCGCGAACGGTGGGGAGCTGCCGGAGGCGTCTGGGTTGTGGGTCGAACGCATCACGCCGGGCCGCTTCGACGGGCAGAGCGTCGTCATCACCGGTGCCGGCGGCGGCATCGGTCTGGCCTGCGCGCAGCGGGTCGTCGCCGAGGGTGGGCGCGTCATCGCGGTCGACATCGACGGCGCCAAGCTGACGGCGGCCCGCGACGCAATGGGGCAGGAGCGCTTCGTCCCGCTCGCCCTCGACCTCACGGCACCCGGCGCCGCGCAGCAGGTGGGCGCCGCGGATGGCCCGATCGACGCACTCGCACCGGGTGGTGTCGCGACCGGCATTCCGATGCAGGGCACGATGTCGGAATTCGGCGAGCCGCGTCTCGCGCCGGCGCGTGTCATCATGCCGGGCATCGCGGACGCGGCGCAGCTTGCCGCCTCGACCACCTTCCTGTTGAGCGACGACTCGACCAACATCAACGGCGCGGTGCTCACCTCGGACGGCGGGTGGTCAGCGGCCTGAGCCTCAGGGGCTCGGATTCGGCGGAATTCCGGGGTTGTCGGCATGATGTGGTTGGGTTGTTGTCGACGAGGAGAACCCGACCACACCGACGCCGAGGAGGCGCCCCGATGGTGAACGACACCCCCGCAGCATCCGACGACCGCTCGAACGGCACGTGGCGCGACGTCGCGTCACCGCAGGCGCAGGCCGACCTCGACGAACTGCTCTCCGCAGCGCTCGGCGCGGCGATGGAGCACCTCGAGAAGAACGGCGAGTTCTACCCGTTCGCGATGTCGGTCGACGGCGAACCGACGATCGACTCCACCGGTGAGCCGACGGCCGCGAGCAACCAGGCCGTCGCGCCGGACGTCGACATCGTCTTCGCCGACCCCGCCGCGCTGGGCGAGCAGCCCGAGCCCGAAGCGGTGCTGGCCGAGCTGCGCCGCGTCCTCGCGGTGCGCGCCGAGAACGAGAACCGCACGGTCGCGCAGCGCGCGACGGCCATCGTCCTGTACGTCGTCGTGCCCGAGTTCGGTGACGCGGTGCGCGTCGACCTCGAGCACGCCGAGGGTGTGCAGCTCATGGTGCTCGCGCCCGTCAAGGGCAAGGGCAAATCGCGCAAGCGCACCTTCGAGTACGGCGACCTGCGGCTGTTGCCGGGCCAGCGCCACATCTGGTGAGCCGCGCCCTCGACCTCGTCCGCGATCCCGCACGACGACTTCGCGCAGCGGGATGCCCCGTCGACCACACCGAGCAGCAAGGCTGACATGACGAACGAATCGCCCGACGACGCCGCGGCCGGCGCCGTCGAGACCGTCCACCCCGGCGCGCAGGACGTCGCGGGCGACTTCGCCGCGTCCGCGGATGCCGCTGCGCGGGAGGTGAACCCGCGCGTCAAGACGCTGACGCAGCGGTTGCCGAAGACGTTTGACGCCGACCGCATCTACGAGGAGTTCACCGCCTGGGCGGGCGATCGTGGCCTCAGCCTCTATCCGCACCAGGAAGAGGCCATCATCGAGGTGCTCGACGGCAAGAACGTCATCCTCGCGACGCCCACGGGCTCGGGTAAGTCGATGGTCGCGACGGCGGCGCACTTCGCGGCGCTCGCAGCCGACCGGGTGAGCTTCTACACCGCGCCGATCAAGGCTCTCGTGAGCGAGAAGTTCTTCGCGCTGTGCGAGATCTTCGGTGCCGAGCACGTCGGCATGCTGACGGGCGATGCCTCGGTCAACGCCGACGCGCCCATCATCTGCTGCACCGCGGAGATCCTCGCCAACATCGCCTTGCGCGAGGGCAAGGACGCCGACGTCGGCCTCGTCATCATGGACGAGTTCCACTTCTACTCCGAGGGCGATCGCGGCTGGGCGTGGCAGGTGCCGCTGCTCGAACTGCCGCAGGCGCAGTTCCTGCTCATGTCCGCGACGCTCGGTGACGTGCGCCGTTTCGAGGAGGACATGACGCGTCGCACCGGCCGCGCCTCCGTCACCGTCGCGGGGGCCGAGCGTCCCGTGCCGCTCAGCTATCACTGGTCGACGACACCACTCAACGAGACGATCGAGGAGCTGCTCGAGACGCGTCAGGCGCCCGTCTACGTCGTGTTCTTCACGCAGGCCCAGGCGCTGGAGAACGCGCAGGCGCTCATGTCGCTCAAGGTCGCCTCCCGTGAGGATCGCGACAGGATCGCCGAGATGATCGGCGACTTCCGCTTCTCCACCGGCTTCGGCAAGACGCTCTCACGACTCATCCGTCACGGCATCGGTGTGCACCACGCCGGCATGTTGCCGAAGTACCGCCGTCTCGTCGAGACGCTCGCGCAGGCCGGTCTGCTGAAGGTGATCTGCGGCACCGACACGCTCGGCGTCGGCATCAACGTGCCGATCCGCACCGTCGTGCTCTCCGGCCTGACGAAGTTCGACGGCACCCGCCAGCGCATGCTCAAGTCGCGCGAGTTCCACCAGATCGCCGGGCGGGCCGGCCGTGCGGGGTTCGACACGAGCGGCACCGTCGTCGTGCAGGCGCCCGAGCACGTCATCGAGAACACGCGCAACATCGCGAAGGCCGGTGACGACCCGAAGAAGCTCAAGAAGGTGCAGCGCAAGAAGCCGCCGGAGGGTTTCATCAACTGGAGCGAGGAGAGCTTCGAGCGCATCGTCGCGAGCGAGCCCGAAGCGCTCGTCAGTCGCATGCGCATCACGCACTCGATGCTGCTCAACCTCATCGCCCGCGACGGCGACCCGTTCGTCGCCGTGCGCGATCTCGTGCGCGACAACCACGAGGATCGCAAGGGGCAGGCGAAGCTCGCTCGCCGCGCGATCGGCCTCTACCGCGAGATGCTGGCCGCCGGCGTCGTCCGACGACTCGACGAACCGCAGGCCGACGGGCGCCAGGTCGACCTCACGGTCGACCTGCAGGACAACTTCGCGCTCAACCAGCCGCTCGCGCCGTTCGCCCTCGCCGTCCTCGACATGCTGAGTCCCGACGACGCCGCCCCCGCCCGCGGTGACGCGCCGGAGGTCGACACCTCGACGAACGAGGGCGCACGCGCCGCGGCGCGCACGAACGCACAGGATTACGCGGTCGACGTCGTCAGTGTCATCGAGTCGATCCTCGACGACCCTCGCCCGGTGCTCATGGCGCAGCAGCACAAGGCGCGCGGCGTGGCGATCGCCGAGATGAAGGCCGACGGCATCGAGTACGACGAGCGCATGGAGCGCCTCGAGGACGTGACGTGGCCGAAGCCGCTCTCCGACCTGCTCGACGCGGCGTTCGAGACGTACGCGCAGAGCCAGCCGATGGTGCGCATGTACGAACTGTCACCCAAGTCCGTCGTGCGCGAGATGTACGAAAATGCCTGGGGTTTCGGCGATCTCATCCGCTTCTACGACCTCGCGCGCAGCGAGGGCGTCGTCCTGCGCTACCTCACCGACGCGTACCGCACCCTGCGTCAGAGCGTGCCCGAGTCGAAGAAGAACGAGGAACTCGCCGACCTCATCGAGTGGCTCGGGGAGGTCATCCGTCAGACCGACTCGAGCCTGCTCGACGAGTGGGAGGCCCTGACGCACCCGGGTGACGCGCCGGTGCAGCAGGAGACGGTGCTGAAGCAGCGTCCCCTCACGGCCAACCCGCGCGCGATGAAGGTCGCCATCCGCAAGGCGATGTTCAAGCGCGTCGAGCTCGCAGCGCGCGACGACGTCGACGGCCTCGCCGCGCTCGACGCCGCCGTCGCGGCGACGACCGACCCGCCGACCGAGATCGTCATGGATGCCGACGCGTGGGATGCCGACCTCGGCGCCTACTACGACGAGCACGACGAGATCCTCCTCGACGCGGACGCCCGCGGGCCGAGGATGCTGCGCATCACCGAGCAGCCCGACAAATGGGAGATCCGCCAGGTCATCCACGACCCCGATGACGACAACGACTGGGGCATCGACGCCGAGGTCGACCTCGCCTTGGATCGGCGCGCGCTGGCGTGGGGGCTGGCAGTCTCGCTGGGAGCGGTGCTCGTCGTCTTCGGCCTCGGGTTCCTCACGGCGATGCCGACCGCGGCGTGGCTCGTGCCCATCGCCACCCTCGCGGTAACCCTCGCCGCGGAGATCTACGCAGTCCGCGAGCCGATCCGCGCAGTGCGCCGCA
>ERZ1023324.207-NODE-207-length-26631-cov-10.340345_pt1 | contig 26631 bp, 27 predicted proteins | sample MGYA00520886_ERZ1023324 | MGnify/ENA primary metagenome ERZ1023324 (study PRJEB32759, sample SAMN07749864) | skin metagenome | biome: transportation; feature: city; material: polyester macromolecule | host: Homo sapiens | place: Hong Kong:KT line | collected...
CCGGCAGCGACGCCGCGCTCGAAACGGCCGACGTTGCGCTCATGGCCGATGACCTGTCCAAGCTCGCCGATGCGCTCCACCTCGCCCGGCGGACCCGGAAGGTCGTCCGCCAGAACCTGGCGCTCGCCATCCTCTACAACATCTGGGGTCACCACGAGGGCGTGTGGCGCTACATGCTCGCGATCGCCGCGTTGCCCGCAATCTGCTTGATGGTCGGCATGATTCGCGTGCCGGAGTCACCGCGTTGGCTGATCTCGCAGGGCCGACGCGACGAAGCCTACGAGGTGCTCTCCACCATCCGCAGCCAGCAGCGCGCTCGCGTCGAGGTCGACTTCTTCGCACGAGATCGACGGTGTCACCGTCGATCTCGTTCGAAAATGTCGACCTCGACGCTCGGGTCCACGCCCATGGCCAGGGCCGGGGCGGAGTCGGTGATGAGGTTGATCCACAAAATTTGGGTTGCCAGTAGCGGCAGCACTACCCCGCCTTCGCCGGTGGTGAGCCCCAGCAGGGCGGCCAGCACCATGATCGCGGAGTTGATCGCGGTGACCGGGATGTGGCCGTTGTAGGCGCCCTGCCGGTTCATCTCGAACAGCGCCGGCGCGATCGCCAGGTAGCCCTGGGCCGCATAGTCGTCGGCGACCGCGCGGACGTCGCGGACCACGGCGTCGACGGGCCGGGTGAGCGAGCGACGGATCAGCAGCGCCGCGGCGGCCGTCGTGGCGACCGCGGTGAGCGCGGTTCGCGTCAGAACACCGAGCAGCAGCAGGCCGCCGAGCAGACGCCGGCCGCCGAGGCCGCTGCCGCAGACCAGGGAACGGAGGCCTGAGCCGTGCTCATCCCCCGCCGGACCAAGTTCCGCAAGCAGCACCGCCCGCACCGCACGGGCCTTTCCAAGGGCGGCAACCAGATCGCCTTCGGTGAGTACGGCATCCAGGCCCTCGAGCCCGCCTACATCACCAACCGCCAGATCGAGGCGGCCCGTATCGCCATGACCCGCCACATCAAGCGTGGCGGCAAGGTGTGGATCAACATCTTCCCGGACCGCCCGCTGACCAAGAAGCCCGCCGAGACCCGCATGGGCTCCGGTAAGGGCTCCCCGGAATGGTGGGTCGCCAACGTCAAGCCCGGCCGCGTGCTCTTCGAGCTGTCCGGCGTCACCGATGAGGTGGCGAAGGAAGCCCTGCGCCTGGCCATCCACAAGCTCCCCATGAAGGCACGCATCGTGCGCCGCGAAGGTGGTGAATAGAAATGGCAGTTGGATCGAAGGATCTGTCGATCGATCAGCTCGAGGACCTGGACTCCGCGGCTCTGACCGAGAAGCTGCGTGAGTCTAAGGAGGAGCTGTTCAACCTCCGTTTCCAGAAGGCCACCGGCCAGCTCGAGAACCCGGGCCGCTTCAAGGCCGTCAAGCGCGACATCGCCCGCATCTACACGGTGCTGCGCGAGCGCGAGCTGGGCATCCGCCCCGAGGTCGATGCCTCGGCCCCGGAAGCCTCGGACAAGAAGGCCGACAAGAAGGCCGCCAAGGCTGCGAAGAAGGCCGCGAAGGCCAGCGAAGGTGATGCCAAGTGAGTGAAGTCAAGACGGAAGAGCGCAACCTGCGCAAGACCCGCCGCGGCTACGTCGTCTCCGACAAGATGGACAAGACCGTCGTCGTCGAGGTCGAGGACCACGTCAAGCACGCGCTGTACGGTAAGGTCATGCGCCGCAGCTCCAAGGTGAAGGCTCACGACGAGCAGAACACCGCCGGCGTCGGCGACCTGGTGCGGATCATGGAGACCCGCCCGCTGTCCGCGACCAAGCGGTGGCGGATCGTGGAGATCCTGGAGCGGGCCAAGTAAGCCCTGCGTCTCCGGGAGTGCGGTGCCCAGCGCGCCGTCTCCATCCCGTGAAGGAGCCCCTTCCCCGTCTGCGGGGGAGGGGCTCCTTCGTGTCCTGCGTCGCATCTGCGTGACCCGGGGCTGCTATCGCTTGAAGCGAACGAATCCGCCGACTAAGGTGAGCCTGAGCTAATCGATCACTCCGGGGAGCCTTCATGCCCGTCATCGTCCCAGCCGGACCGCGCCGCACCGGGCGTCTGCGCACCCTCCTCGCCCTCCTGCTGGCACTCCTGTGCGCCAGCGTGCTGGCCGGGTGCGGGTCCGACGCCGGGGACGCCGAGTCCGACTCCGCCGGGCCCACCCGCACCGTCAAGGACATCGAGGGCACCGAGGTGCAGGTGCCGGAGAACCCGCAGCGGGTCGTGACCCTGTCCGAGCCGACCCTGGACGGGGCGCTGGCCCTGGGGGTCAAGCCCGTCGGGTCCGTGGCTGGGCGCGGGCAGTCCGGGGTGCCGCACTACCTGGCCGACAAGGCCGACGGGGTGAAGCTGCTGGGCAGCGTCTCGGAGCTGGACTACGAGGCCATCGGCGCGATGGACCCGGACCTGATCCTGGTGGACGGCACCAGCGTGAACAACCGCCCGGACGTCCTGGACCCGGCGCTGCTGCGCCCGGGCCGCTTCGACCGCCAGATCCCCGTGGACGCCCCGGACCTCGAGGGCCGCGCCAAGATCCTCGAGGTGCACGCGCAGGGCAAGCCGATCGCCCTGGACGTGGACCTGCGCTCCCTGGCCAAGCGCACCCCCGGCTACACGGGTGCGGACCTGGCCAACGTGATCAACGAGGCCGCGCTGCTCACGGCGCGCTCGAACAACAACGTGATCGACAACCACGCCCTGGACGAGGCCGTGGACCGCGTGATGGCCGGCCCGCAGAAGCGCACCCGCCTGATGAACGAGCACGAGCGCAAGGTCACCGCCTACCACGAGGGCGGCCACGCGCTCGTCGCGGCCGGGCTGCGCAACTCCGCCCCGGTCACCAAGATCACGATCCTGCCCCGCGGCCGCGCCCTGGGCTACACGATGGTGGTCCCGGAGGACGACAAGTACTCCGTCACCCGCAACGAGCTCCTGGACCAGCTCGCGTACGCGATGGGCGGGCGCGTGGCGGAGGAGATCGTGTTCAAGGACCCGTCCACGGGCGCCGCGAACGACATCCAGAAGGCCACGGACACGGCCCGCAAGATGGTCACCGAGTACGGCATGTCCGCCAAGGTGGGCGCCGTCAAGCTCGGCGGCGGCAGCTCCGAGCCCTTCGTGGGCGGTGCCCCCGGCGGCTCCTCCCGCGAGTACTCCGAGGAGCTCGCGTACCTGGTGGACGCCGAGGTCCGCACCCTGCTGGACCAGGCCCACGCCGAGGCCCACTGGGTGCTCACGGAGAACCGGGACGTCCTGGACCGGCTGGCCTACGAGCTGCTCGAGAAGGAGACGCTGACCCAGGAGGCCATCGCCGCCATCTTCGCGGACGTCCGCAAGCGGCCCGAGCGCGGCGTGTGGCTGGCCTCGGACGACCGGCTCCCGCAGGACATCCCGCCCGTCCTCTCCCCCTCCGAGCGCCGCTCGCGGCACGACGGCGGGCAGCAGACCCCCGTCGGCGTCGAGGGCACCACGGTGCCGGTGCGTCCGGAGGGTGCGCCGCCGTCGTCGCTGGGCGGGGACGCGGCCGGCCCCGGCCTGCCGCCGCACGGCGGTCCGAGCAACACGCCGGGCCCCGGCGAGGGACCGACCTTTTGACCGCGCAGGAGGCCCGCATGACAGCCCACACCCCCGACGACGCCGTCCCCGGCACGTTCGACCCGGACTCGACCGCGGTCGACCGGCCGCGCATCGAGGCGGCGGTGCGGGAGATCCTGCTGGCGATCGGTGAGGACCCGGACCGCGAGGGCCTGGCGGACACCCCGGCGCGGGTGGCCAAGGCGTACGCGGAGTTCTTCGCGGGCCTGCACCAGAGCCCGGACCAGGTGCTCGGCACCACGTTCGACATCGCGCACGAGGAGCTCGTGCTCGTGAAGGACATCCCGTTCTACTCGACGTGCGAGCACCACCTGGTGCCGTTCCACGGCGCCGCGCACATCGGCTACATCCCCTCCGCCGAGGGCCGCGTGACGGGGCTGTCCAAGCTGGCCCGTCTCGTGGAGCTGTACGCGCGGCGTCCGCAGGTGCAGGAGCGGCTGACCACGCAGGTGGTGGAGGCGCTCATGGAGCACCTGGCCCCGCGCGGGGCGATCGTGGTGGTGGAGGCCGAGCACATGTGCATGTCCATGCGCGGCGTGCGCAAGCCGGGCGCGAAGACCGTCACCTCGGCGGTGCGCGGCCAGCTGCGGGATCCGTCCACGCGCTCCGAGGCGATGAGCCTCATCATGCACGGCTGAGGACCACCGACGGCGGAGGAGGACACGTGGACGAGAGCATCGACGCGGCGGCGCGGGAGGCGAACCGCGCCCTGCTGGGGCGGCTGCCCGCGGGCCGGACCCTGGTCATGGGCATCCTCAACGTCACCCCTGACTCGTTCTCGGACGGCGGGGAGCACGCCACCGTCCGCGCGGCCGTCGAGCACGCCCGGCGCATGGTCGCGGACGGCGCGGACATCGTGGACGTGGGCGGGGAGTCCACCCGCCCCGGGGCCCGCGCCGTGCCGCCGGCCGAGGAGCAGGAGCGCATCCTGCCCGTGATCGAGGCGCTGCTGGCCGAGGACGTCGTCCTCTCCGTGGACACGCGCCACACCGCCACCGCCCGGGCTGCCCTGGCGCTGGGGCCGGTGATCGTCAACGACGTCTCCGGCCTCGCCCACGAGCCGGAGATGCCGGCGCTGATCGCCGCGTCGGGCGCGCCGTACATCCTCATGCACAACCGCGGGAACCCGCAGACCATGGACGGGCTGGCCGTCTACGAGGACACCGTCCCGGACGTCGTGTGCGAGCTGCGGGACGTGGCCGGCCGCTTCCTCGCCGCGGGCGTCGAGCCCGCGCAGCTGATCGTCGACCCGGGCCTGGGCTTCGCGAAGGCCGGCGAGCAGAACTGGGAGCTGCTGCGCGGCCTCGAGTGGCTCCGCGCCATGGGCCACCCGGTGCTCGTCGCCGCCTCGCGCAAGCGGTTCCTGGGCACGCTGCTGGCGGACGACGACGGCACCCCGGCCCCGCCCGCCGCGCGCGACGCCGCCACCGCGGCCATCTCCGCCCTCGCCGCCGCCCAGGGCGCGTGGGGCGTGCGCGTGCACGACGTGCGCGCCAGCGCCGACGCCGTCCGCGCCGCCGCCGCCTGGGTCGGGGCGCACGCCCCGGGTGAGCCCGTCTCCGAGGACGTGCTGCCGTGAGCGCCCGGGACCGCATCCGCCTGGCCGGGCTGTCCGCCGTCGGGCACCACGGGGTCTTCGACCACGAGCGCCGGGACGGGCAGCCGTTCGTCACGGACGTCGTCCTCCACCTCGACGCCGGCCCCGCCGCGGCCGGCGACGACCTCGCCCGCACCGCCAACTACGCCGAGGTCGCGGACACGGTGGTCCGCCTGGTCACCGGGGAGCCGGTGGACCTGATCGAGACCCTCGCCGACCGGATCGCCCGCGCCGTCCTCGCCGAGCAGCCCGTGGTGGCCGCCGTCGAGGTCACCGTGCACAAGCCGCAGGCGCCCATCCCGCACGACTTCGCGGACGCCGCCGTCACCGTGCACCGCACCCGGGAGGACCTCGCGTGAGCACCGTCGACTGGTCGCACCCGGCCGAGGGCCCCGCGCCCATCCCCGAGCTGGGCGCCCGCCCGGACGCGCCCGTCGCGGCCGTGCTGGCCCTCGGCGCCAACCTGCGCGAGCCCGCGCAGACGCTCGACGCCGCCGTCGCCGCCCTGTCCGCGCTGCCGCACATCACGGACGTCCGGGCCTCGCCCCGGGCCGTCACCGCGCCCGTGGGCGGGCCGCCGGGCCAGCCCGACTACCTCAACCAGGTGGTCACGCTGCGCACGGACCTCGCGCCGTGGGAGCTGCTCGCGGTGGCGCACCGGCTCGAGCAGGACCACCATCGGCGGCGTGAGGTCCGCTGGGGCGCGCGCACCCTGGACGTGGACGTGATCGCCTACGGAGACGTGCGCAGCGACCACCCGGACCTCACCCTGCCGCACCCCCGCGCGGCCGAGCGGGCCTTCGTGCTGCTGCCGTGGCTGTGGCTCGACGCGGACGCCACGCTCGCCGGCACGCCCGTCGCCGACCTCGCCGCCGTCGCCGCGGACGCCCCCGGGGTGCGCCGTCAGGAGCCCGAGCGGCACCGGCTGCTGGCCGGCACCGACGACGTCGCCCCGCTCCGCCCGGCACGCCCGGACGCCCTCGGGAGGGAGGCCACGTGATCGCGCTGCGCTCCGGGTGGACCCTGCTCGTGGTGCTGGTGGCCGCCGTGCTCGGCTGGCTGGCCGGGCTCGCCGCGCCGTCCCTGGGCTGGCCGGCGCCCGTGGTGGGCCGCAGCGGCCTGATCACCGTGGCCGCGGTCTCCGTGCTGTGCCTCGCGCTGGGCTGGCGGGTGCGCCGCGACCGGGAGAAGCCCGCCGCCGCGCGGATGGACCCGCTCGCCGCGGCCCGCACCCTCGTGCTCGGCCAGGCCTCCGGCTTCGCGGGAGCGGCCCTCGGCGGGTGGCACGCCGGGGTGGCGGTGCAGGTGCTGCTGCGGGCCGGCGTGGAGGCACCGACCGTGCGGGAGGCCGCCCTGCAGGCCGTCGGCGGTCTCGTCCTGCTGGTGGTGGGGCTGATCGTCGAACGGTGGTGCCGGATCCCGCCTGAGGAGGATGCGCCCGAGGGCGGTCGTGGGCAGGATGGGTCCCCGGGCCGACCGGCCCGTCCCGAGACGGAAGGAGGGTATGCCCGTGCCCGGCATTGACCTGAGCGGCGTGGCCTTCACGCCGGCCTCGCCGCGGCTGGCGACGGTGAAGCTCATCGCCACGACCATCGGCCACCTGATCTGGCTCGCCGCGTTCTCCGTGCCGCTGATCCTCAAGCTCACCGGCCCGTGGGCGGGGATGGCCGCGTGGGTCGCGTGGGGGCTGCCGGCCGTCGTCGTCGTGTCCTGGATCGTGGACCTGATCCTGATCCCGCGGCGCGTGCGCGCGATGGGCTGGGCCGAGCGCGAGGACGACGTCCTGTGGCGCGAGGGCATCCTGTTCCGCAGCGTGCACGCGGTGCCGTACGGCCGCCTGCAGTACGTGGACGTCTCGGACGGTCCGCTGCTGCGCCGGGTCGGGCTGCAGACCCTCACCCTGAAGACCGCCGCCGCGGGCGGGGACGTCACCCTGGAGGGCGTGCCCCGCGAGAGGGCCGAGGAGCTGCGCGAAGTCCTCATGGCGCGCGGCCAGGCGCGGCTGGCGGGCCTGTGAGCGCGGCCGCCCCGCCCCCCGCCGACGACGCCGGCTGGGTCCGCGTCCACCCCGCCTCGCCCTGGGTGCGGGGCTGGACCTTCCTGCTGCTGATCCTGTTCTTCGCGGGCCGCAACGCGGTGGAGGACTTCGCGGCGGGCCGGCTCAGCGGGGAGGACGCCCCGGGCGGCGGCGACGGCAGCCTGCTCGTGGCCGGCGGCATCCTGCTGGGGGTCACCCTGCTGATCAGCCTCGTGTTCTTCTTCTCCTGGTGGTTCACCCGGTTCCGCTGCGGGGAGGACCGGATCGAGCTGCGCCAGGGCTGGCTCTTCCGCAGCCGCCGGCAGATGCGCTACGACCGCATCCAGGCGGTGGACCTGCAGCACCCCCTCGTGGCCCGGCTGCTCGGGCTGGCCACGGTGAAGGTCGAGGCGGCCGACGGCGGCGAGTCCGCGCTCGAGCTGTCCTTCCTGCGCCGCGCCGAGGCCGAAGCGGTGCGCCGGGAGATCCTGGACCGCGCGTCGGGGGTGCTCGGGGGAGCCGGGGCGGACGCGTCCGCCCCGGAGCGCGCGGCCGAGCCCGGCCTCCCCGACGCCGATCCCGACGCCGTGGACGCGGACGCCGGCGAACTCCTGCTGCAGGTGCCCGCGGGGCGGCTCCTCGGCTCCGTCCTGCTCTCCGGAGGCGTGCTGGGGGTGCTGGCCGGGTCCCTGATCTGGCTGGGCGGCCTCGCCCTCGTGGTCGCGCTGCTGCCCGAGGCGGTGCTGGACGAGGGGGAGACCCTGACCGGGATCGGCGCGGCCGCGTCCCTGCCCGCCCTGTTCTCCGTGGCCGGCGTCGCGTGGTCCCGGTTGAACGCCGGCTGGGGTTTCCAGGTGCGCCGCTCCACCGACGGGCTGCGACTGCGGCACGGGCTCACCGAGACCACCCACCAGACCGTCCCGCCGGGGCGGGTGCAGGGGGTGACCGTCTCCCAGCCCCTGTTCTGGCGGCCCTTCGGCTGGTATCGGGTGAACATGGCGGTGGCCGGGTACCTGCAGGAGTCCGACGGCGCCCGGGACGTCGCGCTGCCCGTCGGCCCGTGGGAGGACGTGCTCCGCGTCCTCACGGTCGTGGCCCCGGACCCGGGCCTGGACGGCGATCCGCGCGCCGCGCAGGGGCTGACCCCCGCCGGGCTCATGCACCTCGGCGTGCACGGCACCGGCACGGAGGGCGGCTTCCAGCACGTGCCGCGGCGCGGCAGGTGGTGGTTCAACTGGTTCGCCTGGCGGCGGACCGGCTTCACGACGACGCGGTCCCTGCTGGTGGTGCGCAGCGGCTGGTTGAACCGCCGGCTGCAGACCCTCCAGCACGAGCGCATGCAGGCGGCCGAGCTGGCGCAGGGCCCGGTGCAGCGACGCCTGGGTCTGGCCACGGTGCGCGTGTGGGTCGCGGGGGCGAACGCCGTGGTCCGCGACCTCGACGAGGACGTGGCCGTGGACCTGTACGCCCGGGAGGCCCGGCACGCGGCCGTCTCGCGTCGCCTCGCCGACCGCGACCAGTGGATGCGCCCCGAGGAGCTGGCCCGCTTCGAGCAGCGCACGCGCGAGGTCGCGGCCACCGAGGTGGGCCGCCGCGAACTGGCCCGGGCCGGCGTCGTCGGCGGCGCCGTCGTCGGGGAGGAGAGCGGGGCGCACGTCCCCGCCGTGCGCGGCGAGGAGGAGCGATGACCGGCGGACTCGACCTGAGCCTGGACCCGCACGACCCGGCGCAGCGGCCCGGGCGGCTGGGCGTCGGCGTGGTGAGCGCGGGTCGAGTGGGGGCCGTGCTGGGCTCGGCGCTGCGGGCTGCGGGCCACACGATCACGGGCGTGCACGCCGTCTCCGAGGCCTCGCGGGACCGCGCGGAGATGCTCCTGCCGGGCGTGCCCGTCCTGGAGATCCCCGAGATCCTGCGCCGCTCCGAGATGGTCGTCTTCGCCGTCCCGGACGACGCGCTGGGCGAGCTCGTGGCCGGCCTGGCCGCCGCGGGCCACGTGCAGACCGGCCACCTGCTCGTGCACACCTCCGGCCGCTACGGGGTGGGGGTGATGGAGCCGGTGCGCGCGCACGGGGCGATCCCCCTGGCGATCCACCCGGCCATGACGTTCACGGGGCTGAGCCTCGACGTCGCCCGGCTGCAGGACTGCGTGTTCGGCGTGACCGCGGACCCCGTGGTGCTGCCCGTGGCCCAGGCGCTCGTGGTGGAGATGGGCGGCGAGCCCGTGGTCGTGAAGGAGGCCGACCGGGCGGCCTACCACCTGGCGCTGTCCCACGGGTCGAACCACCTGGTGACGCTGACGGCGCAGGCCCGTCAGATCCTCGAGACGATCGGGGTGGCCGACCCGGAGCGGGTGCTGCGCTCGCTCATGACCGCCGCGCTGGAGAACGCGCTCACCGACGGCGACGGCGCCCTCACCGGCCCCGTGGCCCGCGGCGACGTCGACACGCTGCGGACCCACCGTGAGACCCTCGGCGAGCTCGAGGCCGGGGGACTGTCGGCGGACGTGCGGGCCGTGTGGGAGACCCTCGCCCGCGCGACGACCGACCGCGCCGAGACCCGCGGCACCCTGCGCGCGGACACGGCGGCGCGGCTGCGCGAGGTCCTCGACGACTCCGACGACCCCCACGACGACTGATCGACCCCCGCCGCCCCCGCTTTCGTTCGGGAAACGGCGGGTCCCGGGCCGTTTTCGTTCGGGAAACGGCGGGCCCCGAGCCGTTTTCGTTCGGGAAACGGCGGGTCCGGCGGCGTTCGCGTCGCTGGGACGAGACCCCGGGACCGCGCCCCGGCCGTCAGAGGCGCCCGTCGCGGATCGCGGCGACGACGCCGTCTGCCGCGTCCTCGATCTGCCGGTACATCTCCTCGAACTGCGGCCGCGGATACCCGTACGGATCGGGGACCTCGCGCACCCCGGCGCTGTCCGCATCCGACGCGAACTCGCCCATCAGGTGGATCCGGTCCCGCTGCTCGTCCGTGGTCGCGAGCCGCCGCGCGTCGGCGAGGTTGGCCTCGTCCATCACCAGGATCAGGTCGGCGTCGTCCACGAGGTCGGCGGACAGCTGCACCCCCACCGTCGGGAACTCGTAGCCCAGTTCCCCGCCGACCTCGCGGGTGAGGTGATGCGGCCGGGCGCCCACGTGCTCGTCGGACGTGCCGGCGGAGGTGACCTCGACGTCGTCGAGACCGGCCTCCGCGAGCTTGCGGTTCAGCACGGCCTCGGCGGCGGGCGAGCGGCAGATGTTCCCCAGGCAGACGGTCATGATGCGCATGGGGCCAGTGTCTCAAGTCCGGGCGGGGGCGGCGGACGACGACGGTCCGCACGCTCGCCTCGTCGCTGGCGGCGCGACGTCGGTTGCGTCCACGAGTGCTCCCGCTGGGGGATCAGAGGCCTCCGGCGGTCCGTCCCCCGGCTCCTCGCCGTTTCTCGAACGAAAGCGCTGCGACACGCCGCCGTTTCTCGAACGAAAGCGCGGCCGGCGCCGCCCGTTCCGGCGACGGCGGCGCCCGACGCGCCTGGCAGGATGGAGGCCATGACCGACCAGCCCGAGATGAGCCCCCTGACCGAGCCCGAGCGGGAGTGGGTGCGCGTCCGTCGCGACTTCGCCGCGCAGGAGGGCGTGGACCACCTGGACCTGGACGCGGTCGCCGCGTACTACGACGCCGTGCTGGCCCGCTCGCAGGCCGAGGCCGAGGAGCTGGACCCCGAGGAGCTGGCGGTGCTGCTGGACGTCGTCGCGGTGCTGCTCGGCGAGCACCTGGGCGCGCGCCACGGCATGCAGTGGGTGACGGTCGCGGACGAGGAGGGGCCCGCCCTCGCGCTGCGGGACACCCTCTCGGACGCCGTCGTCTTCCCGCAGCCGGTGGTCGGCCAGAGCTGGAACCATCAGGCCACGGGGGAGTGGATGGGCGAGTACGTCGACTGGCTCGGCGAGCAGCTCCAGCAGATCCGGGCCGACGCCGGCACGCGGCCCGGCGCCTGAGGCGCGGCGGGCACCGGGGCGGCCCGCCGTCGAGGCCACCACCCCGCCGCCCTCCGTGTTGCCCGGATCACGTGCGGGCCGATAGAAACGAACGCATGACCTCCACCCCGGACACCCCGGACAACACCCCCGCCACCCCCTTCCACGACCTCGACGCCTTCACCGCCCTGCCGCGCGTCGCCGGTCTCACCCTCAGCCCGGACGGCGCCCGCCTGGTGACCACCGTCGCCACCCGGGACGCGAAGGGCACCGGCTACGCCACCGCCCTCTGGGAGGTCGACCCCGCGGGCGAGCGCCCCGCCCACCGCCTGACCCGCTCCCGCGAGGGCGAGGCCGGCGCACAGTTCGCCGCGGACGGCACCCTCTTCTTCACCTCCGCCCGTCCCGACCCCGCCGACGCCGAGGCCGAGAAGCGCAGCGCCCTGTGGGCCCTGCCGGCCCGGGGCGGCGAGGCGCGCGTGGTGCTCTCCCGCCCGGGCGGCGTCGCCGCGGTCACGTGCGCCTCCGCGGCGGACCGCGTGGTCGTCACGGCGGACCGGCTGCTCGGCGCCACCACCGAGGCCGAGCACGCGGCCCTCGCGCAGACCCGCAAGGACGCCGGTGTGGACGCCATCCTGCACACCGGCTACCCCATCCGCTTCTGGGACCACGACCTCGGCCCCGCCCGCCCCGAGCTCTTCGTCCTCGAGCCCGGCCCGGACCCGCAGGGCGAGCCCGCCACGGACGCCGACGCCGCCGAGCCCGGCCCCGCCGCCTCCGGCCTGGCTCCCGAGGCCGACGACGTGGCGCACCACCTGCGCCACGTCTCCGGATTCCCGCGCTCCCACGCGTTCGGGATCGGCGCGCAGGTGGCCCCGGACGGCTCGTTCCTGCTCACCACGGCCGCCACCGCCGAGGCCCGCGGCAACGTGCGCGAGGGCACGGTGGTGCGCGTGGACCTGGCCACGGGCGAGCACCGCGTCCTGCACGACGTCCCCGGCGAGGACGTCTCCGTCGGCCCCGTCAGCCATGACGGCACGCGCGCCGTCGTCGTCCGCACCCCCGACTCCACCCCGCACTCCGCCGTGCACCCGCGCCTGTACGTGATGGACACGGCCACGGGCCAGACCACGCCCCTGGCCCACGGCTGGGACCGGTGGGCCGACGTCGTCGCGTGGCTGCCGGACGACTCCGCGGTGATCGCGCTCGCGGACTCGGAGGGTCGCCGCCCGGTGTTCCGCATCGAGGTGGCCACCGGCGCCGTCGCGCAGGTGACCCGGGAGGACGAGGCGTGGACCGACGTCGTGCTCTCCCCGGACGGGGCCACGGCCTACGGCGTCCGCTCCTCCTACCTGTTCCCGCCGGAGGTGGCGCGGATCGACCTGGCCACGGGCGAGACCACGCGCCTGCCGAACCCCGTGGAGCGCCCCGCGATCCCGGGCACCCTCGAGGACGTGGAGACCGTCGCCGAGGACGGCACGCGCGTGCGCGGCTGGCTCGTGCTCCCCGAGGGGGAGGCGCCGGCCGGCGGCCACCCGCTGCTGCTGTGGATCCACGGCGGCCCGCTGGGCTCGTGGAACGCGTGGAGCTGGCGCTGGACCCCGTGGATCATGGCGGCGCGCGGCTACGCGGTGCTGCTGCCGGACCCGGCGCTGTCCACGGGCTACGGCCAGGACTTCATCGAACGCGGCTGGGGCCGCTGGGGCCAGGCGCCCTACACGGACCTGATGGCGCTCACGGACGCCGTCGTGGCGCGTGAGGACGTCGACGGCGACCGCACCGCCGCCATGGGCGGCTCGTTCGGCGGCTACATGGCGAACTGGGTGGCCGGGCACACCGACCGGTTCCGGTGCGTGGTCACGCACGCCTCGCTGTGGGCGCTGGACGGCTTCGGCCCGACGACGGACGCCGCGTTCTACTGGGCCCGCGAGATGGACGAGCAGATGCAGCAGGAGAACTCTCCGCACCGGTTCGTGGGCGAGATCGTCTCCCCGATGCTCGTCATCCACGGCGACAAGGACTACCGCGTGCCGATCGGCGAGGGGCTGCGCCTGTGGTCGGACCTGCTGGCGAAGTCCGGGCGGCCGGCCGCCGCGGACGGCACCACCGACCACCGGTTCCTCTACTTCCCCCACGAGAACCACTGGATCCTCGCCCCGCAGCACGCGAAGGTCTGGTACGAGGTCGTCCTCGGCTTCCTGGGCGAGCACGTCCTCGGCGACAGCGCCCCGACGGCCCCGGAGACGCTGGGACTGACGCGGCCGTCGTCGACGGCGGGCTGAGTCGCCGGGCCCGGTGCCGCGCATCGTGACGGGCGGCTGAACCTCTCCGATCAGCCGCCCGTCACCGGCTGTTCACCGGACGGGCCGGCTGTGGCCGGAGGGGGGCCACCCGGCCGACACCCGGATCTGGCCCACTGGAGCGGTCATCCCCCTCCCGGAAAGGACCGTTCCATGACCTCCGTCCGTCGTCACGCCGCCCGCGGCCTCGTGGCCCTCGCCGCCGCCGTCGCCGTCAGCGCCCCGCTGGCCGCCCCGGCCGTCGCCGCCCCCGCCGCAACGGAGACCCCGGCCGCCGCGCAGTCCGTCACGGGCAAGCCCGTGGTGCGTCCCGACGTCGTGGGTCATCGTGGTGCCTCCGGCTACCGCCCCGAGCACACCCTGGCCGCCTACGAGCTGGCCGCCGCCCAGGGCGCGGATGTGATCGAGCCGGACCTGGTCTCCACCAAGGACGGCGTGCTCGTGGTCCGCCACGAGAACCTGATCGACGGCACCACGGACGTCGCCCAGCGACCCGAGTTCGCGGACCGCAAGACCACCAAGGTCGTCGACGGCGTGGCCCTCACCGGCTGGTTCACCGAGGACTTCACCCTCGCCGAGCTCAAGACCCTGCGCGCCAAGGAGCGCCTGCCGCAGGTCCGCCCCGAGTCCGCGTCCTACGACGGCCGGTACCAGGTGCCCACCTTCGAGGAGGTGCTCGAGCTGCGGGAGCGCCTCTCGGCCCGGCACGGCCGCGAGATCGGCGTCATCCCCGAGATCAAGCACCCCACCTACTTCGACTCCATCGGCCTGTCCATGGAGGAGCGCGTCGTCGAGCTGCTCGACGAGCACGGCCTGAACAAGCGCAACGCCCCCGCCACCGTGCAGTCCTTCGAGCTCGCCAACCTGCGCGATCTCAACGAGAACCTCGGCCTCAAGGCCGAGACGGTGTTCCTCTCCAGCGTCACCGGCGCGCCCTATGACTCCGTGGCCGCCGGCGACGGGCTCCGCGACTACGACTTCTACGAGACCGCCGCGGGCATGCGCGAGGTCCGCGCGGCCGGCGTCGACACGCTCGGCCCGGCCTTCGCGCAGATCATCACCAAGGAGAAGGACGGCTCGATGGGCGAGGAGACCGCGTTCGTCTCCCTCGCCCACCGCGCGGGCCTCGAGGTGGTGCCGTACACCTTCCGCGCCGAGAACCAGTTCCTCTACACGGAGTTCCGCTCCTCCACGGACCCGAACGCGCGGGGCGACATGGTCGGCATGATCCAGCCGTTCCTCGACGCCGGCATCGACGGCTTCTTCACCGACCACCCCGACCTCGGCGTGCAGGCCGTGGACGTCTGGATGCAGGGCAAGAAGGAGCACCCGGGCCGGGGCGTCGGCAAGACCGCCCAGCGGGGCCTGAAGGTGCGCTGACCCCGTCCCGACCGGAGACGATCCCGGCGGACCCGAGGTCTTCCGGCACGTCCGTCGCGGTGCTTACCTTGGCCCTCAGGACCGGTGGACCCGGTGACGTGGACGGCCAGAAGGGCTGGCCATGAGGGGCCGCCGACCCGGACGAAGGAAGGCACAGCATGACGACGAACACGCCGAAGAACGCCCACGGCTCCTCAGCCGAGGGCCGTGACGCCAAGGACCAGGCGAAGGACAAGGCCCAGCAGGCCGCGGGCGAGGCCCAGGGCCAGGCGAAGGCCGTGGCCCACGACGCCAAGGACAAGGCCCAGGACCTCGCGGCCACCGCCAAGCACGAGGCCGGCCAGGTGAAGGACGAGGCCGCTGACCAGGTGCAGTCGCTGGTCGGCTCCGCCCAGGAGCAGGTCGGCGCGCAGGTGCAGACCCAGCAGGAGCGGCTCGCGGGCCAGGTGCGCAGCTACACCGACGACCTGCACCGCGTGGTCTCCGGTGAGCAGCCGCAGACCGACCTGGTGCGCCAGGGCGTCGCCTCGGTGGCGGACCGTGCCGAGGCCCTGACGCAGCGCCTGGAGACCGCTTCCCCGCAGGACCTGCTGCAGGACGTGCGCGGCTTCGCCGCTCGCCGTCCGGGCACGTTCCTGGCCCTCGCCCTGGGCGCCGGGCTGGTGGCCGGTCGACTGACGCGCGGCATCCGCGACGCCGCCCAGCCCGACTCCACCGCCTCCACCTCGCCGCGCCGTCACGAGACCCGTCCGGACGCGGTGCACGCGGACGTGACTCCGCACCACCTGGACTCGCAGGCCCCGGCCTACTCGAGCGATTCGCTCTCCCAGGCCGACGGCCGCGTCGCGGACGGCGCCGGGCCCCGCCGCGCGGCCGGCGTCGGGGACGTCCCGTACGGCACGCAGGCACCGGTCCAGCAGGGCCTGACCGCCGAGCGGCCGTTCGACCAGACCCGGCCCGGGGGTGACGCATGAGCACCGCCCACGAGCCGTTCCGCGACGCGACGCCGCACTCCGGCGCGCACACCCCGCCGCCCACGCAGGCGGAGTTCCGCGCCGAGCACGAGAGCCTCGGCGAGATGTTCCAGAGCCTGTCGGCCAAGCTGTCGACGCTGGTCAGCCAGGAGATCGCCCTGGCCAAGGCCGAGGCCACCGAGTCCGCGAAGAAGGCCGGCAAGGGGGCGGGCCTGCTGGCCGGCGCCGCCGTCGGCGGCTTCTTCCTGCTGATGTTCCTGTCCCTGGCCCTGATGCACCTGCTCGACGTGTTCCTGCCGATCGGCTGGGCCGCGTTGATCGTGGCCGTGCTGTGGGGCGTCGTCGCGGCCGTGCTGGCCGTGCAGGGCAAGAAGGACATCGAGAAGATCAAGGGTCTGCCGCAGACCCAGGAGACGCTTCAGGAGATCCCCGAGACCCTGAACCCCGCGAAGGAGACGCGATGACCACGAGCAACAACCCCGATGAGATCCGCGCCGACATCGAGCGTACGCGCCGCGAGCTCGGCCAGGACGTGGACGCCCTCGCCGAGAAGGTGAGCCCCACGAAGGCCGTGTCCCGGCAGACCAACCGCATCAAGGACGGCTTCATCCACGCGAAGGAGAACATCATGGGCTCCCCGGAGCAGCACCGCCACGAGCCCTCGCTGGGCGATCGCGCCCACGCGGTGGTCGACGACGCCCGGGCCTCCGCGTATGACGCGGCCGGCCAGGCCCAGGACCGCCTGGGCGACGCCGGCGACCGGGTGTCCGAGTGGGCCGACGACGCCCAGCACGCCCTGCACCAGGCCCCGGCTCAGCTGCGCGGCCGCACCGCGGGCAACCCGTTGGCCGCCGGGCTGATCGCCTTCGGTGCCGGCCTGCTGCTCAGCTCGCTGATCCCCGCCTCACGCGCGGAGCAGCGCGCCGCGGAGGGCCTCAAGGACCAGGCCGCCCCGCTGGTGGACGAGGCCAAGCAGGCCGCCCAGCAGCTGCGCGAGGACCTCGAGCCCGCCGCCCGCGAGGCCGCCGGGAGCGTGAAGGAGTCGGCCGCCGAGGCCGCTTCCCACCTCAAGGAGCAGGGCACGGACACGGCGCAGGACCTCAAGGCGGAGTCCCAGGACGCCGCCCGCCAGGTGAAGGACACCGCGAAGGACGCCTGAGCCCGACCCGAGCACGACGCCGGCCGGTCCCGTTGACGGGACCGGCCGGCGTCGCGCGTGGCGGGGCCGAATCCGGCCCGCGGCTCAGGCCTTGGACCAGATGCGCGTGGTGAGGCGGAAGTCCTCCCCGAGGCCCCGTGCCTAGACTCGGAGGGTGACCCCTCTCGACCGCGTCCCCGACCAGCGCCCCGTCCCCGCCGGCACCGGCCTGACCCTCGAGGACGCCCTCCCCGCTCCCGTGACGGCCGAGGCCGACGGCGTCTCCGCGCGCCCGCGTCTGGCCCGGACCGTCGCCGAGATGCGCTCCGCTCTCCGTGAGCTCGTCGCCCACGCCACGGACGACGGCGACGCCGAGCCCGTCACCGTCGGCCTGATCCCCACGATGGGCGCCCTCCACGGCGGCCACGCGGCCCTGGTGCGGCGGGCCCGCGCCGAGAACGACGTCGTCGCGGTCAGCATCTTCGTGAACCCGCTCCAGTTCGGCGATCCGGCCGACCTGGAGCACTACCCGCGCACCCTGGACGCGGACCTGGACCTGCTGGCGGCGGCGGGCGCCGACGTCGTGTTCGCCCCGGACGTGCAGGAGATGTACCCGGGCTACCCGGACGCGCCGATCGTCACCGTCTCCGCCGGCCGCATGGGGGAGGTCCTCGAGGGCGCCTCCCGCCCGGGCCACTTCGACGGCGTGGCCACCGTCGTGGCGAAGCTGTGGAACATCGTGCGCCCGGCGGCGCCGGTCCTGCGCAGCTACTTCGGCCAGAAGGACGCGCAGCAGCTCACCGTCCTGCGCCGCCTGGCCACGGACCTCGACATCGACGTCGACGTCCGCGCCGTGCCCATCGTCCGCTCGCCCGAGGGCCTCGCGCTCTCCAGCCGCAACACCCGCCTGGACGCCGCGGGCCTGGAGCACGCGCTCGTCCTCAGCCGCGCCCTGCGCTCCCTGGCCGACGCCGCGGCGGCCGGTGAGCCCGTCGACGTCCAGGCCGCGCGCCGGATGGTCGAGGACGAGCCGGGCGTCGAGCTGGACCACCTCGTGGTGGTGGACCGGGACACCTTCGCCGAGCTCGGTCCGGAGCTGCTGTGCCAGCCGCTGCGCCGCGAGGCCCTCGCCCTCGTGGCCGCGCACGTGCCGCCCGTCCGGCTGATCGACACCATGGTGCTGCCCGTCGCGGGGCCGCTGCCGTGACCCCGGAGCGTCTCGCCGCCGCCTTCGACGGCCCCTCGCCCGCGCTCGCCGCGACGCTGCTGGGGTGCCGGCTGACCGTCGTCGCCCCGGACGGCGCCGTCACCGTGCGGCTGACCGAGACCGAGGCGTACGGGAACGCGGGCGCGGACCCCGGCGCCCACTCGTTCCGCGGTCGCACCGAGCGCAATGCCGCGCTGTTCGGGCCGCCGCGGCGCACGTACGTGTACCTGAACTACGGCATCCACCGCTGCCTGAACCTGGTGGGCCACCCCGAGGGGGAGGCCGGCGGTGTGCTGCTGCGTGCGGCCGAGGTGCTCGCGGGAGGGGACCTCGCGGTGGCCCGCCGTGGCCGGGACACCGGCCCCAAGCTGCTCTCCGGCCCGGGCAACCTCGGCCAGGGCCTCGGCATCACCCTGGAGATGGGCCACGCGCCCGTGGAGATCGTCGCCGCGCCGCCGGAAGTGGCCGACGACGGCGGCACCCCGGCCCGCCTCGCCGCGCCGGCCGCGCCCGCCCGCTTCCTCCTGGCCCCGCCCGCGCCCCGCGATCCGGCCGAGCCGCCGATCGAGGTCGTGACGGGCCCGCGCGTCGGCGTCTCGGGGGAGGGCGGCTCCGTGCGCTTCCCGTGGCGGTTCAGCGTGGCCGGCCACCGCAGCGTGTCCGCGTTCCGGCGTGGCCGCAACGTGCCGGACTGAGCCTCAGACCTTGTCGCCCGCCCCGGCCCCGTGCCTAGGTTGATCCCATGACCGAGATGAACAAGACCGCCCACGGCGAGACCCAGCAGACCGTCACCCGGACCATCGACGCGTCCGCCAAGGACGTGTTCGACTTCCTGACCCTGCCCGCGAACCACGCGAAGTTCGACGGCTCGGGCATGGTGCAGTCGGACGACAAGACCCAGCGCATCCAGAAGGTCGGCGACGTGTTCACCATGAACATGCACGCGGAGCACATGGGTGGCGACTACCAGACGGACAACCACGTGGTCGCCTACGACCCGAACAAGCTGGTCGGCTGGAAGACCGCCCCCGCCGGCACCGAGCCCAAGGGCTGGCAGTGGGTCTACCGGCTCGAGGACAACGGCTCCGGCAGCACGGTCGTGTCCCTCACCTACGACTGGACCGCCGTGACCGACCCGGAGCTGCTGGAGAAGAACCTCTTCCCGATGGTCTCCGAGGAGCAGATGGAGGAGTCGCTCGCGAAGCTGGCCGCCGAGGTCGGCTGACCCCCGCCTCCCGACGGCGGCCTCCGGGCTGGCCGTCCCCTCGACGACGGGCACGCACCCGGCCAGGGTGCGGTGCCCGTCGTCGTGTCCGGTGTCACGGCTAGAGTGCCGTGCGAGACCGTCCACCCCCACGTCCAGGAGGATCCGCCGTGACCGCCACCGCCGAGCCCGAAGTCCCGTCGCCGCGCGAGGACCTGTACCGCCACGTCAACGCCGGGTGGCTGGACACCCATGAGATCCCCGCGGACCAGGGCGCCTACGGCGCGTTCCTCGAGCTGCGGGACGCGGCCGAGCTCGCCGTCCGGCACCTGTGCGAGGACGCCGTGCGCGAGGTCGGCACGGGCTTCGACCCCGCCCAGGCGCGCGTGCAGGCCACGGCCGCGGCCGGCGCGCACCGGGACGTCCCGCTCGCCCCGCTGGACGAGGAGGACGCGGAGGGCACGGAGCATCCGGAGCTCAAGCGCCGGATCGCCGCGCTGTACGCCTCGTTCATGGACGACGAGACCGTGGAGGCCCGCGGCCTCGAGCCGATCGCCTCGGACCTGGCGGCGGTGGCCACCGTGTCCACCCCCGCGGAGCTGCTCGCCCTGTCCGGGCGACTGCAGCGCCAGGGCGTCTCCGGCCTCATCAACACCGGCGCCCTCAACGACGCCGGGAACCCGGACCGCATGCTCCTGCACCTGCTCCAGGGCGGCCTGGGCCTGCCGGACGAGTCCTACTACCGGGACGAGGCCTACGCCGAGATCCTCGAGCAGTACACCGAGCACACCGGCCGTCTGCTGGCGCTGGCCGGGATCGGCGCGGACCGGGACGAGGCCGCCGCGCTGGGCGTCCGGGTGGTGGAGCTGGAGAAGCGCATCGCCGCCCTGCACTGGGACCTGGTCCGCAGCCGGGACGCCGTGGCCCGCTACAACCCCATGACCCACGACCGGCTGACGGAGCTCTTCCCCCTGGCCGACGCGTGGCTCGAGGGCGTGGACGCCGCCGGCGAGCGCGCCGCGGAGGTCGTGGTGTGGCAGCCGGACTTCCTCTCCGGTGTGCAGGGGCTGCTCGAGGGACCCGAGGCCGCCGACCTCGAGGACTGGCGTCACTGGCTGATCCTGCAGGTGCTGCGCTCCTTCGCCGGCTTCCTGCCGGACGCGTTCGTGCAGGAGAACTTCTCCTTCTACGGCCGCCGCCTGGCCGGCACCGAGGAGGTCCGCCCCCGCTGGAAGCGCGCGGTCGCGTTCGTCAACGGGGCGGCCGGCGAGGACGTGGCGCAGCTCTACGTGGCCCGCCATTTCCCGCAGGGCCACGTGGCCGCGATGGACGAGCTCGTGGGCCTGCTCCAGGAGGCCTATCGCCGGTCCATCGAGGAGCTCGAGTGGATGGGCGAGGAGACCCGTCAGCGGGCGCTCGAGAAGCTGGCGATGTTCCGCCCCATGGTGGGCTACCCCTCGAAGTGGCTGGACTACTCCGCCCTCGAGGTCCACGCCGGCGACCTGCTGGGCAACGCCCGCTCCTCCTCGGAGCTCGAGTGGGAGCGGGACCTGCGCAAGATCGCGGACGGGCCGGACCCGGAGGAGTGGCACATCACGCCGCAGACGGTGAACGCGTACTACTCCCCGCTCGAGAACGCGATCGTCTTCCCGGCCGCCATTTTGCAGCCCCCGTTCTTCGACCCCGAGGCCTCGATGGCCGCGAACCTGGGGGCGATCGGCGCCGTGATCGGCCACGAGATCGGCCACGGCTTCGACGACCAGGGCTCGCGGTACGACGGCGCCGGTCGGCTCGAGGACTGGTGGACCGAGGAGGACCGCGCGGCGTTCACCGAGCGCACCTCCCGGCTGGTGGCCCAGTACAACGCGCTCTCCCCGGCCGAGGCCCCGGACCACCGCGTCAACGGCGAGTTCACCCTGGGGGAGAACATCGGCGACCTCGGCGGCCTGGGCATCGCCCACCGCGCCTTGGAGATCTGGCGGGACGAGGGCGACGGCGCCTCCCTCGACGCCGCGGCGGGGGACCGCGAGTTCTTCACCGCCTGGGCCACCGTGTGGCGTCAGCTCACGCGACCGGAGGCCATGGTCACCCGCATCGCCTCGGACCCGCACTCGCCCAACGAGTTCCGCTGCAACCAGGTGGTCAAGAACCTCGACGCCTTCCACGAGGCGTTCGGCACGCGCGAGGGGGATCCCATGTGGCTGGCCCCGGAGGAGCGCGTCACCATCTGGTGATCCCGCCCGCCGGCCGGGCCCGCGGGTCCGGCCGGCGGCTCACTCGGACTCGGCGGGGTCCTGCATCCGGGTCTGACGCTCGGCGGCCAGCCGGTCCAGCAGGCGCGTCAGCGTCCGGATGTCCTCGCGGTCCCAGCGCGCCAGGTCGTCGCGCAGCCCGCGACCCGCCGGGCCGCCGCGCACCGCGTCGAGGCGGGCGAGCCCCTCGGGGCTGGCGCTCAGGAGGGCGGAGCGGCGGTCCCGCGGGTCCGGCTCTCGGGTGATCAGCCCGGCGGCCTCGAGGTCGCGGACCATGCGGGAGACCTGGGCGCGGTCCACCAGCAGGCCCTCGGCCACGGCCGAGGGCGTCATGGTCCCCTCGTTGGCCAGCATCATGAACGCCTTCATCGCCCCGACGGACAGGGCCGGGCTGAGGGCCGCCGCGTAGCGGACCATCACCTGGCGGTGCTGCAGGACCAGACGCGAGAACGCCTGCTCGAGCCCCTGGACGGCGGCCTCGAAGCCCGCGTCGTCGCCGCCTCCGCCCGGGTCCGGGGCGCCGTCAGCCACGGCGGGCCCGGACCAGCGCGGTGACGACGGCCGCCAGCAGGGCCGTCCCCGCCACGGCCAGCGCCGCGGGGACGACGGGCCGGCCGGCCACCGGCGACGCCGTCGCCGGGCGCTCGGCCGCCACCGCCCGGGACTCCTCCGGGTCCTCGGCCGGATGCTGCCCCTGCGCCGCGGTCACCACGGGGATCGGACCGGTCGCGGGCAGCGTCTGCATGGCCTCGGCCGTGGAGTGGGTGGCCAGGTCGGCGCGGGTGGCGTGGAGGCGCTCGGAGGTGGTCATGCGACCCAGCGGGATGTTCGGCAGGAACAGGATCGCGATCAGCGCGACGATTGCGAGGGGCACGCCCACGAGGAACGCGTGGGAGATGCCGGTGGCGTAGACGTCCTCGAAGATCGAGCGCAGGCCGTCGGGCATCTCCGCCACGCGTGGCAGGGTGCTGGACTGCAGGCTCTCGGACCACTCGGCGGCGTCCGGGCCCAGGCTGCGCAGGGCCGCGGCGAGGTCCGCGCGGCGCTCCTCGATGCGGTCCGGGACCACGTTGGAGACCACGGCGCCCATCACGGCGACACCGATGCTGCCGCCCAGGGTGCGGAAGAAGGTGACGCCGGAGCTGGCGACGCCCATCTGCCGCGGGTCGGTGGTGTTCTGCACCACGAGCACGAGGTTCTGCATGGTCATGCCGACGCCGGCGCCGAGCAGGAACATGTAGAGGGACACCAGCCAGAAGGAGGTGTCGTAGTGCAGGGTGCCGAGCAGGGCGGTGCCGGCGATCAGCAGGACGGCGCCGATCACGAGCCAGCGCTTCCACACGCCGGTGCGGGTGATGAGGCCGCCGATCACCGTGGAGGACACGAGCAGGCCGAGGATCATCGGGATGGTCATGAGGCCGGCCTGGGTCGGCGTCGCGCCGCGGGCCAGCTGCATGTACTGGGCCAGGTAGACGGAGGAGCCGAACATGGCCAGGCCCGTGGCGATCGAGGCGATCGTCGCGAGGGTGAAGGTGCGGTCGCGGAAGAGGGTGAGCGGGATGAGCGGCTCGGCGACGCGCAGCTCGGTCACGACGAACAGGACGGTGGCGACGGCGGCGCCGCCGAGCATCCACGCGGTGGTGGTGCTGGCCCAGTCGAAGTCGCGACCGGCGCTGGTGACCCAGATCAGCAGCAGCGCGGTGGCCGCGGTCAGGAACACGATGCCGAGGTAGTCGATGGACACCTTCTGGCGCTCGCGGTGCGGGAGGTGGAGGGTGCGCTGCACCATCACCAGGGCGACGACGGCGAAGGGCACCGCCACGAAGAAGTTCCAGCGCCAGCCCCACAGGTCGGTGATCACGCCGCCGGCGAGCGGGCCGCCCACCGTGGCCACGGCCATCACGGCGCCGAACAGGCCCATGTAGCGGCCGCGCTCACGCGGGCTGATGATGTCCGCCATGATCACCTGGCTGAGCGCGACGAGGCCGCCGCCGCCCAGGCCCTGCACGGTGCGGCAGACGATCAGGAAGGTCGGATCGTGGGTGAACCCGGCCGCCGCGGAGGCGGCGACGAAGATCGCCAGGGCGACCTGGAAGAGGACCTTGCGGTTGACGAGGTCGGCCAGCTTGCCCCAGATCGGGGTGGCGATGGCCGTGGCGAGCAGGGCCGAGGTGATGACCCAGGTGTAGGCGGTCTGGTCGCCGCCGATGTCGTGGATGATCACCGGCATCGAGGTCGAGACCACCGTGTTGGCGATCATCGAGACGAACATGCCCAGCAGGAGGCCGGTCAGGGCCTGGAGCACGGAGCGGTGGCGCGCGGCGTCGGCGGCGGCGCGCTCGAGCGAGGGGGCGCCGGCCGGCGCGACGGCCTCGGGGGCGGGGGAGGTTGGGGTCATGGGGTCCTTCGGCGGGAGGGGCGGCGCGGTGATTGACATGAGTCAATGATTGACGAGAGTCAATCATAAGGGGCGTCGGCCCGGGCCGCACCCGCCGTCCGCGGTTAGCCTGGTCACGCCGGACGACGCCGCGTCCTCCCCCCGATCCGAGAGTGAGGCCCCGCCGTGACCCCCCGTTTCCTGCTCATGACCCGCCTCCCTGAGCCCGGGCTCGGGATGCTGCGCGAGGCCGGAGAGGTGGTGGACGGCGCCGACGTCGGAGGGGACGCCGCGCTCGCGCGGCTGGTGGCCTCGGGGGACTACGACGTCGTCGTCGCGGCCCTGGACCAGAAGTTCACCGCCGACGTGCTCGCCGACGCGCGGATCAGGGGCATCGCCAACTACGCGGTCGGCTACAACAACGTGGACGTGGCCGCCGCGACGCGGCGGGGGATCGCCGTCGGCAACACCCCGGACGTGCTCACGGACGCCACCGCGGACATCGCGATGCTCCTGATCCTCGGTGTGACCCGCCGCGCCCCCGAGGGTGAGCGGATGGTGCGCGAGGGGCGCTTCCACGGCTGGGCGCCGGACCTGCTCGTGGGCCGGGACGTGCGCGGCGCGACCCTGGGCCTGGCCGGTTTCGGGCGGATCGGCAAGGCGGTGGCCGAGCGCGCGCTCGCCTTCGGCATGGACGTCGTGTTCGCGCCGCGGCCGCCCGCGCACCGGGAGGTGGCGGCCGAGGAGCTCGGCGACCTCGCCGGCCGCGTCCGTCAGGTCCGCTGGGAGGAGCTCGTCGAGGTCGCGGACGTCCTGTCCCTCCACGTGCCCCTGACGGACGACACCCACCACCTCGTGGATGCGGACGTGATCGCGAAGATGAAGGACGACGCCGTCCTCGTCAACACGGCCCGCGGGCCCGTGGTGGACGAGGCGGCCCTCGTCACCGCCCTGCGCGAGGGGCGGCTCTTCGGCGCCGGTCTGGACGTCTACGAGGACGAGCCCGCCCTCGCCCCGGGCCTGGCCGAGCTGGAGAACGTGATGCTCCTGCCGCACCTGGGCTCCGCCACCCGGGACACCCGCGCCGCGATGGCCGAGCTGGCCGCGCGCAACGCGATCGCCATGGCCACGGGCGCGGAGGTCCCGGCCCTCGTCAACCCCGAGGTGCGCGGCTGACCGGCGGGGCGCCGTCGGTAGACTCGGGGACCGTGACCACCCAGAACTCCGCCTCCGCCGCCGTCGACCACCACGATCAGCAGGCCGTCCGCGCCGCCAAGCGTGAGCAGCTGCTCGCCTCGGGCCGCGAGGCCTACCCCGTGCAGGTGCCGCGCACCCACGCGCTGGCCGAGGTGCGTGAGCGGTTCGACGGCCACGAGCCCGACTGGACCTCGGGCGAGACCGTGTCGGTGACCGGGCGCGTCGTCTTCCTCCGCAACACCGGCAAGCTCTGCTTCGCCACCCTGCAGGAGTCCGGCGCGGACGGGGAGGCCGTCCGCCTCCAGGTCATGGTGTCCCTGGCCGCCGTCGGTGAGGAGTCCCTGGCCGAGTGGAAGAAGGTCGTGGACCTGGGCGACTTCCTCTCCGTCACCGGCGAGGTGATCGTCTCGCGCCGCGGCGAGCTGTCCATCATGGCCTCGGCGTGGGAGATGGCCTCCAAGGCGCTGCGCCCCCTGCCCGTGCTGCACGCGGACCTGAACGAGGAGACCCGCGTCCGCCAGCGCTACGCGGACCTGATCGTGCGCGAGGAGGCCCGCCGCATGGTCGGCGAGGCGGCCACCGGCCTGCACACCGCCGCCGGACGCGGCCTGCACCACCTCGCACTCACCCCGCACGAGATCGTGCGGGCCCAGGACGGTTCGGTGTACGTGATCGGCACGGCCACCGAGGCCGCGCTCGCCGGCACCGACGACGTGCCGTCGGCCGAGGCGTCCCGCCAGGACGCCGTCCGTCTCGTGCAGGTGCTGTACGCCGCGCTGACCGGCAAGTGGCCCGGTGACGAGGACGTCGCCGGTCTGGCCAAGGCCGCCCGCAACGACGACGGTGATGTCTCACCGGTCAGTTCACTGCGCCGCAGCGTGCCGCGCGACCTCAACTCGCTCTGCCTCGCGGTGCTCGGCGACGACGCCGGACCCCGCACGCCGGGCGAACTGGCCACCCTGCTCGCCCCGTGGTCGTCCGAGGTCGTGCGGGCAGACCCCGCACCGGCCAAGCCGGAGACCACCGACGACCTGTCGAAGTCCGCCGGCGCGGGCACGGCTGCGGCGGGTGCCGCCGGAGCAGGGGCAGCTGTGACAGCTGGAACCGCCGCGGCAACCGCCACGAGCGGCACCAAGGCTGACGCCGAGACCACCGCCACCGCCGCGGACGACGACGAGACCCAGTTCTTCAACTCGCCGTCGGCCGACCCCGACGCGACCCACACCTTCGACGCCACCGCGCTCGCCGAGCGACGCCGCCGGGAGCAGGACGACGACTACGACCCGTCGTTCTCCGAGCTCGAGCCACCGCTGCCGATGCTGCGCACCGGCCAGGACGACCCCGACGTCGTCGTGGTCGGTGACCGCACCGGCGCGCTGAAGTCCTGGTTCGACGTCCACGCCGAGTCGGTGC
>ERZ1023324.209-NODE-209-length-26573-cov-9.062033_pt1 | contig 26573 bp, 23 predicted proteins | sample MGYA00520886_ERZ1023324 | MGnify/ENA primary metagenome ERZ1023324 (study PRJEB32759, sample SAMN07749864) | skin metagenome | biome: transportation; feature: city; material: polyester macromolecule | host: Homo sapiens | place: Hong Kong:KT line | collected...
TTCACTACCCACGCCTGGGTCCAGAGTTACGGATCTCGTTGCGTGCGCCCACCGATCATTGTCGGTGACGTCACCGCCCACGAGTTCCGCATCGTAGTCGGTGACCCGTTCGTTGATGCCGCGGGCCAGGTCGGCCGGGTCGCGGTGCGGGTCGGGCCCGCCCGCCCCGCCTGCGCCACCCGCGTCGCCGTCGTCGCCCGCCGCCTGCGCCGCCCGCACCCGCTCCACGAGCTGGGGGAAGAACCAGGCCCCGCCGCCGGCGAGCACCTCGAGCACGGCCGCGCGCAGGGCGGCGTCGGCGGGCGTCTCCTCGGCGGGCTCGGGCAGGCGCAGCGTGAGGTCCACGGCGTCGGCGGGGTGCAGGGCCACCCAGCCGTCGTTGCCGGTGGCCTCCCCGACGCCCGACCACACGTACTCGCCCGTGGCCAGCAGCTCGTCGAGCAGGGCGGGGGCGTAGTCCCGCACGCGGGCGGGCAGCACGAGGGACTCCCACGCGCTCGCGGGCAGGGGCGTGCCGGCCAGCTGGTCCAGGACGGTGGCCACCCCGTCCACGCCCTCGAGCGTGGCCGGCGGCCGCCAGGCCCCGTCGCGCCCCGTCCGCGGCCGCAGGTGCTGCCAGTCGGCGAGGAACCGGGCGTAGGCGGCCTGGTCCACCGGCTCGACCTCGGCGCGCAGCGCGGCGAGGGAGCGCATGCGGATCCGCCGCAGCACCTCGGCGTCGCACCACTCGGCGTCCAGGCCGGCGGCCCCGGGGGTGCCCTCCGGCCGGAACGCGCCCGTGCTCACGCGGCGCTCGGTGGCCAGGCGCTGCAGCACCGAGAGCACGACGGCGCCCCCCAGCCCCAGCGCGGCCCCCGCCTCGGCGGCGGTGAAGGGGCCGTGGGTGCGGGCGTAGCGGCCCACGAGGTCCCCGAGCGGGTCGTCGACCGGGTCGAGGAATGCGGTGGGCACTCCGTGCGGGATCGGCGTGCCGAGCGCGTCCCGCAGGCGGGCGGCGTCCTCGACGGCGGCGAACCGCTCGACCCCGTCCTGGCGCAGGCGGAACGCGCGGCCGGCGCGCTCGAGCTCCGCCAGCATCCCGGCGACGGCGTCCTCGTCCGCGGCCTCCTCCGCCTCCCCCTCGGCCCGTGTGCGCCGCGCGGCCTCGGCGACGGACAGCGGTCCCAGCAGGCGCAGCAGGTCCGCCACGCCCTCGGCCCCGCGGGCGCGCCGGTCGGGCGCGAGCCGCTGCAGCTGGGCCTCGACCTCCGCGATGACCTCGGCGTCGAGCAGCTCGCGCAGCTCCTCCGTGCCCAGCAGCTCGGACAGCAGCGCCGGGTCGAGGGAGAGCGCGGCGGCGCGGCGCTCGGCCAGCGGGGAGTCGCCCTCGTAGATGAACTGGGCGATGTAGCCGAACAGGATGGACTGGCTGAACGGCGAGGGTGCCGTCGTCGTGACCTCCACGAGCCGGACGGCCCGTGAGGACACCCGCCCCGCGAGCTCCTTGAGCGCCGAGAGGTCGTAGACGTCCTGGAGCACCTCGCGCACGGTCTCCAGGATCACGGGGAACCGCGGGTGCTTCCGCGCCACGTCCAGCAGCTGCGCGGACCGCTGCCGCTGCTGCCACAGGGGGGTCCGCCGCCCGGGGTCACGGCGCGGCAGCAGCAGGGACCGGGCCGCGTTCTCCCGGAACCGGGCGGCGAACAGCGCGGACCCGCCGACCTCCGCCGTGACGATCTCGTCCAGCTCCTCGGCCGTGAACTCGAACAGCTCCGCGCCCGGCGGCTCCGCGTCCATCAGGGGGATGCGCAGCACGATCCCGTCGTCGGCCGCCATCGCCGCGCCCGAGCCGGTCTCCAGCCCGTACCGCTGCGCCAGCCGCGCCCCCACCGCGAGCGCCCACGGGGCGTGCACCGCCATGCCGTAGGGGGAGTGCAGCACCACGCGCCAGTCGCCGAGCTCGTCCGTGAACCGCTCCACCACGAGCGTCTGCTCGGTGGGCAGCACCCCGGTGGCCTCGCGCTGGTCCTTCAGGTAGGCCAGCAGGTTGTCCTGCGCCCACGGGTCCAGGCCCGCGGCGGCCAGGCGGGTGCGGCCGGCCTCGGGGTCCGCGTCCAGCTCGCGGCGGAAGCGCCCGACGGCGTCGCCCAGCTCCGCCGGCCGGCCCGCGGCGTCGCCCCGCCAGAACGGGAGCTTGCCGGGCTGCCCGTAGGCGGGCAGCACCAGGACGCGGTCCGCGGTGATGTCCACGATGCGCCAGCTCGTGGCGCCCAGCAGGATGACGTCCCCCACGCGGGACTCGTAGACCATCTCCTCGTCGAGCTCGCCGACCCGGCGCCCGCCGGAGCGGGCCGAGCCCGCGGACGCGGAGCCCGCCGACTCGGCCGTGTCCCCGGCCGCCGCGCCGCCGGGGGTGCCGTCCGCGCCGCCGTCGGAGGCCAGGAACACCCCGAACAGGCCGCGGTCCGGGATGGTGCCGCCCGAGGTGACCGCGAGGCGCTGGGCGCCGGGGCGGGCGGCGAGCGTGCCGTTCTCCCGGTCCCACAGGATGCGCGGGCGCAGCTCGGCGAACTCGTCCGAGGGGTAGCGGCCGGCCAGCAGGTCGAGCACGGACTCGTAGGCGGAGAACGGCAGCGTGGCGAACGGCGCGGACCGGCGCACGAGGTCGAACCACTCCTGTGCGTCCAGGTCCGCGACGGCGACGGCGGCCACGGTCTGCTGGGCGAGGATGTCCAGCGGGTTGGCGGGGATCCGCAGCGACTCGATGCGCCCGGCCGTCATGCGCTCGGCCACGACGGCGGTGTCCACGAGGTCGCCCCGGTGCTTGGGGAAGAACACGCCGCGGGAGACCTCGCCCACCTGGTGGCCGGCGCGGCCCACGCGCTGCAGACCGGAGGCCACCGAGGGCGGCGACTCCACCTGGATCACCTGGTCCACCGCGCCCATGTCGATGCCCAGCTCGAGCGAGCTCGTGGCCACGACGCAGCGGATCTGGCCGGTCTTCAGCGCCTCCTCGACGATGGCGCGCTGCTCCTTGGACACGGAGCCGTGGTGGGCGCGGGCGAAGTCGGAGACGGTGCCCGATCCGGTGCCGGTCTGCCCGGCCACCTGGGCGGGGCCGTGGAAGCCGGTCGGGTCCGGTGTGCGGAAGCCGGGGACGGCGTCCGGGTGCTCGGCCGCGGCGGCCGCCTCGGCGCGGGCCTCCCAGATCTCGTTGAGCCGACCGGTGAGGCGCTCGGCCAGGCGGCGCGAGTTGGCGAACACGAGCGTGGAGCGCCGCTCGGCCACCAGGTCCACGATCCGCTCCTCGACGTGCGGCCAGATGGACCCGCCCGTCACCGCGCCCTCGTCGCCGAGCCCGCCCGTCGAGGAGCCGGGCCCCAGGTCGTGGGCTGCGGCGGGGGAGGAGAGGTCCGTCAGGTCCGGCACCGGCACCGTGACCGTGAGGTCCCAGCGCTTGGCCGAGGCGGGCCGCACCACCGTCACCGGCTGCGTGCCGCCGAGGAACCGGGCCACCTCGGCGGCCGGCTCGACCGTGGCGGACAGGCCGATCCGCTGCACCGGCGTGTCCAGCAGGGCGTCCAGGCGCTCGAGGGAGACGGCCAGGTGGGCGCCGCGCTTGGTCCCGGCCACGGCGTGCACCTCGTCCACGATCACCGTGCGGACCCCGGCCAGCGCCGCTCGGGCCTGCGAGGTGAGCATGAGGTACAGCGACTCGGGCGTGGTGATGAGGATGTCCGGCGGATCCTGCTGCAGGCGCCGCCGCTCGGCCGCCGGGGTGTCCCCGGAGCGCACACCCACCCGCACGCGCGGCACGGGCCTGCCCTGGTGCGCGGCGGTCTGCGTGATGCCCACCAGCGGGGCCCGCAGGTTCCGCTCCACGTCCACGCCGAGCGCCTTCAGCGGCGAGACGTAGAGGACGCGGGTGGCCGCCGTCCCCTCGGCGGCGGGCTCGCGCACGAACGAGTCGAGCGCCCAGAGGAAGGAGGAGAGGGTCTTGCCCGAGCCGGTCGGCGCGATCACCAGCGCGTGCCGCCCCGAGGAGATCGCGTCCCACGCGCCGAGCTGGGCCGGCGTCGGGGCCTCGAACGCGCCCGTGAACCAGGCGCGCGTGGGCTCGGTGAACCGGCCCAGGACGACGTCGGCCGCGGGCGTGGCCGTGCCCGCTGCGGTCTCCGCGGGCCCGCTCATGCGTGGTGGTACGGTCGGCCGGCGGAGATCTCCTGGGCTCGGTAGACCTGCTCCGCCAGGATCAGCCGCACGAGCTGGTGCGGGAAGACGAGCGGGGACAGGGACCAGACGCGGTCCGCGCGGGCGTGGACCCGGGCGTCCACCCCGTACGCGCCTCCGATCACCATCGTCACCGGGGCGCCGACGTCGAACCGGCTCTGCAGGTGCCGCGCCAGACCCGGCGAGTCGAACGCCGTCCCCCGCTCGTCCAGCAGGATCAGGTGCTCGTCCGCGCCGACCGCGCCCAGGATCCGGTCCGACTCCTCCGTGCGCGCCGCCTCCTCCTGCCGCGCGGAGTGCGGCAGCAGACGCCACGAGAGGTCGTAGGGCTTCTTGAGGCGCCGCTCGTAGCGGTCGATCCCGTCGACGACCCACGCCTCATGCTTCTTGCCGATGGCCAGCACCCGAACAGACATGGCCCCATGATCGCACCGGCCGCGGACACGGTACGGGGGTCGGCCCCCGCCGCTCGGTTACGCTCGCCGGGGCGGGGTGCCTGGCTCCGCACCGGAAGGGGGCCCATGACGTCGACCGCACGGTCCCCGCGGGTGTCCCGCCGCGCCGCGCTCGGCCTCGGGGTCGGCGCCCTCGCGGTGGGCGGGGTGGCCGTCGTCGCCGACCTGGCCGGTGCCCCCGCCGGGCCGCTGGGCGCCAACGCGACGGCCCTGTACGGCATGCGCAGCTCCACCGGGCACACGTACGCGGCCCTGCCCGGGCGCGCCGGACGCATCGACGTGTACCGGCCGCCGGGCCAGGGCCCGTTCCCGGTCCTCGTGTGGAACGCGGGCTCCGGCTGGCGCAGCGATCGCGGCTACAGCGACGGTGTCGACGTCGCCCGCGGCCTGGTCCCGCACGGCTACGCCGTCGCCGCGTTCTCGGTGCGCAGCTCCAAGCAGGGCACGTTCCCCGCCCAGGTGGAGGACGCGACGGCGGCGGTCCGCTGGGTGCGGCGCAACGCCCCGGGCCTGCAGCTGGACGCGGGGCGGGTGGCCGTGGCCGGCTCGTCGTCGGGCGGTTGGAACGCCCTCATGGCCGGCCTCACGGGCGGACAGGACCTGGACCGGGAGCAGGTGCCGCCGCCCGGCCGGGAGGTGCCCGACGGCGGCCACGCGATCCCGGAGGAGGACCGCGTCCAGGCGATCGTGGACTTCTTCGGCCCCACGGACTTCCTGACGATGAACCGCCAGATGCTCCCGGGCGCGTGCGCGGACTACAACCGCGCGAACCGGCTGAAGCACTGCCACCTCGACGACCGCAGCACCAAGTCGGACATGCTGGGGGTGCCGGTCCTGGCCTCGGGCGGCCTGACCCGGCTGGCCTCCCCGATCGCGCACCTGCGCCCGGACTCGCCGCCCCTGCTGGTCGTCCACGGGCGCAAGGACGTCACGGTGCCGTGGGGGCAGAGCCTCGAGCTGTACCGGGCCGCCGAGGCCGCCGGACTGCGCACCGCGTTCTACTCGGTGGCCGAGGGCGGCCACGACCTGGGCATGATGACCGCGAAGACCCGCAGCGCGGAGGTGCTCCGCAACGGTGTGCCGGCCAGCGCCGTGCACGCCACCATCTCGTGGTCCGCGGTGGCCTCGTTCCTGGACGCCGTCCTGCCGCGCTGAGCCGGCGGCCGGACCCGCCCCGGCATGGCGAAAGCCCGGGAACACGAGGCTCCCGGGCTTCACATCTGGCGGTGACGGTGGGATTTGAACCCACGGTACGGGGTTACCGTACACAGCATTTCGAGTGCTGCACCTTCGGCCGCTCGGACACGTCACCAGACCAGGACACCCTACCCGAGCCGTGGCGGCGCGCCCAAACCGGCCGCCCGCCGTCGTCGGGCGCGAGCGCGTTCAGTCGCGCTGGGCGGCGAAGAACCCCCGCAGCAGCGCCGCGCTCTCCTCGGAACGGACGCCGGCGCGGACCTGCACCTGGTGGTTGAAGCGGGGGTCGCGGACCACATCCAGCACCGAGCCGCACGCGCCCGCCTTCGGGTCCCACGCCCCGAACACGACGCGCGGGATCCGGGCCAGCAGCAGCGCACCGGCGCACATGGGGCAGGGCTCGAGGGTCACCACGAGGGTGCAGTCCGTCAGGCGCCAGCCGTCGCCCGCCCCGGCGGCGGCCCGCAGCTCCGCCCCGCGGCGCAGCGCGAGGACCTCGGCGTGGGCGGTGGGGTCGTGGTGCTGCTCGCGCTCGTTCCCGACGACGGCCAGGACGGTCCCGTCGCCGGCCACGAGGGCGGCGCCGATCGGCACGTCGCCGGCCGCCCCGGCCGCGCGGGCGGCCCGGAGTGCCAGGCCCATCCACGCGTGCTCCTGCTCGGCCGTGGGCGCGGGGGAGGGGACGGGGGCGGACACGCGGCCAGCCTAGCGGCGGTGTCGGCGCCCCCGCGGGCGCGGGGACGGGCGGAGGGGCGCGCGTGGGCGGTACCGTGGGCGCCATGCGCGTCCACATCGTCGACCACCCGCTCGTGGCCCACAAGCTCAGCGTCCTGCGGGACAAGAAGACCCCGTCCATGATCTTCCGGCAGCTCACGGAGGAGCTCGTGATGCTGCTCGCCTACGAGGCGACGCGCGACGTGGCCATGGAGGAGGTGCGGATCGAGACCCCGGTGACCGAGACCACCGGCTTCCGGCTGGCCCGCCCGCGTCCGCTGGTCGTGCCGATCCTGCGCGCGGGGCTCGGGATGCTGGAGGGGATGACCAAGATGGCGCCGTCCGCCGAGGTCGGGTTCCTCGGCATGGCCCGCAATGAGGAGACGCTGGACATCGTCACCTACGCGGAGCGGCTGCCGGCCGACCTGTCCGGGCGTCACGTGTTCGTCCTGGACCCCATGCTGGCCACGGGAGGCACGCTGATCGAGGCCATCCGCTTCCTCTACCAGCGCGGCGCGGCGCGGGTCACGTGCCTCTGCCTGCTCGGAGCGCCCGAGGGCATCGAGCGGCTGGAGGCCTCGCTGGGCGACGTCGAGGTGGACCTGTACCTGGCCGCCGTCGACGAGCGCCTGGACGAGCGGTCCTACATCGTCCCCGGCCTCGGCGACGCCGGCGACCGGCTCTACGGTCTGGCGGAATGACCTGAACGGACCTCCGCGTCCGCCACGAGACGGCCACGGCCCCCGCCCCCACCCGGCGGGGGCCGTGGCCGTCTCGTGGGAGCGTCTCCGGCGGGGACGTCAAGCGGAGCCGCGAATGTGTCGTCCATCTAGTGGACGTCGAGGCCCGCTGTGACCCGTCATCACGGCGTCACATGGCAAACCTGGAAGTCGCCTGCATAAATATTCCGCATACTCGTTCGTCCTGCGGCGCGCCCTGCCCTGTTGAACAATGAAAGAGTCACGCGGGCGAGCCGACCGGTCGCGCGACGCTATTCCGATCCGCGAATAGTGATGTTGAGCACATTCAGGACTCTTCTTCTCAAATAATGAGACAAAAGTGCGAACGTTACTTGCCAGTCCCCTCGGTGAAGTCACATTCTTGTCATGTGACGCCTCGTCCGCCGCACCGACCGAGCGGTGGAGGGGCCATGAGCCGAAAGAGGAGTGGTGGCCATGGGTCAGTCCGCCGGATACGTGCACATCTCCGTCCGCAACGCGCAGCGCCGGGCCGACGGCATGTCCCGCCGAGGCCAGGCCCGCGCAGGCCTGCGCCTGGCCGGTGGCACCGACGCCCCCGACTCCCAGACGGCGCCGACGCCGGTCCTGGCGCCGAACGGCATCCCGGGTCCCCAGGCGGTGGCCCGGGAGAACGAGGCCCGCGGGTTCGTCATCTACGTGGGCATGGACGAGCTGGCCGCCTCGGCCGCCGGCACCTCCCTCACGCGGCTGGCCAATGAGCTGCGCCACTACGTGGAGTCCCTCGTCCCCGGGGCGGAGTCGCACGCCGCCGTCGCCCTGGCCCCCGCCGGCGCGGAGGGCCGCGACCTCGAGGTCGTGCGCCAGGTGCTCGGCGATCCGACCGTGCAGGGCGGTGCCAGTCCCGACCTGGCACAGGCGCCGGCCCCCGTGTCCACGCGCCAGCCCGGTGTGCTGATCGACCTGTCCCGGCGCGAGGTGCAGCTGGACGGCGAGTCGCTGAACCTCACCTTCAAGGAGTTCGAGCTCCTGAACTACCTCGTGGAGAACGGCGAGCGCACCGTCGGCCGCGAGGAGCTGCTCGACGCCCTGTGGCGCAACGCCGACGAGGTGCCCAACGAGCGCACCATCGACGTGCACATCCGCCGACTGCGCGCCAAGCTCGGCCGCCTCGCGAACACCGTGCGCACCGTGCGCGGCCAGGGCTACCGCTTCTACCGCCACCCCGAGGTGGTCGTGTGGGCGGCGCCGGAGTACAGCATCTGACCCGCGCCCGCCCGTGTCCGACGACGGCCCCCGCTCACCCGAGCGGGGGCCGTCGCCGTAGCCTGGCCGCATGAGCACCGCCGACGCGAAGACCCTGATCGTCCTCCGGCACGCCAAGGCCGGCTGGCCCGACGCGGCCGACGACCATGCCCGCCCGCTCGCCGAGCGAGGCCACGCCCAGGCGCCCGCCGCCGGCGACTGGCTCCGCGAGCACGACCTCGTCCCGGACGCCGTCGTGTGCTCCGATGCGCTGCGCACCCGTCAGACGTGCGTGTGGGTGTGCGAGCGCCTGGGCGAGCTGGCACCCACGCCCTACCTGGACCCGCGGCTCTACGGCGCCGACGCGGCGCGGGCCCTGGCCGTCGTCAACGAGACGGAGGAGACCACGCGACGGCTGCTGGTGGTGGGCCACATGCCGTGGGTGCAGGAGCTGGGCATGCGGCTGATGAGCCTGGACTCGGACCAGGACGCGGCGCTGCGCATGAGCGAGCACTACCCGACGCTCGGGATGCAGGTGTTCCGGGTGGAGAAGCCGTGGGCCGAGCTCGACGGCCGCGACGCCGCCCTGACGCACTTCGTGGTTCCGGGGCGCTGACCTCCGCGGCGGCGCGCGTGGCAGAGGCGCGCCGACATGACGAAGGCCCCGCTCCAGCAGGAGCGGGGCCTTCCGATCGTGCGCCCAAAGGGATTCGAACCCCTGACCTTCTGTTCCGTAGACAGACGCTCTATCCAGCTGAGCTATGGGCGCATCATCCGATCCGCCGGAGCGGCTCGAACTCGTAGAACACTACAGGACCTCTCCGGCGAAGTGCAAATCGACGGTCTGCGGCGGTCTGTGTCGGGGGTGTGGCGGGGGCGCGGCCATGATAGCCGGGCTCGGGTACCATGGCAGGACCGTGCGGCCACAACGATGTGGTGCGCGCTTCGGCGGTGCACGCATCGGAGTGGACGGGACGGAACGGCCCCGGACCCCAATGGGAGGACTCTCCACCATGGCTGACAACGCCACCACCTCGTTCGCGGATCGCGCCCTGGCGGACGCGCCCACGGACTACGCCCAGCTGCGCGAGTGGGTCGCTCAGATCGCAGAGCTGACGCAGCCGGACTCCGTCCAGTGGGTCGACGGCTCCGAGGAGGAGCGCGACCGCCTCGCGGACGAGCTCGTGGCGGCGGGCACCCTGACCCGCCTGGCCGAGGACAAGTTCCCCAACTCCTTCGCCGCGTTCTCCGATCCCGCCGACGTCGCCCGCGTGGAGGACCGCACCTTCATCTGCTCCGAGAAGGAGGAGGACGCCGGCTTCACCAACAACTGGATGGACCCGGCGAAGATGCACGGCATCCTCGACGACGCGTTCACCGGCGCCATGCGCGGCCGCACCATGTACGTGATCCCGTTCGTGATGGGCCACCTCGACGCCGAGGACCCGAAGTACGGCGTGGAGATCACCGACTCCGCCTACGTGGTCCTGTCGATGCGCATCATGGCCCGCATCGGCCAGGACGTGCTGGACAAGATGTCCCGCGAGCAGGCCTTCTACGTGCCGGCCGTGCACTCCGTGGGCGCCCCGCTGGAGCCGGGCGAGCAGGACGTGCCGTGGCCGTGCAACGAGACCAAGTGGATCGTGCACTTCCCCGAGGAGCGCTCCATCTGGTCCTTCGGCTCCGGCTACGGCGGCAACGCCCTGCTCGGCAAGAAGTGCTACGCGCTGCGCATCGCCTCCGTGATGGCCCGGGACGAGGCCTGGCTCGCCGAGCACATGCTGATCCTCAAGCTGACCAACCCCGAGGGCCGGTCCTACCACATCACCGGCGCCTTCCCGTCGGCCTGCGGCAAGACCAACCTCGCCCTCATCGACCCCACGATCGAGGGCTGGAAGGCCGAGACCCTGGGCGACGACATCACCTGGATCCGCGCCGGCAAGGACGGCGAGTTCCGCGTGATCAACCCGGAGACCGGCTACTTCGGCGTCGCCCCCGGCACCGGCTGGTCCACCAACCCGAACGCCATGCGCGCGATCTCCAAGGGCAACTCCATCTTCACCAACGTCGCCCTCACCGACGACGGCGGCGTGTGGTGGGAGGGCATGACGGACGAGGTCCCCGAGCACCTCACCGACTGGCGCGGCAACGACTGGACGCCCGAGTCCGGCACCCCGGCCGCCCACCCGAACTCCCGGTTCTGCACGCCCATCGAGCAGACGGACATGCTGGCCGACGAGTACCGCGACCCGCGGGGCGTGAAGCTGGACGCCATCCTGTTCGGCGGCCGCCGCAAGACCACCGTGCCGCTGGTGACCGAGGCCTTCGACTGGGAGGACGGCATCCTCAAGGGCGCCACCCTCTCCTCGGAGACCACCGCGGCCGCCGCCGGCGCCGTGGGCGTCGTGCGCCGCGACCCGATGGCCATGCTGCCGTTCCTCGGCTACGACGCCGGCGACTACCTGGCCCACTGGGTCAGGGAGTCCGGCAAGGCCGACCCGGAGAAGCTGCCGCGCATCTACCTGGTCAACTGGTTCCGCCGCAACCGCGACGGCGGCTTCGCCTGGCCCGGCTTCGGCGAGAACTCCCGTGTCCTGAAGTGGGTCGTGGAGCGCCTCGAGGGCAAGGCCGAGGCCGAGGAGACCCCGATCGGCCTCGTGCCGGCCGCGGGCTCGCTCGACCTGTCCGGCATCGAGGTGTCGGCCGAGGACCTCGAGGACGCCCTCAAGGTCGACGCCGCGGAGTGGGCCGAGGAGAACGAGCAGATCGAGCAGTGGCTCGGCCGGTTCGGCGAGTCCCTGCCCCAGGCCATCCGCGACCGCTTCGAGGCGCAGAAGGCCCGGTTCGCCCAGGCCTGACCGGCCCGGCCGACCACGACGGCCCCCCACCTCCGCGCTGAGGTGGGGGGCCGTCGTCGCGCCCGGGGTGACGCCGGGGTGGGTGAGCCGCCTCCCACTGCCGCCGGATTTCCCGCGCTCTTGCTCTGACGTGGACGTCCTCTCAGAGTCTCGTTCGGTTTCCTCCCAGGAAACGAGGCGTATAAATGTGCCCGTGCGTGGGCCGTTCCGACCCCGCCGGGCACACCTCATGAAGGAGCACACATGCATCTGCAGCCCAAGGACCTCGAGAAGCTCCTGGTGGTGGTGGCCGCCGACCTGGCGCGCCGTCGCCAGCAGCGCGGCCTCAAGCTGAACCATCCGGAGGCGATCGCGATCATCACCTATGAGCTGATGGAGGGCGCGCGCGACGGCCGCAGCGTCGCCGACCTCATGAGCTGGGGCAGCACCATCCTCACCGTCGACGACGTCCAGGAGGGCGTGGCCGACATGATCTCGATGGTCCAGGTCGAGGCGACCTTCCCCGACGGCACCAAGCTCGTCACCGTCCACGACCCCATCCGCTGAACCGGACCCAGGAGGAGACCATGAAGCCCGGAGAGTACGTCCTCGCCGACGCCCCCGTCGTCTGCAACCCCGGCCGTGAGGCTGTCGAGCTGTCCGTCACCAACCGGGGCGACCGCCCCGTGCAGGTCGGCTCGCACTTCCACTTCGCCGAGGCCAACCGCGCCCTCGACTTCGACCGTCAGGCCGCCCTCGGCTGCCGCCTGGACATCCCGGCCGGCACCGCCGTGCGGCTCGAGCCCGGCGACGAGACCACCGTCAAGCTCATCCCCCTCGGCGGCGACCGCGTCGTCTACGGCTTCCGGGACATGGTCGACGGTTCGCTCGACCCCCACGAGGCAGCCGGCCTCCACGCCGCGCCCGCCGCTCCCGCCATCCCGGCCCGTCACGAGTCCGCCGCGGGCGACGCCCCGTCGCCGCTGAAGGAACGCGCCGGCTTCGACAACGAGACCCGCTGAGTCCGCAGAGAGGACACACACCATGAGCTTCGAGATCAGCCGCGAGCAGTATGCGAGCCTCTACGGACCCACCACCGGCGACGCGATCCGCCTGGCGGACACCGAGCTGTTCGCCGTCGTCGAGGAGGACCTGACCACGCCCGGCGAGGAGGCCGTCTTCGGCGGCGGCAAGGTCATCCGCGACGGGATGGGCCAGAACAGCCAGCTCGTCCGCGACGTCGGCGTCCCCGACCTGGTGATCACCAACGTCGTGGTCATCGACTGGACCGGCATCTACAAGGCCGACATCGCCGTGCGCGACGCGCACATCGTGGCCATCGGCAAGGCCGGCAACCCGCACACCATGGACGGCGTGGACATCGTGATCGGGGTGGCCACCGACGTCATCTCCGGCGAGGGCAAGATCCTCACCGCCGGCGGCATCGATACCCACGTGCACTTCATCAGCCCGGACCAGATCGAGACCGCGCTCTCCTCCGGTCTGACCACCATGATCGGCGGCGGCACCGGTCCCTCCGAGTCGTCGAAGGCCACCACCATCACCCCCGGCGAGTGGAACATCCACACCATGCTCCGCTCGTTCGAGCACTGGCCCATGAACTTCGGCCTGCTCGGCAAGGGCCACGGCTCCTCCATCTCCCCGATGGCCGAGCAGATCCGTGCCGGCGCCATCGGCCTGAAGGTCCACGAGGACTGGGGCGCCACGCCGTCGTCCATCAACACCGCCCTGCAGGTGGCGGACGAGTACGACGTCCAGGTGGCCATCCACACGGACACCCTCAACGAGTCCGGCTTCGTGGAGGACACCCGCGCCGCGATCGACGGCCGCGTGATCCACACGTTCCACACCGAGGGCGCCGGCGGCGGCCACGCCCCGGACATCATCGAGCTGGCGCAGTATCCGAACATCCTGCCCGCCTCCACCAACCCGACCCTGCCGTACACGACGAACACGGTCGAGGAGCATGTGGACATGCTCATGGTGGCGCATCACCTGAACGCGGACCTGCCGGAGGACGTGGCCTTCGCCGACTCCCGCATCCGCAAGGAGACCATCGCGGCCGAGGACGTCCTGCAGGACATGGGCATCTTCTCCATGACCTCCTCCGACTCCCAGGCGATGGGCCGCGTCGGCGAGGTGCTGATCCGCACGTGGCAGGTCGCGGACTCCATGAAGCGTCAGCGCGGCCCGCTGCCCGAGGACGAGGGCACCGCGGGGGACAACCACCGCATCAAGCGCTACGTGTCGAAGTACACCATCAACCCCGCCATCGCCCACGGCATCGCCGATTCGGTCGGCTCCGTGGAGGTCGGCAAGTTCGCCGACCTCGTGCTGTGGGAGCCGCAGTTCTTCGGGGTGAAGCCGGACCTGGTCATCAAGGGCGGGCAGATGGTCTACGGGGTCGTGGGCGACCCCAACGGCTCCATCCCGACGCCACAGCCCCGCTGGTACCGCAGGTCATTCGGCGCGTACGGCCAGGCCGTGCACACCTCTGCCATCACCTTCATGTCCGAGGCGTCCATCCGGGCCGGCGTGCCGCGCGCCCTGGGGCTGCAGAAGACCATCCGCGCCGTGCACGGCATCCGCGACCTCACCAAGGCGGACATGCGCCACAACGGCGAGACGCCCCGCCTCGAGGTGGACCCGGAGACGTACGAGGTCCGCGTGGACGGGGAGCCCGTCACGTGCGAGCCGCAGGACGTCCTGCCCATGGCCCAGCGCTACTTCCTGTTCTGAGAGAGGGGACCGCATGATCGTCACCGAGATCCTCGGCAACGTCCACGACGACGCCGGCGCCACCCTGGTGGGCGACCGCCACCGGGAGCAGGTGCACCTCGAGGGCTCCGCCCTCGTCAAGCGCATCCAGCGGCTGCGCACCGACCACGGCAATGAGTACGGGCTGCGTCTGCCCGCCGGGTCCCCGGACCTGCGGGACGGCGACATCCTGACCGTGGACGACGAGGGCGAGCGCGGCAACGCCGTGATCGTGCGCGTGCTGTCCACGGACGTGCTGGTGATCTCGGCGCGATCGCTGCGCGAGATGGCGTTCGTGGCGCACAGCCTGGGCAACCGGCACCTGCCGGCCCAGTTCTTCGACGCGGACGGGCCCTTCGGCCGGGACGCGATGGTGGTGCAGTACGACCACACCGTCGAGGACTTCCTGCGCGCCCACGACGTGCCCCACGAGCGGCAGGAACGCGTCATGGACGTGCCCTTCCGCCATGCCGAGCACACCCACTGACATGGCCGGGACCACCCCCACGGCGACGCCGGGCGTCCCGTCCGGCGTCGCCCTCCTGGGGATGCTGCAGCTGACGGACTCCGCGCTGCCCACGGGCGCCTTCAGCCACTCCCTGGGCCTGGAGACCTACATGAGCGACGGCCGGGTCGAGGGCGAGGAGGACTTCGCCGCCTGGCTGGAGATGTTCGTGGAGCAGCAGCTCACGTTCACGGACGCGCTGGCGGTCCGCCTGGTCTACGCGGCGGAGAATTTCGACGCCGTCGCGGACCTGGACGAGCTCGTCACCGCGCAGGCGCTCCCCGCCCAGATCCGCGAGGCGGGGCGCACGATGGGGCGGCGACTGCTGCGCATCGGCGCCCCCGCCTACCCGGGGGACTGGGTCCGCCGCTACCACGAGGGGGTCGAGGCGGGCACGCTCGACGCCCACCAGGCCCTCGTCTGGGGCGTCATCGCCCGGGAGATCGGGGTGCCCGTCGAGGAGGCGGTGGCCGCGCACCTGTACGCCTCCGTCATGTCGCTGACGCAGAACGCCGTCCGCGGCATCCCGCTGGGCCAGGACGCGGGCCAGCGGGTCGTCCGCCGGGCCCAGGAGTGGGTCCTGCGGGCCGTCGAGGTCTCCCGTGGCCTCCACCCCGACGACCTCGGGGCCATCGCCCCGGGGCTGGAGATCGCCCAGATGCGGCACGAGCGGCAGCGCGCCCGCATGTTCATGAGCTGAGCGGCCCGCGCACCACACCGGGCCGGCCGTACCCCGCGCGGGGCCGGCCCGGCACCACCGACACACACAGAAGGAGAACACCATGGATCCCGTGATCATCGGCATCGGAGGCCCCGTGGGGGCCGGCAAGACCCAGCTCGTGGAGCGCCTCACCCGCGCGATGAGCGAGGAGATCTCGATGGCCGCCATCACCAACGACATCTACACGATCGAGGACGCCAAGATCCTCTCCCGCACCTCGGTGCTCCCGGAGGAGCGGATCGTGGGCATCGAGACGGGCGGCTGCCCCCACACCGCCATCCGCGAGGACACCTCCATGAACGAGGCGGCCATCGAGCAGCTCAAGGCCCGTTTCCCGGACCTGCAGGTGATCTTCGTGGAGTCCGGCGGCGACAACCTCTCGGCGACCTTCAGCCCGGAGCTCGTCGACTTCTCGATCTACATCATCGACGTCGCCCAGGGTGAGAAGATCCCGCGCAAGGCCGGCCAGGGCATGATCAAGTCGGACCTGTTCATCGTCAACAAGACGGACCTGGCCCCGTACGTGGGCGCCGACCTGTCCGTCATGGAGTCCGATTCGAAGGTGTTCCGCAAGGACCGCCCGTTCGCCTTCACGAACCTCAAGACCGACGAGGGCCTGGACGTCGTCATGGACTGGATCCGCAACGACGTGCTGATGGCAGACCTTGGCTGAGGGCCTCACCGGCGAGCTGCGCCTGCGCGTCGCCGTCCGCGGCGGCCGCTCCGTGGCCGCCCGGCAGTTCCACCAGGGGGCGCTGCGCGTGCTGCGCCCCCATTACCTGGACCGGTCCGGGCAGGTCTCCTACACCGTGATCAACCCCGGCGGCGCCTACTTCGGCGCCGACCGGTACGGGATCGAGGTCGACGTCGAGGAGGACGCCTCCCTGCTGCTGACCACGCAGTCCGCCACGAAGGTCTACCGCACCCCGCAGGGCCCCGCCCGGCAGGACATGACCCTGCGGCTGGGACCCGGTGCCGTCCTCGAGTACGTGCCCGACCAGCTGATCGTGTACCGGGGCGGGTCCTATCTGCAGGACACCCGCGTGGTGATGGACCCCTCCGCCTCCGTGCTGCTGGCCGAGGTGATCACCCCCGGGTGGTCGCCCACCGCCGAGCCGTTCCGCTACGACCGGCTCGGCATGCGCACGGAGGTGACCGTCGATCCCGGCGGGGACCCCCGCCGGCTCGTCGTGGACCAGCTCCGGCTCCACCCCGCGGAGGGTCAGGGCCTGACCGGGATGGGCATGCTCGAGGGCCACTCCCACACCGGGCAGCTGCTGGTCGCTGACCGTCGGCTGGACGCGGACCTCGTCGCCGAGCTCACGGAGGTCGTCGACGCCTCGGACACGGTCTCCGGCATCACCCGGGCGGGCACGGGCCGCGCCCACGGGGTGGACTGCGTGAGCGTGCGCTCCCTCGCCGCCTCCACCGGCCGCATCACCGCCCTGCACCACGCGCTCGCGGACCTGCTCCGTGCCCGCTGGCGGGACCAGTCCCCGCTCGCCCTGCGCAAGTACTGACCCACCCCATCCGTGCCCGCCGAGGAGGAGGACCCCCTATGAGCCATGCCGTCCCGACCGCCGTGACGCCCCACAGCACAGCCGCCCCAGAGCGACCGCTCCGGGTGCGGGTGGCGGCCGTCTACGCAGTGGTGGTGGCGCTCCACGTCCTCGCCGCGGCGCTGCTGCTGGGCGGGTACGGCGGAGCGTCGCCCTCGCCCGTGCTCCTGGCCGCGCTCGTCACCGCCTACGGGGCGGGGCTCAAGCACAGCTACGACTGGGACCACATCTCCGCGATCGACAACTCGACGCGCAAGTTCGTCTCCGAGGGCGGCAGCCCGGCCGGCGTGGGCCTGGCGTTCAGCCTGGGCCACTCCCTCGTGGTGACTCTCGCGGCGGTCTTGGCCGTCGCCGGGGCGGGGCTCATGCAGGGGGCCTTCGCCGATGGGTCGCCGGCGAACCGGGTGCTCGGACTGATCGGCACCGGCGTGTCCGGTGGCTACCTGCTGCTGCTCGGCGTGTACAACGGCGTCTCGGCGCTGCGGCTGCGCCGGGCGTCCGCAGTACGGCGTCCGGGCCCGGCGGAGGAGCCCACGGGTCTGGTCACGCGCCTCCTGCGGGCCCCGCTGCGCCGTGTGCGCTCCCCGCGGGACATCTTCGTCATCGGGTTCCTCTTCGGCCTGGGCTTCGACACGGCCACGACCATCGGCCTGCTGCTGCTGGCCGTGTCCGTCTCCGCCGCCGGCATCCCCCTGGTGACCCTGCTGGCGCTGCCGGTGGCGTTCACCGCCGCCATGACGCTCTGCGACACCACCAACGGGCTGGGCATGATGCGGCTCTACTCGAGCGCTCTGCAGCAGTCCGAGCGCCGGCGCCGCTTCAACCTCGTCGTCACCTCCGTGTCCGCGGTCTCGGCCCTGTTCATCGCGGTGCTCACCCTCGGCGCGTTCGTCCATGAGCTGCTGGGCTTGACGGACCCGGTGACCACCTGGCTGGCGGAGGTGGACCTCGGCCACGCGGGACTGGCGCTCGTCGGCGTCTTCGCTCTCATCTGGCTGTGCGCCGCCCTGCTCGAGCACCGGCGCGGCCGGGTCTGTCCCGTGGGGGATGGGGCATGACGACGTCGACCACGGCTCCGTCCCGATCCCCCCGTGCGCCGCGTCCCCTCGGGACGGCCCTCCGCACGGTGCTGCGCGGGGTGTCCCAGATCTTCTTCCTGGAGAACTCCCTGAGCGGCGCGCTGATCCTGGGCGCCCTGGCGCTGATGCACCCCTGGGCGGCGGTGACGACGGCCCTGGGCTCCGCCGTGCAGGCGCTGTGCTCGGCCGTCCGGCACCCCGACGAGACCGAGGACGACCTGCGGGCCCGGGCGGTCGTGCTCGGCGACGAGGCGCGGCACGGGATCATGGGCTACAACGGCGCGCTCGTGGGGGCCGCCGCGGCGCTCGTCTTCGCGCCCACCCCCCTCACAGCCGTGCTGGCCACGGTGGTCGGCGCCGCAGCCTGCGTCCCCGTGCACGTGCTCGTGGCCCGGCTCTTCGCGACCCGGCCCCTGCGCTCCGCGGGACTCCCGGTGTCCACCGCCCCGTTCTGCCTGACCGCGGGCATGCTGACCCTCCTCACGGCCGCCCTCGCCGGGCCCTCCGCCCCGCTGACCTCATCCGGGTCCCCGTGGCCCGGTCTCGGCCTGGGGCTGCTCAACAGCTTCGCGGAGGTGGTCCTGGCGGACGGCGCCCTCCCGGGCGCGCTGATCCTGGCGGCCCTCTTCGTGGGGTCCTGGCGGGTGGGGCTCTACGGGCTGTTCGGCGCGGTGGCCTCCTTCGCCGCGGCCCGTCTCATCGTGGGGCACGAGCTCACGGACGTGTCCACGGGCCTGTGGGGGTACAACTCCGTGCTCGTCGCCATCGCGCTCGGCGCGGTGGTCCAGGGGCTCGGCGGCTGGCGACGGCGGGTGCCGCTCGTCGTCGTCGGCGTGGCGCTGAGCCTGGCCTTCCAGCACGTGCTGGTGGAGACCGCGATCCCGGTGTTCACCTGGCCTTTCCTGCTGGGCATGTGGGCCACGCTGCTGCTGGTCGCCGGGGCGCGGCGGGCGGCCGGCCGGGGCTGAGACCCGACGTCCGGAGGAGGGCCGGATCAGGCGGCGAGCCAGAGGTCCGGGCCGAAGATCTCGTAGCGGATGGACGTCGCGGGCACGCCGGCGTCGATCAGCTTCGAGCGGGTGGACTGCATGAACGCGAGCGGGCCGCACAGGATGTAGTGCCCGTCGCGGGGCAGTTCGACGTCGTCGAAGTGCATCACACCCTCGACGGTCGTGACGCCCTCGGGGTCCTGTTCGGGTCGCACCCCGAGGAAGAGGCGGGCGTCGCCGTGCGGCAGCGCCGCCAGGGACTCCGTCACCTGTTCGCGCAGGGCCACCGCCTCCCAGGACGCGTCGCCGTGGAAGAAGAGGACCTGGCGGTCCGAGCCCTGCTGGGCGAGCGCGTCCAGGATCGCGGCGGCCGGGGTGATGCCGATGCCGGCGGTCGCCAGGACCAGGGGAGCGGTGGAGTCCTCGTCCTCGAGGGTGATGTCGCCGTAGGGGTTGGACAGCTCGATGACGTCGCCGACCTCCACGTTCTGGATGAGCATGGGCGAGACCTCGCCGCCCTCGTCCAGCTTCACGGTGATGACGCGCTCGGTGGCGGACCCGGCCTTCTCGGAGAGGGAGTACTGGCGGCACTGGCGCAGGCCGTCCTCGACCTTCAGGCGCACGGACACGTAGCCGCCGGCCCTGCCGCGGGACTGCGGGGTGTCGTCGGCCGGCTCGAAGCGGAAGGTGACGGCCGCGTTGCCGGTGGGCTCCTTCGCGACGACCTTCCAGTCCGTCCACATCCTGTCGTTGGCCTGCTGGGCGTAGAGGCCCTTCTCGATCTTGATGAGGGCGTCGGCCATGAGCCAGTAGACCTCGGTCCAGGCGTCGGCCACCGCGGGGGTGACGGCGTCGCCGAGCACCTCGCCGATGGCCCAGAAGAGGTTCTCGTAGACGATCGGGTACTGCTCCTCGACGATGCCGAGGGCGGTGTGCTTGTGGGCGATGCGGGACAGGACGGCCTCGGGCAGGGTGCCCGGGTTCTCGAGCAGGTGCACCGCGAACTTCACGATGGATCCGGCGAGGGCCTGGGCCTGCTCGCCGTTGCGCTGGTTGGCGCGGGAGAAGACGCCGTCGAGGAGCTCGGGGTGGGCCTCGAACATGTGGGCGTAGAACAGGGGCGTGATCTCCGGCATGTGCTCGGCGACGACGGCGGCGGTGGCCTCGATGACGGGGCGGGACTTCTCGGACAGCACGGGGGTCTCCGTCTCCTCGGTGGGGAATCTTGCGCTGATTTTGCCAGATTACACCCGGCCGTCGCCGCCGGGAACTCGCCCCCGGCCCGTTCCGTCAGTGCGCCACGGGGATCTCCGGCAGGCCCAGCAGCACGGGCCCGCCGACAGGCCCAGCGCTCACCAGATCCCGGATCCGCACGGTGTCGAGCTCGGCGAGGAAGGCCTCGCGTGCGCGGTGCAGGGCGCCGCGCAGGCGGCAGTCGCCGGCGTAGGGGCACGCCACCCCGGAGTCGCGCCCGGCGCAGTCGATCACCTCGTCGCGGCTGCTCAGCGAGCGCACGAGCTCGCCCACACGCTGGTCCAGACCGGCCGCGGCGATCATGGCCCCGCCGTGCCGACCGCGCAGCACCTCGATGGTCCCGCGGCGGCGCAGCTCGGCGACCGCCTTGATCACGTGGTTGTAGGGCACCTGGATCCGGTCCGCGATCTGCTGGCTGGTGAGCCGTTCCCCCTCGGCGGCCGCGAGCGTCATCAGCACACGCAGGCAGACGTCGGTGTAGGCGCTCAGCTTCATCCCGCCATCATCCCACCGGTGCACGGCGCCGCCGCGCCTGCGGTGTCCGGGCCGGTTGGCATACTGACGCCATGGACGCCACCTCGCACCCCGACGCCGGCCCCCGCCTCCCCGAGACCTCCGCGCCGGGGGGCGACGCCGCGCTGCACGAGGAGGCCCTGGCCGTCCTGCGTCGGCTCGTGGACCGGCCGGACGCGCGATTCAAGGACGGGCAGTTCGAGGCGATCGAGGCGCTCGTGGCCCACCGCCGCCGCGCCCTGGTGGTGCAGCGCACCGGCTGGGGCAAGTCCGCCGTGTACTTCGTGGCCTCCCTCCTGCTGCGCGCCCGCGGCGCGGGGCCCACGCTGATCGTCTCCCCGCTGCTCGCGCTCATGCGGGACCAGGTCGCGGCCGCCGCCCGGGCGGGCGTGCGCGCGGTGTCCGTGAGCTCGGCGAACGCCACGGAGTGGGACGAGGTCCGGGCCCGGCTCGCGGCGGACGAGGTGGACGTGCTGCTGATCTCGCCCGAGCGCCTCACGAACCCCCGGTTCCGGGACGAGCAGCTGCCGGACCTCGTGGCGCGCATGGGCCTGCTCGTGGTGGACGAGGCCCACTGCATCTCCGACTGGGGCCACGACTTCCGGCCGGACTACCGCCGCATCCGGGACCTGATCGGGCTGCTTCCCGCCGAGGGGCCGCGCGCGGTGCCCGTGCTGGCCACCACCGCCACGGCCAACGCCCGTGTGGTGGCGGACGTGGTGGAGCAGCTCGGCGTCGCCTCCGAGCAGGACGTGTTCGTGCTCCGCGGCCCCCTGGCCCGCGCCTCGCTGCGCCTGGGCGTGCTGCGCATGCCCAGCCCGGCCGCGCGCCTGGCCTGGCTCCTCGACCACCTCGGGGACCTGCCGGGCTCCGGGATCGTCTACGCCCTCACCGTCTCCGCCGCCGAGGACACGGCGCGCGCCCTGCGCGAGGCGGGGCACGAGGTGGTCGCCTACACGGGCCGCACGGACCCGGAGCGTCGCGCCGAGATCGAGGAGGACCTCAAGGCCAACCGGGTGAAGGCCGTCGTGGCCACCTCGGCGCTCGGCATGGGCTTCGACAAGCCGGATCTGACGTTCGTGGTGCACCTCGGTGCGCCGGGCTCCCCCGTGGCGTACTACCAGCAGGTCGGCCGCGCCGGCCGCGGGACGGACCACGCGGACGTGCTCCTGCTGCCCGGGCCCGAGGACCGTCGCATCTGGGAGTACTTCGCCACCGCCTCCATGCCGGACGAGGAGCAGGCGCGCGCCGTGCTGGGGGCGCTCGCGGACCACGGCGGGGCCCTCTCCGTGGCGGCGCTCGAGCCGGCCGTGCGGATCAAGCGCACCTCCCTGGAGCTGCTGCTCAAGGTCCTCGCCGTGGACGGGGCGGTCGAGCGGGTGGGCGGCGGCTGGCGCGCCACCGGGCGGGAGTGGACGTACGACGCCGAGCGGTACGCCCGCGTGGCCGAGGCCCGCCGGGCCGAGGAGCGGCTCATGCTCGACTACCAGACCACGGACCGGTGCCGCATGGAGTTCCTGGCCCGCACCCTGGACGACCCCACCGCCGCGCCGTGCGGCCGCTGCGACGTCTGCGCCGGCCCCTGGTACCCGACGGGATCGGACGGGGCGGCGCGTGAGCGCGCGGAGGCCGCCCTGCGCCGCACCGGTGTGCCGATCGAGCCCCGTCGCATGTGGCCCTCGGGCATGGACCGGCTGGGCGTGCCCGTCAAGGGGCGCATCGCGTCCGAGTCGCAGGCCGAGGAGGGCCGCGCGCTCGCCCGCCTGACGGACCTCGGGTGGGGCACCGTCCTGCGGGACCTGCTGGACCGGGAGGACGCCCCGGTGCCGGAGGAGGTCCTGCGGGGCGCCGTCGACGTCCTGGCCGGCTGGGGGTGGCGGACGCGGCCGATCGCCGTCGTCGCGATGCCCTCGCGCACCCGCCCGCAGCTGGTGGGGTCGTTCGCCGAGGGGATCGCCCGGATCGGCCGGCTGCCGTTCCTCGGCTCGCTCGAGCACGCGCGCGGCGGCCCCACGGCCGGGCCGGGCGGCAACAGCGCCTACCGGCTCGGGTCCGTGTACGGCCGGTTCGCCGTCCCCGAGGCGATGGCGCAGATGCTGCGCACCGCCCCGGACGCCGGCCGCCACGGCCCCGTGCTGCTGGTCGACGACCTCGTCGACTCGCGGTGGTCGCTCGCCGAGGCTGCGCGGGTGCTGCGCGAGGCCGGCGCGCAGGGGGTGCTGCCGCTCGTCCTGGCCCAGGCCGGATGAGCCGCCGAGGTCAGCGCTCCGCGCGGACGATCGCCAGCACGGCGTCGCGGAGCGCCTCCATGGTGGCGGCCGTGCGGGCCTCGCCGTTGTAGCGCAGGAACGGCTCCGTGTTGGACGGGCGGAGGTTGAACCACCACGTGCCGTCCTGGGCGGCGACCGTGGTGCCGTCCATGCGGGTCACCGTGGTGGCCACCCCGGCGAAGTCCTCGTGCACGGCCTGGCCCTCGCCGACGCCCTCGCCCACGGCGGGGGCGAACTGCGCCACCACCGCGGCCACGGCGGCGTCCTTGTCCGCGACCTGCGAGTTGATCTCTCCGGAGGCCACGTACGGCTCGTACTCCTCGGCCAGCTCGGACAGCGGCTGCTCCTGGCCGCCCAGGGCCGCCAGCACGTGCATGGCCGCGAGCATGCCGGTGTCCGCGTTGAAGAAGTCGCGGAAGTAGTAGTGCGCGGAGTGTTCGCCGCCGAACACGGCGGACTCGGCGGCCATGACCGCCTTGATGAAGGAGTGGCCCACGCGGGTCTCCACGGCCCGGCCCCCGTCGGCCGCCACGAGCTCGGGGACGGCGCGGGAGGTGATCAGGTTGTGGATGACCACGGGGGTCTGCTCGCCGTCGGCCTTCGCGCGGGCGATCTCGCGGCGGGCCACCAGGGCGGTGACCGCGGAGGGGGAGACCGGGGCGCCCTGCTCGTCGATCACGAAGCAGCGGTCGGCGTCGCCGTCGAAGGCCAGGCCGATGTCCGCGCCGTGCTCCACGACGGCGGCCTGCAGGTCCCGCAGGTTCTCCGGTTCCAGCGGGTTGGCCGGGTGGTTCGGGAAGGTGCCGTCCAGCTCGAAGTAGAGCGGCTCGATCTCCAGCGGCAGGGCGGCCAGCTCGGCGTCGCCGAGGACGGCCGGGGTGGTCTTGCCCGCCATGCCGTTGCCCGCGTCCACCACGACCTTCAGGCGGCGCACCCCCGTCAGGTCCACGAGCGAGCGCAGGTACGCGGCGTAGCCGGGGAGGATGTCCTCCTCCGTCACGGTGCCGGCGGTCTCGGCGGCGGGGATCTCACCGGCGTCGAGGTAGGCCTGGGCCGCGTCGCGGATCTCGAACAGCCCGGTGTCCGAGGAGACCGGCACGGCGCCGGCCTGGGCCATCTTCATGCCGTTGTACTCGGCCGGGTTGTGCGAGGCGGTGAACACCACGCCCGCGGCCTGCTTCACGCCCGCCGCGTAGTAGAGCATGTCCGTGGAGATCAGCCCCAGGGTGACGACGTCGGCGCCGCGGCGCGTGGCGCCCTCGGCGAAGGCCGTCATGAACGCGGGCGAGGAGGGGCGCATGTCCCCGCCGACCAGCACGGTCTGACCGGCCAGGCCCAGCACGTCCACGAAGGCCGCGCCCACCGCGCGGACGCTCTCCGCCGTGATGGACTCGCCCACGATGCCGCGGACGTCGTACGCCTTGAAGGAGTCGTGCAGGTCGAGGGAGGGGGTCGAGGTAGTCACCCGACCGATCGTAGTGGACAGCCTGGATACAGTGAGGGCGTGCCCCCGACCACTCCGCCCCCGAGCGCGGGGCCCCCGGCCGTCCCGCCGTCGGGACCCGCGCCGGCCGCTCCCGGGGAGCCCGCGTACCGCAGGCTGCTGATCGGGCTGTTCCTGGCGGGGGTGGCCACGTTCGCCCAGCTCTACTCCCCGCAGGGCCTGCTGCCGCTGGTCAGCGACGACCTGGGCGTCCCCGCGGACCGTGCCGCCCTGCTCGTCTCCGCCAGCACACTCGGCCTCGCCCTGTCGGTGGTGCCGTGGTCCGTGGCCGGGGACCGGTGGGGCCGCCGACGCGCCATGGTGGTCTCGATGGTCTCCGCCAGTGCGTGCGCGCTCACGGGCGTCCTCGCACCCACGTTCGAGGCCATGCTGGGCCTGCGCCTGCTCGAGGGCATGGCGCACGGGGGCGTCGCGGGACTCGCCGTGGCGCTGCTGGCGGAGGAGGTGGTCCCGCACGCGGTCGCGGCTGCCGCCGGCACCTACATCGCCGGCACCACCCTCGGCGGGCTCTCCGGCCGGCTCCTCGCCCTGCCCGTCGCGGAGGCGTCCTCGTGGCGCGGCGGGATGCTGGCCGTCACCGTGGTCGGGGTGCTGTGCACGGTCGGCTTCCTGGCGATCACGCCGCGCGCCCGACGTTTCACGCCGTCGCCCACCTCCCCGGCGACGCTCGTGCGCATCGTGCGCGGCCACCTGCGCTCGCCGGAGCTCGTCGCCGTCTACCTGCAGGGGGCGCTGCTGATGGGTGGGTTCGTGGCGCTGTACAACTTCGTGGGATACCGCCTGCTCGCCGCCGACGGCGCCGTGGTCGCCGAGGGCCTGCCCGGTCGCGACTTCGCCCGGCACATGCTCAGCGTCGACCAGCCCGACCACACCCGGCTGCGCAAGCTCGTCTCGCGCGGCTTCACGCCGCGCGCGATCGCCAAGCTCAAGGAGACTCTCGAGAGCAAGGCGCGCGAGTCGGCGCGCGCGGCCACCATCGCCACCGTCGGGCGGCTCGTGGGTGTCCCCATCGACCACTTCGCGGAGGTCAGCCTCGTCGGCTTCTACGACCTCGCGCAGACCCTGGGCGGTGTCGAGGTGTGCCTCAACAACCCCGTGCGCGACAGCTACTCCGGCGCCGCGTTCCCGGCCGGGCGGCAGAAGTTGACCGGCGGTCCGTCGTCGAGGCGCAGCGTCGGTTCGCGGCCGGGCCCCGCGACGAGGCCCATGTGGCGGCCGCCGGGCGCGACGTAGATGCGGCCGGGCTGAAGGCGCTCGTCGGCCTTGCCCTCGGCGGCGGGCAGCCCGGTGCGGGCGCCGAGATGCTCGGCGAAGACGGCCGTGAACACCGGCGGCATATGCTGGACGATCAGGGTCGGCACTGGGTGATCGAGGCCATGCGCCGCGCCTTCGACGCGGTCGCCATCGCCGGCACCGTGGTGATCGGCGAGGGCGAGATGGACGAGGCGCCGATGCTCTACATCGGCGAGAAGGTGGGCCTCGGCGGGCCGGAGATGGACATCGCCGTGGACCCGCTGGAAGGCACCAACATCTGCGCCACCGGCGGGCCGAACTCCATCGCCACGCTGGCGGTGGCGCCGTTGGCATTGGGCGATGAAGGCTGGTATTCCCGGCTGCTGGCCAGTCGGCCGATGGTGTGGCTGGGCGAGATCTCCTACGAGATCTTCCTGATCCACCTCGTGACGATGGAACTCGTAATGGTCGAGATCCTGCAGTATCCGATCTACAACGGCTCGGTGTGGCTGCTGTTCCTCGGCACGATGGTGGTCACGATGCCGCTGGCGTGGCTCCTGCACCGGTTCACCCGGGTGCGATGACGCGAGGCACGACTAATTCTGAGAGCATCTCGGCTTCGTCCGTGTCGTCGCGTCCGGGGAACAGCAAGAGCGAGGTCAGAATCCGCACCATCCAGCGGGCCCGCGCTTCGACGCGATCGGCCGCTGGTTGGCCATGCGCGCCGTCGAGCTCGGCTCCGACACGGGCACGACGGTCGAGCCGGAGGCGACGGTGTTCACCAACATCGTCCCCGGCACCTCGGACAACGTC
>ERZ1023324.227-NODE-227-length-25191-cov-4.559397_pt1 | contig 25191 bp, 19 predicted proteins | sample MGYA00520886_ERZ1023324 | MGnify/ENA primary metagenome ERZ1023324 (study PRJEB32759, sample SAMN07749864) | skin metagenome | biome: transportation; feature: city; material: polyester macromolecule | host: Homo sapiens | place: Hong Kong:KT line | collected...
GAACCACATACCCCACGAATGCGATTGCGAACCCGACGAACGCACCGATGTCACCCAACTCGGGAACCGCACGAACCACGTACCCGACGAATTTCTCCTGATTGCAGAACAGCAGAACCGATCCGACCAACGCGATGACGAACGCGGCCAGCCCACCCCAGTTCACGTAGCGCGTGTCGTACAGCAGGTCCAACGACGGACGCTTCTTGCGCAGCAATCGATCGGCGAAGACCACACCGAGCCACGGACCGATCCAGTAGGCAACCAAGAGCAGGAATGCCTCGTACGACGCTGCGGCGTCGGCAAGCGCCCACCAGGCCACCAGGAATCCGACGATGCCGAACAGCACTGTGACCAGCGCGCGCTGCGTGTTCATCGGCAGCTTGAATCCCATGGTCACGAACGCCATGGAGCCGGAGTTCCACATCTCCAGCGCAGCGGCTGACAGCATTTGTGGTAACCCCTGACCGCCGGCGTCCTCGCTGGCAGAAAGGCCGTTCCAGCCGCCTTCGATCCAGCCATGGTAAAGCTCGCGCCAGCCGGGAGGAGTTGTGACTTCCCGGTTGGCAAGCGGAGTTCCGTGCTTGTCGGCGACGCTGTTGAGCGGGGCAATTTCTTCGGCGGCGAAGCGGCCGGCTTCGTTCAAAATGGCATCCACCAGATCATCGCCGAGTTCGGCATGCTGTCCGCCCTCCTGCAAGTCTGACAGGCCGCAGACGTGTTTGAGGGTGAAGGCGATCTCGTCGACTGGTGCACGATACATGATTGGTCCTCCCAAGAACCGGTGGCCTATCTCGGCCAAATTTCTTCTTTCAGCCGTCCAAAGCTTGACGGAACACGGGGTTGCCCGCAAAAGGCGCTACTGGCAGCCGATTGACGCAAACAGTAGCCGTGTTGACGTAAACGTCAACCCATTTCGCTGCGGCATGTCCTTATCTTTTTGGTCAGTCTTTCAGAATGGCAAGCAACGGAACGAAATGAATGCAGCGCTGGAACGTCAATCTGAGCTCAAATGACTGGCAACGGCACCCGGAAGCCGATGCCGTCTGCCGCAGTCTGATTGACGGCGGTCTGGTCGCTGTGCCGACCGAAACCGTTTACGGCCTGGCGGCCGATGCGACGAGCGGGACTGCCTGCGCGCGGATTTTCCAGGCCAAAGGCCGGCCGAGTTTCAACCCGCTCATTTCGCATCTGCCCAACCTGGAGGCCGCTCGCCATCATGGTGTTTTTGATGAGCGCGCCCTGAAACTGGCGGAGGCATTTTGGCCGGGCCCGCTGACCCTTGTTGTGCCGAAGACTAAGGCTTCTGAAATTTCAGATCTGGCGACTGCAGGTCTGTCCACGGTCGCGCTGCGGGTCCCGTCCGGGCCGATCATGCGATATCTTTCGGAAAAAACGGGTCGGCCGCTGGCAGCCCCAAGCGCAAACCGGTCCGGCAAAATCAGCCCTACCCGGGCGGAGGATGTGATTGCCGATCTCGGGCACGCGCTCGATTTCGTCATTGATGCCGGACCGTGTGAGGTTGGTATTGAATCGACAATCATCGGTTTAACGGACGAGCACGTGATGCTGTTGCGTCCCGGTGGTCTGGCGCGCGAAGAAATCGAGAGTGTGCTGCAGACAAAAGTCCGGACACCAGCTTCAAACAATCAACCGGAGGCGCCTGCAGCGCCCGGAATGCTCACCTCCCACTACGCACCGAATGCACAGATGCGTCTTCATGCACGGTCTGTGGCGCCGGGCGAGGCTCTGTTGTCCTTCGGATCAGACCCGATCAGGGGGCGGGGTGAGGCCTTGGCGGAGGCGAATCTTAGTCCGTCCGGGGATCTCGTTGAGGCCGCTGCACAGTTGTTTCAGGCCATGCGGACCCTTGATTCGTCCGGTGCAAAGACGATTCAGGTGCAAGATATCCCCAATACCGGCCTTGGCGAGGCGATTAATGACCGCTTGAGACGGGCAGCGGCACCTCGCAGTTAAGCTCGCCATCGTCCGACATCAGGTGTGAGGTTAATTCTCGGAAGGCGCGTGTTAAGCGCGGTGTTTTTGGCTGCGCCCTAAACTTCACCAAAATCAATAAGTCAGATCAGGTTGTTGATGTTCCACATTAACTTGGGATCACCTAAAGTTAATCTGTGTAGTGTCTTCATTTTGCGTGGAATGCCGTAGGTAATAGTGCAAATGAACGGTCAATGGAAGTTAAAAATTTCATATACCCATCTTCTAAAAACAGATCTTCATCTAAAACTTATCAACACCATAGGTGCGTTTACTTGAACAAAGGGCTGGCAAAAAACCGTTCGCATGACTTACTATGTAAATCAGATTTTGGATGTGATGAACCTCCCCTCGAGCAAGCGATGCTCGCACCTCAGACCGGACCGGCCCCTAATCGCCGGTCCATTTTTTTGCCCGGCTTTTGCTCCCTTCCAATCAAAGAACCGGCCTGTGCTCTCAAGTCGCCACTTCTGGAGTTCGGTCGGGAGTGGCCTTCGGAGGATCGTCCGCCTCTTTTGAAGGCGTCTTGCTGGCCTCAGTTGGTTCTGTTTTTGGGCTGCTTTCCTGGATAACGTCGGCACTGGCGCCTTCGGTATTCGACACTTGCTGCGAACCCGGTTCTGTCTTGTGTTCGGATCGCAACTCCTCTGCAGTGTCGGAATTTTCCTTGAACTGGGGAACGACCGGATCTTCGGTTTCGGCTTCCTGGGCCTTCGAGTTCATCTTCAAACGCTGGGCTGACAGGCTTTCCACATGGGCCTTCAGGTCCGGATATTTATCCATGAGCAAGCGGAAGTCTTGCGCCCGCAGGCTCAGCAAATGGCAATAACCAATCGCAACAACATCGGCGCTGCGCCGCCCGCCGGTCATGAGAGAGATTTCCCCGAACACATCACCGCGGCCGAGGCGGATGGTGGTAATTGGCGTACGAACCTCGACCGCACCGGATGCGATGAAGTAGGCGGCATCGCCGCGTTCGCCCGTCCGGATCAAGGTTTCCCCCGGTGTCGCGAATTGCGGGCGCATCATTTTCATGATGGCCTTCTGCTGTTCTTTTGGCAGTCCCTCAAACAAGGGATGGGCTTGGACCAGCTCTTTGGTCTTCATGCCGAGGTCCAGCTTCGGCCGGAAGTCGCAAGCGCGCCGGACTTTCTCCACGTCTCTGAGGAGGTCCTGATGCAATTCGGTGCCCACCAACATTTGATCCCGGGCTTCGTCGTATGCGGTCTCTTCAAGACGAACACCGCTCATGCGCAAGAATTTGTTCTCAAGCGCATCGGCATAATCCGGGTACTGCAAACGCAAAGCCTCAATAGCCTGGATGGTCTCAGCTTGCCGGTTGCTCAGGGTCTCTTTCAAAATGTCAGCGACGCGCTCGCCCAAGAGCGGGCGGATACGGCGTTCATTGAAAACGAGCAGTTCGTCTTCGAGGATCCGGTAAACGAGTAAGAATTCGAACCTTGCAGCGAGTTGGCGTGCCAGAGGCCGGTTGATCTTGAACCGGCGTTGCAAAGTCTGTGCGAAGCGGAAACCAAACCCGAACTTCAGAGGTTCGCGGCTCGCCTGACGATAGCCGCTCCGTCCTTCACTGCGAGCAAGATCACTTGTCCGGCCTGTAATCGCGAGAAAACCGGCGACCGCGCGTCCCGAGATTGTTTTGTGGTGGAAGTGTTCCAGAACGAGCTGTTGTTCCCGGTCCGCGAGCGCAATCAGGCCAATATTGACCCGATCCTTGTCTTTCAACTCTTCCAGCATGTTGGTCTCTGCAGCGGCAGAGGCGGCGCGTTTTTCATAGTCGTCGAGAACAACGGAGGCGACATGCGGTGCCACATGATAGGCTTTGGCAGCCTCCCCAAGCTCGGACCGGATGTCGGACAGCGTGAGAGCCAGATACTGGGTGCGGAGGGCTTCGTCCCGTGCGTTTAGCTGGTCGAGCCCAAGGAGTTTGATCAGCGGCTTCAGGCTGGTTCCATATACAAGCAAGGTGAACAGCACGAAGCCGGTGGCGAGCTTTGTGACAAACGTTGAGATCTCGGGCGACAGTGCCGCGTGCTCGGACACACTGAGGGCCAGGGTGAGTGTCACTGCGCCGCGCATGCCGCCCCACAGCATCACAGCCTTGTATTTGTTGTTCACTGCCTCTCCGGCTTTCATGAAGCTGAGGACGGGCAGCAATCCGTAAATCACGACAGCGCGGGCCGCGAGGGCCGCGACGATCACGATCAGAAGCAGCAGAATGTCGAGTGGGGCAAACCCGTCGACCAGCCGCGGAATAAGAATTGCGGCGAGCAGAAAGATGAGCGATGCGGCCCAGAAGGACATCTGGTCCCAGACCGAATGCAGAAAGTTCCAGTTGGCCGGCTGGATCCGGGCCGGACCGTAGAGATTGAAGATGATCCCGGCGGCAACAACGGCAACAACCGCCGACACGTCGGCAAACTGATCACTGAGCACATAGATGCCGTAGGGCAGAGCAAGGCTGAGGGTCACCTGGGCAAGCGGCAGGTCGCGCATCAAATGCAGGAAACTGACGGCAATGCGCGCTAGAACCGCGCCCACAATGACGCCCCCGACAAACGACCGGGCAAAGGCAATGGCCACTTCGCTGCCGGTCAGGGCCTGATCTCCCGTCAGAATGCCAAGAAGCAAAACGAAGATCACGATAGCGGCCGCATCGTTCAAGAGGCTTTCGCCCTCAACGATGCGCCCAAGGCGTGCTGGCGCGCCGATGTCACGGAAAATCGCCACGACGGCAACTGGATCAGTGGTTGCTACAATTGCGCCAAGCAACAGGCAGGCCACCAACGGCACACCGGCCAACGGGTAGAGCGCCGCTCCGATAAAGGCTGTCGCCACGAAAACGGCAACAACCGCCATGACCAGAACCGGCGCCCAGTCCTCAAACAACCGCCGCACATCGAGGGTCAAGGAGGTCTGAAACAGGAGCAACGGCAGGAAAATGTATAGGATCATTTCTGAATCCAGAGGCGGATTCACGAAGACATTTGCAATTGTGTTAAAGGCGTCAGTGCGCGGCGTATAAAGAAGATAAGTGGCACCGATCCCGATCAGGGTGCCGACCATGGCAAGAAGCACACTGGGCGCCACACCGAACCGGCGGGCCAGCGGTTGCAGCAGGGCAATTGTCAGCAACAATAGCGCAAAGGCGCCCGTAATCATTGGTGTTTCCATGACGCCAATGTGCCCTCTGATTATGGCAAATTCAAACTCGCTAAAGTGACCGGCTGCAAATACTCTGCCAGCACATCAACTGCCTGCCTTGCGTTCCGACAACCAGATCCCGCCCAAAACCAGCAGCAAGGCCAGCCCGTGGTGCCATTTGAACGGTTCGCCGAGGATACTGACAGCAAGGACGGCGGCAAAGATCGGGACCAGGTTGATGAAAACGCCCGCTCGGGCCGGGCCGATCAGTTCAACGCCGCGCATGAAAAAGATCTGGCTGAGGCAGGAAGGACCGAGCGCTATATAAAGCACGATTAGCCAGCCTTTCATGTCGGGCCAGAGAGCCGTGTCCGTCGCCATCTCGTAGGCAAGACCGGGAAGGGAGGCGAACACGGATATGGCGGACAAAACGGCAAAAAAGACCAGTCCCGAAACCTGTGGCCGGTTGCGTAGCGCCAGCGTGTAGCCTGAATAGAGCACGCAGGCGATCAGCATGACACCGTCGCCGGGATTGACCGCAAGGCTCAAGAGAACGTCGAGACTTCCTTGTGCCGCAATCAAGGTTACGCCCAGCAATGTCGCCAAAATACCGACGACCTGAAGCAGCCGCACTTTGGAGCCGAATGCGATAACAGATCCAATCAGGACCAGGATCGGCATGGATCCCTGGATAATCCCGAGATTGACCGCCGTTGTCTCTGTCGCTGCGATGTAAAATAGCGTGTTGAAACCCACAAAGCCGAAGGCGGCCATCAGCACCATGCGGAGGAACGAGCCGCGCATGATTGGCCATTCGGAACGAATCCGCGGCCATAAAAAGGGAACAAGCAGGCCCGCAACAATGATCCAGCGCAGAAAGACCACGACCATCGGGGAGACCTCCCCCGCAGCAAGCCGTCCGGCCACAGTGTTGCCGCCCCACAGAAGCGTGGTTGCCATCAACAACAGGATGGCATTGCCATAAGCCATGGTTCCGATACGTCCGGCAAACGAACTCATAAGGTGTCTTCTTTCCTGCCAATTTGGCAGCCGGGGAGGGGCGTTGGTCTAGAGCGGTAGCGGATTGTTGGCGTTTCGGAAAGGCCTTGGAGGCGTCGAATTGTTCGCTCTGCAGCGATGATGGTGCGGATTATTTCGGAAAAGGAAAAAGTCATGAAGGCTCGCTGGCAATTGACCCGGAGCGTTTGACAGCTAAAACACCCACAAAGATCAACATAATGCCGCAAAAGCGTTTGGAGAAAATTATGACAGAACGGGTCGACGCCCACGGATTGCAAGTGGCGAAAGAACTCTTTGAGTTTGTAAACGACAAGGCCTTGCCTGACACCGGTGTTGATCAGGAGCATTTCTGGAAAAGCCTGTCAGCGCTTGTTCATGACCTTGCCCCGAAAAACCGCGACCTGCTGGCCAAACGCGACGCGCTTCAGGAAAAGCTGGATGCTTGGCATCGCGCCAACCCCGGCACGCCTGAGATGGCGACCTACAAAACGTTCCTTGAAGAAATCGGCTATCTCGTTCCGGAAGGCGAAGCGTTCGAGGTCGGCACCCAGAACATTGATCCCGAAATCGGATCTGTTGCAGGCCCGCAGCTTGTGGTTCCGGTGATGAACGCCCGGTATGCGCTGAACGCCGCCAATGCCCGGTGGGGATCGCTTTATGACGCGCTCTACGGCACCGATGCCATGGGCTCCAAGCCGCAAGCCGGCGGCTATGACGAGGCGCGCGGCGCTGAGGTGATCGCCTACGCCCGCAAGGTTCTCGATGATGCAGCTCCGCTGGCTGCAGGCAGCTGGGCGGACATTACCGGCCTTGCGATTGAAAACGGCACTCTGTCAGCTGCGACGGACAGTGGCGCGATCGGCTTGCAGGATCCGTCTCAATTCGCTGGTTATTCCGGCGATGTCGCATCCCCTTACAAGGTCTTGCTCGTCAAGAACGGTCTGCATCTTGAAATCAACGTTGACGGTCAGCATCCGATTGGAAAGACCGACAAGGCACATATCTCGGATGTTGTTCTGGAATCGGCAATGTCGACCATCATGGACTGCGAAGACTCCGTTGCGGCCGTCGATGCTGAAGACAAGGTTGTCGTTTACACCAACTGGCTTGGACTGATGAAAGGCGATCTGGAAGAAACCTTCCAGAAGGGCGGCGAGACCGTCACCCGCCGCATGAATGGGGATCGTCAGTACACTGCCCCCGACGGCACCGCTCTGTCCCTTCATGGCCGGTCCCTGTTGTTGGTGCGCAATGTGGGCCACCTGATGACCATCGACGCGGTTCTGGACAAGGATGGCAACGAAGTTCCGGAAGGGCTTCTGGATGGCATGATCACCGCACTGATCGGCCTGCACGATGTCGGCCCGAACGGCCGGAACACAAACAGCCGCGCGGGCTCCATCTACATCGTAAAGCCGAAGATGCACGGCCCGGAAGAAGTGGCTTTTGCTTGCGAGATCTTCAATCGTGTCGAAGACGCGCTGGGCATGGCGCGGAACACGATGAAAATGGGCATTATGGATGAGGAGCGCCGCACCACGGTGAACCTCAAGGAGTGCATCCGTCAGGCAAAGGACCGCGTGTTCTTTATCAACACCGGCTTCCTGGACCGGACCGGTGATGAAATGCACACTTCCATGGAAGCTGGCCCGATGATCCGCAAAGGCGACATGAAGGCGTCGACCTGGATTGGTGCCTATGAAAACAACAACGTTGACGTAGGTCTTGCCTGTGGCCTTCCGGGACATGCCCAGATCGGCAAGGGCATGTGGGCGATGCCTGATCTCATGAACGCCATGCTGGATCAGAAGATCGGCCATCCGATGTCGGGCGCAAACACAGCGTGGGTTCCGTCTCCGACGGCTGCGACGCTTCATGCGCTGCACTACTACAAGGTGTCCGTTGCGGGCCGTCAGGCTGAGCTGAAATCGCGCGATGCCGCGAAACTGGACGACATCCTGTCAATCCCGGTTGCCGAACGTCCGAATTGGGCGCCGGAGGACATTCAGGCCGAGCTCGACAACAACGCACAGGGCATTCTGGGCTACGTGGTCCGCTGGGTCGAACAGGGCGTTGGCTGTTCCAAAGTGCCGGACATCAACAATGTCGGCCTGATGGAAGACCGCGCAACCTTGCGGATCTCCTCGCAGCACATTGCCAACTGGCTGCGTCATGGCGTGTGTTCCGAAGCGCAGGTCGTCGAGACGATGAAGAAGATGGCCAAGGTGGTGGACGGGCAGAACGCAGGCGACCCGCTGTACCGGCCGATGGCAGATGACTTTGACGGGTCCGTTGCGTTCCAGGCAGCACTCGAGCTTGTTCTGGAAGGTACGAAACAGCCGAACGGCTACACGGAGCCGGTTCTTCACCGCCGCCGGATCGAGTTCAAGGCCAAAGCGGCAGCTTGATACCGCAGTCACTGAAGATCACGAACGAAACCCCGCCGGCTTGCCGGCGGGGTTTTTCTTTCGCGAATGCTCTCGATGAAGTGAGTGATTTTCATCCAGCCGGGACTGGCTTTTCAGAAACAACTGCGATAGGGCGGTCTCATGCGTTCGTTTCTGACGGTCCTTTTGCTGATTCTTTTCACTGCGGTGCATGGTGTGCCGGCGGCGGCATTCAACGTGTCCGATTGGAAAGGCCAAGTGGGATCGTTTTCTGTAGCGGCCGTGCTTGAAGACATGAACAACGTCGATCTGCCTGCGCAGACGGCGGACTTGAAGGAAGTCATGGCCTGCTGTGGCCAGGAAGTCAGCGATGCTGCGCCGCATGCCGGCAGCAAATGCTCAAGCGACTGCGCCTCCGTCTTACCCATGCCGCCCGGCTTGGTGGTACCCGGCTCCGTCCGGGTTCACGAAAACACTGGGAAGACGCTCACGATGGCAGCGCCCGCCGTCGCTGATCACCCGCCCCAATCTGTCTGAGACCGGACTTTCCGGGACATCTGCCGGCGCTTGCCGGCCCAAGTTACTCAGACAGAAAGGGAGCAAGATGCTCACCTCACATAACGTTTCGCCGCTGCGCAGCCGGTTCGCTTTTGATCGGCTGCGGCAGAGTGCCAATCCTCGTTCGCTCTTCATGCTGGCGTGCTGCCTCATGATGGCCGCAGGAATGGCTATTGTTCTTGCAAGTGCGCCAGCCAGTGCGTCGTTTGCCGATCGCTTCTGGCCCGTTTTGCCGCTTGCCGGTTGTTTGGCGATGCATTTGATCATGCATCGCTTCATGGGGGGATGTGTCCACCAAAGAAGCGGTGACAACCGCACACACGGAGACAAATCCAATGCTTAATCACAAACTGGTCCGCGCAGGCGCCCTTGCGGCAGCGCTGTTGGCCGCTCCGGCGATGGCGGACGAAGAACGCACGGTCACAGTCTTCAAGACCCCTTGGTGTGGGTGCTGCCACATCTGGGCGGAAGAGGTTGCCAAGGCCGGCTACAAGGTCGAGATCCGCGACATGGAAGATCTGACCTCCATCAAGAAGCAGGCCGGTGTCCCGGGCGATTTGCAGGCCTGCCACACGGCTGTGCTTGGCGATGAGCGCAAGTACGTGCTGGAGGGTCATGTCCCTTTGCAAGCGATGGACAAGCTCATGAGTGAGCGCCCCGACATTCGCGGGCTCGCAGTTGCCGGCATGCCGATGGGATCGCTTGGGATGGACTACGATCCAGCCGCTCAGTATCTGGTTCACGCCTTGCCGATGGAACCTGGTGCAACACCAAGCATTTACATGGAAATGGGCGAGGTTAAGTAACGTGTCTTTGCTGACAAGAAGATCATTTCTTGCCGGTTCGGCGAGCCTGACAGGGCTCGCCGTCTCCGGCTGCGTGTCGACGATGACACCGCCGGCTGCGCCGCCGGTCTCACCGTATCTATCCATGTACCGGGCGATGCCGGAAGAACGGTTTCCGATCCCGGCGATCAATCTGAACAAGGTTCCGGAGCGTTATTACCGCAAGCAAGTGCGTTACAACACGCCCGAGCGTGTCGGCACGCTGATCGTCGATACCTCCAACTATTATCTCTATCTGGTCCAGGAAAATGGCATGGCCATGCGCTACGGTGTTGGTCTTGGCCGAGCCGGATTCGAATGGTCGGGCCGCGCCCGAATTGCCCGCAAAGCGCCATGGCCAAGATGGGTCCCGCCGGAGGAAATGATCCAGCGCGAGCCGGAGCTTGAGCAGTGGAGCTGGAAAAACGGCGGAATGGATCCGGGTCTTGAAAACCCGCTGGGTGCGCGTGCGCTCTATATTTATCAGGGCAACGTCGACACGCTCTACCGGATCCACGGCACAGCTGAATACTGGACGATTGGGTCTGCTGTTTCCAGCGGCTGTGTGCGTGTGATGAACCAGGACATCATCGACCTTTATGGCCGTGTGCCGGTGGGGTCCCAGATCGTCGTGATCTAGGTCGTGGGGAAACCGTTACACTCTCTGGCGATTGCCGGGGCCTTGATTGTGGGCCTCGGCGCCGCCGCTCTGTTTGTGTTGCCAGGCAATGAAAACACCGGCTTGCTGCAGCCCGATAACGCTGACGTGGTTGCGCACGGGAAGGACATCTACGACGAGACCTGCGCGGCCTGTCACGGGGCAAATCTGAAAGGGGAGGCGGATTGGCAAACGCCAAAGGCGGATGGGCTGATGCCGGCACCGCCGCATGATGTGTCCGGTCATACTTGGCACCATTCCTCACAACTGTTGTTCGACATGACCAAGTACGGCGTTGCCGAGGCTGCAAATCTTGAAAACTACCAATCAGCCATGCCCGCCTATGAGGGCGTGCTAACGGACGATGAGATCATTGCTGTGCTGTCTTTTATCAAGGCAAGCTGGCCCGAAGATGTCCGGGCCAGGCACGATGCGCTTGATGCAGCTACAAACTGACCAGCCTCATGGTATTTCCTAAAGCGGCAATGCTGGCGTTTCCTGAAAACCCAAATGGAGCTCGGTGCCGGTGTAGGGATTGGCGCGGGCAACATCTTCGTTGAGATCATGCCCAAGGCCCGGCTCTTTTGACGGGATGATGTAGCCGTTCTCCCAGCGGATCGGTGTTTTGAGAAGGTCTGCAAAAAAGCCGTCGAAGGTGAGGATTGATTCCAGCACCAGAAAATTCGGGCTGCAGGTCGCAAGCTGGATGTTGGCGAGGGCCACCAAAGGCCCGCAATAAAGGTGCGGGGCGACTTGCGCCGAATGGCATTCCGCCATCGCCGCGATCTTTTTAGCCTCCAGAAGCCCGCCGACCCGGCCAAGGTTCATCTGCAAAATGCTGGCGGCTCCCGTCTCCAGAACACGCGAGAACTCGTACTTTGTGCAAAGCCGCTCGCCGGTTGCTACCGGAATGGAGGTGAAGCGGGCCATTTCCGCCATATCCTCCGGCTTTTCGGGCGGGATCGGCTCTTCAAACCAGAGCGGGTCGTACGCCTCAAGCCGCCGGGCGAGGCGCTTGGCACCAGACACCGTGAACTGGCCATGGGTGCCGAACAATAGATCGGCTTTTGCGCCGACCGCTGCGCGGATCTGTTTGCAGAACGCCTCGGAGCGCTCCAGATCCTCAAGGCTCGGTTGGTGGCCGTCGTAGATGGTGTAAGCGCCGGCCGGGTCGAATTTCACGGCCGTAAAGCCCTGGTCAACGGCCTTGGCCGCTGCTTCAGCGGCCATATCTGCGTCGTTATAGACGTTGGGTTTATCCGGGTCTGGATAAACATCTCCGTCGGCCGGATAAAGGTAAGTGTAGGAACGCAGCCGCTCATGCACCTTGCCGCCGAGCAGCTCATAGGCGGGTTTGCCCGCCGCCTTGCCGATGATGTCCCAGCAGGCCATTTCCAGACCCGACAGAACGCCCATGACGGTGACATCCGGACGCTGGGTGTACCCGGCGCCATAGGTCCTGTGCCACAGCTTTTCGATATGATGCGGGTCTTCGCCAGCAAACTGGCGCTCAAAGACATCAACTGCCATCTGCGCCACGAGGTTTGGCCCAAAGGTGGCATTGTAGATCTCGCCATAGCCGATGATACCGCACTCGGTCACCAGCTTGACGAAGATAAAATACCGCCCACCGTGACGGGGTGGGGGATTGCCAACAACGAAGGTCTCGATATCGCTAAGTTTCATGTCGAACCGTTTTAGCTGGCGTTGCTGATGGTGATGGCTTTGACCTTGGTGTAGGCGTCAAGGCCTTCCCAGCCCTTTTCGCGGCCATAGCCGGATTTCTTATTGCCGCCAAAGGGCAGTTCCAGACCGCCCGCCCAATAATCGTTGACCGAAACCTGACCGCTGTCGAGCGCATGGGCAACCCGCATCGCGCGTCCGGTGTCGCGTGTGTAGACACTTGCCATCAAGCCGAACTCCGTGCCGTTCGCCAGCTCGACGGCTTCGTCTTCGGTTTCGAAATTCTGCACTGACAGGACGGGGCCGAAGATTTCGTCCTGAACGGCCGGGTCGTTGGCGCGCAAATCCGCAATGACAGTCGGCTGGAAAAACCAGCCCTTACCGGTTTCCGGATCGGTGGTGACATCGCCGCCGGTTAGGATGTTGGCCCCGCGCGCCTTGGCGGCATCGACATGGGCCTTGATCCGGCCAAGGTGCAGATCAGAATTGATCGCCCCCATATCCGGGTTCTTCAGGCCATGGCCCACTTTCAGGTTGCTCGCGCGTTCCGTTAGGATAGCGAGAACTTCATCACGCAAGGATTTGTGCAGGATAAGCCGTGAACCCGCGGAACAGATTTGGCCGGAGTTGGAGAAGATCGCCCAATAGGCGCCATCTGCGACCTTTTCAGGGTCCGCATCTTCAAAGGCCACCAACGGGGACTTACCGCCAAGTTCCAGCGTAAGCCGGGTAACGTTCGGGGCTGCCGTCTGGGCGACATTCACGCCGGTGGTGACGGAGCCCGTGAAGGTCAGCTGCTTGATCCGGGGATCCCGGGCAAGTTTTGCGCCAACATCACTGCCAAGGCCAGTGACAACGTTGACCAGTCCGTCCGGCACACCTGCCTCTGTCAAGAGTTCGGCCATGACGAGCGCGGTGAAGGGTGTCGTCTCTGCGGGCTTGGCAACAACAGAACAGCCCGCGGCGAGGGCAGGGGCAACGCCACGCGCAAATGTGGACGTTGGATAGTTCCAGGGAATGATGTGGCCGGTGACACCCACCGGCTCGCGAACCGTAAAGGCGGTCAAGTCCGGGCCAAGATTCACCGACCGGCCGTCCAGCTTGTCGGCAGCGCCCGCATAATATTCAAACAGCCGCGCAGAACTTTGAACATCGCCTTGGGCCTCTGCCAGCGTCTTGCCGCTGTCGAGGACTTCAAGGACCGCGAGGCGATCTGCGTTTTCGCGAAATACACGGGCAACGTTGTTCAGAATGCGGCAGCGCTCGGACGGCAGCGCACGGGCCCAGTCTTTGGCGGCTTTTTCGGCGGCCTCAATCGCCGTGTTCATATCGGCCTCGGTGCCGAGCGAAAACTCGGCAAAGGCCTCAGCACGGGCAGGATCGAAACTTTCCATCTTCCGGTCAGAGGCGGAAGTGAACCGCCCGCCAATGAAATGGCCATCTGGGAGGCCATCAATGTGTCCGGTGGAAAGGTAGTTGGCGGCAAGGTCTTGAACAGTCATGCGGAGGCTCTTTTGTGATCTTCCAGAATTATGTCAGCGCCCTTGAGGGCAAGCATCATTGTGGGGGCGTTGGTGTTGCCGGAGGTAATGTTCGGGAACGTCGACGCGTCTACCACACGGAGGCGCTCTATACCGTGAACTTTCAAACGGTTGTCGACAACCGATGTTTCCGCGCTGGATCCCATCCGGCAAGTGGACACAGGATGATAGACAGTACCGGCGCGGGAGCGGAAATCGTCCAGGAGGCCTTGATCGTCCAGCTTCAAAAGGTCCGGTCCGGTAGGCCGGTCGACGATCGCCTGTAAGGCCTTGCTCGCCATGATCTTCTGACAAAGCCGGCCGCCGGAGATAACCGTGTTCCGATCTTCGTCCGTCGACAGGGAGTTCGGCTGAATGGATGGCGCCACAGAACAGTCTGCGCTCTTGATATCGATCCGGCCCCGGCTGGTCGGACGCGCCGGCTGGGCGCAGATGATGAAGCCGTTGAAGGGATCAAGGGTAAAGCGGGAGGAACCGCCGGAGGATTTCATCTGATAACTGATCGGATTGAAATAGATTTGCTGATCCGGCTGGGTGAGCTCCTTGCGCGAGCGCAAGAAGCCACCGCATTGGTTGACCGACAGGGCCAAGGGGCCTTTGCGCGACAGGGCATATTGGAACGCTGCGCGTATTTGGCCGATCAGTGGCCGCAGAACTGCATTCAGCGTCGGTTCATGGGCTTGAAACGTGTAATTCGCAGCCAAGTGATCCTGCAGGTTTCCGCCCACATTGTCGTTGGCTTGGACGACCGGAAGGCCAAACGATTGCAGAAGCTCCCCGGGTCCAACACCAGAGAGCTGAAGCAGTTGAGGTGAGGCAATCGCACCGGCAGACAAAATAACTTCCCGGCGGGCGGTCAAAACTTCGCCGGATACCAATTGAACGCCGGTTGCGCGCTGTCCCTCAAAGACGATGCGCGTTGCCTGCGCGGCCGTGCGCACTGTCAGATTTGGGCGTTTGAGGGCGGGGTGCAAAAAGGCGCGAGACGAAGAGCACCGAAGTCCGGCTTTCGTGTTGATGTGGTAGATCCCGGCCCCTTCGGGCTGATCGCCGTTGAAATCTTCCGACAAAGGCAAGCCGGTTTCCGTGATTGCGGCAAAGAAATGACGGTTCAGCGTGTGGATCTCGCGGGAGATGTCCTGAACGTTGATCGGGCCGCTGCCCCGCTTACTCCCATCCGCACCGGTCTTTGTTTCCAGGCGCTCGAAGGTTTCACGCACGGTGGACCATGACCACCCATTTGCGCCTGAACTTTCCCAGTCGTCGTAGTCTTGCGGCAAGCCTCGGCAATACACCATGGCATTGATAGACCCGGAACCGCCGAGCATTTTGCCGCGTGGCCAATAGAGCGACCGGCCATTCAGTCCGCTGTCTGCTTCGGTCATGAATTGCCAGGTGCGTTTTGGATCGGCGTAGAGTTTGCCGTAGCCAAGTGGCAGTGAGACCCAGGGTGAATCGTCGGCCCCTCCCGCTTCCAAAAGCAGCACCGTCGTGCCGGGGTCCGCACTCAAACGTTCGGCCAGAATGCAGCCCGCCGAACCGGCGCCCACAATGATGTAATCGGCAGTTTGCAAAGTCGGGTCTGCTCCGGTCATTCGATTGCTCCAGTAACTGTCGATGAGTTTGCAAAAAGCCTGAAGCGAAAAATCATTTGGTGTAACATTGAAAAAATTTGAAGGAGGCAACGGGCGCACAATGAGAAACGGAGCGATCTTCGACACAATCCAGCGGCTGAGAACCTTGGATGGCCTATAACCTTCCGCCCTTGCCGTGGTTGAGAGCGTTCGAAGCAGCGGCCCGGCTCGGAAATTTCACGCGTGCTGCCGAAGAACTCCTGATTACGCCGGCCGCTGTCAGCTATCAGGTGCGCCAGCTGGAGCAGCAGCTCGGATATCCATTGTTTGATCGCCTGCACCGGGAGTTGAAACTAACCCGGCTCGGGCAGACCTATCTGCCGTCGGTGGAAAAGGCGTTTTCCGATCTCTCGATTGCAACGGTTTCGGTCTTTGGCGGGCGAGAGCGCAAGCCTGTCCGGTTCCGTTGCCTGTCCAGTTTCGGGCACCTCTGGATGATCCCTCGGCTTGCGGCTTTTCAGGCGGAGAACCCCGGTATTGACGTTCAAATGATCTCCGCAGCTTGGGCTGAGACCCTCAATCCGGATCTTTTTGAGATCGATGTGCGGTTTGGCGATGGAACCTGGAGTGACGGCGCTGTTGAGTTCTTGGTCAACGACCCCGTGATTGCCGTTTGTCATCCTGATCTTGCGTTGGACAGCACGAAGAGCGACGTGGGACAGCTTGGTGAAACTGTCCGGCTCGACATCATGGGCGTTCTGGATACATGGGAGAGCTTTTTCCGTCTTTATGGCCATGCAGTTCCGGGGCGGTCGGGGCTGCAGGTGGACCAAACTCTGTCCGCCCTCGAGCTGGCGGCCCTTGGTCATGGCCATGCACTCGTTTTGGAAACGCTCGCCAAACCCTATCTGGAAAGTGGGCGGCTCATTCGCTCAACGGACAAGGTCATTACAAGCCGGCACAGCTATTATTTGGTGACGTCCGGACCCCGCCAAGCCCTAAGTCCTGAGGCTCAGGCCTTTTGCGACTGGCTGATCCGGGAAATGCGAGCTTAGAGCCCGGGGCTCTAGTCAAAACTGAAGGTGAAACCGAAGAGGCGCTCGATCGGATCTGTCACTTTTGGGTCGGTATAGCGATTGAGATCTAGAAGACCGGCTTCAACAGCATCTTGTGCGTCCAAGGCAGCTTGAACCTGATCAAAAACCATCCAGAACTCTGCATGTGTCCGGCGAATGCCGAAGGTCTCCACCACTCCCTGAAACTCAGTCTGACTGCGAACCGCGCTCAATGCCGCGACAAACTCGGGCAGCGCAGCCTCTTCCACTTGGAAGATAAAGTTCGGGTAGCTGCTGAACTGGCCCGGGACAATCGTCATCGCGTCATCTTCCGGCTTGCGGCGCAAATCCTCGTTGAAGACGAAGGCAACGTTGCTGTGTGCCATGTCGTGCACCAGCGTGTAGATCTCGTCGTTCTCCGCGCGCTTCACAACAAGCACGGCGATATCGGGCATGAACTTGGCAAAAGGCGCGGGTTTCACCGTCAGCGGACGCAACTGGCTGGCTGGTGTCTCAGGCGAGGCACAAGTTTCCCCGGTACAGCGGTTGATCGGGTCGACTTTCGGCCAGAGGCCCGGCTCAATCTGAAGGAGCTCCTTCAGAAATTCGGCCTTTGGTGTTTGGGTCTGAAAAGTTATGCCGGTTGGTGTTTCGGTATCGAGAGGTGCTTCTTTCCATCGGTCGACCAGGGAAACGAGGGTCCCTTGGTACCAGGAACTGTGGAGCGGATCCCGGCTTGTGGGAGGCAAAAAGGACAGGAACATGCGTTCGCCTTCCCGGCGCAGGCTGTCCATGTAAAGACGCGTTGTCAGCTGGTGTTCGACATTTCCAAAGACGTCGAACCCGGCAACAAGATTGTAATAGATCCGTTCGAACAGAGGGAAATCAATCACCCAGGCGGTTTCAGGTATGGACCCCGCAAAGCCGCGGACCACAGATGCGGATGAGAAGTTCCGGTAGACGGTCAACCGGGCATCATGGTTGTTGCCATCCCCGTCCCAGATGTCCTGATAATTCAGGCCGCCGGTTGTCCGGGCAGCATGCCTGTAGCGGGCCTGCCGAAACTCCTGATACTTGATGGGGCCAAGTGTCAGAAAATTACGCATTCGGCCCGAAATCGAGCTGTCTGAGACGGCGACCGGCAGTTCCAGAATGGGCGTTGCCTGTGGCAGATAATCAGGGTCGGTCACAGAAAGGTCGGCATCAGGGTCGAGGAACGACACCCAGAAGCGGTCCTCGATTACATTCACCGCGACCTGGCCATAACACACCGGTCCGCGAATGAACGAGCGGACAAAATAAAGAGCGTTGTCGAGTAGGAATTGATAGCGGCTGCGGGCCGGGATTGCGGCGAAGGTCGAGAGCGGATTGCCGCCGGCGGCCGTGGAGTAGGTCGGAAGCGCATCTAACGACCAGTCTGTGTTCAGGAACAATTCGGTGTAGCGGGCAAGCCGCTTCTGTCCGATTTCATAGACGATGTGCTGCTTGTGCAGGATCGTCTCGTTCAACGGGACCAGACGGTAGAAGAAAAGGCCGCCTGGATCATCAAAGGGGCGGCGTGACGCAATTTCATCGGCCGGTTCACCCGGTGCACTTCTGGACCGGATCAAACGGAAAAAGCGGTCCGGCTGATCGCCTTCAAGGTGTAGATGCGCCAGAAACAGATGTTCGTAGATGTAGCGGGCAACGAGTTTCGATTTCAGCGCCGTTTGATTGAAGAACGCTTCGATTTCAACCACCTGTGCTGAGACATCTGGTGGGAGATCAACGGGCTCCACAGCACCGGGCGCCCCGGCCTTGGCCCAGGCCAGCAATATCCGGTAGTCGCTTTCTGGAAGCGGAGCCATACCGTAAGGCATACCACCAAACTGATGATCTTTCAGATAGTCTGCCGTTTCATTTGGCGCAGGGCACGACGTGTCCCGGTTCAATCCGATCTCAACTTCGTCTGGCAATGCCGCGCCCAGTTTAAACGGATTATCGCGCCCGGACTGCAGCAATTGTACCAGCGTCGAAGGTTGTTCTGATGTTCCCGTGACCGGAAAGAATCCCTTTTGCCGCCATTCTGGAACAGTCTTCGCATCGATCCTCAACCGCGTCATTGGCGCATCATCAAGGCGGGAAGATTCGTAGACCTTTTGTTTGCTCGCCCCTCTGGCCCATCCATCGGGGGAAGACAGTTTCAGTTGGCAGGGGGCATCATAGCAGCCGTGACACACCACGCAGCGGTTGTTTAGAACATCCTGAACCTGCGTTTGAGGGGAGTGTTGCGCCTGCGCAGGACTGACAATCAGGAGGCCAAGCCCCACCGACGCCAGAGCGGGTTTGACCCTGCCGAAGGTTGTGCCTTTAAGGAGTGCCAAATAGGGGCTCAACACGTGTGGCATCTCCCGTCATTCCTGATCTTCAGGCGGTTTCGTTGTCGAGCCCTTGTAGGCGATGAGATACCCATAGAACGCATAAGCCGTAATCGCCCCTACGATGATCGCCCAAGTTTGGTTGTCATTATAATATTCCACGCCCGTCCAGGCTGCACAAAAGCCGACGATCAGGATCCGCCTCCAGAGAGGATCCAGCCAGGGATGTTCAAATCCACCAAACACAAATTTGCCTTTCTTCTTCGCCATCAGTGGCGATGACTGGCTTCGGGGCTTCCTTAAGGTAAGGTGTCAAGATGTTGCGCAACAAAGTGAAATTCCAACAGCCTTCGCCTTTTTGCCTTGCAACATTGGTCACAAGAGAACAGGGTAATCAAGCTGGCCGATGCTGAAAAGGCCATCTGCATCATGACACCATTCATGTTTACCGGCACCGCGACATGCTGAATTCGCTCGATCTTCTGACCGCCAATGACACACCGGGCCAACACCCGCCCTCCTACTATGCTGCAACAGCACGGTGGCAGACGACCTATGCACCGCTGGACGGGCCACGGGCTGCCGATGTGGTGATTGTCGGTGCCGGTTATACTGGGCTTTCCGCGGCACTTCATCTCGCCGAGCGCGGCTTGGACGTTGTTCTTCTTGAAGCCAACCGCGTCGGTTGGGGCGCGTCCGGACGCAACGGAGGACAAGTCGGGTCCGGTCAGCGTGTCGAACAAGATGTCCTGGAAACCCGCCACGGCAAGTCTCATGCAAAACTTCTTTGGGATTTGGCGGAGAGCTCCAAGGCGCTTGTCAAAGACCTGATCGCGAAACACGAGATTGCCTGCGACTACACGCCTGGAATTCTCCACGCCGATCATCGCAAGTCCTACGTGGAAGACAGCCGCGACCACGTCGAACATCTCCGGCTGACTTATGGCTATGACCAAATTAGGTTTGTCGATGGTGATGAGATCGGCGACATGGTCGGCAGTCCGAAGTATTTCGGCGGATCGCTGGATATGGGCGCCGGACACCTCCATCCGCTGAACTATGCGCTGGGCCTGGCTCGTGCTGCAGATAAGGCGGGCGCAAAGATCTTTGAAGAAACCAAGGTGACCGGCATTGAAGAGCAAGCGTCCGGCGGTGTGCAGGTCACAGCGGACACCGGCACTGTGAAAGCCCGCCATCTGATCCTCGCCTGCAATGGCTATCTCGGCAAACTCAACCGGGAAACGGCAGCCCATGTCATGCCGATCAACAACTTCATCGTTGCCACAAAGCCGTTTTCCGAGGACGAAGCACGCGCCCTGATCCGCGACAATGTCGCGGTCGCCGACAGCAAGTTCGTGATCAACTACTTCCGTCTGTCTGCTGATCGGCGTCTGTTGTTCGGCGGTGGCGAGAATTATGGCTATCGTTTCCCGGAGGACATAAAGTCGTTTGTCCGCAGGCCGATGACTGAGATTTATCCGCAGCTGGCGGACGTCGAAATCGACTATGGCTGGGGTGGAACTCTTGCCATCACCCCAAAGCGGATGCCTTATTTCGCTCGCGTCAAACCCAACATCCTGACCGCGACGGGCTATTCCGGACATGGCGTTGCAATGGCAACGCTTGGAGGGCAGCTTCTGGCCGAAGCCATCGCTGGAACCGCAGGGCGTTTTGATGTGTTTGAACGGCTTGCTATTCCGGCGTTCCCGGGGGGCGACAAGTTGCGTTTTCCGCTGCTCGTCCTAGCTATGACATGGTTCTCACTGAGGGATCGGCTCGGCATCTAAAATGCTTCAAGAGACACAAGATCAGCGGCAACTGGCGGGAAGTTATTGGGAGGCGAGCAGGCCCGCACTGCGCACAGACCGTCAGCTGATGGGCAATGCGTTGTTTGATGTTGCGGTGATCGGAGCCGGATTTGCCGGATTGAGCGCTGCGATGAAACTGGCAGCGGCTGGTGTTTCAGTCTGCGTCCTGGAAGCAGAGCATGTCGGCTACGGAGCCTCAGGCCGGAACGGTGGATTTTGCTGTTTGGGCGGGACAAAACTGAGTGTGCACCAGCTTGTCCGGCGTTTCGGTTTGGAAGAAGCGCGCAAGTTTCTTGCCTATCAAGTCGCCGGCATCAACCAGGTCGCTCAGCGGTTGGAGACTTGGGGGATTGATGCCGACTGCCATTCCAAAGGCGAAATCACTCTGGCGCACAGGCCAAAAGACCTAGACGGTTTAAAGGCTGAAGCGGACTACCTGAAGGAGAATTTCGGGATCAAGTCCCGGGCGCTGGACAAAGCAGCGCTGGACAAAGAAGGCTACGGCGGTCCCGGCTTTCACGGCGGTCTTCACATCCCGTACGGGTTTGCGCTCAATCCGATGGCCTATCTCTATGGCCTCGCGGATCAAGTGCGCCGAAAAGGCGGTCGGATCTACGGCAAGTCGCCGGTGAATGGCATGAGCCGCGATGGGGACCGTTGGCGGCTTGATACCGAACATGGGTTTGTCCGCGCAAAAGGCGTCGTGCTTGCCGGCAACGGTTATGCGAAAGAAACCGTGCCCAAATGGCTTCACGGCCGAACGCTCCCTGTCATGTCGTCGATCCATGTCACGCGCCCCATGTCCGAGGATGAGTTGTCCGCTCAAGGCTGGACGTCGGAGACGATGGCGTCTGACTCCCGTATTTTGCTGCATTACTTCCGGCTGATGCCTGATCGCAGGTTCCTGTTTGGAACACGCGGCGGAATATTCGAGACCGAGCCGTCCCTCAAAGCCATGCACAAGGGCGCAAGGCAGGATTTCGATCAGATGTTTCCCGCCTGGAAGACTGTTGAGAGTGAATATCAGTGGTACGGCCGCGTATGCCTATCTCGCAACCTGACCCCGTTTGTTGGTGAAATCCCCGGGATGGACGGTGTTTATGCGGCAATGGGCTGGCATGGAAGCGGAATTGCCATGGCTTCCTTGTCCGGAGAAAAAGCCGCCGGTCTGATATTGGGCTCCGTGCTGCCTGAAGACCTGCCCGCCGCGCTGCAGCAGCCGTTCAAACGTTTCCCGCTGCCTTCATTGCGCAAGCTCTATCTGCAAGGAGCCTACTGGTGGTACGGATATCAGGATCGCTAGACGATGATTTGGAGTTCCGCCCGGCGGTCCGATCGGATCTCGATGCCGTTTACCACATAAGCCCGCTTACCGGCGATGCCGGACGAGATGCGACAAACATCTACGTAGATCCTAAGTTGATGGGGCACATCTACGCAGCTCCGTACCTCATTTTGGATGGTACGATCGGATATGTCGTTGAGAACCAAAAGCAAGTTCTTGGATTTGTGCTTGGCGCTACAAACACACGAGACTTTGAAACACAACTCGAAAATCGTTGGTGGCCAGAGCTCAGGCGCGATTATCCTTGGCCAGGAAAGGTGCAGGGAGAGCTCACGGCCGATCAAAAACGGATCTGCATGATTCATCGCCCTGATGTTGTTCCTGAGCGCGTCGTCCAAGCATTTCCCGCACACTTGCATATGAATCTTTTGCCGGAGATCCAGGGCAAGGGTGTCGGCACAGCATTGCTAAATTTATGGGTAGAAGCTGCTCGAAACGCGTCCGTTTCCGCTGTCCATGTCCGTGTGAACGCAAATAACACATCGGGACTCGCCTTCTGGAAATCGCGCGGATTTCAACCGCTCCTAACCCAAAAATCCATGGGTTCTGCTGGGACCATATGGTGTGGCTTGCAGATAGGGGTGTTGTGAGTTTTCTTCACTCTAGAAATCTGTGCCTTGATTTCGAAACTGTGCGGTATTCAAACCAGGAGGCATAGATGGCGGCAGGTTCAAAATCAGAGCTTCTTGAGATCACCGAAAAGGAATGGAGCAAACTCAAGGATGTGCTTGATGCCTTTCCGGCTATAAAACGCCTGGAAAAGGATGAAGACGGCATCAGCCCCAAGGACATCGTGGGACACCGTGCGCACTGGATCGAGTTGTTCTTGAAATGGTACCGGGATGGTCAATCGGGCGTCCCGGTCCACATTCCCGCTGAAGGCTACAAATGGTCGGAAACGCCGCGCTACAACGCCGATTTGAGAGCGCGTCAATCCGGCTTTTCTTGGGTCTCTGTCCGCACACTGCTTGAGTCCAACCATTTTGAATTGCTGGCCCTTATCGAAAATCTGACTGACAAAGAGCTCTATGGTGCGCCGATGAAGGGAAGCCAGAGCAAATGGCCCGCTGGTCGTTTTGCAGAAGCTGCCGGTGCAAGCCACTACCGGTCGGCTGTCAAATACCTTCGGAAACGGATGCGCGCAGCCAAAGCTGGATAATTGCTGCCATTGCATCCAGCGATACCAACGCCCATCTCGGGCTAAGTGAGAGTTGGAGGATTGATGGCGGTCGGAGACTTTGTTTGGTGTGACCTGTCCACCTTGCGCCTTGAGACAACCAGGCCTTTTTATCGAGACCTTTTTGGTTGGGACTATTCGGTCAACCAGCTGCCAGATGGCTCTGACTATACAGTCGCTGCAAGCAGTGCTGGTGAAGCTGCTGGCATTTTCGAAATGCCCAGAAAATTCCAGGAGATGAAGCTCCCCAGCTTCTGGATGGGATACATCGAGGTTGGGGATGCTGATGCGGCGGTGGCCTCAGCGCGAGAAAATGGCGGCAAGGTTGAGCTGGGTCCGGTGCCATTTCAGGACGGTGCCCGCATCGCGTTGATCCGGGATCCGCTCGGCGCTGGCTTTACCGTCATTGAGAACAGCGGCCTGCCAGTGCGTTCGGATAATGCCCTTGAAGGCTCAATGATTTGGAATGCGCTTTATGTTTCAGACGCCGCCCAGGTCATCAGCTTCTACGAGCACTTGTTTGGCTGGCGTTTCAAGCCGTTATCGGGAGTTGGAGAAACCTACAGCCACTATCAGATCCTGAATTCCAATGGCCGTCATGTTGCAGATCTTGTGCAAGCCCCGGAAGCGATCCGCGGCTCTTTCGAGTTCTGGGGCGTACATTTTTCTGTTGCTGACAGGGATCGCGCCAAAGCGATCGTCGAGGCCAAGGGCGGAGCGGTTCTTTACGAGGACGATGATGCGGTCGTAGTGCAGGACCCGGATGGCGCGGCGTTCTTCGTGGCTGTGCCCAAAGCTGGTGTATCGAGTGAGGACGACTCGGTGTCCAAGTCTCCTTTCCGTTATTGGAAGCCTACGGCCGCGCTCGCCGTGTTGTGGGGGGCATTTTTGCTGGACCAGTCCTGGGTCTGGGGGCTGATATTCCTTGCCTGGGCCATTCCGGCACTTCGTACCGGAGAAACGCATCTCATCGAACCGGTTCGCAAACGCGAAACACCCGTTTTGTTTTGGTCGATTACGCTTACCTGGATCATTTTGAGTGCCGCTGTGCTGATATACGGTCTCTAACGCGATATTGGCTCCCACCTAATTGACGCTGCGCCCAACGCCAATGGTGCTTTTCGCATTTGCGCGTTCGATTACAGTGACTGCTTGCTATTCTTTTTATAGCGCCTTATTGCTATGAAAAGAATAGCGTGAGATTTTGTGATGATAGCGTTGCTTCCGGCAGTGGCCGCTTTGTCGGCGTCATTTGGTTGGGCATCTGGAATTGTCCTGGCCCAGTGGCCGGCCCGTCAGCTGGGTACTTTTGAGTTTACGAGAATTCAGCTGATTGCGTGCGCGGCCTTGATGTCTTTGGTGTCATCAGTGCTGGGCCTGTGGCCGGCCCCTGCCACCATCGACATCCCGGCATACTCTTTGAGCGTGGTCGGTGGTGTCTTGCTCGGCAACCTTGCCATGATCGAGTGTCTCCGACGGGGAGGCCCGCGTCTGACGGAACTGCTTTTGTGCTTGAAGGCGCCTCTAGTTGCGTTGATCGCCTACATTTGGCTCGGCGAAACGCTTTCTCTTGCGGACATCACAGGTGCAGGCGTGGTTATCACGGGCATTGTTCTGGCGATCCAGGCCAATCACGCGGATGAGGGGCCGATAACCGGTGCTCGCAAAATCCTGGGGCCAGTGGTTCTATTGGGGATTGCAGCCGCCGCTCTCCAGGGAGGTGGGTTTCTTGCCGTTAAGCCGATGCTTGAGCAAGGTGCGGAGCCCATTGCCGTTTCTGCCATTCGCCTTACAGGAGCAGCCGGTCTTGTTGTCTTGATTAGCCTGTGGCCAGCGGCAACCTTCAAGCCAAAATCCGAGCCTAACGCTTATCTTCTTGTGCGCACGATCTTGCCAGGCGTCATTGGCTACGGATTTTCTTCATCTCTGTTGCTTTATGCCTTTGCGCACATGGAGGCAGGGATCGCGGCGGTGCTGGGATCCCTATCGCCGCTGTTTGTGCTGCCGATCCTGTGGCTGAAAACAAAAATGCGCCCGGACCCGAGGG
>ERZ1023324.228-NODE-228-length-25157-cov-4.579117_pt1 | contig 25157 bp, 20 predicted proteins | sample MGYA00520886_ERZ1023324 | MGnify/ENA primary metagenome ERZ1023324 (study PRJEB32759, sample SAMN07749864) | skin metagenome | biome: transportation; feature: city; material: polyester macromolecule | host: Homo sapiens | place: Hong Kong:KT line | collected...
GTTGGCAAGCGGCTGATCGTATTTGTAGCGAGTTGTATGTCGGACGAATAATCGCATCTCGGTTCCGAAATTGTTCGGTTAACAGGTCAGGCGAAGTTGTAGTCTTCACATAGTTGGTGGGCGAACTGGTTGTTCTTGCCGATAAAGTCGATCAGGAAATCATGCAGGCCTTCCTGGTAGATGTCCCGCATCTGTTTTTCCTTCAGATCCTTGAAGATGTCGGCTGCCAGATCCAGGCTCGGTTCCCTTGAGCCATAGAACTGACCGAGGTCTTCGGCCGTGTCGGCGAGCCAGTCGTAGCAATAGGCCAGTGAACGCGGCATTTCGCGCCGGAGGATTAGAAATTCGGCAATGTTGAAAGCCTTTAACTGAGCATTTGGGTAAGCAAATCGGTAGCTCCGGCGGCCGGACAAAGCGCGAAGGATTGCTGACCATTGATACCGTTCGGAACTGCCGTCTTCGATGATGTCGTTGTCCGGCAAGAGCACCCAGTATTGATTGTCGAGGATCCGTGCCGTGTTGTCGGCCCGTTCAACAAAAGTACCCATCTGGCTGAAATAGTAGCCGTCATCCCGCAATACGGTGTTCAGGAGAGCACCCCGGAACAGGTGTGACTGCTGACTGAGCCAAGCCAGAAAGTCCGGAAGTTTTTCCTGGGTGACTGATTGCGGGCTGGTGTCGCAAAACTCAATCCAGGTCGTATTGATGGCTTCCCAAAGCTCGGCGGTGATGCCTGTGCGCACCGCACGGGCGTTGTTGCGCGACAACTCCAGGCAATTGCGGATGCTGATCGGGTTGTCTTTTGAAAAGACCATGTAGTTCGTGACGTGCCGCGAGTGCAGCTCGTCATGTTTTTCGTGGTAGCCAGTCTCAGCGCCTGAACCGGCCAGAGCGAATTGCCAATGGTGGCCTTCGGCTTGCCCATCGTACGCCATGATAGCCCCACGATAAGCGACTTCCATCAGCCGGGTGATGTTTTGGGCGCGCTCTTGATAGCGCGACATCCAGAACAAGGAGGCGGCGGTTCTACCTAGCATGTCGTCTCAGTCCTCCAGTACCCAAGTGTCTTTTGTGCCGCCGCCCTGGCTGGAATTGACCACCAGGGAGCCTTTTTTCAGCGCAACGCGGGTCAAGCCGCCAGGTGTGATGCGCACCTGATCACCGATGAGGACGAAGGGGCGCAAATCCACATGGCGGGGCGCGATGCCGGAGGCAACATGGGTTGGACAGGCCGACAAGGCGAGCGTCGGCTGAGCGATGTAGTTGGAGGGGTTGTTCTGCAGGATTTTCCTGAACTCTGCGATCTCCCGTTTTGAAGCTGTTGGACCGATCAACATGCCGTAACCACCAGATCCGTGAACCTCCTTCACAACGATGTCGGCGAGATTGTCAAGCACATAGGCAAGATCATCTTCCCGCGAACAGTTCCACGTGGGCACATTGTTGAGGATCGGTTTTTGACCGGTGTAGAACTCAATGATGTCCGGCACATACGCGTAGATCGCCTTGTCATCGGCAATTCCGGTGCCGGGCGCATTACAGATCGTTACGTTGCCTGCCCGATAGGCATCAAACAGTCCGGGCACGCCCAACATACTGTCCGGATTGAAGGTGAGGGGATCGAGGAACGCATCGTCGATCCGGCGGTAAATCACGTCGACCTGCTTTGGCGCTCGAGTTGTGCGCATGAAGACCTTGCCAGCATCGACAAACAGATCGCGGCCTTCAACCAGCTCCACGCCCATACTGTCGGCGAGGAAGGCATGCTCAAAATAGGCGGAGTTGTAGATACCAGGTGTCAGGACGACGATGGTCTGTTCTGACTTCGCCGGATCCGGCGCGACGCTTTCGAGCGTCTGGCGCAAGTTTTCCGGATAACGCTCCACGGGAGCCACATTGTGGGTTTGGAACAATTCCGGGAAAAGACGCATCATCGTTTCCCGGTTCTCCATCATGTAGGAGACACCGGATGGGGTCCGCGTGTTGTCTTCCAACACATAAAACTCGTTCTCAGAAACCCGGACCAGATCTGTCCCGATGATGTGGGAATAGACCTTTCGCGCCGGGGTGAACCCGGCCATTTCCGGCAAGAATGCCTCGTTCTGCAGGATAAGGTTCGCCGGAATGCGCCCGGCACGGATAATTTCCTGGCGGTGATAAATGTCGTGCAGGAAGGCGTTGAGGGCGCGAACACGCTGGTCGATACCGGCTGACAAGCGGCGCCATTCTGAAGCTGAGATGATCCTGGGGATGGGATCAAAGGGAATAAGCCGCTCTGTGGCTTCTTCGGCACCATAAACCGCGAAGGTTATCCCGAGGCGGCGGAAGATGGTTTCCGCGTCGCGGCTCTTCTTGGTTAGAAAACTGTTCGGCTTGTCTTGAAGCCAATTGGCAATTCTTGAATATGGGGCTCGTGGACTGCCGTCCTGTTCGAGCATCTCATTGAAAAACCCAGAGGTGTCTGACATTGCCTCCCCGCTTGCTTTGTTGATTAAGACTAGGATGGCAGGCCAGATCTGACAACCCAAGGTCATTTTAACGGCGTATTCTGCCTAATTTCTAGGCAAAATTGATGGGGCTGCGGGCGAAGAAAGCCGGACATTTCGCCAAATCGCGCTGAATTCAGATTGCGGGATCACACCTGCCATTCTCCCTTGTGCTGACTTTGCCGGGTTCGGAGGGCATGCTAGGACCAAACAAGACAAAGACATTGGGAGACCCAGATGAGAGACGTTCTGGTGGAGTTGGAGCAGCGGCGGGAAACGGCCAAGATGGGTGGCGGCCAGCGGCGCATCGATTCCCAGCACTCCAAAGGCAAGCTGACCGCTCGGGAGCGGATCGAAATCCTTTTGGACGAAGGCTCGTTTGAAGAGTTCGACATGTTCAAGCAGCACCGCTGCACCGATTTCGGCATGGACGAGCAGCACATTCCTGGCGACGGCGTTGTCACCGGCTGGGGCACGGTCAACGGCCGAACCATCTACGTGTTCTCCAAGGACTTCACTGTTTTCGGCGGGTCCCTGTCCGAGGCCCATGCTGAAAAGATGGTCAAACTGCAGGATATGGCTCTGCAGAACCGGGCACCGATCATTGGTCTTTTCGATGCGGGCGGTGCGCGGATCCAGGAAGGGGTTGCGGCGCTGGGCGGTTATGGCGAGGTTTTCACCCGCAATGTTCAGGCATCCGGCGTCATTCCGCAGATTTCCCTCATCATGGGCCCCTGTGCGGGCGGTGACGTTTATTCGCCGGCAATGACCGACTTCATCTTTATGGTCCGCGACACGTCCTACATGTTTGTGACAGGACCGGATGTCGTAAAAACCGTGACCAATGAAACGGTTACCGCAGAAGAACTCGGCGGTGCATCGGTTCACACGACCAAATCCTCAATCGCCGACGGTGCATTTGACAATGATGTTGAGGCGCTTTTGGAGATGCGGCGTCTTATCGACTTCCTGCCGATGAACAATCAGGCAGAGCTGCCCGAGGTCACAAACTACGACGATCCGGACCGGATCGACATGAGCCTCGACTCCTTCATCCCGGACAATCCCAACAAACCTTACGACATGAAGGAGCTTGTGTTGAAGACCCTCGATGAGGGGGACTTCTACGAGATTCAGGAGAACTTTGCGGGCAACATCATCACCGGTTTCGGCCGCATGGAAGGGCGCACCGTCGGTGTTATTGCGAACCAGCCGATGGTTCTGGCCGGTGTTCTGGATTCAGATGCAAGCCGCAAAGCTGCCCGCTTTGTGCGGTTCTGCGATTGCTTCAATATTCCGATTGTCACCTTCGTCGATGTACCGGGGTTCTTGCCAGGCACGTCTCAAGAGTACGGCGGTCTGATCAAGCACGGCGCGAAGCTTCTGTTTGCCTACACCGAGGCGACGGTGCCAAAAGTCACGGTCATCACCCGTAAAGCGTACGGCGGCGCGTATGACGTCATGAGCTCCAAGCACATTCGCGGTGACATCAACTATGCCTGGCCGACGGCGGAAATCGCCGTGATGGGTGCAAAGGGTGCTGTTGAGATCCTCTACCGCTCTGAACTCGGGGATCCGGAAAAGATCCAGAAGCGCACGCAAGACTACGAGAACCGGTTTGCAAACCCGTTCGTCGCTGCTGAGCGTGGATACATCGATGATGTGATCCGTCCCCATTCGACCCGCCGCCGTGTTGCGAAAGCCTTGGCTTTGCTGCGCGCCAAAAAGGTCGAAACGCCGTGGAAAAAACACGACAACATTCCGCTCTGATTGCGAAAGATGCTTAGCGTCATAACCCGCCGTGAAAGACCTCGGCGGGTTTTTCGTTTTTAGGCGCTCTTCATTGCCGTCGTCGCGTCACAAGTTGGCCGGGGCGGCGGTGTCTCAATCGATGAACAGCAGATCCGGGTCTTTACATTCATAAGCGACATAACACTGCGGATTATCGCGCGTTGCGCCATACTGCGGTGCTAGGGCTTTATCACGTTCACAATATCTGAGGTTCGCGACGAACCTGGAATAAGTGTACTGGCCTGTCGTAAAGACCACCGCACCGTTTCTAAGCACCATGTTTTGTGCCTGGGCACAGGTCATCTGACGTAGATCCGGCCGAGCCTCTGCAACGTTCGCGGCTGAAAGAAGCGAAAGAACAGCGGCGGGGATTAGTAGGGCATGCGGCTTCATACGAACCTCCAGCGTGTTTCAGGCACCGCACTTTGCAGGCCTGGTAGGAAGTAGTATAGCGCGATCATGCCGCCGGACATGTGACCGGCAACACGGATTGTCTTGCTTTACGGGATGAAGACCTATTGGTGGTTGGCCTGAAGGCCCGGGTCCGGTTCACAGACCGTTGGCGGGATCACTTCGCCAACGCCGCGGGTTGAAAAACCCGCATACCGCCGATCCTCGTCGAACAGAACGGCAAAACGTGCTGAGTTGCGAAGAAGCTGCCAGAAATACCGCATGTTGTCGGCGCAGGCAGGACAGTCCGGGCGGATGTACCCGTCTCTGTCGGCAGTAAATTTGATCAAGCGGTGGTCAAGCTCGACCCGGATCAAGGTTCTCGGGACAGGAAGACGCCCTTTAATATCAATGCTGATCAGTGGAAGCACGGCCTTCTTGCTATCAGGGCACCAAATTGAAAACCGCGAACCGAGCTTGTTCTTGGTCCAATAATGCTGATAGCCATTCACTTTTTCACTGTGCCAACTGCCCACGGTCTCCGAAACGCCCGGCGTGACGGAAAGACCGATAAGCATTGCAATTAGAAACAGGCGAGTGAACATCCGGAGCCCCAATGTATGCACTGCTGAAAATACCGAGGGTTGTCTTAAATTTTAGCTAATTCCGCTGAGTAGAAACGCCTTGAAATGACACTTACCGCTCTTGTCTGAGATGCTGCTCATGACGCTTGTTTTTTTTGCCAGTCAGTCGGGCAGACATTTGCCGGTAAAATTTCCTTCGCACCTTTGAGCGAAAAACCGGCGTAGCTGTCGTCCTTGAACTTCACCGCAATGGCTGTTGCGGCGCGGAGCCGGTGCCAGACATATTCGAACGTGTCGGCGCATGTTGCGCATCCTGTGTCGATATATCCCTGTTCGTTGACCGGAATTTCCATGATCTCGTTGTCGATGATCAGCTTCATGCGTGTGTTTGGAGTGGGTGTTTTGCCGTCAATGACGACATGCAACAAAGTTCCGTTGACTGGACGCTGGGGATGGCACCAAACGACAAAACTCGCGCCGATGTTGTTTGTGGTCCAATAGCGGGTGAAGCCGTCGACTTCTCCGGCATGCCACTTCTCGATCGTTTTTGCCTGAACAGAACTCGTCAGGGCAAAGCCGATGAGCAGTGATGTTATTAGTTTTTTCACCACGTCGCCTTCCTCCAAATACATGGTAGAATTTGCAATATATTTGTTAAGAAAAAGGAAAATCAGTGCCTTGCCGCAATAGACCGTGATCCAAACCTATCGATTGTTTTGCCTGAACGGCCATAAAAAGATGGTTCTCACATCGTCTGACCACCCTTTGGATAAGTTGCACTGGACGGGAGGACCGGCCTACAACTCAGAAAACAGATCCAGCTGGGTGGAATTGCATGTTCTCGAAAATACTGATCGCCAACCGGGGTGAGATTGCGTGCCGCGTTATCAAGACGGCACGGAAGATGGGAATCAAAACCGTTGCGGTCTATTCAGATGCCGATCGGAATGCTCTGCACGTTGAGATGGCCGACGAGGCCGTTCACATCGGTCCGGCGGCAGCTGCTGAATCCTACCTGATTGCCGACAAGATCATCGCGGCTTGTAAGGAGACTGGTGCTGAAGCTGTGCATCCCGGCTATGGCTTCTTGTCTGAGCGGGCAAGCTTTCCGGAGGCGCTCGCAAAGGAAGATATCGTTTGGATCGGTCCGAACCCGCGCGCCATTGAAGCGATGGGCGACAAGATCGAATCCAAGAAGTTTGCCAACGAGGCGAAAGTCAGCACGGTTCCAGGATATCTCGGTGTCATTGAATCACCTGATCAAGCCGTCGAGATCGCAGAGGACATCGGCTACCCGGTGATGATCAAGGCTTCGGCCGGCGGTGGCGGCAAGGGGATGCGGATCGCCTGGAACGCCGAACAAGTACGTGACGGCTACACCCGGTCCAAATCAGAAGCCGCGTCTTCCTTTGGCGATGACCGCGTCTTCATTGAAAAGTTCATCGAGAACCCGCGCCATATTGAAATTCAGGTGCTTGGCGACAAACACGGCAACGCGATTTATCTGGGCGAGCGAGAGTGTTCGATCCAGCGCCGGAACCAGAAGGTGATTGAAGAAGCGCCGTCGCCGCTGCTGGATGAAGACACACGCCGGCTCATGGGCGAACAAGCGGTCGCCTTGGCGAAAGCCGTTGACTACGACAGCGCGGGCACCGTCGAGTTTGTGGCTGGCCAGGACAAGAGCTTCTTCTTCCTGGAGATGAACACCCGACTTCAGGTGGAGCACCCGGTTACCGAGTTGATCACCGGGGTCGATCTGGTCGAGCAGATGATCCGCGTAGCCTATGGCGAGAAACTTGAAATCGCACAGGACGACGTGAAGCTGAACGGCTGGTCCGTGGAAAGCCGGATCTATGCCGAGGATCCTTACCGGAACTTCCTGCCCTCAATTGGCCGGCTCGTGCGCTACGTCCCGCCGGAGGAACTGGAAAGCGATGGGCTGACCATCCGGAATGACACCGGTGTGGTCGAGGGGTCGGAGATCTCCATGTTCTACGACCCGATGATTTCCAAGCTGATCACCCATGCCCCGACCCGCGAAGAAGCGATTGACGCCATGAGCAAGGCGCTGGACGGGTACTACGTTGACGGCATTCAGCACAACGTGCCGTTCCTAACAGCGTTGATGAACCATCCGCGTTGGCGGTCCGGTGAACTGGCGACCAGTTTCATTGCAGATGAATACCCGGACGGCTTTTTCCCGGCTGAGCCGGATGACGAAGCGCGGGGCGTTTTGGCGGCCGTGTCGCTGTCCATGGCGGCGATTGAGCGCGAACGTCTCGACCATCTTCCTGGCCGTTTGCGGCCGCACTCCGGTGCCATCCGTGAGGACTGGGTGGTTAAGCTCGACAAGACTTATGTTCCCATTCGTCTTGCGGCCGGTTATCCGGGAACGCCAATTGAGCTTGATGTCGCGATTGGTGACGGGCCTGTCGTCAATGTGGAATCGGATTGGGCGCCGGGCGCTGCACTTTGGAGCGGCCGCGTCGGGGACAAGGACATCACGGTTCAGGTCCGTCCGGTTCGTGGTGGCTACCGCCTCGATTGGCAGGGCTATTCCGTAACAGCAAAGATCATGACGCCGCGTGTTGCCGAACTCGATGAGTTGATGCCGGAAAAACTTCCGCCGGACACATCCAAGATGCTGCTGTGCCCGATGCCGGGTCTGGTCGTGTCTATCGCCGTCAGTGAAGGTCAGGAAGTCAAAGCGGGCGAACAGCTGGCCATCGTTGAAGCCATGAAGATGGAGAACGTCCTTCGTGCCGAGCGGGACTGTGTCGTGACTGCCATCAAAGCAGAGCCGGGCGACAGCCTCGCGGTTGATGCCGTGATCATGGAATTCTCCTGATCATCGATTGATTATGTTCTTGAAAGACCAGCTGCCGGCCATCCGGCAGCTTTTCAGTCATACTGAATTTTTCGTTCATTGACCGTTGCACCGATCCAGTGAGGTCTTTAAACAACGGTATTAGGAACAGTTCTCGGGGCGGGGTGAAAGTCCCCACCGGCGGTATCAAGGAAACCTGGAGCCCGCGAGCGCCTCGGCAATTCGTATATGCCAAGGGTCAGCAGATCCGGTGAGATGCCGGAGCCGACGGTTACAGTCCGGATGATAGAGAGCTTGACTGGGCCGCTTGTTACAAGCGGTGCAGTGCATTGGTCTTTTTGAGACTGTTCTGGGTGAAAACTGGAACGGACTTGAAGACGATGGACACCAAACCCTCCGCACTTCAGGCGCAGCCTGTGTTGGCAGCGCTTGCCATGGTCGGCGCAGGCGCCTCTTTTGCCCTTGTAAATGGCGCCCTCCAGGCATCGACAATGCAGCTCGGTGTGCCGTCAACGTCGGCAGCTTTCTGGCAATATGCGCTTGGACTTGGCTTTGCGCTTCCCTGGGTGCTCAGGCGCGGGCGAACCGCCTTGAAAACACAGCAACTCGGGTTGCACCTCCTGCGAGCTTTCCTGGCCGTCATTGGCATTCAGCTGTGGGTTGCCGGTCTGGCGCGCGTGGAAATCTGGCAGGCGATTGCCCTTGTGATGACCTCGCCGTTTTTCGTCATTCTTGGCGCCCGGATCTTTCTCGGGGAACAGGTTGGCTGGGTGCGATGGCTCGCGACCATTGCCGGCTTTTCAGGTGGGATGGTGATCCTCGAACCCTGGTCACAGGCGTTCAACTGGGGCGCTTTGCTCCCCGTTGCAGCCGCTGCTTTTTGGGCTGGAACGTCCCTTGTGACAAAAAAGCTGACACAGCGGGAGGAGGCCGATTCCATCACGCTTTATCTGTTGCTCCTTTTGATGCCCGTGAATGCCGTGCTGGCCTTCGCCGATGGAGGCCTTGTCGTCAGTGGCGCGGCGCTTGTCTTGCTCGTCGGGGCCGGCCTCTTGACCGTTCTTGCGAACTATCTTTTGACGCTGGCGTATCAAAAGGCGGACGTAACCTTTGTTCAGCCGTTCGATCATCTGAAGCTGCCGCTCAATATTGCTGTTGGCTTCATTGCCTTCGGCTTTGCGCCAACCGGTGCGTTTTGGCCGGGGGCACTGGTGATTGTCGGGGCGTCGCTCATGGTGATGCTCGATGAACAGAGACGGGGAAATGCCGTGGCGAAAACAGCGTGATCCTCTCAGAGACAGTCCATATCAGTCGATCGGCTTGAAGATCGTATCGATGGCTTCGAACATGATGTTGTAGTTTCTGATCTCATGGTCCGAGAAATCGCCATGCGGAACTGCCTTCTTGGCTTCATTGATGAGGTCGGTTTTGATTTGATCAAGATCCAGTCCGACCGCTTCTGCATGGGTGCTGAGTTCCACATGCAGCCTCTTCGCGATGCCTGCATAAGCAACAATGGCCGTAATCGCCTCCGAGGGATCTTTGGGCACGCGGATGTTGAGTGTTTTCTTCGTGGTCACGCCGTTGGGATCCTCTGTCAATCAATGCGGGCTCGGCAGGATGTAAGGCGTTGACCGTCCCGTATAAAGGCAAATGTTCATTTCAAGGCAGAGCGGCTCAGAAATGCTGCGCCGTTTTTGCTGCATAAAGCCCCATTGCAGGTATGAAACGATCCGCAATACTCTAAGCTTTGAGCCAAGGTAACGCTTTTGGAACAAGGAAGTGCCGATGACCCAGGATCCTTTGACCGTCCATCTCCTGATTGAGGGCAGGGTGCAAGGTGTCGGATACCGGGCCTGGTGCGCCGAAGAGGCTGTGGCGCGGGATCTGTCCGGTTGGGCGCGGAACCTAAAGACCGGCGCCGTTGAGGCCGTTATATCCGGTCCCTCCGACACAGTAGTTGACATGATGGACGCCCTTTGGCGCGGCCCTGCGCTCGCCCGGGTCACGTCTGTATCTGATCTCGAGCCGGTCGAACCTGCTACCGGACGTTTCACAGTCCGCGAAACGGTTTAGCATGTGGAAGAAGTGTCCAATCTCTTTACGTGTGTATCAATTTCAAAATAATGCATTGAACTGTCATTGAATTATCGCAATCATCTGATCTCACATATGAAACAATCATGGCGGTGGAACAGGTCCATCGGAACGAATGCAGGAGTGGTCAGGTGAAGATTGCAATTCTTGGTGGCGATGGGTTTGTTGGTTGGCCGACGTCCCTGCATTTGTCCGACAAGGGCCACGAAGTCCACATCATCGACAACCTGAGCCGCCGCTGGATCGATGCCGAACTGGGTGTTCAATCACTGACGCCGATGGATTCCATTCAGGAGCGGACCCGGATCTGGAAACAGGAAACCGGCAACACGATCCGGTTCCGTCTGATCGACATTGCCGAGAACTACGAGGTGTTCAAGGCTTGGCTCGCCGAAGAGCGCCCCGATGCGATTATTCATTTTGCTGAGCAGCGCGCCGCGCCCTATTCGATGAAATCAGACCAACACAAGAATTACACGGTCACCAACAACGTCAATGCGACGCACCACCTGCTCAATGCCATGGTGGAGCTCGATCTGGACGCCCATCTCATTCACCTCGGCACCATGGGCGTTTATGGGTATTCCAATGTCGGTGCGGCGATCCCTGAAGGGTACTTGAGCGTCGGCGTCGAAACACTCTCCGGCGCGACCGCAAGTCAGGAGATCCTGTATCCGGCCAATCCTGGTTCAATCTATCACATGACCAAGTGTCTCGATCAGCTCCTGTTCCAGTTCTACGCCAAGAACGATGGCTTGAGGATCACAGACCTGCATCAGGGCATTGTCTGGGGAACGCATACCGAGCAAACGCTCAAACACAAGCAGTTGATCAACCGGTTCGATTATGACGGCGACTATGGCACCGTCCTGAACCGGTTTCTGATCCAGGCGGCGATCGACTATCCGCTGACGGTTCACGGCACCGGCGGTCAGACGAGGGCCTTCATTCACATTCAGGATTCGGTCCGCTGCATCGAGCTTGCCCTGGACAACCCGCCGGACCGCGGTGATCGGGTGATGGTGTTCAACCAAATGACCGAAACCCACCGCGTGCGCGATCTGGCCGAGCTCATTTCCAAGCTGACCGGCGCAAAAATCGCCTATCTTCCGAACCCGCGAAAGGAAGCGCCTGAAAACGATCTAGTGGTTAAAAATGACCAATTTCTGGAACTGGGCCTCAACCCGATCAAGCTGGAGGATGGGTTGCTGAGCGAAGTCGTCGACGTTGCCAAGGCCTACGCCTACCGGATCGACCGCAGCCGTGTCCCGGCTGTCTCTGCCTGGACGAAGGAGATTGCGGTGGACATCGAACGCGACCCGGAGCACCCGCGTCTAAAATCTGTTTCTTGAAGGCCCAATGGCAAGCGATCATCCTGTCTTTGAGGCCAAGGGCGACATTGGGGCCACCAGTCGACACGCCTATGTGACCCTGGTGACCAACGCTGATTATGTGCTCGGTGCAACTGCGCTCCTGCGCTCTTTGCGGCTCAGCGGCACGAAGGCAGATCTCGTGGTGCTCTATACGCCAGGTGTCGATCCGGGCGATCTGGAAGCACTCCGTGAATTCTCGCCGCGTTTCAGCCAGTGTGACCGCTTGCCGACGTCTGACGCATTTAATGAGCGGCACGAGCGGGGACGGCTGCACAAGGCGGCACCGTTCACAAAGGGCGGCAAGCCGGTGTTTCATACCCCGCTCGACAACTTCGTCAAAATGCGCCTGTGGCAACTGGAAGACTATGACAGCGTGGTTTTCATTGATGCCGATGCCCTCGTCCTGCAGAATTGCGACAAGTTGTTTGGGTATCCGGAGTTTTGTGCCGCCCCGAATGTCTATGAGGCGCTGGGCGACTTTCACCGGATGAACAGCGGCGTTTTCACCGCCCGTCCGAATGCGTCAACCTATGCGGATATGCTCAAGCAGCTGGATGCTCCTGAGGCGTTCTGGCGGCGGACGGACCAGACCTTTCTGGAAAGCTATTTTCCCGACTGGCATGGCCTTCCGGTGTTCTACAACATGCTGCAATATGTCTGGTTCAATCTGCCCGGCCTCTGGGACTGGGATCAGATCCACATTTTGCATTATCAGTATGAAAAGCCGTGGCAAACGGACCACGCGCGGTCAGATCTCTTGCGCCCTCTGATTGATCTGTGGCAGGCCTTTTACGAGGGACGGAATGTTGGTGAAACACTCGCCAATCTGCCGTCACCGCCCGCACAGAACTAGAAAAGTCGATCAATGCATATTCTTATCACCGGAGCGACGGGGCAACTCGGCCGGTTTATTGCCAGCCGTTTGCGCCAGGATGGCCACCAGCTCACGTGCCTCGGTCGCACACCGTCCGACAATCCGGCAGACAGATATGTCAAATGGGATCTCGATGATCGGGCATTTGAACTCCCCGCAGCCGATGCGCTGATCCACTGTGCCCTGTCCCATGTGCCGGGCAAGTACCGGGACGGGGAGGGGGATGACCCCCATGGGTTCATTGACCGGAACGTCGAAGGAACGCAGGTGTTGTTCCAGGCGGCAAAGTCTGCTGGTGTCGCTCAGTGTGTGTTCCTCTCCAGCCGCGCGGTTTATGCCGGTGCCGGAAAATGGGGCGTTTTGACGGAAGAGGCGCCTGTCGACCCGGACAGCTTTTACGGCAAGGTCAAATATGCCGGTGAGCTTGCCCTTGAGGTGCTGAGCGATGCCAGCTTCAAAGGCACTGTCATCAGGGCCACCGGCGTTTATGGATGCCCTCCAGGCCTGGAAACCCACAAATGGTCAAAAGTGCTGGACGATTTCGCCAAAGGCGATGCCGTGATCCCTCGGGTCGGCACGGAAGTTCACGGCGAAGATCTGGCAGATGCGGTTGCGCTTCTCCTGAAAAAGCGCGGCGACAGCGAGGCCGTCTTTGATGTGTTCAATGCGTCCGACATGCTGCTCGATCTTCAGGACCTTTTGAAGATCTATAAGGAAACATTCAGCCTTGAGTGGCACTTGCCGATCCGCGCTCCGGGACCAGTGGGCGTGATGGATGTCGCAAAATTGGTGAGGCTCGGCTGGTCTCCCGGCGGCAAGGCGAAACTGGAGAGATTCGTCCGGTCATTGCCTGCGCCCGCCCAAACTGAAGCAACAGCGGGTTAAATCTGAAATCCGTTTGGACTACTCCGCAGGCGGGGTTTCGGCTCCTGCCGCAGGGCCACGTTTGCCGAGTTCCGTGTTCAGCCGCCGTTCGATCGCGGAACGTGGTTCGGTGAAGCGCGCCAGCAAGCTGTAGAGAACTGGCGTCAGGAACAGCGTCAGGATGCCGGACAGGAGCAACCCGCCGACAATCACGGTTCCAATTGCAATGCGGCTCTCGGCACCTGCACCGCTCGCCAGCACCAGCGGCATTGCCCCCAAAACGGTGGAAACGACTGTCATGACGATTGGCCGGAGGCGCAGGACCGTTGAATCAATAACGGCTTGCGTGACGTCCTTGCCTTCATCCCTAAGCTGATTAGCGAATTCGACGATGAGAATACCGTTTTTCGCCATCAGTCCCACAAGCAATATGATGCCGATCTGGCTGTAGATGTTGAGCGACAAGCCGGCTGCCGCCAGCGAAAAGACAGCGCCCGCAACGCCAAGCGGCACGGTTAGCATGATCACGAACGGGTGGACGAAGCTCTCGAATTGGGCGGCGAGAACCAAGAACACGATCAAAAGCGCCAGCGCAAAGGTGAACCCAGCACCGCTTGATGTTTCGCGGAACTGTTGCGACTGACCGGCAAGGCTGATCCGCGCCTCCGCGGGTAGTATCTCGGATGCTGCACCCTCCATGTATTCGATTGCATCGCCAAGCGAATACCCTTCCGCAATCGAGCCTTCGATCGTGATGGACGGCAAACGGTCGTAGCGGCGCAGTTCCGCAGCCGCAGCGTTGACATCGAGTGACACTAGAGCGCTAAGCGGGACGAGCGTGTCGTCGTCATCTGCGCGCAGGAAGATGAACTCGATATCCGTTGGAGAGGCCCGGTCGTTGGCCGCAGCTTGAACGAGGACCGGATACTCTCGGCCGCGTTCCAGATAGGTGGTCACTTCGCGAGAGGCCAGCAGCGTTTGCAGTGTCGTTGCAATCGTCTCTACGGAAATCCCAAGGTCATCAGCGCGTTCACGGTCGACGGAAATGTCGAGCTGCGGCTGGTTTTCCTCGTAGTCCATTTCCAGATTGCGCAGGTTCGGATTGTCTTGGCCGCGCTCCAGGAGCTGCGCGGCCCACACCTTCACGCTTTCAAAGTCAGGACCGCTGACAACGATGCGCAGCGGCGTGCGGCTGCCGCGCAAGCCAAGGCCAGCCGGTGTGATGGGAAAGCCCCGCGCAGCCGTAATCTGGCCCATGCTCGGGATCATGGCCCGAACGACATCGCGGTGGGATTTTTCCCGGTCTTCCCAGTCTGCGAGGCGAAGGACGACAAAGGCCCGGTTCTGACGGCCCCAGGTGCCCGTATAGGTAAAGACTGTTTCGATATCGCCGGAAGCAACGAGTGGTTCTGCAATGCCTTCAACCTGGCGGGAGGCCTGATCGGTGAATCCCACCGTGCTGCCTTGCGGGGCCGACAGGGGCACAAAAACAATTCCGCGATCCTCGCTCGGGGTCAGTTCGCGCGGCAGCTGTTCATAGACGACAAAGCCGAGTGCGGCGATGCTGCCTGCAAGCGCCAGGATGACAAGCGGCATGCGGACCGCAAGCGTGACCACTTTCCGAAACCACCGAAGCACCAGGGTCTCGGCAGGCGTACCTTCATTGGATCCGGCTTGAGGTGTTTTGGATCTGGTCAAAATACGGGATGCCAGCGCTGGGCATGCGGTCAGCGCAACAAAGGTCGAGATAACCACCGCACTCGCCATCACGAACCCGAACTCGACAAAGAGCCGCCCGACCTGACCTTGCAGGAAGGAGAGGGGTACGAACACGGCGATCAGTGTCATGGATGTTGCAAGGACCGCAAATGTAACCTGACGGGTGCCCAGGAAGCTTGCCATCAATGGGCTCTCGCCGAGATCGATACGCCGCTGGATATTCTCCAGAACGACAATCGCGTCATCAACCACCAGCCCGATGGCCAGAAGGAGGGCGAGAAGGGTCAGGACATTGACCGAGAACCCGAGTGCGGATATCGCCGCAAATGTTCCGATCAGTGCGATCGGGATCGTGATTGCCGGTATCAAGGTTGCGCGCAGGGATCGCAGGAACAACAGGATGACAAGGACAACAAGCCCGAGGGACACACCCAGCGCAATCACGACTTCCCGGATTGAGGCCCCAACGAATATGGCATCGTCCGAGCCGACTTCGATCTGCATGTCAGCTGGCAGGTTCGGCTGAAGCGCATCGATTTCTTCACGGACGGCTTCTGAAATGGCAAGCGTGTTTGATTGGCTTTGCCGGATGACCGCCAATCCGACGGCAGTCTTGCCATTGTTCCGAACAATCGTGTCATCCTGCGCGACGCCGGCAACAACCGTTGCTATATCTCGCAAGCGGATCGGATAACCGCCGACCCGCTCAATCACGACATTTGAAAATGCGTCAACGGTCGGCAGCCGGCTGTTGAGGCGCACAGACAATTGCCGTGAATCCGACTCTAGTTCGCCGGCCGGCAGTTCGAGGTTGGCGCGCTGAAGAGCGCGTTCAATGTCGACAACCGTTAGATTTCGGGCGGCCATGGCGCGGCGATCCAGCCAGACCCGCACGGCTTTTGGCCTGCCGCCATAGGTGTCAATCGATGCGACGCCCGGGACGGTCGCCAACCTGTCGATCACATATCGATCGACATAGTCGGTGATCTCAGCCGCACTCAATCTGTCGGATGTGACGGCGAGGCGCATGACAGGGTCAGAATCCGCGTCGTTCTTGACCACTTGTGGTTCGTCCGCATCGGCCGGAAGATCTGCCCGGACACGGGAAACAGCATCGCGCACATCGTTTGCCGCCGCATCAATGTCGTTGCCGACTTCAAACTCCACGACAACCCGGCTGCGGCCCCGTCGGCTGCTTGAGCTGATTGTCTTGACCCCGGCCACACCAGCAACAGATCCCTCGATGATCTCCGTAAGGTCCGTGTCGATGACTTCCGGAGCCGCACCGCGATAAGTTGTCGTGACGGTGACGACCGCCGTATCGATGTCCGGAAGTTCGCGGACCGGGATGGAGGTCAGGACACCAATCCCGAACACGATGATCAGAAGACTGGCAACGGCGGCCAAAACCGGGCGGCGGATGGCAAGATCGGACAACATGGACCGTCAGCTCCGTTGACGCGGTTGCGCCTTCGCAGCCGTTTCCGGTGTTCCGGAGGCATCATCCTGGGCTTCCGGCTGGCCTTCGATCACCTCGATCTCGCTGCCATCGCGCAGCGATTGGATCCCGCGGTAAATAACGCTTTCGCCGGTTTCCACACCCTCCGATATTTGGACGAACCCGTTGCGGCGCAGACCAGTGGTCACATTACGCCGGTCGGCTGTGTCTCCATCTGCGACAAACAGGAAGATGGTCCCGCCTTCGACCTGGAGCGCCTCTTCCGGAACAACAATCGCCTGCCGGATACTCAATTCGATCTCGAGCCGCATGAACATCCCGACCGGCAAGACCCGATCCGGGTTGGGCAGGCGGGCCCGGACACGGAAGGACCGGGAGGCTTGATCGACACGGCTGTCAATCGCAGCAACATTTCCGGTAAACGAGCGGCCAGGAAATGCTGCGCTGGTGGCGGTGACCGGCTGGCCTTGTACAATCTGCCCGTAGACCGTTTCCGGCAAGCGGAACTCGATTTCCACCTCGGCCAGATCATCCAGATGGGTGAGAACCGTGGAGGTTTCCACCCGGGCTCCAAGATCAATCGAACTGATGCCCAAAACACCAGTGAACGGGGCGCGGATTGTCCGGTCCGCCAAGCGGCGCTGTGCCCGGTCGAGCTCAGCATTGGCGATGGCCAGTTCGGAGCGCAATTGTTCCAGGTTTGCCTGACTGATGGTGTTGGTTTGGCGCAGCGCTTCGGCGCGTTCCATGGCGAGGCGGCGTTCATTCACGCGTGCCTTGGCTTCTGCAAGTGTTGCCCGTTCTATTTCATCATCCAGCCGCGCAAGAACGGTGCCCGCAGTTACTTCTTGGCCGGACTTGATGTCAATCTCGACAATGCGTCCCTCTGCCAGGGGCACGATATCGACAGCCCGCAAGGCGCGTGTCGTACCGACTGCTTCGGCAAAGACAGGGAGTTCTGTTTCCTTGGCAGGAACCGCCTCAACCTTGACCGTTCGGGCACCCCGTTGGCTGCGTTCGCCAGAGCCTTCGGCCGCGCTCGTCATGTGGGTATCGTAGTACCAGTAACCGCCGCCGGCGAGCCCAGCCAGCACACACAGCACCAACAGTTGCTTGAAAAATCCCATTATCCAATGCCTTCGTCGGAATGGTCCAGCGTGACACCGGGTCAGCATTGGTCCTTGCAACTTATAGATATATTGCCGGTGGCAATCAGATCAAGTCAGCCGGGGCGGTCAACCAAGACGGGATAAGAGATGACGCAGCGGATCTCGCCAATCTCCGCACGGCTGTGGTGAGCCGTGCGGAAGTTGTTTGTGCACGAGCAGATTATGCCGCGCGGATGCCGTCGAAGAACTGGTCGACTTTAGAGCTCAGGGTCTTCGATTGCGCCATCAAGGCTTCGGCAGTGGACAAGACGTCGGTCGCATTCCGTCCGGTCGATTGCGCGCCGCTGGAGACCTGCGACATTGTCTCTGAAATCGCATCCGTGCCGGATGAGACTTCGTTGACGTTCCGCGAGATCTCCGTTGTCGCCATGCTCTGCTGCTCGACGGAGACCGAGATGTCTTGGGAGATCTCGGTCATTTCACCGATGACGCTGGCAATGTCCTTGATCGCCGCTGCTGTCTGATCGGACACAGACTGCATGGCCTGGATCTGTGTGGCGATTTCCTCGGTCGCCTGGGCGGTCTGGTTCGCAAGCGATTTCACTTCGGACGCAACGACAGCAAAGCCCTTGCCGGCTTCCCCGGCGCGGGCGGCCTCGATGGTTGCGTTCAAGGCCAGGAGGTTGGTCTGTGCCGCAATGTCGTTGATCAGGCTGACAATCTGGCTGATCCGGTCCGTGGTTGCGACAAGGCTTTGAACCGTCTCATCGGTATTGGCTGCAGCTGTCGAGGCCTTGCCGGCAATGCTCGCCTGGTCCTCAACCCGGCGGGCAATTTCTGCAATCGACGAGGTCAACTCTTCGGAAGCAGCTGCAACCGAGCGTACGTTCGCGGCGGTGTCGCCCGTTGTCTTGGCGGCTGAGGCAGCATCGTTGGAGCTTTTCTCGGACGTTTCCGCCAGTTCACGGGCCGTGCCTTCCAGCTCGCCCGTTGCATGGGCAACGGTTTCCAATACACCGCGGATTTCGTGGTTGAAGTCGTTCAGGAGGCGATCGACGGTTTCTGCGCGGTTTTGCTTGGCCAGCTGCTCGGATGCCTGTTCTGCTTCCAGTTGCCGCTGGGCCTTGCCATTTGTCTTGAAGACCTCCACAGCATTGGCGATCGACCCGATTTCGTCACGGCGCTCCACGCCCGGCACCGGGCAATCAAGGTCACCACCGGCAATCTCGCTCATGGCCCGGGTGACGGATGCCAAAGGCCGCGCGAGCAACGTCTGGAAGAGTGAGCCAAGGATCACCAGCATCAGGACCGTTGCGATTGCTGTGGCAATGAATGCCGAATTGCGAAGGCTCGCCAAGCTGGCATAGGCCGCATCCCGGTCAAGGGACAGGCCAATCTGCCAATCAACCGGCAGGCCTTCGATTGGAACAAACTGGATGATGCGATCGCCGAACTGCGTCGACGCATACTGTGTATCGCTGGAGACAGAGACAGGGTCGTTCGGAAACAAGTCTGAGAGTGGTTTGGATACCAGCTCATTCTCAGGATGTATAAGGATTGTCCCTTGCGAGTCGGTCACAAACACGTAGCCGTTTCCGCCAAGATCGGACTCTGAGAGCATTTTTGCGATCTCGGTAATATCGAAGTCACCGCCGACCACTCCAGACAAGGTGCCTCCCGATTTCACAGGCGTTGCCGCTGTCACGATTAGGCGATCGCTGGATGCGTCCTGATAGGGCGCGGTGATCGTCGGGCCGTTTTCCGCAACAGCGTCCTTGTACCAAGGGCGGACGCGCGGGTCATAGCCCTCCGGCAAGTTGGTTTCCGGCCAGATCGTGAATGTGCCGTCTTCCTGTGCGCCGAAATAGGTGCCATCGAAGTTGGACGTCAGGGTCGGCAAATCAAAGAATTCAGCGCCGAGGCTCTCTTGCCGGGCAACGCCTTCCGCTGTGGAGGTAATCAGCATCAAACGGGCCTGGAACCAGTTTCGAACCGAGTTGGCTTCCGCAAAGCCGACCCCGGTCATGTAGTCCCGGATCTCCTCCGACTTCGCAGAGCGTTGCAAGGTGTCGTTAAAAAGGCCGAAGCCTGCGAAGATGGCGATGATCACTGCGGCGGCAGCCAGCAGGATCTTAGTGATGATGCTCTTGGCAGCATGTTTTGTGGACGCTTGTGTCACAACCGATGTCCCAGATGTGTTGAATTGGTCGGACACTGCCTGTTTTCGATAAATAAAGACTAAATTTCGATTTGTGTGACGCGTAATAGCGTCATCCGCCTGAGTTAACTCAAAGTATTATTGTTATTAATGACAATGTATTTGTGGTGATTTTGTTATCGGGTTCTCTTCATTTGGTGTTTGAGCAGTCTCCAGAAAAATCGCCGGGCACTTAAGCAGAGGTCGTTGGCCCAAAAATTTTCTCAAACTCGGCCCTGAGCACACTGTCGTTCTCCGCCATCGTCACCGGGATGCCCAAATCCACCAGGCTCGTGACACCGTGTTCGCTGACGCCGCAGGGCACAATCCCGGAGAAATGGTCCAGCTCCGGTTCCACGTTGAAGCTGATGCCGTGAAAAGTCACCCATTTGCGCATGCGAATTCCGATCGCAGCAATCTTGTCTTCAACGTTTGTGCCGCGTTCCAGCCGGCGGACCCAGACGCCGACACGGTCTTCCCGGCGTTCGCCGCGAATGTGATAGTGCCAGAGCGTGTTGATAAGCCAGGCTTCTAGCGCCGACACAAACCCGCGCACGTCCTGTTTGCGGCGTTTGAGGTCCAGCATGACGTAGGCGACACGCTGGCCCGGGCCATGATAGGTGTGCTGGCCACCGCGGCCCGTGCGGTAGACCGGAAACCGGTCCGGTGCGATCAGGTCCTGGTCGTCGGCTCTGGGACCGGCGGTATAAATCGGCGGATGCTCCAAAAGCCAGACCTGCTCATTTGCCTCGCCCGCGATGATTCGCTGGACCCGTTCGTCCATTTCCCGCGAAGCCGCTTCATAGTCGATCAGGTCGTCAGAGATGCGCCATTCGACGGGTGCCGAGCCGTTTTCCGGCAGAAAACTGAAGTTCAGGGCGTCGCGGAGGTCAGGTGACATGTGGATGACACTTCTTTGTTTTTTGAGCAGGCTGCCGATCCCGTGGTAGGATCAGCGCTGGCGGATGTTCGCCCTATTTAAGGACTAAGGCGTGTTATGGCCACCTTTGATGAAATCAATGTCGATATCTCAGTCGTGCTCGGCGAAAACCATATGCCGGTGCACCAGCTGCTGCGCATGGGCCGCGGCGCGGTGATCGATCTTGATGTGGATGAAGATGACGACGTCAAGATCTACGCCAACAACACACTCGTGGCAAAAGGGCAGGTGGTGCTGCTCGGTGAACGCATTGGCATTTCAATCACGGAAGTCCTGATGCGGCCGCCGGAAACCCGCCCGATGCGCACAGAAGGACCGCTTTAATCGGGCGTATTTAAAAAAGTTAGGCGCCTGTGAATTATTGCAAGTTCGGCTCTTGCGCCTCTCAGAACCTTTTGCTACATGGAGCGCCTCGACGCGATCAGCGTCGGGGAAACTGACTAAGCGGTCGTGGCGGAATTGGTAGACGCGCAGCGTTGAGGTCGCTGTGGGCTAACCCCCGTGGAAGTTCGAGTCTTCTCGACCGCACCATCAATCACACTACCAAGTGATTGAGATCATAAAGGAACCGGCCTCTGGCCGGTTTTTTTATTTGTGAAAACGCGGATTTTACCCCACAATTTACCCCAGTTTTTACCCCACATGCGTGTAAGGATGATGCGGTGGGTCACGACGACCGGTTCTTGAAGTGCCATCGGTCCGGCACATGGTATTACCGGCGGCAGGTGCCGCTGGACGTGCAGGATCTGGTCGGCCGGTCATCCCTTGAAGTCTCACTCAAGACCAAACTTCTGGACGTTGCGCGGCTGCGGCGCGATGCCATGGAAGAGGCCGACACGCTGTTCTGGGCCTCGCTGCTCGGCGGCGGCGCCGCGGCCGCCGACCCGGCAACGGCCCGGTACCGGGCCGCGCAGAAGCGGGCGCTCGCCCTCGGCTTTGTCTGGAAATCGTCCAGCGATCTGTTAAATCACGCCCCGCTCGACGATCTGATCGCCCGGCTCGATGTCCTGAAGGGCCGGCCGGACCCGGAGCGCAAGAGCGATGCAGAGGCGCTCCTTGGAACGGCGCCGCGGCCCGATGTGCCGGTCTCCAAGGTGCTGGAGATTTACTTGACCGAAATTGCCCCCGACGCCCTGAAAGGCAAAAGCCCGGCGCAGATCGCGGCCTATAAAAAGGTGAAGACCCGGGCGGTTGCCAATTTCATCAAGGTGGTGGGCGACAAGCCGGTCGACGCAGTGACAAGGGCCGATGCGCTGGCGTTTTTCGACTGGTGGCAGACGCGGGTTACAGGCGCAAATACGGGCGCAAAACTGGTCACGGGCGCTGATGCCGGTACGGGCACTGGCGCTGGTGGTCGGCACAAACGCAAACGCGGCGCGCCGTCAAAACCCCTGTCGGGCAATTCGGCCAACCGGGATGTCGGCAACATGCGGCGGCTGTTTCAGGCCTATTATCAAAGGATTGGCGAAGAGGGGCGGGACAACCCGTTCCGGAACCTGTCCTTCCGGGATCCGAAGGCCTTGAAACAGGACGTGCCGCCGTTCCCGGCGCACTGGATCCGCGACCGGTTGCTGGCCCCCGGCGCCTTTGACGGGCTCAACCGGGAGGCCGCGCTCCTGTTCCTGGCGTTGGTTGAAACCGGATGCCGGCCGTCGGAGCTTTGCAACATCACCGCCGATCAGATCCACCTGGAGGGCGCCGTGCCGTTCATCGAAATCCGCTTCCGCGCGGACCGGGCGATCAAGACAGACTCCAGCGTGCGCCAGATCCCGCTTGTCGGCGTGTCGCTGGCAGCTTTCCTGAAAGCGCCGGACGGGTTTCCTCGGTACCGCGACAAGGAAACGAATTTTTCCGCGATCGGCATGCGGCACTTGCGGCGGGCCGGTCTGCTGCCGTCGGAGCATCACCGGATCTATTCGCTGCGCCATGCCTTTGAAACCCGGATGAAGGAAGCCGGGCTCGATTACGAGCTGCGCTGCCTTCTCATGGGCCATGCGCTCAGCCGGCCGGACTACGGCGACGGCGGCTCGCTTTCATGGCGCCAATCGCAACTCAAGAAAATCGAGCTGCCCTTCCCAGACGCGCTGATCGACGGCCTGACGTCCCGGCCGCAGCGCAGACCCAAACGAAAGGTGAGGTCATGAGCGGAAATCAAACCGGGCCCGATACCAGCACCGCGCTTCAGCTGTTTGCCGCTGAAGTGTTTAAACGCGACCCGGATGTGTGCGCGGCTGCGCTGCAGGCCGCCCGGGACCTCCTGAAAGCCCAGAAACGGCGCAGGTATGCACGGTCAAAGAGGCCGGAGCTGGAAGCGCTTGAGGCCGCCGAAGGGCTCGTTGGCCTCATGAAGCTGCTCGGGGAGACCGATCCTGAAAACCTGAAAACGATCGACCGGGACCGGACCAGAGCCTGACCTGCGTTCCGCGACCGTCCCTCATGCGTGATTGCGCCATGTGTTTGCGGGACAGGCCGAGCGGGCGGCGGCGGACCGGTTCTGATCTACCAAGGCTTGATTACCCCGGACTGCGCCGGCCAGGTCTGAGGGTAGGCAGCCCCGATTTATCGGCCTTCCTGTTTTTTCTCCAATTCCAGCATCCATTCCGGGATCAGTTCTGGTGGACCCGGTTCGAAAACTGGACCAGCCGGCGGTTCAAAGACCGGAGCTGCCGGCAACAAATCCTTGAGGTTCATTGTCGGCACAGCAGGGATAGGTACCGTTCCCCCTGCCAATTCGCCACTCTGGCCCGGATTGTTGCCTTCAAAGCGTCCCAGCGCTTCGGCAGGATCCGTTGTATTTGAAATAACGCTTTTCGCCCCTGAAATTGCATTCGCGCTGTTGGCTTCTGAGCCTTCTTTCATCTCCTGCAAAAAACGCACGCCATCCGACAGCAACGCATCAGGGTTCTCAAAGTCCCTTCGGATTCTCGCCTGCATTTGAAAGAGATCATCGGTCAGATTGGATTCTGGTGTGCTCAGAAGGTGTTCCACGGCCGCCCGTTCGGCGCCCTCCAGTCCGTTGATTGCCTTGAGCGGATTTGCATCCATTTTTTCAACGAAATCTCTTGCCAGCCTCTCAAACTCCGCGGGATCTGCCCTTGTGACCATATCACTGTAGTTGGCCAGGTTCCTGTTGGCCGTTTCGAGGATCTCGCCGGTCCGGCCAGCCAGCTTGCTGAGTTCCCTTGCCTGCGGAAAGAGAGCCGCCGATGCATCTCCGTAGGCACCCAGTCCTGCCCCGAACACATCGAGTGAGCGAAACGCTGCACTGGTTGTGGTGCTTTGCACATGTTTGAGATACTCGGCACCATAGTAAGCCGCCGCGCCGCGCGCGATATTCAGCTTTTCCTGGTCGTCCGCGTAACCGACGGCATTGTCGGCAGCTGTAAAAGCAAAGTCTGTTGCACTTATTGCCGCGATGCCATAGGCAGCGCTGCTCGCCAATGCTGTACCTTCCGCCGCGAGGCCGTAGACCGCCCCCAACCCGAGTGTCGCTGCGGCGCCTGCGAGCTTGACAGCATTCTTGATGGCGTCGGCTTCCCCGCCATAGGCATTGTATATGTCCTTGGTAATCGATGCGGTTTGCAGTTGAACGCGTGCCTCGATGTCCGGGCGAACCCGCTTTATCCCCCTGTCGTCCTGCTCGCTAATGGTTACCATTGCCTGAAGCTGACGCACGATCGGATCCAAACCGTGGCCAGCAAAATTCATGAGTTGAGGAACCCGGCAGTCGCCAGCTTGGGACGCTGCAGCCAGGGACCTGTCGATGTTTTCCCTCATCTGCCTGAGCATGGACCCAAAAGCGCTTTGGTGTCGGCGTCTCAGGTATCTGGATCCGGCACGTTGTTGATGCACGAACTGTTTCAGGGTGGAACCGCCCGGTGTCGTGAGACCGCTGATTGGGGTTTCGTATCCGTGCCATATTTGGCGGTGTGCCGCTTCAATGCGCTCACTTCCCTGGCTTGTCAGGGCTGCAATACCATTTCGAACTTGCCGCATGTTTTTGACGTATTGATCGCGAAGGAGGATGAATGCCGCATGTTGTCCATATGTCAGGTTCAGCGACCGGAGAGATCCAGACCATCTCGGTCGCAGTGTTCCTGCTTTCGTTCGAATTGCTGCGGTTCGCTTCGAACTGACAAGAAAATCCGATGTTATGGAATTGGATGGGTAACATCGCGCAGCGCGCTCCAATGCTGAATTGAACAGGCCCCGCGTGAGGCTGCCCTCTCCGGCGTCGAATAACTTGTCACCGATAATGACCGGTGCATCGGGCAAAGGGCGATCGATGGCAAATCTCTTGAACCGTGGCCGCAACATACGGTTCTCGCCCCAGGCCAATGCCCGTTTTTCCGGGACGTCCCCGTAATCGTCGGCTTTCGAGGCAAGGCCGGACCGGACGCTGCCGTCTTTTGGACGATAGGACTCAGCATCGACCACCAGCAGGGGG
>ERZ1023324.239-NODE-239-length-24678-cov-6.019981_pt1 | contig 24678 bp, 20 predicted proteins | sample MGYA00520886_ERZ1023324 | MGnify/ENA primary metagenome ERZ1023324 (study PRJEB32759, sample SAMN07749864) | skin metagenome | biome: transportation; feature: city; material: polyester macromolecule | host: Homo sapiens | place: Hong Kong:KT line | collected...
CGAGGGCTGACGCTTGATCTCGGCCAGCCGCCCGGCATCACCCCGCCAGATCAGGTAGGCCGCCGGGTCGGCGGTGACCACGTTGAAGGCCCCCAGTCGCAGCACTTCACGTTCCGCCTGGCTGCCGTCCGCCAGCAGAACCGGTGCCTGAAACCGGGTGATCTTGCCGGTTTCGGTCATTTCACGCTGCAGTTCAAACCACAGCCGTTCGATCTCTTCGATGGTGGAGATCTCGGAGGCCCGGCTCATCTTCTTGGCAAAGGCTTCGAGAAAATCGGTGCGGCCGGGGTACTGCGCGGAGATGGGGCTGTCGAAGAACAGACCCTGAAGATCTCCGGAGGTCTGCTGGAAAATGCCGAACAGTTCCTTCAGTCCCCCCAGTTTGTCGTCCAGTTGCCGTTGACGTTCGTCTATGGCGCGTTTGTTGGCGTCAAACCGCGATTCCAGTTCAGCGCCCTGCTGTTCCATGGCATCCCGCTCGGCACGGGCCTGGGCCAGCAGTTGCGCCTGCCGGTCCCGTGCGGCGGCAAATTCAGCTTCCCGGGCCTGCAGGGCGCTCTGGTCCTGAAGGGTCCGGGTCTTCACCATTTCCAGCAATTGGTCGAGGGTCTCGGCCGTGCTCTGCGGGGTCTGGGCATGAAGCGGACTCACGACCAGAAGACCCGCCGCCATCAGACGCAGCGTCCAACGCCGCAGGGTGTCGGTGTTGTTGAGGTTCATGGCGACTTACCGGGCTGCAGTGGTGGTGGAAAGCGGCAGGGTCAGCAGATCCGGCGCACTCAGCTTGCGGGCCACTTTGATGGCGTCACGCAAGGGGTTGCGGTCCGACGCCGGCAGGGACACCCACTGCGCCGATTCCCCGTCCCAGCGTCCGCTGCGACGACCGTCCAGCGTCTGGTAGTACAGTCCGATCCGGCCGATCCGCAGAAAATCCACTTCCAGTTCCTGACCGTCCAGTTCGGCAATGCCGGTGTAGGCCTCGATGGTGCGACCGTATTCCAGTTCCACCAGGTAGGCCTCCAGTACCTGTCGGAATTTCTCCGGTACCGTCACGTCCACCCGGTCAATCGCGTCCTGGACAAACCGCAGTCGATCCGCACGCTCTTCCGGCAGAAATGGCAGGTCCAGGCTGATGAACTGTTCCAGCGCTCCCACCATCCGCAGCATCAGCGGCAGAATCTGACGGTCCACGACCGTGGCCTGGGCAATCGAGGCTTCCAGGGTCGACAACTCGCCCTGCTGCAGCTGTAACTGCCGCTGCAACTGACGGTTGTAGGCCTGGAGCCCTTCGATCTCGCGCAGCACCGTGCGGTATTCATCCGCCAGATCCCGCTGCTGATCGCCCAAGGCATCCACACGCGACTGGCTTTCCGTCTGGGCCAGTAGCCATTGCTCGCCAGCGTCGACCAGATCGGGGACTGCAGCACCCGACGCGAGACCTGACGTCAGTGCCAGCACCACGCTGACGCCCCACAAGGTGTTCCCTCGATCGCCTTTCACATCATTCTCCTGTCATTGGTTCTCGGCGAAGTTCCAGCGGTCGGTCACGGCACCGCGGATGCCTCCGCGCTGGGCGCAAAAGCGCCGGCTATCGCGCGCAGATAGGCGTACGCACGACGATTTCGAGATGTGGAATACATCGCGATGACCACTTCACGCTGCGGTGATACGTACAGCACCTGCCCATCGAAGCCCGACTTGAAAAGGTCGCCATCGGCAAACAGGGCATCCCACTGGGCGGGCGCAGCAACCGGCCGCGCGCCCATCTGCTGCGCCATGCGATCAGCCACCGCCGCTGCCTTGCGATAGCGCTCACTGCCGCCCGTGTCACGCAGGCGCTGCTGCAGGCGCGCAGGCAGCTGCAGCGCGTCTGATCCACGCGAGGTGAACACCAACCCGAAGCGACCGAGATCACGCAGCCGGGACGAGAACATGCCATGAGCAATGGCCCGGCCGTCCGGACTCAGCCCGAGCAGCGCGTCCCCCTCGGCGCCGATGCGCGACCAGATCCGCTTCTGCACCACATCGGCATAGCGCTGGCCGGTCACCCGCTCGATCAGCAGGCCCAGCATGTTGGTGTTGGCCGACGAGTAGGCGTAGCGGCCAGGGGGCGCTGCGGCGGTCATCGCCTTCAACGCCTCGTCGTGTCCCGTTGGCGTATGCCCGGGGCGGGAGAGCACCCCTTCAGCGTAGATCAACCGGCCGATCTCGGACGCGGGATCGACGTAGTCCTCCGCACTGTCGAGGGCGGCGATGCCGCTCGCCATATCGAGCACGTCGTCCACCGAAACACCATCCCAACCGCTGCCGGAAAACTCGGGCAGATAGGAAACGATGTCCCGCTCAGGAGCGATCCTCCCCTCCTCGATCAGCATCTCAGTCAGCAGTCCAGCAATGACCTTGGCGACAGACCACCAAAGGTGGCTGTCGCTGGCCCGCATACCGGGATAGGACTCGAACACCACCTGCCCCCGATGCAGCACCAGCAATCCCTGTATGCGACTCCGGGGATCTGCCAGCAGATCGGTCAGCGACAGCTCGCCCAGGTCGGTGCCGACGCGCAGATCACCAATGGCGTCCCGCACCGCCACCGGCAGCGTCCGCTCGCTCGCTCCCCTTGCGATCAGGTGATGGGGAAAGAACGCCGCCATGTTGAGATAGGTGTACAACGCCTGATCGCCCGACCCGGCCAGCTTCATCGGCGCGAAATCACGCAGCACCTGCTCGGCCTGCGCCGCTGAGAAACCGTCGGCGGCCACGCTCACCGGCCACGGCGTCCTGGCGGACGGCGGCTCCGCCGCCGCACGCCCCGCCACCAACAGGGTGATGGCCAGGATCAGGCAACGACAAGGCAGGAGACTCCCTCGCAAGCTGTTCATGATCCCCATACCTCGATGGGTTCCTGACGGCCCCAGGGCTGCCACTGGGGAAGCTCGTCTCCGGAATCGTTGGGATCGCCGGTGTGAACAAAAGCACGAAGGCGCTTCGTGATCCGTCGGTGCAGTGCCTCACGCTCCGTCCGGTTCTCGGCCGTCCAGGCGAACCGCATGTACATCGCCCTGTCATCGATGAAGTTTCCGAAGATGAAGGGAATATCCAACGCGTGGAACGACCCCAGATCCGACCGCCACGGCTCCGGGAAATGGTCCCACTCGAAGCGGTAGACATGAACCGAAGGGAGCTGCTCCGCATAGTCATGCTCGGTGCTGCGCAGCTTTCGATTGATGAACCAGCCCGCCAAGCCAACGCTGACATGGCGCTTGATCGCCCCCACCATCCCAGCTGCTCACCGATGGTCTGGTCGCGCGGCTCCCCGTTGAACAGCGGCCACAACCGTCGGGCGCTGTGCGCCTTGCTGTCAATCGGCACCAGCGTCGTCATTTCGTCTCGCGTGCTGCCGATCAGCAGGGGCACCTTGCTGACAACCTGCGCCGCGAGTTTGTCGGGGTTGGCATCCGGAAGTGCCATCAGCACCGTGCCATCCGCCACGTAGGCGGGCGACAGGCCACGTCCCGACGCTGCCAGCAACGCTTCGGCGGACTGACCCTGCAGATAGTCACGAAGATTCAGTTCCGAGGTTCCGGCCAGCACCGCATCAAGACTGCGATCATCGGTTGCATGTCCGTCGCGGGACAGCAGGCCGGTCAGCAGGGTTCGCGTGCGTTCGCTCGCGGTCTCATCAGAGGCTGAGAACGGCAGCCCGGAGAAACTGATCGCCTGCTGAAACTTGCCCTTGGCAAGCGGCGATCGAAGCAGCCCGAGCACTGCCACCGCGCCGGCAGACTGGCCGGAAATCGTGATCCGTCCGGCATCGCACCCCAGCGCAGGGCAGTTGGCTCGTGCCCAGTCGAGTACCCGCACCATATCAAGCAGGAAGAAGCTGCCCGAGTCCTCAGCGGCATCGCCGGTCTCAAGCGCGGGTGACTGCAGCGAACCCCATACACCCAGTCGATAGTTTGCGGTGATCACGACCGCATCAAGGGCGCGAGCCAGTCGGGTGCCGTCATACAGCGGATGCGCTGAATCACCGGCAATGCCCGATCCTCCGTGGAAGAAAATGAGCAGCGGCCGCTCGCCGTCGGCAACGGGCGCCCACACGTTGAGGAACAGGCAGTCCTCGTCCCCATACGGAAGGTCGAAGGTACGCTCGTCATCACTGGCGAAGAAATTGCCGCGTTGCATGCAGGCATGGCCCGGTGTCAACGCCGGCCTGGTGCCTGTCCAGGCTTCCGGCGGCTGCGGCGCACGCCATCGCAGCGCCCCTACCGGCGGCCTTGCATAGGGCACGCCGAGATACCGGTCGATATCATCCAGACGCTCCCCCTCGATGCGGCCACTGCTGAGCGTCACCTCGGCAGCCGCCGTCAGTGCGGGCACCAGCAGCAGGCCGGCCGCAAACAGCATTCTCAGTTTCATGGAGCGTCCTGGTTGTCGTGCGTCCGCAGATCCGGCATCGGTGTTCTCGCCAGACGTAGCGTCATCTCGGTGAAAGCGATGGTTTCCCGGTGCAACCGCTGGTAGTCGACCTTGTCGGCGGTGCTGATGCCGGCATTGAATAGATAGTTGGGACCCGCGATGTAGTTGGCCGTTGGAATGCGTGCCCGCCCCCAGAACACCTGCCCCTCGCCGGGCCAGACGTGATCGTGGAACAGGCCCTTGCCATGAGGCCGTGTCGGAGGTCGCACGTAGGACGGCGCTGCATCGGCCCGCTGCAAGGCCGCATCAGCGGCATCGATCAACGCAGGAATATCCGGCGTGAAAAACCAGTAGGGTTCCGCGCGCCCCGTTGGCATCCAGCGCCCACCCGGGCCCGGCACCCACTCTTCTGCGCCCATGTGCTCCAGGCACAGCACTGCGGCAATACGTGCCAGCGTGCCGTCATCCAGGTGATCGTCAATGAAGCTCTGCCCCCCCTGGGCACCGGCGAAATGCGCCGATGTCATGAGGATCATGATGCTGCGCGGCAGCGCCGCCTGCGGCAGCCGGGCCAGATACTGGGCCATGGCGACGATGACGTTGGGACCGTTGTCCTCGATGCCGTTGGGCCCATCACTGTGGCTGTTGAGCACCACGAGTTCGTCCGAGGCTCCTGGAATGACGGCCACCAGGTTGCGACTGAGGACCCGCTGGGCCCGGGCTTCGAGCCGTACCCGGACCGAGGCGCCGTCGGCCGCGCGTGCGCGCAGGCGATCACCGGTCGCCTGATCGACGTAGAGCGCGGGCACCTTGCGATAGATGGCATCGTAGGGCGCATACATCCCCAGGGCATTCCCGGCGGGTTCGTCCAACACCACGACCGCGGCACTGGCGCCCGCCCGATCCAGTTTGTCGAGGGTTTTCGCCAGTATGTTGAGCGCGAAGTAGCTGCGGACATAGGGCGTATCCGGGCCTACCGTGCGACGCGGGTCATAGCGTCGCCAGGCATCCGCCTCGAACACCGACAAGGTCGTCTCCGGCTTTTTCAGTTGCAGCAGCACCACCTTTCCGGCCAGTTCGCCATCGGCAAACTGCTCATCGCGATGGATGACGCGCAGCGACCCGGTCACCCCTTCGGCGGTCGTGCTGCCGGAGTACGGCAGGTACCCGGCCGTCGGCAACACCTCCGGCCGGCCCTCCGCGAGCAACTCGAGTGACCAGCGCTCGGCCAGCCACTGCTGAATCTCCACCGGCTCCTCGCGAATTTCGGCAACACCTGCATGCGCGAGACGCTCCTTGAGCACATCGATGTAGGCCTCATGTGCCGGACTGCCCGCCGCACGCAAGCCACGGGCATCGAGATCCAGCTGCCAGTCGCGATGCTGATCCACCGAGAGGAACTGCTCCGGCATCAGCTGCACCGCGGCTTCCGCCGGCAACGGTGCGCTGGGCCAGTGAGGATCGGCAGCCGAAACCACGTGCACGATCAGGGTCATGCTGGCGGCGACAAGGTGGCGCTTGCCCATCAGTCGAACTCCAGGCTGAAGCGCGCAGAGAGCGTCCGCGGTGCGTTGAGAATGTAGAAATCACTGCCGATCGCCGCATTGATGATGCCCACGGGCGCAGTTTCGTCGGTCAGGTTGAGCACGTTCAGCGCCAGCGTCGGCCGCCCCCGCATCCCGGGAAGGCTGAAGGTCAGGCCAGCACTGTAGGTGCCGTAATCGTTCAAGGTGTCGTCGCCGGTAATGCTGGCCTGTGCGGTACCGACGTAGGCATAGCCAAGCAGGCCCGACACGTTCACGGTCCAGTCGGGCGACCCGAAGAAGGCCAGGTTGGCGGCGTACTGATACTCGGCTGATCCCGGCAGTCGGGTATCGGCAGGCACCAGCGTGTTTCCGGCCATGAAGGGCTCATCGGTGCGCGCGTCCACCGTCCCCCCCGAAAGCGACAGGATCACGCCGGGAATCGGCGTCAGCCACCGCAGGCTGCTCTCGAACCCGGAGCTGCTGGCGCTGCCCACGTTGTCGTAGTAATTGATCTGGATGCTGTTCTTCAGCACCACCAGCGGGTCGGTGTAATCGATATGAAACCCGGTGATGTCGAACTCCAGCTGGTTGTCGAACCAGCGCGTCCGCAATCCGATTTCATAGTTCCAGATGGTGTCGGATTTGTAGGTCGCCGGCACATTCTCGATCTCGCTTTCGGGAATGTTCTGGATACCGCCGAACCGGAAGCCCTTGTTGGCCAGAAGATAAAGTGAGTGATCGTCGTTGAACCGGTACGTGAGGGAGACCTTGGGATTGATCCCCTCCTCCGTGATCCGCGTCGTGAAATTGGCAGGCGACATGCCGTTGTTCACCAGCCGCGCGCCGACGCCCGTGCCGACGAAACCGCCATCCACCGAGGTGCGATACAGGCGCGCACCCGCCGCCACCTCAAGGCGCTGCCAGGGATACCACGTCAGGTCGAAGAACAGCGCGTGCTCCTCGGCCAGCGCATCGGTCTGGGCACACAGCACCGACAGCTCGCACCCCAGATTGCCATTGCCGGGCAGCACACCATCCAGCACCTGAGACACCAGGTTCCCCAGGCCCAGCACTTCGGTCAACGACAGGACCGACCCCAGCAAACCGTCCGTGAGCGACCCCACATTGTTGAGGCCTTCCACATTGAGCGACAGGAAATACTGAATGGGGGAGCGCAGGTAGTAGGCGCCCACCAACCAATCCAGCCGCTCGCCGCCGATCGATTGCAGGCGGACCTCCTGCTGAAACGAGGTGGATGCCTGGTCGGTGAGGAACGGTATGGCCAGGGCATCGGGCGTACCGGGCAGTGGCACACCGAGAATGCCGCCATAGGAGTCAATGATGTTGAAGCGCTGCTTTTCGGTACGAGACGACGACGAGACCAGCCGCATCGATTGCCAGTCGTACTGAAACTCAAGGTTGTACAGCGCGAACTGATGCCGGCTGGGCCAGGGCAGCAGGGAACCCCGGGTGGCGCGTGGCCCCTCGGCGTTGTCGGCGATGATCAGCGCGTTGTCGGCTGCGTAATCCTGATCAAGATAGGTGAACTTCAGCTGCCAGGCATCGGCCGGCTGCCACAGCACCGCCACGCGGACCTGGTCCCCTTCCCCCCGGTCCACATCGCGGGCAGCCTGTTCACGTCTCAGGTCGTCCGTAAGACCCGGGTACTCCCGACGGATGTAGGCCAGTCGCACCGCGACATCGCCGCCATCGCCGAACAGCGGCGCGTTGACAACCGCCCCCTGGGTCCACGCCAAGGAGCCGTCTTCCGGCGCCAGACTTTGCGCGAAGTACCGCACCTGCCACTGGTCAAGTACGGGGTCGTTCAGCCGGTATCGCAACACGCCGGACAACGCCGCCCCGCCGAACAATGTGCCCTGGGGGCCCTTCAGCACCTCCACCGCCGCGAGATCGAACGCGGACAGATCTGGCGTGATGCTGGCCGCATAGGGCTCGTTGAGGGCGGTGTCGCCGATGAAGATCCCCACCGGGTAGGGCACCGTACTGGTCGGTGAAGCACTGGTGGAGATCCCCCGCATGACGATGCGCTGATCACCGGGACGCGCTGCATTCGAGGTCACCCCCGGGGTCTGCTCCAGCACATCGTTGATGCTCAGCACACCCTGCGCCTCCAGGTCCTCTCCGGTGATCGCAGAGATTGACGCCGGAATATCCCGAAGGGACTGCTCGCGCTTGGTGGCGGTGACGACGATCTCCTCCAGCACTCCCTGCCGCCGCGGTCCGCTCAGTGTTGGCGGCGGCCGACTGTCTTCGACCGGAATGACGTCATACAGGGCCTCGTCGTCCTGTTCGGCAGTGTCGACGGGCTCCGGCCGCGGCTCGGAAGGCGCGTCTGACCTCGCCTCAGTGTCAGACCCCTGCGCGGCAGGCGTCGGCTCGCCCGCCTGTGCGTCCTGATCCGTCGCGAAGTCGGAAAACAGGGCATCCAGCAGATCGTCCTGCGCACCTGCGGTCCCGACCGGCAGCGCGCTCACGACGGAAAACGTCATCGCCAGGTACCCGGCGCGTCCCATTGCTCTCATGTCTCTCCTCGTCATCATCAGCTTGCAGCGGACCCTTCTGCGAGGGCTTGCGCCACTGGATTCCTCAACGCGGCCGCAGTGCCATTAGCGGTCCCGCTGTGCGCTCTCTGCGTCGAAATCGGCCTGCATGCGTTCCAGCGTCTGCGCATCCACCGGCGGCAAGTCCGGCAACAGGCGGTCGATCAGGTAATCAAGTCGATGTACGAACGACGTCAATCGCCGGGCGTACCCACCCCGGCGAATCAGCGGTCTGAACAACGGCTCGAACTCATCCCTCGGCAGCGCCGCGATGGCCTCGAGATCCGGCATGGTGGGCAGGGAGGTTCCGGTGGTCCGGCTGCGTTCCGCACTGGTCGCCACCAGGCCGATCAGCGCGTTGTAGGCGATCGCGACATCCTCGATATCGTCGTCATCCCGGCAGCAGACCTCGAGAATCCGGACCATGCTGCTCATGTGCTGCCGCCAGGTGGGCGACCCGGCAGGGGCGTGACAGAACTTCGGAAACACCATCTGGGTGCGCCGCACCGCCAGCAGGTGCTCGATCAGTTGCTGCCGGACAGGTTCGGGCCGACTCAGCTCCGGCATCGGGATGCGCGACATCAGCACGTCCAGCGCTTCCTGCTCGATCTCGCCGATGTGATCGACATAGTTGTAGAGCGTTGCGTGATTGATTCCCAGCGCACGCGCAAGCGACCGCAGGCTCAGGGCAGCAAAGCCCTGCGCCTCCATCACGTCCAGGGCGGCGGACACGATCTGCTGCCGGCTCAGCTTCTTCGGCCGGCCCACTGGCGTTGGCGTTTGCGGTGTGGATGCCTTCACGGGCGCTCCGTCCTCTTTTTTATAACCATCTGGTGATAAACATTATCACCGACCGGTTATTAATGTCCAGAGGACCGCAGGCACACCGCCACCGTCATGTCGTCACATAACGGTGATGTTTTCCTGGAATGCTGTGGGGTTAGCTCATCAACAGCCAGGCCCGGAGAACACCGGCGTGCACGTGGGCAGGCCGCGCACGCCCAGGCTGTCATCAGGGAAACGAATGGACGAAATCAAACGTCACGCGGCCGCCGAAAGCACCGCCACACGGGGCGATACGGTTGCCGGCTACCGGCTCGACCTCACCCGCCTGCTCTACATGTTCTACATGGATACGGAGCAGCAACTGACCCGTGCGGACGTGAAGGCCAACCTGATCCTGACCGCCAATTCCATCCTGCTGGCGGCGTTGGCCAGCTTTATTGCCTGGCGTGTCCGTGGCGCCGAGGAAAGCGTTGAGGTGGTGCAACTGCTCGTCACCCTCACCCCGGCACTGGCGTTCTCCTTGCTGGCCGCCTACTTCGCACTGTCGGTCGCCTACCCTCGCATGATCACGCCACGGCAGGTCAGCGGGCACATGTTCCAGTCCACGGCGATCGCGTCCCGGTCACAGGCGGACTATGTGGAGCACGTGCTGACGGCCGAACTGGACGAGGTCAAGCGCGAAGTGCTGTGCGGCCTGCACGCCAAGGCCTCGATCCTGCAGGTGAAGTTCCGACTGGTGCGCTGGGGGATCGCCTGCACGGTCGGCGCATTCGTCACCACACTGTGCTGCCTGGGGCTGCTGATCGCACGAGGGTGATGCGGCGGCGGCTGCCAAAGCCCCGGCATTCACATGGCTGTCGCAGTCGCTGCATAAGCTTGGCGATCCGCCCCAGCATCGCCCGAGTCCATGGCGCCTCCTCGCTTCGACCACCGTCGCCGCCAATGGCTGCGTGCCGGTGGAGCCTCTCTGCTGCTCCCCCTGCTGCCAGGTTGCGGCAACAGCGCCCTCTCCAACGGCCAGTCCGCACCGCCGGTTCCGTCCCAGCCCCCGGTACAGCCGGGCCTGAGCGTGCAGCCGCGCGGCATCCATATCAGCTTCGCCGACGACCCACTGCGTACGCGCGCACTGACCTGGTTCACCGACGGGCGCCAGAACCCGGGCACCTGGCTGGAGTACGGCCCGGTTCTTCCCGGCATGCGCCCTCTCGATATCCAGACCCAGGCGCTGCCGCATCGAGTCGAAGGCCATGTCGAGTCCACGTTTGGCCGGGATGTACTCACCCACCGCGCCTATATCGACGGTATCGACCCCGACCTGCCGCTCCGCTACCGCGTGGGCCATGCGGGCGCCTGGTCCGAAGTCTTCGTGATCAAGCCGGCCCCGACAGGGGATCAGTTCCGCTTCAGCCATGTCGCCGACATGGGCCTGAACCCTGCGGTGAGCTGGGTGGTGAAAGGACTGGTCCGCAACGATGCCGACTTCTTCCTTCTGCCAGGCGATCTCTCCTACGCCGATGGCGAGCAGCCCGTCTGGGATGAGTGGTTCGACCTGATGCAGCCCTTGCTGGCACGCGTGCCGATGATGGCAACGCCAGGCAACCACGAGCGGGACGATGGCAATGGCGACGGCTACCTGACCCGTACCACCCACATGGGACCGCATGGCAATCGCGGCTGGTACAGCTTTACCTTCCGCAACGTGCACTTCTGCTGCAGCACCGGCGGCGTGTTCGCAGAGGACGGCCTGCTCGATCAGGAGTTGGCGTTTCTCGAAACCGATCTTGCCGCCGCCTCCGCCAGACGTGCGCGCGGCGAGATCGATTTCATCGTCTTCGCCAATCACTACCCGCTCTGGACCGACCGCGCGGGCCGGTCGCCCAACAACCCCCGGGTGATCGCCATGTTCGAGGAGATGTTGCTTCGCTACGGCGTCGATCTGCTGCCGGTGGGCCACGACCATATCTACCAGCGCTCTCACCGCACCGCGCGCGGCGTGCGTGACGAGAACGGCTACTTCCAGGTCATCGCCGGCAATGGTGGCAAGGCCATGCTGGACTTCGACCCGATCAGCGACTGGTCGGCATCCGCCCAGCAGCGGTATGGCTACACCGAATACGTCGTCTCGGGACGCCGCATGGTCGCCACCACCTACGCCGTGGACATCCGGCTCGGCGTCGGCGAACTGGCCACCAATCTGCCCACCTTCCTCGACCAGCCCATCGACACCTTCGAGATCACCCCGCGCACCATGCTGGCGCGGCAGGATTTCGTAAGGCCGGCGCGCAACGTCGGCATGATGATGGCGGCAGCCGGCATCCACTCCAGCACGCAACTACTTGCCGAGGCACGCGCCCGCTCCGATGCGTTTCGTGCGGACAGCAGCCTCGTCGGCTGAAGCGGCCTGCGTCACCAACGGCACAGCCGCCGCATCCCCAGACACCCTTGAATCCAAACCATGGAGCCTGTTGTGATCAAGCGTAGATGGGCAGTAATCGCCACGGTGATGGCCGGCCTGCTCGGCGTGCCACTCGCGTCCTCGCACGCCGCCGCACCATTGCCATTCAATGGATGGACACTGACCCACAACGATATGGCCTACAACCTGTCCGTTCTGGACAGGATGCCGGACTACGGCGTGACGCACGTGCAGCTGTCGCACAACATCGTCACCCGCATCGACCAGTTCGAAGACCCGGCGGTCGTGGATCGCGTGAAAACGCTCGCCAACCGTATCCACGCGCATGGCGGCGACGCCATCGTCTGGGCGCAGGAGCTGAGCGAGGAGCTGCAGATCCTGGTCTGCTACGACCTCGACAGTGACGACATGCAGGCACGCATGCAGGCCTACCGCGATGCGCTTACGAAAGTGCCCGAGATCGATGGCGTGATGATCAGCTTCGGTAGCGCGCCCACCGAGCCCTACTACACGGTACCGACCTGCGGCGGCTATCTGGCCCCCAAGGAGCGCTACAAGGCCATCATTGAGGCGGTCTCCCGCGTGGTGATGGACGAGTTCGGCAAGCAGGTCTACGTGCGCACGTTCTTTCACAAGGGCTTCGAAATCCCGTTCATGCGTGCAGCGCTTGCCGAGACCGAGCGGCCGGTGATTGCCATGTCGAAGTCAGAGCCGAATGACTTCGAACCGTATTACCCAGTCAACCCGCTGGTCGGCGATGTCGGCGCACACCCCCAGTTCCTGGAGCTGGACTGCGCCGGCGAATACTGGGGCCGCGGGGCGATTCCGTTTGTCGCCGTCGAATACTTCGCGCAGCGCCACCACGAAGCGCAGCACCGGTCCGCGAATGCGGACAGCAACTTCATCGGCTCCACCTGCCGCGTCGATCGCTACGAATACTCCGCGATCAACACCCTGAACGAAGCCAACCTCTGGGCACAGACGCAGCTGGTCCAGAACCCAGATGGCGACTGGCAGGATGCCCTCCACAGCTTCATCACCACCCGCTACGGCCTGGCGAAGAACACCACAGCGCACCGCCGACTGTTCGACATCATGCGTCGCACCTACTGGATCGGGCGGAAGATGTACTACGCCAAGGGCGAGTGGGCGTTCAAGAAGGGCAGCGACCTGCCTTCGAGCAATGCCGACGCATTGAGCCTGCAGATCGACAAGTCCATCATGCAGTGGGACGCAGCCTACGCGCCCATCGCCCTGAGTGTCATGGCCCCCGCACGCCAGACCGTGCTGGAACTGCTGCAGGAAAAACACGAAGCGATTGAGCTGGCGCAGCGCAACCTGGACGCGCTCCCCGCCCTGCGGTCAGCGCTCGACACCGGCACCTACGCGCAACTTCACACGCTGTTGCAGAAGCAGCGCGTGGCGACCGAGATCTGGTTCAACATGGCCGGTGCGTTGTTCGGAAATCGCAGCCTGACGCTCGGTTCTTCCGCATGGGTCGCCTGGCACCTGGACGAGCTGACCCGGCTGGCCGACGCCCTGGACAACGGCTCCTATCCGCAGATCATCGACCCGTATCCCTTTCCCAGCGCCGACATCCGTGAGTTCGTCGACAGCATCCGCTCGACACCGTTGTCGGGCGCCCCCACGCCACCGCAGTGGCTGCAGATCGGCGGGATCGATGTCGTGTCGACCCAGCGGGACAGCGCCGAGGTCGTCTGGCAGGCCACCGCCGGAACACGCTACTGGGTCGAACTGTCGCAGCAACTGCCAGGCTACACCCAGCAATACCCATACGATGTGGATATCACCGCCGATGGCCCGGTGCACCTCGTGATTCCCGACCTGCAACCGCGAACCCCCTACTGGTTCCGCATCCGTGCCGAACGCGACAACCAAAAGATGGTTTCGGGCGACTACACCCTCTGGACACGCAGCACTGAAGCACGCGAAGGCGGATCCGGCACGTTTGGCGCCTGGCTGCTGACCCTGCTTGCGTTGCTGGCCCTTCGCCGAGCCCGCTTCATCTCGTCTGCGGCAGTGACGGGTCGTTGAGATGGCGCGCCGTCCACCGCTTGATCTCTTCGTCCATCAATTCGCAACTCATGGGCGCTCCTTATCAAAATAGCACCTGAGCAGAAAATCACTGGGGCATTACACTCTGAACGAGAAGGCGGTCCGAATCTCTGGATGCTCTCAGCTCCAGATGGCCATCCTCTACACTAAATATCAATCTGCTCAAAATCAGCCTCTGAGAGCAACGGCAATTCCACAGATCCACTTAGGCGCGCCGCTGGCAGTAGCAAATCGCGCGACCAACTAATCGGGTATTGTAGATGAAACCCATAGATCATCAGCGAAAGCTCATCACCCTCGTCTAGCCTCTCAGCAATTCCGGTCATCGGCATTTCATGCAAACCGAGCCCTCGCACCGGAGTCAACTGATCATCAATCAGGTCCCACCGAATCTGTCCGAACTTTCGGTGCCCGATCCCCAGGAAGAATATTGGATCGCACCGGCCAACATTTGTTTCCGTTGAACATCGATCTTCCAACTCAGGCGTTACCTTCTGAATATCAATGGCCATCATCGGTATTCCCGCGATGACTTGGCCACCTGGAGGTGTCGTATATAGAGGCTGGGTCGCCAACAAAGCTTCGCGCGCAGTTTCCCCCAAGACAGTGCCCAAAACGCCGAGCACACCGTTAAGCTGGGGCGTGGAGGCATCGATATCGAACTTTGCCCCCCCCTTTTTTACTTCCCTAACAGCGATTGCGTCATCCACCGCAAGACTCAGACAAATTTCGGTCCCCTTCGGAATTACCGCGTCTACAGCCCCTTGCTTACCCTGTAATTTTTCCTCAAACCAAGCGAACTGAAGTTCTGGGTAGTCAATTGCACCGCAGCTAGTGCTTCCAGGCTCTCCGCCCTGAAAGCTAGGTACGTTCAAGGCTGCATACAACGGATCGAGCGCTTGCTCAAGATTGCTACCCGGCGGCAATGGGATTGTGCTTAGCCCGACAGGGAGGATGTGTCCGCTTTGATGTGTGATCAGTCGAACATCTCCACCCCTCTCCTTCAAGCACGAAAAGTTGTTAAACGCATTGTTGAAGTTGAAAAGGGTATCACGAAACCCTTGGGTAATTAGTGCATCTATCTTTGCGAACGGACGCGGAGGGACTGCCATTGGATCAGGCGTGCCGAAGGCGAACGTCTGTTGCCCTGGCGGTAGTGCCTCACAAAAGTACGATGCGCTGTGATAACGGAAAAAGTTGGTTCCAGACTCTGTAAATCGATTTGTTAGTGCGCCACCCAGAAGAATCTCAACGATTGTTGGATCTTGGGTTGGTAGTAGATTGACAAGGCTTGGTAGCCCTGCAGATGGCAAGCCCGTCAAACCACCCACGGCTCCGCCTAACTCACCGAGCGTAACCAGCAACATCGCCCAACCTGATTTGACCACTCCGTTTGGGCTGAGCGAGTAAGCGAGATCATGCGGTGCTGACTCAGGTGAGATTACTCTTAGCCGCTGATCTGGGTCAGCACCAGCCAACAGGTACTGGTACATACCGCCATATGATCCGCCGTAGCTACCAACCACCATACGCCCGTCGTCCTTCCGTCGACGCAAACCCTCAAGTCCTTCTGCCCAGTCAAGCACACTGACAAGTGCTTGGCCTTCGAAGTCCGGGGACATCACTCGGACAAGACCGCTTGATTCACCGTTTCCTCGCTGATCGATAGAGATCAGATAGTAGTCACTGTCCAACAACCGTTGCGCGAATGCGTCGGGAACCTTCATCCGCGTCCCACCGTAACCATGCCCGTGGAGCACCAGCGGGTAGGTCTTCCCACGCTCCAGTAGCGACGGCTCAAAGACTTGAATGACAATCGTGTCCCCTGTCGCCTCGACCGCTATCTCCTGCCTGAAGGACGTTCCGACACGCGCCTGAGTGACCGGACTGTCTGTGTAAAAAACACCGGAGGCACCGCCCACACTCAGGACTTCGCTGTTACCACAAGCTGCGAGAACCGACAATGCGAGCACCGCCCCGAAACCAACCCTCATCACTTTTTCTCCTGAATAGACGTCTCTCGGGCGGCTAACGCGACGCGCGCGGCAACCTGGACGCCACATTTGTGGGCGCCACAATAAATGAAGGTTGTTTGCTCCGCAACATACCAATACGATCCGAACGATGGCACCCAGAACCCCCAAGCGCCTCTCCCCGCAGGATCGAAGGGCGGAGATACTAACCGCAGCGATCTCCCTTCTTGGGCGAAGTGGCCTCAACGGCTTCTCGCTTGAGGCAGCCGCCAGGGAGGCGAAGGTGGCGCTCAGTCTCCCCAGACATTATTTTGGGAGCTACCGAGGCCTGCTGAAGGCAGCTACTGCCGACCTCCTGTACCAAGTCGAAGCACTCATGCTGGATCCTGAGTTAGGCCTAGATCTCGAATCGAGGTTTGCAGCCTACCTAGATCTATTAGCTCAGAACCCTTGGGGGCATCATGTCTGGATGAGATGTGAGGAGCTGCACCCAGAGATCGCGACAATCGTGAAAAGAGCTCGCCGACGCATGTCTGAAGGCATGTACAACAAGCCATGGAGGAGCTTGAGCAAGCGCGAACAAATAGACGCCCGAGGCAGAATAGGCTATATCGAGGCAATCGTGTCCGATTGGCTCCAAAGCCCTGACGTTGAATCCAAAGAGCTTCTCGGATTGATTTTGCAAGCAATCGACCCACCCGGCCGAAAGCGACTAGTTTCCGCCCAACCTAAAATCCAGAGCAAGGTTGCACCAAGGCGCCCCAAGGCGGCTAAAAGGTAACTATCAGTTCTCGGCACATGGAATCTTGTTTCTCAAGCTCATTAGAGAGAGCATTCACACCAGCGCCCTAGAAAGTAGCTGACATTATAAACTCGGCGACGTCACTAGCCGACGTCACCGGCTCCTCCAACATCGGCATGTGTCCAACACCCTCGTATATTACCACTCTACTATTAGATATAAATTTGGCGAAAACATGTGCATTTCCTACATCCAATATTCTATCCTCGCCCCCCCAAATTATTAGAGTAGGGGCAGTAATATTGCGAAGATAGTCATAGTCAACATTCGTGACTCCATCGTGCACTTGATCGAAAACATAAGAGTATTGGGCGTATCGCTCGGCGCTAATGATCCCCATCGCCTCAGAAATCGGCCACGGGATAAACGGTGGTCTTTCCATCGACAGATCGAGGACCCGGGCGAATGAATCAGAACTCTTAGCAAGTAGCGGGTTTTGATCTTTCTTCAAAGAAATTTCGATTTCACTCTCTGTTTGCGGATTATCCGCTCCGCCGGAATTCATTAACGTTAATGTTGAAACTCGACTGGGAAATCGAGAGGCAAAATTAGCAGCGATAGCACCCCCCATTGAATTACCTACCAAGTGAGCATTTTCGATAGCCAAGCTTTCCATCAATAGCCTCAACCGATCGGCTTGAGCAGAAATTGAATAATCAGCATCGACTATGAAACTGCTCTCCCCGTGAGCTGGCCAATCAATTGCTAGGACACGAAACTCTGCGGGGATACTTCTGGTGAATCTGTACCAGTTATTCTTCTCGGCAGTAAATCCGTGCAGCAGAATTATCACCTCGGGATCGGGGAGAGAGGACTCACGCTCCACGAACACGATCTGATGCTGATCGACCAGCTCACTTTCTTTCCTCATTAATGCCAGCCTTCGCTCAACCCACATCGTCGCGTCTAAGGCTATTATTTTTGCCGCATCGCTCGCATGCAAAGCAGAAGCCAGAGACACTAATATTGCCATGACTATAATCGAAAATAATTTCATCACTTAACCCAAAAAGTTATCGACGAAGTGGCTGGGTAACCCCCCATTTTTAACGGCACTCAGAAGTGGAGCTACGCAGTCGCGGCAAGCCGCTGCATGAGGGTAATACCACCAAGTGCCATGTTTGGCCGTTCGTGATTGGCCGTTCGTGATTGTATGACCAGAGTCAGTCGGTGGCGGGTTACTGTACTTGCTCGATGCTGTGAAACAGGTGCTGACTCAGCCAATCGTAACGTACGGTGCGGTTGTAGCGCTCGACAGAGGCATTCTGTTGGGGTTTTTCGGGCTGGATGCATTCGATGCGGGCTCCCTTTTTCCTGGCCCAGTTCATGAGCGCGGCACCGACCAGTTCCAGCCCGTTATCGCACCTCAGGACTCGCGGTGTGCCGCGCCATTCGATGATCTGTTCCTGGCTGCGGATGACCCGCGCCGATGAGAGCGATAGATCCACTTCAATACCGAGCCCTTCACGGTTGTAGTCGTCCAAAACGTTGAACAACCAGAAGCTGCGGCCGTCGCTGAGCTGGTCATGGATGAAGTCCATCGACCAGACCTCGTTGCGCTTCAGCGGTACTGTCAGGGGCTGCGGAAGGTGCCGCAGCAGTCGCTTCTTCGGCTTGATGCGGAGATTGAGTTCAGCTTCCGATATATGCGGTAAACGCGCTTGTGGTTTCACCCAAATCCCTTGACGTTGCGCAGATACATGAAACGCAGCCCAAAGCCCCAGTTGCGGTGCGTGCTGGTGAGCCGCATCAACCAATCGGCAGTCCGTGCGTTCTCAGGCTCGGCTTTGGCCTGGTACCGATAGCAGGTCTCGCTGTCCTGGAAGACTGCACAAGTCTGCAGGATGACGCACAGATCATCATCAGCGGCCGCAACGACTTGCTGGCCAGCGCAGCGGCAAGAAAGAGACCTCAAAACCCGCAGGGGGAGTTCTGACTTCTGTCCCAGAATGGCGCGCCTGGCAGGAGTCGAACCTGCGACCGTCCGCTTAGAAGGCTGCTGGCCTTTCAGGCGCTTCTATATGATAACGTTGTGTTTTATTGGAGTGCAAAACTGCCTATACGCACTCCATCCGCAGCGAGCATCGACCTATGGCCTCCATCCGCAAGCGCGTACTTCCCTCCGGAAAGGTCCGTTACGACGTGACCGTAACCAAGCGAGGCGCACCACGACTGTACCAGTCGTTCGACGTGAAGAACCACGCTATGACCTGGGCTCGCGAGACGGAGCGAGACATCGAGCGAGGTGCTTGGCGAGGCACGGCGATGGCCGAGAACACAACCCTCGGCCAACTCCTTGAAAGGTACTCAACTGAAGTGGCTCCGACGAAGAAGTCGGCCCGCGACCTCCAGAATCGAGCACGGCGGATCCTCAAGCACGACATTGCAAAGCTACCTTTGATTTCGCTGTCGCCCGAACATCTTGCGCAGTTCCGCGACTTGCGGCTGAAAAGTACGGTGCGGCTGGGTGGTCCTAAGGGTAAGACCACGCGACAGATCTCCGGTCAGACGGTCCGGCACGACCTTGCGCTGATTCGAGCGGCGATCCGACACGCTCTTCGCGAGTGGGGGCTAGTGCTTCCAGGCGGCGACCCGGTCCAGCATGTCCGTCTACCCCCGCAAAGTAAGGGGCGGGAGCGAAGGACCGAGGGCGACGAGTTCGAACGCATCCTCGCGGGAGCCCGCAGCTCGAAATCCCCGAAGCTGGCCGCCGCAATCGAGTTTTCCGTCGAAACAACGATGCGCCGCGCCGAAGTCTGCAATCTGAGGTGGAAGGACATCAACTTCGAGCGGAGGATTGCCCGGTGTCGCGATACGAAAAACGGTGATCCTCGCGACGCCCCCTCTCGGCCAGAGCCACCGCTGTGTTGCAATCACTCCCAAGGCGTGACGGGGACCACGAAGAGCTGATCTTTGGAATGAAGCCCGGCAGCTACATGAATCGCCCCGGTTATCGAGGAGGCTCCAACCTTTGAGAAGATGGAGCCATGACCAAGACCAACAAGTTCTCTCCCGAGGTGCGTGAGCGCGCCGTCCGGCCGGTACAGGAGCACCGCGGTGAGTATCCATCGCTGTGGGCTGCAGTGGAATCGATTGCCCCGAAGATCGGCTGCGTGCCGCAGACGCTGCTGGAATGGGTGAAGCGAGTCAAGATTGATGGCGGCCAGCGTGACGGCCTGACCACGGACGAGCGAAACCGGCTCAAGCAGCTGGAGCGGGAGAACAAGGAGCTGCGCCGGGCTAACGAGATCCTGAAAACGGCCAGCGCGTTTTTTGCCCAGGCGGAGCTCGACCGCCAATTGAAACGGTGAAGCGGTATATCGATCAACGTCGTGACGACTACGGAGTCGAGCCGATCTGCAAAGTCCTGCAGATTGCTCCGTCGTGTTACTGGCGTCACGCAGCGCGGCAGCGCAATCCGGAACTGCGCAGTCAGCGCACGAAGCGGGATGAGGCGCTGATGCCGAGCATCCAGCGCGTCTGGCACGCCAACTTTCAAGTCTACGGTGCGCGGAAGGTATGGCGACAGATGAACCGGGAGGGCCTCGCGGTGGCACGCTGCACGATTGAACGCCTGATGGGACGATCCGGACTGCAGGGCGTACGCCGTGGCAAGGTGGTGAGGACCACCGTACCGGACACGTCCGCGCCGTGCCCGCTGGATCGGGTCAACCGCCAGTTCAAGGCCCAGCGACCTGACCAGCTATGGGTCTCGGACTTCACCTACGTCTCGACCTGGCAGGGCTGGCTGTACGTCGCATTTGTCATCGACGTCTATGCGCGTCGTATCGTCGGCTGGCGTGTGAGTACGAGCATGAACACCGACTTCGTACTCGACGCCCTGGAGCAGGCTTTGCACGATCGTCAGCCTGATCGGGGCGGCCTGATCCATCATTCCGACAGGGGATCGCAATATGTCTCGATCCGCTACACCGAGCGGCTTTCCCAATCCGGTATCGAGCCGTCCGTCGGCAGTCGGGGCGACAGCTACGACAACGCACTGGCTGAGACCATAAACGGCCTCTACAAGACCGAGTTGATTCATCGGCGAGCGCCGTGGAAAGCCCGGGAAGCGGTGGAACTGGCCACCCTGCACTGGGTGCACTGGTTCAACCATGAGCGTCTGCTGGCACCCATCGGAAATATCCCGCCGGCAGAGGCTGAGGCAAACTACTGGCGCAGCCTTCAGGCAGAAACTCTGCCCAAGGCGGCGTGAACTTAAACCAATCCGCCTCCTTCAAACCCGGGGCGATTCAACCTTCGCCATGAAGGCACCTCCAGGATCGCGAAGAAGCTCAACGGCAACACCATGGCGCTCGCCAAGGTAACGGGGCACAAGACCCTTTCAATGCTGCAGCGCTATACCCACCTCCGTGCGGAGGACGTAGCGACACTGCTGGACTAAACTGTAGGGCTACGCGCCCGTAGCTCAGCTGGATAGAGCAATCGCCTTCTAAGCGATCGGCCGGGGGTTCGAGTCCCTCCGGGCGCGCCAGTTCTCTTCCTACAGCGTTCAGCAGTTGCCGTCCATAGCCGGTGATGGAGTTCCCACGATTCTGTGGACACCCGGCCATTAGGGCCTTGTTGCGGACTCAAACTGCTCAGGGCTGACGCCCGCCAAATGCTCGTGCCTTCGCGTCCGATTGTAGAAGCCCTTGATGTAGTCGGCGATGCCATCGGTCGCTTGCTGGCGCGTGTTGTAGATGCGTTTCTTGATGCGCTCTTTTTTCAGGCTCGAGAAGAAGGTCTCCGCAACGGCGTTGTCCCAGCAGTTGCCTCGGCGGCTCACGCTCGGTGTGAGGCCGTTGGTTCTTCAGAACCGGAGCCAGTCATCGCTGCCGTATTGAGACCCCTGATCTGAATGAACGATCGTGCCGGTGGGGTCGCGTTCCAGGACCGCCATCATCAAGGCGGTCTATGGCGAGATCCCGATGAATGGTGTGGCGGGTGGCCCATCCGATGACTTTGCGCGAGAAAAAGTCCAGAACCACGGCCAAGTAGAGCCACCCCTCCCAAGTCCGGACATACGTGATGTCGGTGACCCAGACACGATTGGGCTGTGAGACGGTGAAGTTGCACTTGACGAGGTTGGGGTTGGCTTGGCCGGCTTACCACCGGCAACGTAGCAGCGAGTACGGTAGCCGCTTTTGGCGCGCACGCCGTTCTCTCGCATCAGCCGCGCTACGCGATGCTTGCTGCACGTTTCGCCGGCCTCTCGAAGATCGAGAAAGATTCGGGGCCCGCCGTAGACCCCTTGGCTGGCCCTGAATGAGGCGCGGATCAGACGTAGCAGGCGAGCATCTTCACGTGCCCGGTCTGATACGGGCTTCTGCAGCCAGGCGTAATAGCCACTCGGTGAGACGTCGAGCAGCCGGCACATCATGCTGACCTTGTGTTGGCTCTGGCTTTTCTTGATGAACTCGTACTTGCGCCGAACACTGCTAGATACCTTCTGTCCTGACACTTTCCACCTCCGATTTCATGGCCACCTTGATAAGAGTGTCCACAAAACCCTGGGAACTACACCTATAACATCGTGCCAGGGAACGCCGATGCATCCATCGCCTCCTATCGAATCCACGCTGAAGACTCGAGCTATCAACATGCCTCCGCTAGTGCGAAGCGTGTCGTATTCCGAAGGCGTGGCGCTGATCGACGCCTGGATCAACAATGTCATCAGCGCCGAATACGATGGTGCTGGTTGCCGGTAGATCTTGGGCGGGGGGTCGTGCCACAGCGATGCGGCGCCTTCCTCCACGTCCTTTGGGATGATGCCGGCAGCCCCGACGGGCGAGCAACCGTGTTCCGTGTTAAGCGCCCGTAGGCGCTGGATGCTGTGGATTCCAAGGCGTCCCAGTGCGCAGGATCGCGTTGAGGATCGTCAGCAGCTTGCGCATGCAGGCCACGAGCACGACCTTCGGGGGCTTGCCGGCCGCGGCGAGCCGATCGCCCATCGCCTTGATCTGCGGGTTGTACCGACGTGCGCTATGGGCCGCCATGTACAGCGCATGGCGCACCGTGGCCCGACCACCCCAGATGCTGCGTTTGCCGCGCATCTGGCCGCTGTCGCGGGCAAAAGGCGCCACGCCGACCAGGGCCGCGATCTGCTTGCGGTTCAGCGCGCCCAGCTCCGGCAGTTCGGCGATCAAGGTGGCGGCATTGACGTCGCCGATACCCTTGACGCTCTTGAGCAGATCATCCTTGGCCTTCCACAGCGGGCTGTCCTCGATCCGTCGGCGCATCTCGTCGTCGAAGTCGCTCACGGCATTCTCCAGCCAGCGAACGTGGGCCGTCACGTGCTTGCGGACCCGCGGGTCCCGCGCCTGCGCCAGCCGCTGGCGCTCCATGACCAGCATTTCGACCGTCTGCCGGCGTCGCGCCAGAACCTCGTCGAGCGCGCGCAACGCTTCGTCCTTGAGCGCCCTGGGTTCGACGCCGGTCATCGCGCCAAAGCGTGCCAGCACACCCGCATCAACGCGATCCGTCTTGGCCAGAATGCCCAGCGCCTGCGCAAAGCGCTGCGTCTGCCGCGGATTGACCACCGCCACCGGCACCGCAGCGCGCGTCAGCTCTGCCGCCACTTCGATCTCCAAGCCGCCAGTGGCTTCCAGCACCACCAGCCGCACGCCCAGTTCACGAGCGCGTGCTACCAGTTCGGCAATGCCCGCAGCACTGTTTTCGTGCGACCACGCCGTAGAAGCCGGCCACGTCGCGCAGTCCAGCCGGGCCTTCGAAATGTCCACACCCAACACCACTTCCATTTCCTGCTGCTCCATGATTTCGACTCCCAGCCTTGCAATGCGAGCTTCAAGCTCCGGCAACCGTTCGGGTTCTCGAACCAAAAACCAGCACGACGACCCATGCTCACCCACGGTCTTGTCACCAGAGGGGCTACGGCCTGTCGTGCCGGGGACCGCTACAACTCCTCTACAAATACCGCAAAAGAGACATACAAGGGGCGCGCGGCTTACATCAAGCTCCTGTGGAACAACGGGGCGTGACGAGCAGAGACCGTGGTGTGCGGTTGTTCCTCCAGCGCGCAGTACAGCAACCTCATCAGCGAATGATCACTACTCGCCGCTGACGATGACCGTTGTCCGGCTCAGCGAGCCGACTGGATTCCTTGAGCCATCGAGGACCTGGGCGCGATGTTGGATGACGGTGCCGATGGCAGAGGCAGTTGTCCCGGCTTCGCAATCGATTCCCATGTTCAGCTGTCAACCGCGCCCTGCGGTAGAACACACGCGGCACTCAGCCGCCACAGGACACCACATCCTCGAGCAACATCGCCGCCCCCTTCTCGCCGATCATGGTCGCCGGCTGATTGGTGTTGCCTCCGACCAGCGTGGGCATGATGGAGGCATCGACCACTCGCAGGCGCTGCAGACCATGCACGCGTAAACGCGGATCGACTACCGCCATCGGATCGACGCCCATCTTGCAGGTGCCGACAGGGTGATACGCCGACTCCCCGCTGCGCAGCGCCCAGTCGGCGAGGTCGTCTTCGTTCTGCAGTGCTGCCCCCGGCGACATCTCGACCTCATGGTGCGGGGCGAAAGCCGACTGCGCCAGGATGTTACGCACCAAGCGCACCCCGCGCACGAGCCGCGCGACGTCGGCGGACTCGGCCATGTAGTTGGGATCGATCAGCGGCGCCGCGAATGGATCTGCACTGTGCAGGCCGACGCGGCCGCGCGACGATGGCCTGAGACCGTAGATCATCACCGCATAGCCGTAGCTACTCATGGCGGTCTTCAGGTCCCGCCCATGGTCGGCGTACAGCATGGGTGCGAAGTGCAGTTGCAGGTCGGGTATCGGCTCCTCCGTCCGGGAGCGGATGAACCCACCGGCTTCGGCACCGTTGCTCGACAGCACACCGCGGCGGCCACTTACGTACTGCAGCAGCGCCCATAAGCCCTTGAGCCAGTAGCTTGGATGCATTGAGATGCTCTGGCGGCTGCGTGCTTTGACGCGCACGAACACATCGATATGGTCTTGGAGATTCTGTCCCACGCCTTCCAGCGCGTGACGCAGCTCGATGCCGTGCCGGGCCAATTCCTCGCGTGGACCGATCCCGGACAGCATCAGCAGCTGCGGCGTATTGAACGCGCCACCGCAGAGC
>ERZ1023324.244-NODE-244-length-24433-cov-7.543400_pt1 | contig 24433 bp, 23 predicted proteins | sample MGYA00520886_ERZ1023324 | MGnify/ENA primary metagenome ERZ1023324 (study PRJEB32759, sample SAMN07749864) | skin metagenome | biome: transportation; feature: city; material: polyester macromolecule | host: Homo sapiens | place: Hong Kong:KT line | collected...
TATCGCCCTAAGTGAAAATCCACACAAGTTGTTCTTGTGTTTGTTGTTATTTAGTTCACAACATCATCGGCTGATGTCGTTAAGAAGGTCGCTATTTTAACAGCTTATTTTGTGTTGTCAATAACTTTTTTCTTTAATTTTTTATGACCGCTCAACTTATATCTATATTAATTTAAGTTGTTGTTTTTACTACAGTTTGTGGCTGTAGTCGCTGCCAGTGAGTGCGTATTATACGCTTTTCTTTTTGCCTGTCAATACCACTACGAAAAGTTTTTTCATTTATTTTGCAGTTATTGATAATTCCCTTTATTTTGTGGGTATTTAGTGCCATTTGATATATAATTGAATATATTGTTTAAGCAATTTTTCGTTAGGCGATGTTCGGTGGTTTTGCGGTTGTCGTCTTTCATTTTTTTATATTCATGTCAGAAAATATGTGAGGGCAAACAATGTCTGTACAACCTCCTTCCCCTGCTGGTAATGATTTTAGACTACCTGTCCACCAAGTAGATGCCACTAAAAAACGCGTACACCCCCGTTTTGTGACGGGTTTTTATCAAAACATCCGCGTTGTCAGTATGTATTTTTTATTGTTGTTGTTTTTGGTGTTGCCATGGATTCGCTATGGCGGACACCAAGCAATATGGTTCGATTTCTCGGGTTCTAAGATTGTGCTATTTGGGCTAACTTTTTTACCCCAAGACGTTTTTATTTTTGCGTTTTTCTTTATGGTTGCGGCCTTTTTATTGTTTATGGTGACCGTTTATGCCGGTCGTGTGTGGTGTGGCTATGCGTGTCCACAGACGATTTGGACGCATATGTACCAATATACTGAGAAGCTTATCATCGGTGATCGTAATAAGCAGTTTAAGTTAGATAAAGCGCCTTGGAATGGCGAAAAAATCATGAAACGCGGCTTGGTGTATCTGATTTGGTTTATCATGGCGTTGGTGACTGCATTGACGTTTAGTAGTTATGCCGTTGGGACTGATTATCTTTATCATAGTTGGCAATGGTTTGGCGTTATTCCTGTGCCAGATTGGACGCCATTAACTTGGGTTTCGGTACTTATTTTTACCTTTGCGACGTTTGCCAATGCAGGCTATATGCGTGAGCACTTTTGTACCCATATTTGCCCCTATGGCCGCTTCCAAAGCGTGATGTTCGATAAAGATACGTTGATTGTAACCTACGACTATAAACGTGGTGAGCCACGTGGCGCGCGTAAAAGAGGCGGTGAAGATGAGAATTTAGGTGACTGTATCAACTGTCTGATGTGTGTGCAAGTGTGTCCGACGGGTATCGATATTCGTGATGGTTTGCAAGTTGAATGCATCCAGTGTGCGGCCTGTGTCGATGCGTGTAATGACATCATGGATAAAGTCAATAAACCACGCGGTTTGATTCGGTATAGTACCGAACGCCAATTGGTAGAGAATGAGCCAAGTAAAATTTTGCGTCCCCGGTTTTTTGCTTATTTGGCGGTGATTACGTTGTTGATTGGGACGGGGGTTTATTTTTTAACCAGCCGTGTACCGCTGCAGATTGATATTCGCCGTGACCGTAATCAGTTGTCGTCAATCAATGCGCAAGGTTTGGTAGAAAATAACTACATCATCAAAATCACCAACAAAACCCAGCAAGACCATGATTATGCGGTGACATTGACACCACAACCCGGCTTAAAACTTGATAGCCGCTTTAAAACCATTCCATTAGAAGCAGGCGAAAGTTATGACTTCCCTGTCAGTGTGCTGGGCGATCCAAAAGTGATTACCCAAAGCAATATCCCTATCCAAATGCAAGTGGTGAGCGTGGATGATGGCGGTAAATATAAAGCGGTAAAAGATAACGTGTTTACCACCGATAAATAAGTTTGATTGCCTAAAAAAGCTGATTTTGATAATCGGCTTTTTTTGTGCCAAATTATTGGCGCACGTTATTGGGGCATGGGTTTTTCTGCTATACTAGCTTTTTGATTGTTATCTGCTGAGTGGTCTATGGCAACACCGACAAATTCTCCTGCTTCATCAACTTCTAATCAGTCGATATCCAAACTTTGGTATAAAAATTATATGGTTTGGATTTTTGTTATTGGTCTGCCGCTATTTGTGGTAGTCGCCTGTATCTGGTTCGTGTTTTACTCGGTGAGAATCCAAGACTCTACTGTGCGTGATGACTGGTACATGGATGGTAAGACCTTATATGCGGATGTGTCAAAAGACAAACTGGCGCATGATTTGGGGCTAACCGGTCAAATGATGATTCATAATCAGTCCGTCAATTTTAAACTTGAGGCGCCCGCCAGTGACAAGTTTAAAGCACCTGAGCAATTGGCAGTGGAGATTTCCCATGCCACCCAAAAGCAAAAAGACCGTGACATTATTGTCAAACGGTTAAGTGATGGCAGTTATGCGGGCAATGTGCAGCTAGACCCGTCTAAAGGCAAATACTATATTGTGGTGCATGACCCAGCCAATAGCTGGCGACTGCGTGCAATTGAGGAATTGCCGATGGCGAAGTCGATTGAGTTTAAGCCACTGACCGCGTTTGATAAAAATGAAAATTAATCAAACAACATTTTACTTTGATTAATCATAATGGAAGCGACAACCGATAATGACAATTTGATTGTCTTCAACCGCATACACTAACCGATTAGTCTCATCAATTCGTCTTGACCAATAGCCAGACAAATTCTCTTTTAAGGCTTCGGGTTTGCCAATACCTGCAAATGGCGAGCGGATGATATCCTTAATTAATAAGTTGATACGTTTTAAAGTCTTTCTGTCTTGTCCTTGCCAATACAAGTACTGCTCCCATGCTATTGGTACAAAATTGATTGACCTACTCATCATCAATCTCTAGCAAATTGCGTTTGAGCGCTTTGCCTGCTTTATGTTGCGCAATAGCTTGTTCGAGTGCTTTTTTGTTGGCTGTGGTTGAGTTAAGATAAAAAGTCTCTTGTAAGCTCTTAAATTAATCTTCGCTCATCAAGACTGCATTACCGCCTTGTTTGCGATGAATTAAGGTGATTTCCGCATCGTTGATGGTGCGGTCGATGACGGCTTTTAGATTGGCGCGTACATCGCTGTAGCTTTCGACATACATGATTTTTCTCCCACTTAAGTTGTACTATTTATTGTACAATCCATTTATTTTTTCTCAAGTAATTTTTGGTAAGGGATAACCTTTTGCACAAAGATACCAATAATTTTTTAGCACTTCCATTGTGGTATGAATCTCTGAAGTAAGAAAATTTTGCTCCAAAATAATTGGTTGTTGATTCTTTACGAGTATTTTGATAGCTGAAGGCTCTATCTTATTTCTTTTAAGATATTCGATTGATTCAATGTCTTGCCAAACTATTGGTTTGATTATGTTATGTTTTTTATGAACAAGACAATCGGGGGTTAGTTCAAATTTTTCTATGCTGATTGGATTATTGATTGAGTCGATTGATGCTATTTTTTTAAAAAATTTGATAAAAGCCCGAATTATAAGAAAAATAACAACGACATAAACAGCTTTAATTGTAAGGCTCTCTTCTGTTGAAATTATTATCAAACCAATGGATAAGCTAACAGCATATAATAACAATAAGCCAAGTTCATTTTGATTCGTGTAAGCTACAGAAGATGGGATTGATTCAAACTGCCAATTTATTAAGTCTTGTGACTGTTTAGCTTTAAGAAGCTTCTGTACGGTAGGTTCATTTTTTGTTTGTTTAAGTTTCTTATCATCCAAGCGTGATTGTTTGGCTATTAGATGAAATCCATAAAACGTACTACCTAGAATGACAAATGCCAATACACCTCTTAATGACATATCTATGCTTAACGCAAAAGCAATAAATAGCGCTATGACGATATAGCGCTTTTCTATTTTCATACCAAAGTTTCCCAAATCCCCACTTGCCCTTCGTGCAATTTTGGCACGCCGCCAAGTACCCGCCACGGCATGGTGCTGCCGTGAAAATCACTACCGATAGACACCTTTAACTCATGCTCTTTAATCACTCTATCGACCATATGGCGGGTTGAAGTCGGTTCATTACTGGCGGGCAATTCCACTGCATCGCCACCGCTACTGGCAAAATCTGCAATCAGTTTACGCACTTTGTTGGCGGTTAAATTATAACGGGTCGCATGAGCCAAAGACGCTTTGCCACCACACTCATGAATCAAATTGATGCAATCTTTAAGCGATAAGCCATCGAGTGCCACATAGCAAGGTTTATGGTCAGCCAAATAGCCAGTAAAGGCTTTTTGCACATCACTCACCAAGCCTTGATCCGCCATCACTTTGGCGATATGGGTACGACCGACCGCTTGCGGATTACCTTTGGCTTGCACTAACACCGCCTGCCAAATCTCATCCATCGGGCGTTTAAAGGTACTTGCCACACGCTCGCACATCGCATAGCCGCGCGTTTCTCGATTGGCTTGGATGGCAGCGAGTTTGCTGTGCATTGTTTCGATATCACTAAAGCCGTACCCCAATACATGAATCACTTTTTCATTTTGGGCAGGTTTTTTGGAGTAGCCGCCCATGACACGATGACGACAGCTGATTTCAACACCGTGAATCAGCGTCATACCAAGGCTATCAGCGGTTTGGCGCGCCTCAAGGATACCAAGTACCGTATCATGGTCGCTTAAGGATAATACTTTCACCCCTTTTTCATGCGCTTTTTGCACCACTTCGCTTGGGCTAAAAGTGCCATCTGAGCGGGTACTGTGGCAGTGCATATCAATCGGAAGTTGGGTATAAATAGGACTGCTAGACAAAATATCGAGATTTAAAGAATTCACAAATACGCCTTAATTACAAAAGCTGGTTGCCAACAATAGGACAAAAAGGGGTTAAGACAAAGAGGGGTTAACTCTGCGCTGGCTCGCTCACAAGGGCACGTGATTGATGAAGCAAGGAAAATCGCAAAGTTACTTTTCGATTTTAGCATATCCGTGTAAACTAGCGGCTAAGATTTTTACAAGCGATTTTTGTTAGAGATGACTATGAGCGGTTTATTGGATTTGCTACCTTTACTGGCATTTTTTTACTTTTCCAAACAGCAAGGGGTATTGGCAGGTGCGGCGGCGTTATTGATTACGACACTGGTGGTATATGTCGTGCATTTTGCCCGGCAAAAAGGCAAGCTCAATAAACAGCAGTGGGTGACGCTGATTTTAACCGTGGGATTTTGTGGGTTAAGCTTAATTTTCCATGACGAAGCATTTTTAAAATGGAAATCAACCGTCATCAATAGCGTATTTGCGGTTGCCCTCATTATCAGTGTCGCGATAGGTAAACCGCTATTAGAACTGGCAATGAAAAATGTGTTTCGATTGACCCAATCGGGCTGGAATAAACTCACCCTCGCTTGGGCAGGGTATTTCTTGCTGATGGCAGGTTTGCAATATTATTTTGCGTTTTTTACCAACAACGATACCTGGATTAATTTTAAAAGCTGGGGATGGATACCGGTGATGCTGGTGTTTTTAATCGGGCAATTTGTGTTCTTAAAAAACCATCTAAATCCAGATATACAGCAACAAATCAATGATAAAGGAAAAAACTAAAGGAGAATATGGATGGCACTTTATATTATTATCGGTCATGACGTCCCTGATAGCCTTGAGCTACGCAAACAATTCCGTTCTGCTCATCTTGAGCGTCTTACGCGGTTAGATGAACAGCGCCGTCTAATCATCGCAGGCCCTACGCCAATTGCGCATGGAGAGCCTGAAATGAGTGGCAGTGTATTGGTCGTGGATTTTGACAGCGATGAAGCCGTGCAAGCTTGGGCAAGTGAAGAGCCTTACTTATTAAATGGTGTGTATAGTCATGTGGATATCAAACCCTTTATCCAAGTTTTTCCTAAATCAGTGAGTTAATGTTGGGTTTAACAGTTGTTTGCAGTACATAATTGGCAAAGTCTGGGTGGTGATAGGTGGTAAGCATGAAAAAATTGGTGGGCACGTTGGCAAGCGGCGCAGTGTTATTGACGGTATTACAGGTGACAAGCCTGACCCATGCAGCACCGCAAGTTGTCGTCACTGACCCAAAAACAGGACAACCACTCGCCAAACAGCCAGAGATTGCCTCAAGCGTTGCCAGTAGCACCTCACCGATGCAAAACCCCAAACAACCTACCCTTGCCCAGCTCAACCAGCCCACTGACAGCCAGTTGTCCAACGCCAACCAACAACTCTTGGCAAAAAATGCTGAATTACAAAACCAAGTCGATAGTTTAAATACGCAGGTCAAAGTGCTTGTCAATGAGCGCAGTGGACAGATTTTTATCTATGGTGCGGTCACTGCACTGCTCAGTGGGATACTTGGTATCGCACTGGGCTGGCTGGTCGCAGGGCGTAAAGGTCGTTGGTAGTCGACTTTATAAGCCTACTATTATAATTATAATATAAGCCTAACATTGACTTGCTATGATGCCAAATAACCAAGCCGACTTGCCAAAAAAGCCCACCGTCGCCATCATTGGCGCAGGTCCTGCTGGCCTGATGGCGGCAGATTATCTGCGCCAGTTTGATGTTACAATCCACGTATTTGAACAAAAACCTTCCCCTGCCCGCAAACTATTGATGGCCGGTAAATCTGGACTCAATATCTCGCACGCTGAGCCCGTTGATACCTTTGTCACGCGCTATCAGCCCAACGATTGGCTAACGCCGCATATTGAAGATTTTAATGCGGCGCATATCCGTGATTTTATGACCCGCTTGGGGATTGAATCTTTTGTTGGCTCGACAGGTCGCATCTTTCCTACCATGATGAAAGCCTCGCCACTGCTGCGGGCGTGGTTGCAAGCGCTGCAGCAGGACGGCGTAACGTTTTTTTATCGGCATAGCTGTGACGACATTGACGGCAAGCAAGCGACTTTTTCGGTAGCGCATGAAAGCGGTAATCTGACTGTTAGCCAAAGCTTTGATGCGATTGTGTTGGCAACGGGCGCGATGTCATGGTCGCGGCTCGGTAGTGATGGCAAATGGCAGGCATGGCTCAGCGATACAGAATTGACGCCGTTTTATGCCAGCAATGTCGGTATCTGTCGCCCATTGTCGCAGCCTTGGTCGGCGCATTTGCACCGCGATTTTGGCAAAGCGTTAAAACGGGTGAAAGCCCAGGTGACATTGCCCGATGGCAAAATTGAGCAGGGTTTTGGTGATATTATTCTCACCCAGTATGGCATGGAAAGCGGGCTGATATACCGGCTCAATCGTGCCATGCGTGAGCAATTAAATCATACGGGCAAGGTATCACTACAACTTGATTTGCTACCTGATGTGGCTGACGAAAAATTATTGAGTAGTTTAAAAAACCCCAAAAAACAATCGCTAGCTAACCTTTGGCGAAAGGCAGGACTTGATCCTGTCAAAATCGCCTTACTCAGAGAAATCGTCGCAAAAACGCACTGGCATGATGCCGATAAAATGACAAAGGCAATCAAACAGTTAACCGTAGAATTCGATAGTTTTCGACCGATTGAAGAAGCGATTAGCTGTGGCGGCGGGGTAAAACGCACAGCATTAACCGAGGATTTTGCGCTAAAATCCAATCCTTATGTATTTTGCTGTGGCGAGATGCTTGATTGGGATGCGCCAACGGGTGGCTATCTGCTAACGGCTTGTTTTGCCACGGGTCGAGCCGCCGGACAAGGCGTGGCGCAGTTTTTAGCGTTATCCAAAAAATTGATGCAATGCACTTGATATAAAGCACTTGGCGTAATGTATTTATCGACTGTGTAGATAGCGACTGTAAAAGTAGGCAAGCAGCAGCACAAGCGCACAAATCGGTAAGCAGACAGGTAAAAACAGCGGATTTTGCATACCGCCGAACACTACCATCAATGAGCCCAATGCCGCCAAAATCGGCGATATCACACCCAATAACATACTTTTGATATGACCTTGTTGCCATAAGCGAAACACAGCAAAGTAAAATACCAAATACAGCAAGTAACTCACCACAATCGCGATTTCTGAAATATCCATATCGCCAAGCAGCTGACTTTTCATCACCGCATAATGCACAGCCGCCCAAAACATCGATAAGGCAAAACCTAGCAGCGCTGAACCAACCGATAGCTGATAGTTGGGCGAGACGTGACGCAATTGCGCGCTAAACGGAATCAATGATTTGAGCGCTAAAGAATGCGGCAGACGAATCAGCCCTAATACCAAGCCATTCACCGTACCCATCACCGAAATCACCACAAATACCAAAAAGGCTTTGGCAGCGGTTTCGCCAAATAACTGGGTCGCCACCACATAGACGCTTTCATCACCCAATGCCATCACTTTTGCGGCGCCTAGATACGAGGTGAGTCCAACAAAATACAGCAAATAGCCCAATAAAATCAACATAGGCGCGACAACTAAGGCAATCGGTAAATTACGTTTGGCATGTTTGATTTCCCCTGAAATACTGGTAGAGACCACCCAGCCATCAAACGAAAACGCAATCGGACCGATGGCGCCGAGCCATGCCAAAGACTGGGTCGCTTGACGCGCGGATTCACTTGGATGGGTTAAGGCGCTCACAGGGTCGCCATAGACAAACGCCATCACCCCTAGCACAAATAACGGAATTAATTTAACGACAGTGGCAAAGACTTGAAAACGCCCTGCAAACACCGCTGCCATCACATTAAACAGATAACAAATGACAAACCACGTAAGCCCGATGCCCATTTGTAATTCAAGCGATGCCTCTTTTACCCCAAATAACAAGGCAGTGTAAATACCCACTACCCACGTCACCACCACGCCAAGCGTCGGGTAATACAAAAACAATTGAAACCAGCCAATCATCGTAGAAAAATGTGGACTGACAAATTCATCGGCATAGCCAATCAAGCCGCCGTGGGCATCGGTACGTTTTGCCAGCTCAGCAATCGATAGCGAACCAAAAATAATCGCCACCGCCGCCAATACAAAAACCCCTACCCCCAACGCCACATTGCCATTGGTATATTTTAAAACATTGTCTGCCTTAAAAAATATCCCTGAGCCAATCACAATCCCCACAATCATTGCCAATGCGGTGATTAGGTTATAACGCCCGTTACTTGATTGATTCATATTGTTACCACACCCAAAAAAAGCTGCATGCCATGTTGCAACGATAAAAAATCAGTTATGCTATACCCCCTAATCGCTGTTTTCAAGCCTTGTATTAGTAATATTTTACTTAGCACTAACTTTTAGTTATTTATTATGGGTCACTGATGTCACAATCTAGCCAACCTCCTGTCTCAAGCTCAAGCAAAAGCAAACCCCCAGCAGCAACCATTCAAACCGCCAAACTGCACTGGCAGCTAGACGATAACGGCGTGACTGTCCCTGTCTCTAGCAAATTTGGTGATATTTATTTTTCCAAAACGGACGGCTTGGCAGAATCTCGCCATGTTTTTATTGATGGCAACAACTTAGCCACTCGCCTCGCTAATTTGGGGAACTTTGAACGATTTGTCATCGGTGAAATTGGTTTTGGCACAGGGCTTAATATCTTGGCTATTTGGCAACTGTGGCAACAAATCAGACCTGACAATCACAGCCATTTACATATCATTACCACCGAAAAATTTCCCCTCAGCAAAACTGACCTTGCACAAGCGCTGTGCGTGTGGACAGAGCTTGCTGGGTTATCACAACAGCTCATTGACAACTATCCACCGCCACTGGCTGGCTGCCATCGTTTGAACTGGTTTGATGAACGATTGACGATTGATTTATGGCTTGGCGATGCGACGAGTAGTTTGTCGCAAGTGACTGGGCAAGGTAAAGTCGATGCGTGGCTGCTTGATGGGTTTGCGCCGAGCTGTAACCAAGAGCTTTGGTCAGCGGATTTATTGGCTCAAATTGCAAGGTTATCCAAACCTCACACGACTTTGGCGACATTTAGCGTGGCAAGCGCAGTCAAACAGGGGCTAAAACATCACGGTTTTACCTTAGCCAAACGTAAAGGCTTTGGCAAAAAGCGAGAAATGCTCACCGCAAGCTTTCAACCTAAGTTAACATCCGCCAATTTTTGCGAGGTTTATTTTCGCTATAACAAAAAAATTAAACCATTTTTTGTCACCCTACCCTTTACTGACACGTTTGAATCCCGACGTCGTCAGCGTCGAAAAGCCAATAACGTTAAAGGCTTTGAACTACCCAATTTTTCTGCTATTACAAAACCGCTGTCTGTGGCGGTGATTGGGGCTGGGGTGGCGGGGTTAAGCAGTGCGTATGCCTTAGCCGCCCGTGGACACAAGGTCACCATTTTTGATAAAGATGAGCCGTTGGCAGGCGCATCGGGCAACATCCGCGGTTTTCTTGCGCCAAAACTTACCAGCCTAAAACGCCTTGAAACCAATCTACATGCGATTGGTTATTTGGCAAGCTGTCGATTTTACCCTTATTTGACCGCACAAACCGGTATTAACATCCTACAAACCACCGGCTGTTTGGATTTACTCTCACACAATCGCTTACAACTCGATGAAGTCAAAGATTTTCCCATTGAATTTGCCCGTTTATTGACCGCTGAACAAGCCAAAGCAAAAGTCGGTTATGAGGTTGGGCAAGCGATATTTTTGCCCAATGCCGGGTTAATCACTACCGCAAACTTTGCCAACGCTGTTTTATGCCACCCCAATATCAGCTTTCAAACCGAGGAATTAACCTATTTTCAGCAAGCCTATTTTCAGCAAGATTGCGACCAAGTGCTATTAACATTCACTGAGCATCAGCAGTTTTTTGACCATGTGATTTTGTGCATGGCTTTAGACACCTGCGATTTTTTACCCACCATCAAACGCTTTAATCACAGCCGTGGGCAAGTGACGTGGTTTGCTGTCGATGAGCATGATAAAGCACAGTTGCCAAAACTGCCGCTAAAGTATGGCAGTTATTACGCCAGTTTTAACGAAAACAGTAAACGCCATGTCATGCTTGGGGCAAGTTTTGTCAGGGATACCTTGGATACCACGCCAGCCATCACTGACCATAAGATGAATGTCGCTGATTTGGCGGGTGCGGTGCCCGATTTGGTCAATAACACCGATATATTTACCGTCGAAAAAAACATACCCCATTGGCAGGGTCGCGCCAGTATCCGCAGCCAAACCGTGGATTATCTACCCCTAGTTGGGCAGGTGTGGCAAGCGGGTTATGAAAGCAAAAGCCGAGTATGGAGCTTTTCGGCATTGGGGTCAAAGGGCTATGCTTATGCGCCGATTTGTAGTGAGTTGCTGGCGGGACTGATGTGTGGAGAAGTTTTGCCATTGTCTGAAAAGATGGTAAAAAACTTAAGTCCCAATCGCAAGGTCATTCGGCGCTAAGTTATTTTCTTAAAAGTTTTTGATAAACCAAACTACGTAAACTATTTGGCAATAATCGCACCGGTAAGCGAATGGCGAGGTTTTTAAGCAGTTGCGCAATAGGCAAAAACCCTTGTTGATAAAAGCTTTGCTGAATTGCCCACTCGTATCGGGCATACGCCAAGCCCCCGCGCCGTTCATACATCGCATCCCCTGCCCGTGCATACACCAGCACCTCTGGCAAATTGGCAAACTGATAGCCAGCGACCAATAACCGTACCCACAAATCATAATCTTCAAACAGCGGCGCATGCCGATAGCTACCGACCGCTTGTACCGCTGATTTTTTGAAGGCAACCGTCATGTGGTTGATGGGATTGCGCGACTTGGCTGAGGCAAAAATCGCCTCGTGTGAGGTTGGCACCGTGCGAGATTTTTTCCCCTGTGATAGCTGCTTTTCAAATTCAATGATTTGCCCGCCCAACACGTCAATTTCAGGATGGTTTTGGATAAAGTTGATTTGCTGCTCAAAGCGGTTAGGCACACAGATATCATCCGTATCCATGCGCATGACCCAGTCATGTTGACAAGCGTTTAGACCTGCATTCAAAGCCTGTCCAAGCCCGACGTTTTTTGTTAAAGCGATAATCGTTAACGGCAGTTGCGGCTTAAACTCTTGTACCACTTTTTGTAATGCCAAATTGATTGGACCATCAAAAACCAAAACAATCTCATCGGCTTGGCGTGTTTGATTGACCAAGCTGGCTAGACATTCGGCCAGAAATTCGGGGTTTTCTTTGTCGTATAGGGACATCAGTACAGAAAATTTCATCATGCTTCACCCAGCCAAGTCAATGCCACATCCTTTTTTACTTTACGCGCAAACCAATAGCCATCAAATTTCGCCCGCTCAAGCTTTAATAAATCCAAATAAATCGGGCTATTGCCATTATTTACATTTTTGTCAAAAATAATCTGTCGGCGGTTATCATTGCTTAGGCGAATTTGATTGGTTAATTTTTCAGTAATTAGGGTTTGAAAAAAATGCTCATCGGGCACCAGTTTGTGACGGAAAAAATCACTGTATTCATCGGTAAAAGGCACAATTTTTTCCCAGTCTGCACGCGTCACTGAAAACCATTGTGAGCCAAAATAAATGGGTGAGTGATAAGTTTTTATTTTTGCCACGCCTTGTTGCAGTTTGGTGATGATTTTGCCCGTCAATTGCCGTTGCCAGTCGCTGTCGGCATGGGGACTGTCCATAATAAAGCGATACGCATACTGTGGCGCCATCTCGCAGGTCATCATCGCCTGAAAATCAAACCGCTGTTGCCACTGTTTTTCTATCACTTCAAATGGTTGTAACACCACATCTTCACCGCTTACCAGGTGAAAATAAGCATTGTCCTCATTGGCAAACGCCGTTTCAAACAATTTTAACGTCGCTTCAATTTGGCTAAACCCGCCCCAACGCACCGATACCCTATCTTTGAGCAAAAATACATTGGCTAGCTGTGCAGTCTCAGCGTCAGGAAAATAATCGGATTTAGCATCCATATGCACATAAAAATTGACATTGGGCTGAATTTTCGCCAGCTTAATAAAATAACTGATATCTTGGTGGGCTTGGATAAGTAAGGCGTGTTTTTTCATGCAGTTACCCTTTGAACCCATTTAGATTATCTGCGTCATCTAAATTAATCAGGGTAAAACCACGACTGGCAAGAAACTGATACGCATCAGGGAATTTATCCCACAGCGCTTGGGTATACACCATGAACACTTGGGTGCGGGGAAATTCTTTGAGCGAGAACACGGCAGTGCTGATAAAGGTATAAATTTCAAAGCGCTGCTGGGGGTTTTGTTGCAATGCCTCGCTTAGATAATCTTCAATGATTTTATCGCTATCAATCACCGGCAAAAGATGGCTAAAATCCAAGTTTTCTCGCGGGTGTGGACAAAATGCGTCAAGGTGAAATGCCTTGACCATTTTTTCTACAATATCAGCATAAGCTTTGTCACCGATAAAATTGTCGAGGGCTTGCCCCAATAACAGCCGTTTTACCGGCAAATTCTCATCTGGCTGATTGTCTACTTTATCAAACAAATAAACAGGCTCGGTAGTGTCTATGATATTTTTTTCCTGGGGAAAAATGGTGAAATGTTTTTTGGAGATAGCCAAAATACTGGGAATACTGGGATAAGTAATGCCCACGGCGTGTTTAAACAGTTGTAATGGTAAGGATTTTGGTAACGGTTGAAAATAGCTAGAATTGGGGAAAATATTAGCGGTGCCGTCATCAAAGGTATACAGCTGTTGGAATGTTACTTTAGAAATAACATATTGCAAAAACAACACGTCAATACTGGCAAGATAGACGTTTTCGATAGGTTTTTGCCAAATATCAAGCGTGTTAAGTGTGGTTTTGATGTGGTTTAGGGTGGCAAAACGTTCGCCCCAGGTTTTATTGTTCAGTTCGATAAAGGCGGATTTTTCGCAGACCTGCTCAAGTTGGTCAAAATAATAGCGGTGTTTGGGCTCGCTTTTTGAATGGGCGCCATACGGCAAATAAAGCCCAATAAAGGGGGTACTGTGTTGCTTAATAATTTGCTTGGCAATCAACACTTGCAAGGGGGTGATACAAATAATGAGATTCATGGCGTTTTTTTGACCTTTTCCACCTGCAGCGTATAATAATATAACAGCGGCAAAATCACCACGCCACTAATAATAGTCGCATACGGCACCACCGCCAGTGATACGCCACTTAACACCCACAAGGCAACCAAATACACCACCGTTGAGATGACGGAACACAGCGAGATTTGCGCGCTTTTGGCATGATAAAACAAAAAATTCACCAACAATAAATACGGAATTATCAGCGAAAACGCCAGTACAAACATCACCACATAATACTGGCTTTGGGCAAAATCTGCCCCCAATAGCCACGCCATCAATGACGATGGCATCGCCCAAGCCATGGCAGTCAACATAACAGGCACCATTAAACTTAGCCAAAACAGTCGATGCAATTGCATCACTGTCATGCGCTGCGATTTTAGCCGTTCATATAAGTGAGGCACCAGCGCAGAATTGACCGCCATAATCACAATGGTCAAGCTACTGGCGACTTGCACCCCTGCCGAGTATACGCCTAGCTCATGACTGCTAAACCGCTCGTGAATCAACACTCGGTCAAGTTGCCCTTTGATGGTATAGCTTAACCCATGTAACAGCAGCGGCAAGCCTAGCGTTAAAATATAGCCAAGTCCCAGTTTGAGCCGTTTTGGGGTAAAGCGAAATTTGATAGCAAATTGGTATTTTGCCCACGCCAACGCTGCCACAAAAGTAACCCCATGCGCCAAGATAATCGCGATAAGACGCTGGGCAACTTTATCCGTGGTATCGCCAGCAAAAAACTGAAAAATCAGCACCGTCCATAGTAAATTGCCCAAGGCTAAGCCCAGTTGGATGGTCAGATAGCTAAACGGGCGTTTTTGGCATTGCCGCAGTGCCAGTTGGTTTTGAATCAAGGTTTGCAAAAAGGCAGTAAAAAAGCAGTAAAAAAGCAATTCGCTATGTAACAGCCAACTAATCGCTGTGCCAATCAGCAGCACGCCCACGCTATATAGCCCGCCTGCCAATAAAATATTGCCCAGCCCATGCCTGCCATACACATAAAAATAACGGGTCAAAGCGCCATTTTGCGACAGACTCATGGCGATTACAATAAATGCCGTGAGCGATAAATAATAGGACAAATCACCAAAGCCCGTTGTGCCTAATACCCGTGTCAAATAGGGCAATAGCAAAAACGGCACGGCTTTGGCGGTCATCTCGCCCACCACATAAATCAGGCTGTCTTTGAGTAAGGCAGATTGTGTTAAACGTTTGATTTTATTTAACATTACCTTTCAAGGACATCCCACGAGGTGGCGGTATTGGCTTGGATATCCGTTAGCACTTTTTTGCCCATTAATTCATCATAAAACTTCGGGGCAAGCCCAAAGCCAGGGCGAACGCTTCGGATACAGCTTTCATCAATCACATCCCCTGCCGTCATGTCTTTGACAAAATACAGTGAGCGGCGAAATTGCACATTGCCGATTTCGCTTGATTTTCGCCCATAGTCCACTTGTCCGAGCGACTGCCAAGCGGTTTTGCTATCACGGCAGAGCGCGGTGAGTTCGTCTTTTTCCAGTGAAAAACTGTCATCCGCGCCGCCGCCATTGCGGTCTAGGGTGACGTGTTTTTCAATAATACATGCCCCTAATGCCACGCTTGTCACGGCGGTGGTGTTGTCAAGCGTATGGTCGGATAAGCCAATCGGCACGCCAAAACGGCGCTGCATATCGACAATGGTACGCAGGTTATAGTCCTGTGCGGGGGCTGGGTAACCACTCACGCAGTGCAATAACGCAAGCTGTTTGCAGCCGCCATCACGAGCGGCGGCAACCGCCTCGGCAATTTCGGTTTGGTCCGCCATCCCTGTGGAGATAATCATTGGCTTGCCGGTACTTGCCACATATTTGATAAGCGGTAAATCAATGGCTTCAAACGAGGCGATTTTATACGCTGGGGCGTTCAAATCCTCGAGTAAATCCACCGCAGTAAAGTCAAACGGTGAGCTAAACATGGTGATACCGACTTTGTGAGCGTACTCAAACAATGGTTTATGCCAGTCCCACGGCGTGTAAGCTTCTTGGTACAAGTCATATAAGGTACGCCCGTCCCACAGTCCCCCATGAATTTGGAAGTCAGCGGCGCTGCTGTTGAGGGTGATGGTATCTGCGGTGTAAGTTTGCATTTTGACCGCATCAGCACCGCACGCCTTTGCCATGTCAATGATACGGTAAGCGTTATTGATGTCGCCGTTGTGGTTGGCGGACATTTCAGCAATGATATATGGCGCATGGTCAATGCCGATTGGGCGATTGTTAATGCTGAAATTTTGATTCATAAAAACACCCCTAAAATAAAAAATCTTGCGATTTTAATTCAAACTCAACCACATCATACACTTTTTCACCCACACCAAAATGCTGTTTTAACACGCCTGTTTCGCTAAATCCCAATTTACGATGCAACGCCAATGACGCGGTATTATATGCCAGCACTTGCGCGGTGATTTTGCCAATGTCGGTGGTGTTGAAAATCTGTGCAATCGCCAAAACCCCCAACGCAAAGCCAAGCCCCTGCCCTTTTGGGCTATTAGGGGATAAATAAAACCCCCAACTGGCAGTTTTTTCATTCGGGCTTGACGAATTAGGGTTTGGCGTATGGGTGTTTGCCAACTGCAGCGTCTGGTATTTATCTACCGTCATTTGGGTAACATTGACTAGCCCCATCGGCTCGCCGCCTTTACTCCCATCCGTTTCAAAAATCAGCAAATGCACATTGGCATGGTCAAGCTGTTTGCGATACCATTTCTCATGGTCAGCGAGGGCAATTTCATCTTGCCCAAACATCCACCGGCGCACGTCGATGTGATTACGCCATTGCCAAATCATCTGGCTATCGGCTTGGGTCGCTTGTCGCACTTGACAATGTTGAAATTTTTGCGCAAATTCAATCCAGTGCGCAACCCGTTTTGCCCCTTGCCCATCGACCAACTTGGCAGATTGACGGCTGAATTTTTTATAATTGTCGGCCAGTTCGCTCAACAAGCGGGGCAGTTGCTCATCCAATGTCGCCATGTCAGTCACCACTTTGACCAGGTTTTTATCTGCCAACGCTTTGGCAATCACCTGCTGGTTATCGGCAAGCACGATCAGCACCATCGGTAAGCCCAAACAGCAGCGCTCCCAGGTGGTGCTGCCTGCCGCCCCAATCGCAAGGTCAGCATTTGCCATCAACTCCGCCATATTAGTCACATTGACAAGTACCGCACACGCAAAACTTGCGTGTTTGGCAAACCTTTGCACACTTTCGATATGCGGTGCGGTTTTGCCCATGACGACAGTCACGTTAAATGATTGCGCAGATTGTTGGACAAAGGTATTGAGACTTTGCAAAATCTTGAGCGTGACATTATCGTTATCGACACCGCCAAGATTGACCAATATATTGTTGGGCGGCTGTACGCTTTTACGTCTGTTTAGGCTCATCGTTCGCCAGTTGGCAAACTCATCACGTAATAGTGTATAGCGTGTACCTAGTAGTCGCTGGCAATCACTTGGCACAAGCGGTTGATAATCTTCGTTTTTTCGCCCAAAATTTTGGTCGAGCAAAATCTCACAGTCGTGCGTTCGGTCGGCTAAATCGTCAATGGCTAAAATTTTAAGGTTTGGCAAAAGTCGTTTGGCTTGCTGCTCCCAGTTTTTGCCAATCGCATAATGGTCGATAATCAGCCAATCTGGCTTTAACGCTTGCAAGATGGGTTTACACTCGGCAAAATCATCGCTTTCACTGGCGCCTAGCCACTCGCTATGGGCATGCTGTTTGATAAAATCTGCAATCCCACTTTTGGCTAACAGATGCACAGCAAAACCTTTTTGCCCAATCAAATCCGCCAAATGCCCGTCATGCTCCCGACAAATAAACGTGATGTCATGCCCTTGCTGTTTTAACCGGTCAGCGAGCGTGAGGCAACGCATGATATGACCGCTACCCATCGTTAAACTTGCATCTGCTCGGACCACGATCTTCATGCTCGCTCCAATTGCGCTTGGTACAGGCGCTCAGCAAATCGCCAATCGTTATCATCATCAATATCGACCACGCTGTATTTTGGCAACACATAGCCTAGGGCATGATTATGGATTTTATCCTCGCTGAGCCATGCTTCACGACTGCCCCAATAAAACTGACCTGCGTCAAAATACGCCTGCGGCAAATCTTGGGTTCGGGTGAGCTCATGTTGGCTAAACATGCTCGACACTTCACCAGTATCGCTTAACTTAAGTGAGCGTAACACATTGGATTCAAATTCTAAAACCGGAAAACAATACAAACTGTTGGATGACTGCCAACGCTCAAAACTGTCGGTTAAATACTGCGGTTTTAATAACGGCGTACAGGGGTATAGACAGCAGATATGGCTAGCTTTTGGCACGTGCTGCAGCACATGCCGAATCACCGCAGCGGTAGTGGCGTAATCATCGGCAAGCTCGGCAGGTCTTTGGCTGACAGTGGCACCATGGTGTTGAGCGATATCGGCAATAGCGCTATCATCAGTGGAGACAATAATCTGCTCAAACAGTTGGCTGTTTTTTGCCGTTTCAATGGCACGAGCCAGCATGGGTTTGCCACAAAAATCTTTGATGTTTTTGCGCGGAATGCGTTTACTCCCCCCACGCGCAGGGATGATACAGACCTTCATTATGCTAATGCCTGATAAATTGCATTGACCACTTGCGCTTGCGAGGCTTCGCTTAAGTCATAATACAATGGCAAACTAATCGCTTGGGCATAGTAGCGCTCGGCATGGGGAAAATCGCCTTGTCTAAAGCCCAACTTGGCATAATACGGCTGGGTATGCACTGGAATATAATGCACATTCACCCCGATATTTTGCGCCCGCAAACTGTCAAACACTTGCTTACGCGTTTTGCCACTGTCTGCTGTTAGTTGAATGGGATATAAATGAAACCCCGAATAATTAGCAGGATTGCGATAAGGCAAAATAATCGGCAAATCTGTTAATAATTCATCATAACGCTTGCCAAGCTGATGACGGCGAGTGACAAAGTCATCCAAATAGTTCATTTGACTCACCCCCAATGCCCCTTGCAATTCGGTCATGCGATAGTTAAAGCCCAAATCAATTTGCTGATAATACCAACCACCGTCAGGTTCATGGGTCATTAGATTGGCATCACGGGTGATACCATGACTACGCAGTAACTGCATTTTTTCCGCCAATGCCGGGTCATTCGTTGTTGCCAGTCCGCCTTCTGCGGTGGTAATGATTTTGACAGGGTGAAAGCTAAACACGGTAATGTCGCTAAACTCACAATTGCCGATTGGTTGATTGTGATATTTGCCACCAATGGCATGGGAGGCGTCCTCAATAACCTTAAAGCCATATTGCTGTGATAGCGCATGAATGGCCGCCATATCACAGGGTTCACCGGTGAAATGCACGGGAATGACTATTTTTGGCAAGCGGTTTTCAGCATCGGCAAGCTGTAACTTTTCTGCTAACGCGTTGATAGACATATTGAGCGTTAGCGGATCAATATCCACAAAATCAATGTTAGCACCACAGTACAATCCACAGTTGGCAGATGCGGTAAAGGTAATCGGCGTCGTCCACAGCCAGTCGTCTTTACCCTTTTCACCTTGACCAAGCCCCAATGCCAAACAAGCAATATGTAGTGCTGACGTCGCACTATTCACCGCCACGCCAAACTTTGCCCCCGTATAGGTAGCGACTCGTTCTTCAAACGCCGGTACTTGACTACCTTGGGTCAAAAAATCAGACTGTAGCACAGCGACCACTGCGTCAATATCAGTTTGGGTGATATGCTGACGACCATAAGGGATAAATTGATTTGCCATAATATTTGCCCAAAGGTGTTTGTTATTAAGTGGTTTTGTTATCAAGGGTTAGCGATTAAATTTTACCAATTTTTGCTTTGTTGGTTTCAATCCATTCTTGTAGTTGCCCAGTTGTCATCCACTCACTGTTATTATCACTGGCGTACACGAAGCCTTCTGGCACCTTAACACCATCTTTGATACGCTCAGGCGTTTCATCCCAGCCATTAATCGCAGGCAAGATTTTAAAATGCTCAGGATATTCGTAGGTATGAAAAGAATCTTCGGCACTAATCATTTGCTCATGCAGTTTCTCGCCAGGACGAATACCAATGATTTTTTGCTCGGCAGTGGCAGAAACGGCAGTTGCCACATCTGGCATGGTCATAGAGGGAATTTTTTTGACATAAATTTCGCCGCCCACCATGTCTTCAAATGCATGCCAAACCAGCTCCACGCCTTGCTCAAGCGAAATCATAAAACGGGTCATACGCGGGTCTGTGATGGTCAGCACACCACTGTCTTTAATCGATAGAAAATACGGAATCACCGAGCCACGACTCCCCATGACATTGCCATAACGTACCACCGAAAAGCGTGTGCCATGCTCCCCTGAATAGGCGTTGCCTGCGACAAACAGTTTGTCCGATGCCAATTTGGTCGCGCCATACAGATTCACGGGACTGGACGCTTTGTCAGTCGATAAGGCAACGACTTTTTTCACCCCTTTATCAATACAGGCATCAATTAAATTCATTGCCCCGTTGATATTGGTTTTGACACATTCAAACGGATTATATTCGGCAGTGGGCACGATTTTGGTTGCTGCCGCATGCACCACATAATCCACCCCATCAAGCGCGCGATATAGACGGTCTTTATCACGCACATCACCGATAAAAAAACGTACCCGCGGGTCGCCTTGGTACAGTTTTGCCATTTCCCACTGTTTCATCTCATCACGCGACAGGATAATCAATTTTTTGGGATTGTATTTTTCAAGCGTCATCGGCACAAAGGTATGCCCAAATGAGCCTGTCCCGCCTGTCACTAAAATGGTTGAATTGGTTAACATAGTGCACTACCTATTATGGCTAAAGTTATTTGTCGCAGTTTATCTAGCCCCAAAACCTGTCAGCATGGTTTGAATGGTTTTGAGCACAATCAAGATATCTAATGCAAAAGAAATATGTTTAATATAATAAAAATCGTACTGTACCTTAAGCGCTGTCTCATCGGTATCACTGGCATAGCCTTGTGTGACCTGCGCCCATCCAGAAATACCGGGTTTGACGATATGTCGATAATTATAAAAAGGGATGGTTTTTTCAAAGGTTTTGACAAAACTTAGCTGTTCGGGTCTCGGTCCAATCAGGCTCATATCGCCTTTGAGCACATTCAAAAATTGCGGCAGCTCATCGATACGGGTTTTACGAATAAACTTACCGACTTTAGTCACACGAGGGTCATTTTGTTGCGCCAGTTTTGCCCCGTTTTTTTCTGAGTCAAAGCGCATACTGCGAAATTTATAGATTTTAAACAATTTGCCGCCTTGCCCGACCCGCTCTTGGACAAATATGGCCTTACCCGGACTTTCCAACCGTATCGCAATGACAGTGACCACCGCAATCAGCAATACCAAGGGTGAGACCAATAAAATCGCTATAATATCAATCAGTTGTTTAAACCATAAATAGGTTTGCGAGGGCAACAGCGAGCCCAACTCGTTTTCATACAAATGATGAATCGGCAGACGACCCGTCAAAGACTCATACACTTGGCGGTTATTATACACCGGTCTGCCCTGTAACGTTTGCTCGGTTAAAAATCGCTGCCAGTCTTCATCGAGTGCAGGCGATGACAGGTCTGCTACTATCGCTTGCACTTTTTTGGATTGTATGGCATCCAAATGCGGTTTTTCAAGGCGCAGCCAACGGATTTGAAAAATCGCTTCAAAGTTTTGACAATGTCCCAGTGGAATATACGCCATATAAGGTTGGTGCGCTTTTTGCTCAAGTAAAAACGACAAAAAGAAAAACACTACCCCGATAACACCCGATAAGCCAAAATAATATAGCGAATACGGCAACCGAAAAACGATAATCACCATGCCTAACAGCATCATCACCAACAATAAGGTTGGCAACACAAAACTGATGGAGCGTTGACCTGGAAACTGGGTGAGTTTGCGCAGACCAAGGGTAACTAGCAAGACACCCAACGTGGCTAACACCATACTGTTAAACTCAGTAATCAGCCATCGCCCCTGCAAAAAGCGCATTCGCCACATCAGCAAGGCGGGCAAAATTACCACTACTCCCCAACCCACAATAAGTCGGAACGCGATATTTTGCCATACTAAAAAAATTACCCGCTGCATTATGGTTTGAGTCCTGTTTTTTCAGGGTTGGCGTCACGCCATTGTGTAAACTCACGGTATAAAGCTGCAAATGTCGCAGGATCTTGTTTGGCAAGATTGCCCAAGTCAGTATCCACATTATCACAATCCGACAAATTTTTTACCATGACACAAGCCGCTTCGATATGTTTTAATGCCGCTTGCTGGTCACCTTTATAGGCTAAGAACTGTGCATAAGCTAATATATTATACTGGGAAGAATCGGTATTTAGCACCTCTTCAAAGATGGCTTCTTTTACGCTTGCCTGATGGCGATTAATCGGTACTTGCATGGCAAGGATGCGGTCATGATACGCGCTAAAGCCAAACACCTCATTTTGGTAGTCAACTGCTTTGTCTTGGTTTAGATGATTGGTATGCTTGATAAAGCGATTATAATCCAAATAATTGAGATGAAAATATTGCCAAATATAGTAGCCTGATAACATCGCCAAACCAAGCATGATAACAGACATGGCTTTTGTTAGTTTGCTTTGCCACACAAGTTGCCATTTGGGCTGATCAATCAACGCCAAAAATAAGGCAAACACCGCGAGATAACGAAAATACCATAACGGGTATTCTACACTGGCATACAAGATACTGGCGATGACAAACGCCAGTGCAATCGCGCTTTCGCTGCTATGGCGCAGATGAATCGCCCGCACCAGTAGCCAAACAATCGGCACAAAGCACAGCGCGCCTAACACCCCTAGCTCCGCCAAAATCATGGTGGCAAAATTATGCGAATGGTCGGCAATCTCTGGCCATTTAAAATATTGGGCATAATCAACGCTTGCGCCCATGTAGTTGTTCCAGCCGACCCCTGTGAGCACATGGTCATGAAATATCATCATGGCGCGTTCGCTCATCGCCGAGCGGTTCCCCTGCCCGCCCGCCATACGGCTCACCGCCCCAAGCTGATTGGCGCTGCTATAATTACTAATCCAGCTTGCGCCCATATAGTACAGCACAAATACGACAAGACCAAAAACGCTAGCCGATAATTTGCTTTTCCACGCTATCGGCTGGGTCAAAAAGAAAATGGGAATCACAGCAAGCATCATCACCAGACCCGCCCGACTTTGTGTCAAGGCAAGCCCGATGGTAAATATCACAAACAATACCATCAAGCCAAACCGCGCATATTGTCGGTATCGACCAATCAGCCACTGCGGCGCATTTAACCTTTCTTGAAACGACTGCTGCAGTTGATAAATCACCCCACACAGCGCGAGCACAAACGCATAGCCTGCGTGATTGGCTTGCCCAAAGTTGCCGTCATAGCGTCCGCCATTGGCGTTACCACGGGCAATCACCCAGCCTTGATAATCAATCTGATAGCCTTGGGTTTGCATCATTTGAATCATAAAGGTGATGATTGCCATGAGATATACCGCAATAAACAGGCGGTTTAATAAATTCGCTTTATTTTCAATATTACTGCCTATCAACGCAGTCAAGGCAACGACCAGCAAGCTTATCACCGGAAAGATTAAGGCATCAGGGTAAGCGATATGATTAAATAATGGCTGACATACAAGCAATAGCGCTAGCAGCAACCAAGTAAGCACAGATTTGCTAAACTTTGTAATCGGGTTTTGCCAAAAAAAAGCCGCGATTGCCAAACTCACAAACCCAAATGCGGTGGCATTGACGACAAAATCTCGACCCAGTGGCGAATGCCAAGGCATGAGGTACGTCAAAATGGCTAACCCCATGAATAGGGTAAATAGACGGATATCTTGGGTGAGCGTTTGGTTTGATGTCGATAGTAGCATGGTGTTTTTCGTGGGCTTTAAACGCAAAAATGCTAAACGGGGTAGTTTAGCATTTTTTATAAAATAAGTATTCGATTCAGCAACGAAATTTATATCTTGATACTACCATATCTGTTTTGGAAGCTTTCAAAGGTAGAAATTTACGCTATCACAACGCCCAAACAGAAACAAACAATAGGTGATGCAAATCACCCCATGACAATATTTGTCGAAAGCATAAAATCCAACCTGACAATAACTGTCACTTTTTAATAAAAATAGGCAGATGAATCTATAATCTGAATTTTTTTATGCACAAGTGGCTGTTTTTCTGTGTAAATTGTCTATAATAAAGGTTGGCACGTTTAGTGCTTACATTAAAATAGGCTTTTAAAGCTTATAAATAAACCAATAACATTTGTGGAGAATGTTTATGAACGCTCAAAAAGGTTTTACCCTTATCG
>ERZ1023324.250-NODE-250-length-23950-cov-10.096422_pt1 | contig 23950 bp, 24 predicted proteins | sample MGYA00520886_ERZ1023324 | MGnify/ENA primary metagenome ERZ1023324 (study PRJEB32759, sample SAMN07749864) | skin metagenome | biome: transportation; feature: city; material: polyester macromolecule | host: Homo sapiens | place: Hong Kong:KT line | collected...
TCGAGCAGCTCATCCGACCCGGGGTCGCAGGCGTCGCATCCGCAGTCCGGGAGCAGCGCGTGCACCTGCCCCGGGTCCCCGACCGCCACCCGGATCACCGGGAGGACGCCGCCGTCGCACGGCTCGTGGACATCGACGCCGCCGTGGACGGGGCGCTCATGGGATTCACCCTGAACTCGGGTCAGGCCTGCGAGTCCGGCACGCGCGTGTTCGTGCACGCCGACGTCTACGACCGGTTCAACGAGGCCCTCGCCGCGAAGATGCGCCAGATGAGCATCGGTCCGGGCACCGAGGACGCCGCCATCACCCCGCTGGTCTCCCAGGAGCAGCTGGACCGGGTGATGGGCTTCGTTGAGGAGGGCAAGCGGGACGGTGCCGTCGCTCTGACGGGCGGGCAGCGGCACGGCGACGCCGGCTTCTACGTGGAGCCCACCCTCTTCACGGAGACCACCCCGGAGATGTCCATTGTCCGCGAGGAGATCTTCGGCCCGGTGGCCGTCTCCGTGAAGTTCACCGACGAGGACGAAGTGATCCGCGCCGCGAACGATTCGGTATACGGCCTCGCCGCCGCCCTGTGGACCCGGGACGTCTCCCGTGCCCACCGCGTGGCCGCACGGCTCAAGGCCGGCACGGTGTGGGTCAATACCTTCCATGCCCTGGACTCGCAGCTGCCGTTCGGTGGCTTTCGGCAGTCCGGCTGGGGCCGGGAGCTGGGCGCGGAGAGCTTGGAGCTGTACACCCAGGTGAAGTCCGTGACCATCGCACTCTGACAGACGAACGCCAGTCGGTCAGCCGCCGCGGGTGGGATCCTGCGGCGGCTGACCGACATCGGTGGTCATTCACAGGGGCGCCTGCCGCATCCGCCCGTCGCGGCAGGGCTGAGGGCAAGGCCCTGCATTTCAGCGACGCAATCCGGCGCTACGACGCCGGCTCCACGACGCTGACTTCAACCGCGCCTGGATCTTCCTGTGTCTGATCCGAAGATCGGGCCGGTCACGCTTTTCGCATTCGCCTCTCAGCCACCGGTACGGCCACCGCAAGCGGGAGCGCCGCAAGTCTCGGTCCCATCCGTGGCCTCGTGCCCACCGCACGGCTGATCCCCCGCCACCGGATGGGCGGCGAGGGATCAGCCACTGATCGAGGCGGTGCGCTCGGGGTCGGCTGGGCGCTCGCGGGGTGGCAGGTCCTGGCGGTGGTCTCGCTGGCCGCCGTCGTGCCGGCCGCGCGGTGGGTGGATGCGGGGCGCGACGACGTCGACTGAGGCCGAGACGCTGACGCGGACGCCGAGGTCGCTTAATGTGTGGCCATGGTCAGCCGCCCCGTGCTCCAGCAGCCGGTGATCGACGCCGTCGACATCCGTTCCGTCGCGGAGTTCTACCGCGAGCTCCTCGGCCTCCACTACCGCGCGGGCGACGAGCTCGCGGACGGCCGCGAGCCGGACAGCGCGGACTGGCTCGTGCTGCTGGACGACGACGGCCGCCGCGTCCTGACATTCCAGCGCACCGAGGAACTGAAGCCCAGCACGTGGCCGTCACCCGAGGTGCCGATGCAGCTGCACCTGGATTTCACCGTGCCGGACCGCGATTCCCTCGACGCGGCCCACGACCACGCCCTGCGCCTGGGCGGGCGCCTCGTCCTGGACCGCTCCGACGACGAGGACGAGCCCCTGTACGTGTTCGCGGACCCGGCCGGCCACCCCTTCTGCGTCTTCGTGGGGTGAGCGCGGCAGACCGCGGGGCGGTTTCACGCACATGTCGAAGACAAGAAGCCGGTTCAGTGCCGTCGGTAAGGTCGTCGGGTGATCCCGCAACCCACCGATCGACTCACGTTCCGGTGCATGACCGACGCTGACCTCGACGACATGTGCAGGCTCCTCGGAGACGCGGAGGTCATGCGCTACTACCCGCGAGCCAAGTCGCGCAACGAGGTGCAGCGGTGGACCCGACCCGGACGCGGCCGATCCGATGGGCCCGATGCCCCACGACCCCTCCTGGGCCGGCGGCGGGGACGACTCCCTGCTCCAGCGCGCCGCCGAGACCGCCCGCGACCTGCTGCCCGGCAAGGACTGACCCGGGGGCCTCCGGCAGGAGGGCCAGGGGTGGGCGTGTCGGCCTGACCCTTGGTTGACTTGCGACGACGTCGGCCCACCCCACCCCGGGCGCCGTCGGACAGGGGGCGCTCACCCGGCGCCCCTCCCACCACGCCTGAGGAGGGCACCCATGGCTGATCAGCAGATCCCCGAGACGAAGAACTCCGACGCCCCCGGCGACCAGGACCAGGCCGCGCAGCAGGCGCCCGCCGAGGTCGACGGCCTCGCGGCCAAGGCCGAGCAGTCCGAGAAGGAGACCGAGGAGAACGACGAGGGCGGCTACGGCCACTGACCGACCACCTCGTCCCACCGACGACGCCCCGGGTGCCGCGCGCATCCGGGGCGTCGTCGCGCCCGGGGGGGCGTCAAGGTCGGCATCCGATGCCCCATCCCCTTGCACCCACCGGCAGTCGATGACTGAGTGTCACTCAGAGATATATCCCTCAATGATTCTCGGGGAGTGGCGGGACCCCGATGATCCGCATCTCCACACCACGTTGAAGAAGCTCAGGGATGCCGGGTTCATCGAGGAGTTCGACGGCGACGACGCCCGACGCGTCCATCGCCTCACCCCCGCGGACGCGGCGTCCTGATGAGCGACATCGAGCGCCGGCGCGGAATCCTGGCGATGGCCGACCAGATCATGGAGACGACATGAGCACCACACGCATGAGCAGTGGGCCGGCCTTCACCCCGGAGAAGGACCTCGCGAGGTTCGAAGACACGGCCCGCCGCGGCCAGCGGCTGACCGGGTTCTCCCTGGCCGCCCACGGCTGGCGCTTCGAGGACGCCGAGCCCGAGGACGTCGTCTTCGACATGTCCTACGAGACCGACCCCGACGACCACCACTTCGATCTCTTCCGGGCCGCCGGCTGGACGCCCGCGCTCACCTACGGCCACATCCGCCTCCTCAAGGCCGCCCCCGGTACCACCCCCGTCCACACCGGCACGGAGTCACGACTCGAGGAGGCGCTCGGCAACCGCGCCCTGTTCCTGCGGTACACCGCAGAACCGCTCTTGATCGCACTCTGTTGCCAACCGCAATACAGTGGCGGCATGTCCAAGCGTCGTAACCGTCATGGCCGTGGCCAGCGTGGGCCAGTTGTCTTGCCTCGCTCCTACGGCGGACGCATCGACCGCATTGACCCCACCCACGCCGAATTCTTCACAGCCTGTCTGGCGCAGGCTGTTCAGCAAGTACAGATGTCATGGATGTCATGCCCAGGAATCCTCGATAACGTCGTCGTTGGGGCCGAAGACGTCCCGACCATGCCGGACTGGACGGAAGGGCGGGTACCGCTATCCTCTGCCGTCGATAGGAGCGACCAATCCCCCGCCAAGGTTGTTATCTATCGACGACCCCTCGAGTTGCGGACAGCCAGCAGGCGCGGGTTAGCCATCCTTGTTCATCGCACCCTGGTCGAACAGCTCTCAGCACTGACTGGCACCCCGGTAGAAACAATCGATCCCAGCATCGACGACTAAAACCGTCACCGCAGTTGAGGATCAACGTCAGCGCTGCGACCGTTCGTCGTAGTCGTCGCGACCTCCAATGGAAGGACAGCCAAACCGCTGGCAGATACTACCCCGCCAATAAGCGGAGCCGACCCAACAATGTGCAGGTGGCCAGCTGCTGGGACCTTCCCCGACCAGGTGGACCCAGCTGGAACCGTGCCCTCGATCACCGTCTTCTTCCCGCTAGTGCCTGTCAACTCGCCAGAAAAGGTGGCAGCCTCCCGTCCCGGGTTGGACAGTTCAAGGGTTCCAGCCGCCCCTACGGTTTGCTCCAGCACCTTGCTCGACCCTCCCGGGCTGACCATGGCGTAATCGGTGGTGCCAGGCTTGCCCTGAGCAAACAACCTGGCAATAACCGGGTCATCGGCAGACAAACGTAGCCCGACGCCTTCCCCTGCTAAGGCCTTCGACAGGTCCACCTGGATGGTGGATCGGGGATCGATATCGATCTCGTCGGCTCCGTCAGGGGTAAAGGACCCACGTCCGGCCAGCGCCGTCACTGACACACTCAACCGTTTTGTGCCGGGATTCGAAATGATGAGGGTTGCAGTCGATACCTTGGCGGGGACGGCTGGCAAAAAGAGGGTCTTAGCTGCTGGAGCCATCGCGATCGTCTCGCGGCCCTTATCGGCCCAGGTACGGGCGCCAACGACAACTCGTCCTTCGCGGGCGTTAACAAGGGCGGTCACCGGGGTAGTGTCGTTGTCCCATACCGACATCGGCAGCACCTTGGTCTGTCCCGGGGACACACGAATCCCTCGCATCCCGGCGGTGTCAATTTCTCCCTTTGAACCCAACATCGTGACGTCGACGGTGGCTGCCCGGGTGTCCGGGTTAACCACCACCAGGTCGGAGGTCGAAGGGTTCGTGACGCTGACTACTCCTCCCGTAGCCGCACCCACGCACGGCACCCACGTCGTCATGCCCGCTTCTGAAGATAGCGCCGAGCCAGAGGGCCGACGTTGCCCGGCTGTAGACCGGATATAACCCGCTGAGGTGTCGATCTTTGTGACTACCGGCACTGCGGTATCAAAGAGCTCTTCGATCGAGGTGCCAACTTGTAACTTTCCCGCCAAGGACCCCGCGGCAAGGCTGGCCTTCCCCTGGGAGGGAGGGCAGACGAGGGTGCGTCCCGAGGAGATGAGTTGGGCCTTCGGGGCAGAGCGCTGGGTATAAGGAATCGCTGAGGTGGCCAGGGAGATCGCGACCGCCGCGACGGCCAAGGCTAGTGCCCATACCGGACCCTTCCAGTGGTGCCCGGCCTTCTTATCGGACTTCGCCTCGGGTGTCGCATCGTGGTCGTCGGATTCAGGGCCCTGAGTCATGGCGCGGGCAACATGAACCGGCTGCTGGTCGCTGACATCATCGGAATCGACCGCGCGACGCGCTGGGATTGCGCTATCGCCGACGGGTCGAATCTCGGGAATCTCCTTGGGCTCCTCGTCATCTGCGAGGGCGCGGCGGGGGCGATCGCTCATGACTCCTCCTGACGACGGCGAGGCTTACGGTCAAGCACGGATCGGCGGGGAGCAGCGGTGCGGTTGTGCGGAGCGGCCTGAGGTCCGGCCAGCATCATCAAAAGGAGGAGGGCAACCAGTTCAATGGCACAGGCCCATCCCTGGGTCGGCATCGACCATGTCAGATCACCGCGGGCCGAGCCAACTTGGTAGGACTCCCCGATTCCGTGGCGCGACACCGGACTCAGTCGCGTGCCCCCTACCTCGATCTTCCACCGATCATCACGGGGCTCAAGGATTGTCACGGTTCCTGATTTAGACACCTTCTTGGCCACAGGAACTTGATCGCCACCACGGCTTCTAAACAGAGCCCGCGAGGGAGATCCATCGACGGTCCACACCGTCGTGGTGGAATCCGTATTCACGGCAGACAAACCTGCAGCATTACCCACCTGGGACACGACGTCGGCACCCGCACCACGAAGCCACAGATGACCGATTCCCAGACCGGACAGGCGATCAGCCAGATCGTCTGGGACAGCTCCGGTCGCCACGGCAAGGGCAAGGTCCGCAGCCGAATCAGCGATGCGGCTGTCCGCAGAGATTTCTGGACGCTCCCCGCTGCCCCAGCTCGGGTTATCGAAGTCAACGAGGTTCCACTGGGCGCCGTCACCATGCACATTCACCATGAGGGTGCGGGTGTGGCGAGCAGAGCTCTCGACTGCTGTGACATAGGCCGGGCGCATGGCATCAGTTGTGGACATCGGGCCACGAGCGCCCCCCACAAGCCACCAGACGCCGCTGGCAGCCACAGACACCGTTAACACCCATGGCAACCATCGGTTGCCCACCCCAACAAGCAGCTCGCCCAGTGTCGGGGATGCGTCGTCGGGCAGATGGTCCGCCTCGGCACGCTTCAACATGGCCGACTGGCGGGCAGCTGCGACAAGGATCAGGAGCACTCCGACGCCCACCAACTGCCACGGTTCGATAGCGGGATGCACCTGCGCATTCCAGACGGTGACTAAGGTGCGCGACGCCACACCAGCGAGAACCAGGCACAGCAGGTAGACGATGATGAGGGCCAGCACGCGGCCACGACGATGACCAGTCAAAGACCCGATGGACGCGGAGCGATCGATGACGAGGCGCCAGATCGCCCACAGCGCAGCAATCCACAACGGGACCATCGCTATCACGGTGAACGCGGTCGGAGCAGTCCCAGGAACAATCGCGCGACCCACCAATAGCCACAGCCCGGCACGGGTTTCAACAGCCGGGCTAAGCAGGGGCTCTGCCCCGGTCGCCATGCGGCCAGGATCGGCCACGAGCCGAGGAATCCACGGGAAGATGACCAGCAGCGGCCCCAGTACAACAATGGCACCGAGCAGCAGACGCCGAGGGCGGCCCAAAAGGACGCCGATGGCCACCACAACCGGGTATACCCACAAAGCCGGAACAAGACTAATAGCCAGGGCTGACCAGAGAGCCAGACCACCCGCCGAGGAGACTCCCCCGCCCTGGCGGTTGCCAATACTGGCACCATGCAACTCGGCAACGTCTACGGTGTCGGGATTGACCAACCGCCAGGTGTGCAGGGCCATATGAGGAAGGATCACCCCGAGTGCCAGCGCTGTCACCGAGCCTCGGGCCAGGCCACCAGTGAGGACAGGCAGCAAGCCCCAGAAGGTCGCGAGCAATACCGTCGTCGCACCAAGGCCGAGTACCCGACGAAACAGTCGATGTGCCGACATCGCCGCGAGCAACGGAGCCGCGACGAGCAGAATCCGGACCAGAACTTCCGGCTTTCCAATCGTCAACACTGAGCCGAAAGCTGGCCACGCCAGCCACAGTGCGTTTCCCCCAGACATGCCGGGAACAGCGGTCAACCAGCGATGCCATGCTCCAGCCAGCCCGTCTGGCGCTGGCGCGAGCCAGGTCGAGGTCGCTTTGCCTGACCCGTAAAGACCGCGGCAGGCAATGAGCCCGAACACCACCATGAGGCTGACCATCACGGTGTGCGGGTTAACGACAGAATGGTGGTCACGGACGGTGAAGTCGTCGCCAGTGAGATCATCGATCGTCGTCCCATCCTCATGGCGCCACGGGTGGATCCGGTCAGACAAGTCCCCGGCGTAACGGTCGACTGCCCGAGCCCAGACACTGCGTCGGCTTGGAATGAGACGGTTGGTGTTCTCGAGATCATCAGGATCGCATTGCGCATGGAAATCTTGCAGGCGCCTCGACATCTCGCGTGCAACCGAGCGTGACCGCCACAGCTGCCACCCGGCCCGCCACTCGTCGGCAGCACGCGCGGGGGCCTTGCCCACCATGAGGACGAGAAAACGCCACACGCTAACCAACAAGAGGGCCAGACTCGTGCGAGTGGGGTGACCGGTCCGGGCTGCAACCATTCGCATCCCTGCGAGACGGTCGGTGACGTCCGGACGGGGGGCTATATGCGACTCTCGCTGCCACCCTCGACCCGCTTGGCGGTGATGAATGGTGCAGCTCGGCGCAGTGCGGACGACCAGACCCGCCTCATTGGCGCGCCAGCCGAAGTCCACGCCGTCACGGAAAAGGGGAAGTGCTGGGTCGAAACCACTAAGGCGGCGCCACACGTCCAACCGGATGAACATGCCAGCCGTCGAGCCGCCCAGGATCGGGCCCGGATCAGCCTGTTTCTGGTCAATATCTCCGCGGTCGACGACCGGCAGAACACGAGTACCGCCGGTGCTGACGCTTTGCCCCTGCTCATCAATGAACTCCGGGTAATTATGCCGAGCCGGTTTGAGCAATGTGGGGTACAAGACGTCAGGGTGAGGCTTGCGCGAAGCCTCCCGCAACATGCAAGTCAACGAATCACGACGCACCTCGACGTCGTCGTGCAGGATCCAGATATGGGTGACATCGTCAGGGAGTCGGTCGATCGCCAGGCTAATGCCATCACCGGGGGGGGTATCCGCGCTAGCCGTCACGCACTCTTCCAGCAACCCCTCGCCCACAGCTTCCAGGAGCAACTCGGAGGAACCATCCGTAGAGCCAAGATCGACGGCAATCTGTACTTCGGCGCGCTCACCACTACGTCGCAATGCGTTGAGGGTCCGCGGCAACCAACCCGCCGCTTGATGCACGAGAAGGATAGCCGCGACCTGGTCGGCCGTGATGTCAGGGTCTGCTGGTTTACGTCGCTCGTGAGCCCACGCCCAATCCTCCGGATCAGCGCGCACCGACGAGATGACAGGAATAGTCCAGTCAGTCAGTCCCTCCGCGGTGCGGGGAGCACCACCGCGGTCAGACTGGCGGCCCACGTCGGGCCCGGTCTCCGCAGAGTACGTCTCGTCACTCACCTAGCAGGCCACCTGTTCGTCGACGTCATGGAGCACGGGATGCACGCCACGTCTGCGATCATCGCATGCCGCATCATGCAGACAGATATCCCGGACAGACAGGGCATTCTACCGGGTTCTAATTCTACCGGGTCCTGCCGAAATAACCGCGGCCCGACACCAGGTCACGCCCGCTTGCGCAGTCGGCGCCTCTCCATCTCAGACAGTCCACCCCAGATTCCGAACCTCTCGTCATTCTCGAGGGCGTACTCCAAACACTCCTGGCGGACCTCACAGGACTCACAGATGCGCTTGGCCTCACGAGTGGACCCACCCTTTTCAGGGAAGAACGCCTCCGGATCGGTCTGGGCACATAATGCCTTGTCATGCCACTCCGGCTCATCGTCACCGCCTCCGGCAAGCAAGGTCAAAATCTCGTCCATGGGGGAAGCTCCTCGAGATCAGACGCGGCGGGTTCCGCGCCGATGCACAAACTACACGCGTGAGATTCACCGCGCGACTTTTTCTCGCAAAAACCCCGTAACGAGCGGCGTGTCGCGCCGCCAAATGTGATCGATTTATGGCCTCAGAGTGGACCGCACTCAAGCCAACCACAACTATGTCTGGTCACCCGTCGTCTCATGTGAGTCACTTCCCGACGCGTCATTGCTTGATGCCTCCGCCCTCCAGCTGCGGCCAGCGTCGTCCTGATCCCATGACGACGCCCCGACACCACTCGCAGCGTCCCCAGCCCTCGTCCACACCGCACCAACCCCCTCAGGCCAGCTGAATGCGTCGTCGCGAACCGGAACCTCAGAATCACCGGCGGAGACGAGTTGGCCAGCGGAGTCATCCTGCGCAACCTTCGGTTCTTCCCCGGGATCTTCGCCATCCTTAGCCGAGACGGCCTCGGGCCTCGTCAACACCAATAAGACCCAGGCAATGAGGACCTTGATCGCAATCGCCAAAAGATCCCCAAATAGCTCCAAGACAGCCCCAAATGTCCCACCGGGTCCATGGATTGGTGACAGCAAAGCGAGAACGAGGTCAAATCCAGCTGCCGTGGCGATAACAAGGGCAGATATCTTGCCGAGCAATTCAGCACGCGGCGTCGCCGGACGGATAAACCTGCACACCAAAACTGTCGCCAGCAGCAACAGAATCATGCCGATTCCCAGTGAGCTCCCAGACAAGCTCCGAGCCATACCGAAGAGCCCACTGTGATCGTGAGCCAGCATCATGACCACGCGCACAACAAAGGAAATGAGGAACCCAACACTGACGACAATGACTGTCCACGCGAGGGGTTCGCGAATTTCTCGGGCGTTCCTCACGCGTATCGCCCTCCTGCCCGGGTAGCAACCTCGGCTACCACATCCTTGACCTGCTGCGATTGAGATAACGGCACCACTAGGGTGGCACGATCGGTACTCACGACGGCCATGTCGTGCAAGCCTGCAACGACCAGGACGGCGTCAGAACGGTCGTTGATCAGCAGGTTTCTGGCTGAGTCAACTGATACCGTTAGTCCAGTCACATTGTTGCCCTTCCCATCGTCAGGTAGGTGCGGGGCCAGCGCCTCGTAAGAACCGACGTCGTACCACTGGATCTCCAACGGAATCGCTGCAACATGAACACCACATCCACCATGGGATGCCGGTTCCATGACCGCGATATCGACCGAGACCTTTTCCATAAGCGGGTAAACCTCAGCCAATCGGGACGGATCAGCGACCAACTTATCAACCTGCCGACGGGTCTGTGGTTTGAGTTGAGACAAGCAGTCCAACAAGGTCGCAGCTCGCCACACGAACATGCCGGAATTCCACCAATACTCGCCGGAATCTAGGTACTGGCGGGCCACCTCGATGCTGGGTTTCTCGACGAATTCGAGTACCTGGTAGGCACGCGGGTCCAGCCCCAGCGAATCACCTCGATGGAGGTAACCGAATCCGGTATTGGGCTCGGTGGGGACAACACCGAAAGTCACTAAAGCGGTGGGGTCAGCGTTGGCGAGGTTAAAACCGTGCTGCAAGGCCGCCCGGAAATCGTCGACAGGACGAATGACGTGGTCAGCAGTGACGACGGCCATGACGCCCTCGGGGTCACGGTCAGCGATGATGCCAGCCGACCACGCCACGGCATTGAGGGAGTCACGCCCCACCGGCTCGCCCAGAATGTTCTCAACGGGAACCTCCGGCAATAGCTTGGCGACGGCGTCGGCATACGAGGCGCCCGTGCATACCAAGATGTTGGCATCGGGCACCAACCCAGCAACCCGCTCATAAGCCATCCGAAGCAGGCTGACCCCGTTAATAAGTTCCAATAACTGCTTAGGCTCCCCCTGGCGAGACAACGGCCATAGGCGAGTACCGGATCCTCCGGCCAGGATGAGGACGTGTTGCATGTCGACAGAGTATCCATCCCCGACGACGTAACCGCGATAGACCCACCACAGCGTCTCATCCTTCACAATGGGTACCATGGTAACCCTTGCTCGACCGACCCCAACCCGCAGCCCTGACCCTCTAACCGGCCTATGGCGGCGCAGTCAGAACGCAGGAGCACTGCCACTACTGACGTGGTACCACGGCACAGACCGCGGTGAACTGTCAGCACGCACCCTGCTGACGTGGGTCACAAAATCGGTTCACCTACTCGATACCGAGGAAGTCGAGCCCGGTGATGTCGCCCGTCTTTCAGTATGTGATACCCGCCCCGGCCACTGGACAAGTTGCGTATGGCTTCTGGCCTCGTGGTGGGCCGGACTCCAAGTAGATCTGACTGGACAAAACGAGGCAGCAGTAGAGGTCATTGGCCCCGACGCCAACCCCGTCAACTCCCCCGATATCCTCATCCAGTGCAGTCTGGCACCCCTCGCTACCGCCTGCAGGACCCTGCTGCCAGGGGCCATCGACAATGCCGAGGTTCTCGCCGGCCCTGACAACTTTATTGCAGCGCGTCCTGCCGCTGCCGACGCTGTATGGCTCACGGGGCGCCAGAAATGGACCGGGGAACAGCTCTTCGGCCTGGTGCCACTGAGCCAGCCAGTTTTGCTCTCCCCTGACCGAATTCGTTTCGGTGGCGGCGAGCTCGTGGCCACGACCCTTACCAGTTGCCTCCTGGGTGGTGGGTCGTTAGTCCTCGTCGAGTCCGCCGACGATCTGACTACCATCGCAGCCCAGGAGGACGCTACCGAGGTATGAGGTCAGTCGTGTGAGCGATCGCCCAAACCGACGAGAAATCCAGCCCCCCAGCTCATGTGCATGATCGCCAATACGATAGGCAGACGGGCCCGGACCTCGGGATCCAACTCACGTTTCATGGCGGCTGACCCGACTCCGATGATGCTGGCATAGCCCAGGGGGGCTGCCCAGCCGACCAGCGGCCAGCGCTTCAGCGTTTTTCCCTTGGCCGCCTGAACGGCCCCAACGAGACCAAAGACGGTTCCCACCGTGATTCCCGTGACGGCGATAGGAGCAGCCAAATACCGCAGACTCACCGAATCGCGATGGCGACGCATGACCTCGCGACGCCACTGGCCTGTACGGAAAAACTGCCTCGCCAGGGCCTTGACGGTAGAGCGAGGCCGGTATGTCACTCGGAGATTAGGGCTAAACCACACTTCGCGTCCAGACTGACGCAACCGGTAGTTGAGCTCCCAATCCTGAGCCCGGTCGAACTCCGGGCTGAAACCACCGGCGGCCACAAGATCCGCCTTGCGGAAGACGCCAAGAAATACCGTTTCAACCGGGCCCTCCGGCGCATTTCCCTGGTGGAAAGCGCTGCTACCCAAACCCAACTTAGAGGTATAAGCCGTCGCCACAGCTCGCTCGAAGGGAGTACGCCCCTTCGCGTCCATAATCCCGCCGACATTAGCCGCGCCAGTACGCTCCAGCAGTTCAACGGCGGTTGCGATGTACTCCGGGCCAAGCTCACCATGAGCATCGACGCGCACGATGATGTCGTACTGAGATACGGCCACACCAAGGTTCAGGGCCTTGGGAGTGGTGCCGTCCGGATTGTCAATCACCCGAATGCGCTCATCTCGGGTGGTCAAACCTTGAGCTATTTCGGCGGTACGATCAGTGCTCGGCGCAATAGCGAGGATGATCTCCATCGGACCCGGATAGCCCTGGTTAAGAACCCCGGCAACCGATTCTTCGAGATACCGCTCCTCGTTCCTGACCGGTATGACAACACTGACCGGGGGCGCGAGGTATGACGACATGCACGCTATTGTGCCAGGTCTGAACAGCCTGTGAATCCTGCGGTCCACAGGACTCGCCCTATCATCATCGCAGATCTGGGCGGACCTGCGACTACGGTAGAGCTCATGTCTTATCGAGGCACTGGGCGCGGTCCCCGCGACGAGCGATCTCGTCAGTCCGATCTGGACTGGCTATACGAGGTTGACGAAAATGACGCCACCCGTATCGATCCGGTGAACCCATCGCGCCGCGCATCCGTGAGTGGGACCGGTCGTCCACGGGCCGACGGGCGTCCCCAGGCACGTCACCATAGATCTCGCGTCTCCTCCCAGCCGCCCTCACAACCGTGGCCCTCCCGGCGTCCTACTGCCGATCTGTACCGATCCGGTAGCCAACGACGCCCACGACGTCAGGCCCCACAGCGGCGGCAGGACGTGAGCCGCCCCCTTCGCCGGCGTCGGCACCCCTTCAGGGTCCTCATGGTGTTGTTATTGGCATGGCTGGTGTGGCTCGTCGCGGTGCCGTCATATGCCCTGAGCCATACCGGAACGGTTGACGCCACCCCGGACGGGCCGCGAGGCGCAGACCATCCGGGCACCCTCGTGTTACTGGTCGGCACCGATGAGCGGCAGAACCTCACGACCAGGCAACAAAAGCAGTTCGGCACCGGCACCGAAGCCGGTCTACGCACCGACACCATGCTGCTGCTTTACATGCCACCCGAAGGCATGAATGTCCTGATCTCCTTGCCGCGTGACACGTTCCTGCGCATTCCCGGACATGGTCACAACAAGCTCAATGCCGCCTACTCGATTGGCGGAGCAAAGTTGCTCGTTCAGACGATTGAGAAGGCCACTGATCTGCGCATTAACGGTTACGTCGAGATCGGATTCGGCGGGTTCGTCCAGATGGTCGACGCGGTCGGCGGGGTCCAAGTAACCCTCGACAAGCCGATGGTCGATAAGGACTCTCACACAAACCTTCCCGCCGGCACTCAGGACCTCGATGGGGTCCAGGCCCTCGGGTACGTGCGTATGCGTAAAGCCGACGCGCAGGGAGACCTAGGCCGCGTCAAGAGGCAGCAGAAGGTAGCCTCCCAGGTGGCTAAGAAGGCCCTCAGCCCGTGGACCTTCATCAACCCGGTGCGCTATTGGAAAGTAAATATGGCCGCCTCGGGAGCGGTAACGCTCGGCAGCGACACCTCGACCTTCACTGCCCTCAAGACGGCCCGGGGGCTCATGAAGGTCTCCGGAAACGACGGAATCAAGATGACCGTTCCGGTCTCGACGGCCTCGGCGTACACGTCAGCCGGATCGTCGGTGCTCTGGAACACCAAGAAGGCCGCTCAGCTGTGGGACGAACTGCGCAACGGCGACACCTCAAAGGTGACCGAACTGTCCTGATTCTTATCTCTATGCAGCCCTCTGGCTGGAAAGCCCACGGCAACCTCAGCGCCCCCAAGATGACGGGTCCGCCGCACTACTCGACCGCCCTTGAGGCTGGGGTCGCCGTCCTCACATCGGTTATAGTCGGGCGCTGCCAGCATCTGCGCTTTGCGAGCACGACGTACACGCTTTCATCATGGCGTTCTATTCATCACAGCGTTCTATGGTTAGTGCCATGGTTGCCAATGCCGACACCGCGTACGGCCTCGACAATGCCCTGACGAACCTCATCCCCTGGCACGGTCCGATAGCTCCCCAAGCTCATCTGCACACCGACGCCCCCACCCTCGACCTGTCTGGAATCTGGCGGTTTCAATTGGTCGACTCACCCTGCGACACACCAACCGGTTTCACCGATCCCCAGTTCGACGACAACGAATTCGTCGACCTCACCGTGCCGTCCTGCTGGCAGATGGTCGACCCAGCCGGAGACGCGCCCTTTGGCCGCCCGGCTTACCTCAACGTCAACTACCCCATCCCGATTCCCGCCTCAGACGAGGACGTCGTCGTTCCCGATGAGAACCCCACCGGGTGTTACCGCCACACCTTCGAAGTTGGAAAGGACTTCACCGACGCCGAGCGAGTGCTGCTGCGCTTCGAGGGAGTCGATTCCTTTGCCCGTGTCTGGCTCAACGGGACCGAATTGGGATGGACTAAGGGCTCGCGTCTGACCAGCGAATTCGACGTCACCGCGCAGTTGCACCCTGGCCGCAATGTGCTCGCTGCGGCCGTCAGCCAATGGTCCGACGGCACCTTCCTCGAAGACCAAGACATGTGGCGAATGTCAGGCATCTTCCGCGAAGTCACCCTCCTGGCTAGGCCTCATGGCGGCATTGACGACCTTTTCGTCCACGCCGCTTGGGAGGGTGACGCCAAACTCCTCATTGACGGACCAGACGGCGCGACTGTGACCATTCCCGAACTCGCCGTCACCACCACCTGCAATACCGAGGTGACGATTCCCGATGTGCAGCCGTGGACCGCCGAAACTCCCAGGCTCTACGACGCCACTGTCTCCACCGATACCGAGACCGTCACTGTGAAGATCGGATTCCGGACCGTCGCCATTGACGGGGACATCATCACCGTCAACGGGGGAAAAATCGTCTTCCGCGGGGTCAACCGCCACGAATGGCATCCGCGCACTGGGCGAACCCTCGACGAGGAGACGATGCGCGCTGACCTCGAGCTCATGAAGCGCCACGGTGTCAATGCCATTCGCACCTCGCATTACCCACCGAACGCTCGTTTCCTTGATCTGTGCGATGAATACGGCATGTGGGTGATCCTTGAGAACGACCTGGAGACCCACGGTTTTGAATGCAGCGGCTGGGACGGCAACCCGACCGACGACGACCGTTGTTACGACTGCCTACTCAACCGCATCCAGCGCACTGTTGAACGCGACAAGAATCATCCCGCCATCATCGGTTGGTCGATGGGCAATGAGTCCCACTGTGGTGAAGGTATTCGCCTCATGAACGAGTGGGTCAAGGATCGTGACCCGTCCCGTTTCACCCACTATGAGGGGGGGACGACGCCCACACCATCTGCGATGTGTGGACGGTCATGTATCCGTCCATGGAGTGGGTCGAAGCCGTGCGTGACCGCACCGTCATGCCCGGGGCTGAGCCTGCTCCACAGACCGGACGCGAGCTCGAGCTGCCGTTCCTCATGTGCGAGTTCGCCCACGCGATGGGCAACGGTCCCGGGGAGCTCGCCGACTACGAGGAGCGCTGTTTCGACCCGCACTTCCACCGCGACCGCATGCATGGCGGATTCATCTGGGAGTGGATCGATCACGGCATCGAAGCTGGACGTGGCTATGCCTACGGGGGCGATTTTGGCGAGGCCCTACACGATTCAAACTTCGTCTGTGATGGGCTCGTCACGCCCGATCGCGCGCCCTCCCCAGGACTGCGGGAATTTACAGCGACAATGGGAGCGGTACGCATCGAGGTCGACAGCAAGCAGCTGAGCGGTGGTACCGGCATCGATGTCATTAATCGACGTGATTTCGCAGATCTATCCGACCTGGAATTCAGGTGGCAGCTCCTTGACGACGGTGAGTGTGTCCAGGCGGGAGTCTTAGAAGTCGGTGCCCTGGCGGCCCACCGCGCCTGGACTGGGAGCGTGCCTCTTCCTGACGAGATCTCCGATCGGATGGTTGTCGTCGTAGAGGCAAGGTTGCTTGAGAACACTCTCTGGGCTCCGGCCGGTCACGTTGTAGCCCGGACATCGGCTCTGCTGGCTCCCAAACCACGCCTGCGCCCCACCTTCCGGCGTCATCACAGCCGCGCCGCGACGATCATGGTTGGGGTCTCGGGCCGGCACACTTCGACCACCGTGGTCGCCTCGTGACATGGGGTAGGGTCGGCCTGGTCGCTCCTGTCCTTGACCTCTTCCGTGCCCCCATCGACAACGACCGGGCTAGCTCACTGGCCCGCACCAATATTGGTGACGTGGCGCTCGCGGCTGGTCTCGACCGGCTCGTCCACACCACGATGTCGGTACGTGACGAAGGTGACGACCTGGTCGTCGTTACTCGTAGCGCTGCTGCCGCCACCAGCAATTCCATGACAACGACGTGGAGTTGGCGCGCAGTTCAAACCGACGATGGCTCCGAAGGGGTCCATCTTGACCTCCACGTCGATCCACACGGACACTGGCCGGCCATGCTCGGGCGTATTGGCGTGACGATGGGCCTACCCGCAGAGTGGACCCACGTCTCGTGGTTCGGACTCGGGCCGGCCGAGAATTACCCCGATTCTCAGCACGCCGCCATCTGGGGACGATGGAATGGGGAGGTAGCTGACCTGCAAACCCCTTATGTCATGCCCCAGGAGAACGGTCTTCGTCAGGGAATCCACGAATTGACGATCAGCGGTTCGAGCGGCGGTCTGCGGCTCACTGCGGACGGCAACTGGCCAGCTTTCGCGGCCCGACCGTGGACGTCACAGGCCTTGATGAATGCCGCCCACACCTGGGAGTTGGAGCCGGACGGGCACACCTGGCTTACCTTGGATGCCGTCTCGGCGCCGCTTGGATCGACGTCCTGCGGCCCGATGCCGATCATGTCTCATCGGCTGTACGCCCAGCCGGTTGGCCTGTCACTAACCCTGTCCTTAGTCTAACGGACGGGTCGTCGATGGCCCAGGATCACCGGTCTTGGGCCATCTCAGCAAGACATTCTCGACAACCGCTCAGGGACGGGAGTGGCGGCGTACGTTCTCGCCCTTACCCGCAGCCGCATCGCGCAAATCGGACTGATACTTGACCATGGCCTTGCACAGTTCGGGGGAGGATGCGGCAAGAATCCGCACCGCTAGCAGACCGGCGTTTTTCGCATTACCGACGCCGACCGTCGCCACCGGAACACCACCTGGCATCTGGACGATGGACAGCAGGGAATCCATACCGTCAAGGTGGGCTAGCGGCACGGGGACTCCGATAACCGGCAGCGGGGTCAGTGCAGCGACCATACCCGGCAAATGGGCAGCGCCACCGGCACCGGCGATGATCACCTTGATACCGCGCTCGTGCGCGCCTCGACCAAACTCGACCATGTCCTCAGGCATGCGGTGGGCCGACACGACGTCAGCCTCAAACCCCACATTGAAATCGGTGAGCATCTGCGCTGCGGCCTCCATCGTCGGCCAGTCAGAGTCCGAGCCCATGATGATCGACACCTGGGGGCCGCTGGCGTCGCCTGCTAGTCGACGTGCCGCCACGGCCGCTGTTTCGACCTTCTTGCCTCGGCGCGGCTTACGGCTGTTGGCGGTGGTCTCAGGCATCGTATTCTCCCATGAGGTAGGCGGCGGCATGGCGGGCCCGGCGACGAGTCGTCTCAACGTCATTACCAAGACAGGTGACGTGACCGACCTTGCGTCCGGGCCGGACGGACTTCCCGTACAGTTCGACGCGAAGTTCTGGGTCACGAGCGAAGCAATGTTGCAAAGCCCCGGTCAGGTCCTCTTCGGACCCACCGAGAACATTGGCCATGACGACGACGGGGGCGGTCAAGGCCGGTGAGCCGAGCGGCAGGTTAAGCACGGCTCGCATGTGGTTTTCAAACTGGCTTGTCTCAGTCCCGTCGATCGTCCAATGGGCAGTGTTGTGGGGGCGGGTCGCCAGCTCATTAACAACGACGGATCCGTCCTCGCGTTCCATCAACTCGACTGCCAGCACTCCGACGACGTCGAGGCGTCCAGCGATGTCGAGCGCCATGGTCTGGAGTTCAACTTGGCGGTCCGAGGACAGGTCAGGGGCTGGGCTGATGGTCTCGGCACATACTCCGTGACGCTGAATGGTTTCGGTAACCGGGTATGCGGCTCCTTGGCCCGACGGGGAGCGCACGACGACCGCGGAGAGTTCGCGTCGGAAATCAACGAATTCTTCGGCGAGAATGCGAATCGGCTGCTTGCCGTCGGCCAGACCCCCCGCGGCGTCGAAAGGCTCGCCAACACCATCGGGGCCGTCGATCTTGAATACTCCTTTGCCGTCATATCCGCCGCGGGACGTTTTCGCAATGGCGGGCCAGCCGTGGCCATTACCGAAAGAGACAAGGTCATCGGGGGTGTCGCACACCTTCCACGCGGGGTTCGGGAAACCCTCGCGCGCCATAAATTCGCGCATGACAACCTTGTCCTGGGCGTGGACCATGGCAGCCGACCCTGGGCGGACGGCGTAGCCGGCCTGTTCCATTTCCTCAACGAGGACGGTTGGTACGTGTTCGTGATCGAAGGTCACGACGTCGCACCCGGCAGCGAAGTTCATGACGGCGTCGTGGTCGAGGTGGGAGCCAACGACGACGTCAGACATCACCTGGGCCGCAGACTCGTCAGGGTCAGAAGCCAGCAGGCGGGTGCGTACCCCCAATCCGATCGCAGCCTGATGCATCATGCGGGCTAGCTGCCCGCCGCCAATGATTCCGATGGTGTAGGACGTCACGACGTTCATCGTAATGGTCACCGAACACCCGACGCCCACCGTGAGGGGCGGGACTCAGAGTCACCGTCGGCGGCCTGGCACACGCGATCACCTCACGGCACGGATCGTCCATACTGGAGACATGGTGCGAATCGGACAGCCGCTGAGGCGTAACCGTGACGAGACGGTACTCGTGCACACTCGTCGTCACGCCAAAAGTCTCTTCTGGCCCGTCGTCATGGGGTTTGTCGGAGTCGTCGGGGCGGCTGCTCTGCTTGGAATCATGCCGACCGATATGCGTACACAGTATTGGCCGATCGTTGCCGCTATCGCAGCCGTAATCATCATTGTCGGTACCCTCGCCCCCTGGCTGAAATGGTTCACGACGACGATGACGATCACCGACCGCCGTGTCATGCTGCGTCACGGTGTCGTCGTTCGACGCGGCCACGACGTCATGATCGATAGCCTCATCGATGTGTCGTGGCAAGCCGGGGTGTTTGACCGGATGATGGGGTGCGGAAAACTCATCCTCACCACCCCGTCCGGCCAGATGGTACTCAACGACGTCCCCGGGGTGCGTCGAGTCGCTGACCTTTTCACGGACCTGACAGACGGCGAATATGGCGGGTACAGCGCATACCTGAGCGACGACTACTGCGAGGAGTCGATCACAGCACGGTGACGTCGAGTTCCTCGCGCAGGACTCCCGACGACGTCGGCTCCTCGGATGCAGAGAACCTTGACACCTCGGCTCCTTCATGCTCGGCGACCGCCCCAGTGAACATTCCGTCGACGAAGTGCACCGCAACCCCATCATCAACCGCATACCCGCCAGGAAGCACCCCGTTAGCGACAGCCTGGGCGTAGATAGGCGCCCGCTCGGACTCACCGTCGAAGTGGGGACAGAACGACCCGTCCAGCAGACCCATACCGCCACGCCAGGCTCGCAGGTCCCCAAAAGCGTCGGTCAGGCACCCGGAGAACCAGCACGCTGCGCCAGCAGAGACACCGGCGAGAACAACGTCATTGTCAGCTGCGATCATGCGACGGATCACGTGGTCGACCCCGTGCATCTTCCACAGCGCCACAAGATTGGCGGCTGATCCACCACCAGAGATAACGACGTCAGCTTGCGAAAGACGCTCCACTGACTCCGCTGCCCCCTGCCACAGGGTCAGCACCATGCTGCGCACACCGAGGGCTGAATAGGCAGCCAGGAAGCGGTTAATGTAAACCGGATCGTCAGCAGCTGCGGTAGGTGCAAAGCACACCAGAGGGGAAGACTTTCCAGACAGGTCAAGGATGTGGCGGTCGAGGGCGGTGGGCTCACCGCGATTCGACATCGAGAAGCCGCCACCACCAAGAGCCAGGATGTGGGTCGTCATGGTCAGCCAGTCTAGATGGTGGGAACGCTCAGGGCGCGGTGGTAAAACTCACGTCGTCCGCAAATGATTGACGTCAGCCGCATTGAAGCTGCGACGCCCGTTAGAGGTTTCCACGACAATGGCGCCGTCTGTGTCAACGTCAACGCCGATACCGTCAACAGCCTTTTCACCGCCACCCACGATGTCCGGGTCGAAGGTCAGACGAACCGGAGTACCAATAGTGTCGCAGCGCGCCACATATTGATCTCGCACTGTTCCGGCGTCCAACCACACCGTCAGCAGCTCGCCAAGGTGTACGAGTAGGTTGGCCAGCAACCCATTCTTGTCGTGATTCAACCCGCACAGCGCCAAAGACGTCGCCGTCGGCACGGGCAACTCTTTGAGGTCCATGGAGACATTGATTCCAATCCCGATGACGGCGTGGGGTCCAGCGGGACCGTCGACGCGCTCCGAGAGAATTCCGCACACCTTGCCGCCATGGTCAGTGCCCAGGTCCACGAGCACATCATTGGGCCACTTCAACGTCACTCGGGAACGGTTGGCCCCGCCGACCTCCTCGATGACTTTGGCGACGGCAAGCCCCGCGACCATCGACAACCAGCCCCAGTCCTGCGGTGGACGATCATTGGGCACCAGCGCCGAAAGTGCCAGGCTCGTACCGGGGACATCCTGCCAGCTACGAGAGAACCGTCCACGCCCGCCTTCTTGGTGGTCAGCAACGAGCAGACGAAAGGAGGTTCCTCCTGCTCGGACGAAAGCAGCCATGTCGGCGTTGGTGGAGCCGGTGGAGTCAATACAGACAACTCCTCCCCCGCGAGGCTCCGTGAAAAGGGTGTTCCCCGCAAGCTCGACGATGCGTTCGGCATTGGCTGGAGGCGTGGCAGGCACCCGAGAAGACTATCCGAGGAGTTACGGCTGCCGATGTGTGGAACCGAATTCAGGTGTTTCGGAAATCGGTTCAGCACCACGTGCTTCACCCCAGACAGATAGTCTCGGCATATGGAGATCGACATCCACACCACGGCAGGGAAGATCGCCGACCTTGGTCGGAGGATCGACGAGGCCGTCAATGCCGCATCCCCCTCGGCCATTGAAAAGCAGCATGCCGCCGGAAAGATGACCGCTCGGGAGCGCATCTTGCGGCTGCTCGACGAGGATTCTTTTGCTGAGCTCGACGAGTTCGCTCGTCACCGTTCCACAAACTTCGGCATGGACCACAAACGTCCGTACACTGACGGCGTCATTACCGGCGTCGGCGCGATCCACGGCCGCCCGGTCTGCGTGTTCAGCCAGGACGTCACTATCTTCGGCGGATCTCTCGGCGAGGTCTACGGCGAGAAGATCTGCAAGATCATCGACTTCGCCGTCAAGACCGGCTGTCCGCTCATTGGCATCAACGAGGGTGGCGGTGCGCGTATCCAAGAAGGTGTGGCTTCCCTAGCCCGTTTCGGCGACATCTTTCGCCGCAACACCAGAGCCTCCGGTGTTATCCCCCAGATCTCCATCATTATGGGGGCGGCGGCCGGAGGCCACGTCTACTCCCCCGCCCTCACTGACTTCATCGTGATGGTCGACCAGACCTCACAGATGTTCATCACCGGCCCAGCCGTCGTCAAGCAAGTCACTGGTGAGGACGTCTCTTTGGAGGAACTGGGCGGCGCACGCACCCACTCCGTCAAGTCGGGCAATTCCCACTACCTGGCCAATGACGAGGACGATGCTCTCGAGTTCGTCCGCGACCTCATTAGCTATCTTCCGCAGAACAACCTTGAGGATCCGCCGTTCTACGACGATGGCGAGGCCGACCTGACGATCACCGATCACGACCGCAAGCTCGACGTTCTCATCCCGGACTCTTCACATCAGCCCTATGACATGCACGAGGTCATTACGACCGTGCTGGACGAAGACACCTTCCTGGAGATCCACGAACTCTTCGCCCCCAACGTCATCTGCGGATTCGGACGCATTGAGGGCCGCGTGATCGGCATCATCGCCAATCAACCGATGGTCAATGCCGGCACTCTCGACATTGACGCATCTGAGAAGGCCGCCCGGTTCGTACGCACTTGCGACTCCTTTAACATCCCGGTGCTCACCTTCGTTGATACCCCAGGCTTCCTGCCCGGTGTCGAGCAAGAGCACGACGGCATTATCCGACGCGGCGCCAAACTCATTTATGCCTATGCTGAGGCCACCGTGCCGTTATTGACTGTTGTCACTCGCAAGGCCTACGGCGGCGCCTACATCGTCATGGGGTCTAAGACGTTGGGCGCCGACGTCAACTTGGCCTGGCCAACCGCCCAGATCGCCGTCATGGGGGCTGAGGGGGCTGTGAGCATTCTGCATCGCCGCACTCTTGCCACCGATCCTGACCCGCAGGCCAAGCGTAAGGAGCTTATTGACGAATACGAGACGACGTTGTCGAACCCGTACCAGGCTGCCGAGCGAGGCTGGATCGACCAGGTCATTCATCCGCACGAGACCCGCGCCTCGGTCATTCGCACCTTACGTCTACTGCGCACCAAGCGTGAGGCCCTGCCTCCCAAGAAGCATGGGAACATCCCACTGTGAGTAAAAACAGGATGGACGACGCGATCACGGTGACGAAGGGGCATCTCACCGACGAAGAGCTCGGCGCCCTGGTGGCGGTACTGGCCGAGTTGACTCGCCCCGGCCCGAATGCCTACGTGCCTGACGACCGGCCGATCGCCTTCGGCTGGAAGTCGTATTGGCGCACCATCCGTGAGCCTTTTATGCCCGGCCAGGCGGCCTGGCGAGGATCTTTGCGGCGTTACTGACATGACGACTTGTTTCGTTCTCGCTTCAAAGTCCCCGGCCCGGCTGCGTATGTTGCGTTCTGCCGGTATCGAGCCCGTCGTCATCGCGTCGGGGGCTGATGAGAGGCGTCTGCACGGGGAAGATGCCATCACCATGACGGCGAGGCTGTGTCATCTCAAAGCTCACTCAGTCATCGAGTCCGGGGCCCTCGACACCCTGCCGATCGGACAATCGTGGTGGCCTGCGATTCCGTCCTCAATCTTGATGGGCGCATCTTCGGCAAACCTCACACTGCCGAACGTGCCCGGCAGTGGTGGCGTCGGATGCGCGGTCACCAGGGTGTGCTGGTGAGCGGCCATCACGTCACGGTCATTGCGGAGGGACAATTGCGCGAGCAGACCCGCGTCGGGCAGACAGTCGTCACCTTCGCCGACCTCACCGACGCTGAGATCGACGCCTACGTGAACAGTGGCGAACCCGCCAAGGTGGCAGGGGCGTTTACGATCGACGGTTTGGGCGGCGCCTTCATCACCCGTATCAACGGCGATCCGCATAACGTCACCGGGATCTCCCTGCCCCTGCTACGCCAGATGCTCATAGATCTCGACGTCGAGTGGTCCTCACTGTGGAACGGCCCGAAGGGTGGCCATCTGGGCTGACGGGCAGATAGCGCTCAGATGGTGTAGCCGGATGATCGACATCCGCCCCAACCCACAGGGGAGAGCCAGTGTGGGTGTATGGTGTTCGCTGCTGGCCCAATGGTTGGGTTGATGCCTGGGTGGTGTGGGGAAGCCGGTGGGAGTCCG
>ERZ1023324.257-NODE-257-length-23849-cov-5.278642_pt1 | contig 23849 bp, 20 predicted proteins | sample MGYA00520886_ERZ1023324 | MGnify/ENA primary metagenome ERZ1023324 (study PRJEB32759, sample SAMN07749864) | skin metagenome | biome: transportation; feature: city; material: polyester macromolecule | host: Homo sapiens | place: Hong Kong:KT line | collected...
GGAAACCCGTGCCAACGGCTTCAAGCCGATGGCGGAGATGACGGCGGACGAACTGGTTCGCCATCGCGCCGCCCATCTGACCACCTATCAGAACGATGCGCTCGCCAAACGCTATCGCGACATGGTCGCGCGTGTCGCATCGGTTGCCGAGGACCGCCTGTCGCAGCCCGCCGACCGCGACGCGTTGGTGCGCGCCGTTGCCCATAACTATGCGAAGCTGCTCGCCTACAAGGACGAATATGAGGTGGCGCGGCTGTTTGCCGATCCGGCCTTCGACCGCTATCTGACGCAGACCTTCACCGGCGATTTCAGACTGTCCTTCAATCTGGCGCCGCCGCTGCTGCCCGGCGAGGACGCCGAGGGCCTTCCCGACGTGATTTCCCGCGCCACCGTCTCGACCGGGGTGATCCGGGACGGCGTCCTGCGGACCGCGCGCATCCTGGGCGCGGCGCAGGGCGAGGGCGGCGTGATCGACCGCGTGGCCTATCAGCCCGCCGACTGGGCGGCGCTGGAGGCCATGGGGGCGCTGTCCCATGCCCGCGCCAGCATGGCGGATGCCGCGCAGGCCTTCGCCGGGGCGCGGCAGGTGCCCACCCCCTCGGACGAGCCGTTCCTGGAATTCTGGACCGGCATCATCGACACCCCCACGGCGGGGCGCAGCCTGCTGGGCCAGCAGCCCTTCAACGCGGTCGCGGGCGCGCGCGCCTCGGGCGAGGCGCTGCTGGCGGGTAGGCTTCAAATGAATGCTCGGCGAGACGAAATAATGGCTTATTTTACATGGACTTACGTGCGCACAGCATTTGACCGGACAGCCGCCGCCGTTCCTTGATTTGCCCTAGAATGGGAGCTCTTTGACCAGGTATGTACGGATTGGAGTGAGATGATGAGCAGATTGCATCGCGCGAAAAGCATCGCGGCCGCCTGCATCGCCGCCTGGCGCTCGGCGCTGTCGAACTCCAGCACCACGGCGTCTCCCACCTCGCGGCGGCCCGTGTAGCGGATGTTTTCGCGGCGCAGCAAGGCGGGCAGGTCGTTGAGGTAACGCTCGCGGGCCTTGACGTTGATGTCGTTCAAGTCGACTTCGAGCAGAAAGTGCACGCCACCACGCAGGTCCAGACCCAGATTCATCGGCTTGGCGCCCAGCGCCGCCGCCGCGAAGGTTCTCGGCTCCAGCATCGACACCTCAGCCGACACCCTCGACAAGCTCGTGTGGCACATCCGCGGCGGTGCAGGGACCCCGCCGGCCTGGATGAACACCATCGACGTGAACACGATGGTCATCATCGACGAAGCCGGAATGGCAGGCACCCAGAACCTCGCCACCGCCGTCGAGTACCTCACCAGCCGGGGCGCGCAGGTGCGCCTCATCGGCGACGATCAGCAACTCGCCTCCCCCGCCGCCGGCGGCGTTCTGCAGAACATCGCGACCGATGTGGGCGCGCTGACATTGAGCGAAGTGGTGCGCTTCACCACCCCCGGCGAAGCCGAAGCCTCCCTCGCCGTCCGCTCGGGTAAGACCGAAGCACTCGGCTTCTACCTCGACGCCGGCCGCGTCCACGTCGGCAACGAAACCGCCCTGGCCGATCAGGTCTTCACCGCCTGGGGCGAGGCCACCGCGCGTGGGCGCGAGGCACTCATGATGGCCCACTCCAACGACGTGGTGACCGACCTCAATGCCCGCGCCCGCGCCGCCCGCCTCGCCCTCAGTGGCGAACCTTCCGGTCCGAGTGTCGCGTTGCGTTCCGGGCTGGAAGCAAGCGTCGGCGACACCATCGTGACGCGCAAGAACAACCGTCGCCTGGTCATGAACGCCACCGACTTCGTGAAGAACGGTGACCGGTGGACGGTCACCGAGGTGCGCGACGACGGCTCACTGCGCGTCCAACATCACGCCCACGCCCACCTCGTCACGCTGCCCGCCGAGTACGTCGCCACCCAGGTCGACCTGGGGTATGCGAGCACGTTCCACGGCGCGCAGGGTCAGACCGTTGACGAGGGATTGGCGCTGCTGTCCGGGGGCGAAGACCGGCAGTTGTTCTACGTCGGCACGACCCGTGGACGCCACGCCAACCATGTCTTCGTCCCTGATGGTGGCGACGGCGACGAGCACAACATCATCGCGCCCGAGGTGCTCATCCCACCCACGGTCGTCGAAACCCTCGAGCAGGTCATCGCGCGTGACGGCGCCGTCGTCTCCGCGACGACGATGCTGCGTGACGAGCATGACCCGCGCACCCTGATCGCGGCGTCGCTGCCACGCTACGAGGACGCCCTCGCTCACGCCGCCGCTCGCATCCTCGGTGACAACGCGATGGCCGAACTGGCTGCACAAGCCGAACGCATCGTGCCCGGCGTGAGCGACGCGCCCGCCTGGGACACGCTGCACGCCCACCTGGCCTACCTCGCTCTCGACGACATCGACCCCCTCGCCGCGCTGCGCGAGGCCGCCGCCGAGCGCACGTTCGAGGGTGCCCGCGACGTCGCCGCCGTCCTCGACTGGCGTCTCGGCCCACACGCCGAGTCCCGCGCCGCGACGTCCGGGCCGCTGCCATGGGTGCCAGGCATCCCCGAGCGCATCCGCAATGACGCCACCTACGGGGCGTGGGTGCGCGAACGGTACGAACTCGTCCAGACCGACGCCGCACGCATCCGTGACAGCGTGCACGCCACCGGTCGTCAGGACGCGCCCGCATGGTCGCGCGCCTTCCTTGACGCCCCCGACCTGCACGCCGACATCGCGACGTGGCGCGCGGCGACATCCGTGCCCGAGGAGTCGCCCGACCTGCTCGGCAAACCCCGCCTGAGCGTGCGTCAGCGCACCTACCAAGACGCTCTGCTGCGGCGCGTCGACCGCCACGCACCCGCCGTCACCAACCCCGCCAGCGCGTTCGTGCCGATCATCGAAGCACGCGAACCGCGCGTCCTGACCGACGCGTGGTGGCCCACCCTCGCCACCCGTTTGGACGCCGCGCACACCGCAGGACGCGACGTCGCCGCGATCCTGCACGACGTGATGAGCGACGAGCGCACGGCCCTGCCCGACGAACACGCCGCCGACGCGCTGTGGTTCCGTGTCCTGCCCCACCTGGGCGCCCACGCAGCCGCACCGGAGAACAGCCACGCCAGCGCGCGTCTGCGCCCCACTTGGACTCCCTCCCTCGAGAACGCTCTCGGCGCGGAACTGGCCGGATGGGTCATCGCCGACCCCGCGTGGCCCAGCGTCGTCGCCACCGTCACTGACACCGCCACCACAACTGGCCTCAGCGCCGAAAACGTCATCACCAGCGCCGTCGACCGCATCGAGAAGGCAGCGCTACCTCAGCCCGGCACCGATCATGAGCCGGGCCGACTCGGAGTTCACGACCTCGCGCAGGTGCTGCTGTGGCGCATCCCCGAGACCGCTGCGCCCACGGCGCCCGAGTCTGAGCTCATCGGTGAAGGCGACCTGTACGACGCGGACATCCAGGCGTTCCTGGCCCGCACCGCCGCCGAACGTAACACCCGCCCGCGCAACGTCGTGCCCGAGCAGGCACGCATCGAGGCCGCTGCCGACGCCGAACACGACGCGCGCCGCGACGACGCCCAGCGCGAAGAAGACACTTGGGCGCGCGAGTTCACCACGAGCGAAGACCGCGTCATCGACCTGACGATGGCAGCACACGCGTTCTACCGCGCCCAGTACCCCGAGTCGCCTGCCGCCGCCTACGTCACGCGGCGTCTCGGGGAAGACCTGAGCGCCACCGCGTACGAGCCGGGATACGCGCCGATGAGCGCCGACAAGCCATGGAACGCCCGCGATCTTGTCACCCACCTGCGCGAGACGATGGACGCCAGCGACACCGAACTCGTCGACGCTGGCCTGGCGAAATGGAACAAGGGCGGGGGCGATGTCTACGACCTGTTCCGTAACCGCGTCATGCTGCCCATCCACAACGCCCACCGCGAAATCATCGGCTTCCACGCCCGCGCCCTGGATGACTCGCCCGCGAAGTACCTCAACTCGCCTGACACGCCCGCGTTCAGCAAGGGCCGCATGATCTACGGCGTCAACGAGGGTTACGCCGCCGCCCGCGCCCACGGCGTCAGCACCCAACCGGGAGCCGTTCGTGTCGAAGGCCCCATCGACGCCATCGCGGTCACCTTGGCGTCCAAGGGGCAGATGATCGGCATCACCACCGGCGGAACCGCGTTCACCGACGTCCACGCCGACCGTTTCGCTGGGTTGGCGCGCGAGGGAAAGGTCTACCTCGCCCTCGACAACGACCGCGCGGGCCAAAGCGCGACCCAGCAGGCTTTTTGGAAACTCGCAACCCGCGGAGTCGCGATGCGATCCATCCCCATCCCCGGCGCGAAGGACCCCGGCGAGCTGTACGAAACCAACCCCGACATGCTGGAGATGGTGCTTACCACCGACACCATGCACACCCCCGCCGTCGTCGACCTCGCCTACCAGATCGCCCGCACCTACGAGGCCGGAACCGAGCGAGCCACCATCGAGAACACCATCATGGCGGCCCGCCAGGTCGGGTACGCCGTCGCCGCTACGCCCGTCGAAGAATGGGACCAGACCATCACGCTCGCCGCGCCGGCCCTCATGGGCGCTGACGCTTCCGACGACGACCTCGAGCACATGCGCGAAGTCGTGTGGACGGAGACCCTCGCCACCAACATCGAATGGGCCACGCCCAGCAGCGACGGCGACCAGGCGCGGCCCGCCCAGCAGGTCGAGGTCAGCCAGACCAAGCTTGACGACCTTGCCGTCCGTCTCGAGCGTGCAGGGGCCAACACGCGCGCGACCCGCGCTGCGATGGCTGAGATCACCGAACGCATCGCCCGAGCGCGCCAGGACGCCACACGATCTCGCGCCACCCACGACATCGACCCGATCGCGCCCGACCAGCGCGGACCACAGCGGTAGACACACGACGGCGGTAGGCGTCCCCCGAAGGGATACCCACCGCCGTCCGTCACCTGCCCAGCTACCGCTGGCTCACCGACCGTGCTTCACCGTCGATCAGGATCATCGTCTCGACCTCGCTGACGCGGTCATCGCGCCCCAGCGCCTCACGTGCGGCTCGCGTCAGCTCACGACGTTGCTCACGTCGCTGAGCGAGCGCTGACTTGCGGTACATCTCCGCTGTCTGCGCGAAAAGCTCCTCCACTTCGCCGCTCATGACGATTGCTCCTGGTGATGAGCCTCGTCGTACAGCTCCTGCAGCTTCGCGGCGACACGCTGCGGACGCGGAACCCACAACCCATCCGGAGAGTTCGCCAGCACCGCCCACCAGGCGCCACGCCAGAACACCGGCGTCGTGGGGTCCTTCGCAGGGTTCCGCAGCGGCGTCGCTTCGCCCGCCTCGATCGCAGCGTGCACCGCGTCGGCGTCCTCGCCTGGCGTGATCCCCTCCATCGCCTCGTGAAGGTGGCGGGTGAAGTCGTCACCGTTCGTCGCCGGCATGTCGATTGAGCGGTCCTTGTGGGTGACCCCGTTGCAGTTCGCCATCCACTGCCACTCACGCACACGGCGCATCACTGGCCAGAACCAGCGGTCGTGGAACGCGACGACGACGTCGCTGTAGGCGCGGGGCACCTCGACGAATGTGGCGCGCCAGGCCACGTAGAGCCCGGTCAGTTCTTCGACCACGGGCCCATGATGGAACCAGCACGGACGAATGATGGAGCGCACGTCGTAGCGGTCGCTCATCCAGTCCACCCACTCGCGTAGTTCGGTGAGCAACGCGACTCGCTCGTAGGCGTCCAGGTAGCGCCAGCACCATGAGCCGCCCGCGGGCCTTTCGGCCAGCATCGCGTCGATCTCGTTGAGTGACTGCTCCACTGATTCGAGGCGCCCCAGCGCCTCGTGCGTGTTCGCGACCAGCTCGACGGCGATGCGCTTGACCTCCGCCGCGTCAGTAGCGGGCGGCGTCGTCACATCCTGGCGCGGGGGTGGCACAGGGTCGCTGCCCCACCCTCTCAGGTCCTCGCGCGAGGTCATGCTCGCGCCTTACGAGAACGCCCACGAGCCGGGGACGTCGACGGCGGCAGCTCAGCGCGTGAGCCGCACATGACTTCGAACTGGGTCAAGCTGTTCTTGAAGTCCTTGGCATCGGGGCGCTTCCACCAGGGCGTGACGTCGATGACGGCGTTGCCGACGTTCTTGTAGATGCACAACCCGGTGAAGTCGTCGAGTTGCTGGATCGTGTCGACCGGCATGATGCGCTCCATTCCCGGCTGGTTATTCGTGCTGACCTGCCCTGAGCCGAACAGCCCGGAACTGGAGATCGAGTCCTGACGGATCTTGCGATCCCCGATCAGGCGCGAGATGTGCTCGAGGTCCTCCGTTTCGGTGCACCCGGGAAGAAGCATCTTCAAACTGGTCGCACCCCACATGCTGGAGAACCCCTCGCGGCCCCACTTGTCGCGGCCCTGGCTGAACGCCTGAACGAACACGCGCGTGGTCTGCCCGCGTCCGCCACCATCGGAAAGCAGTGTCGGCATCGACGGGATCGGCGCTGCGTTCGCGGCCTCGTCGAGGATGAACGTCTCCGGCGGGGTGATCTTGCCGCCGGGCTGACGCTGGGAGAACAACCGCCCCTCACGCACGACGGCCGAGACGAACGCGGTCACCAACGGCGCCGTGCTCACCCCTTCGCCGCCCAACGTCACGAGGTACAGCGTGTCCTTGTTGCGTGCCACGAACCTGGCGATGTCGAAGCACTCGTCGTCCAGGCCTTGGCTGTAGATGCCGCTACCCGGCGTGGGCGGGCAGACCATCTCCAGCACCTCAGGGTTCGACAGGCACTCCAGCGCGCCCGCAAGCGTCATCGACGTCGAGGCGGTCGTCTGGGTCGCATCTCCCTGGGTGGCGCGACGCAATCGCTCCTCCCAGCCGGGAAGAGCGCGCGGGTTGTTCGCGAGAATTTCGCGGGGCTCGTCGTTGCCGAAGTCGAACGCCCAGTCGCGCACCTGACGCATCGTGCCGCCGCTGATCGCGGCCGCGTGCAACAGACCGGACAACACGATGGCGGCCTGACCCCGGAAGAACGCACTGTTTCCGCCTTCGCCCTTGGCCTCGGGCGAGGCCGCAATCGCGGCGCGGGCACGGTCTTGTGCGACATCGGCTTCCTCGCACCCTTCGACCATGTTCCACCGGCACAACCGGGGCCAGCCGCTGACCCGGTCGACGTCGAAGACGTGCACCTCACGATCATCGCCGGTGTCATCGGGGTCGTGGCGCGTGAAGATCGTCAAGCCCATGAGGTCGACCTTCGTGCTCGAGGCCACGACAGCGCCCGGGGCGTCCTTGACCCCCGGTGCAGCCAACCCCGTTGTCTTACCCGACTGCTGCGGCGCGATGATGAGCATCGCGTCGTTGGGGCGCGGGCGCAGCGGCACGCCGAGGTATCGCCCGATTGGGGCCATCGGAGACTGCGCCTTCTTCATCGCCTTCTTCAACTGGGCGCGCGTGAGCATCCCGTAGTTGGCTCGACGAGCCGCGATCGCCACGATGACGAACACGGCCGTGAACAGCAACAGCGCCTCGAGGGCCGCGACGCTCGCCCAGTAGCCGACCGGCCCTGGCAGAGCCGAGCGGATGTCGCTGGGGTAGGCCTGTGCTGGCCGGTCGGGGTGCAGCACGATGTCGCGCATCGTGGTGATGAACGCGCCGGAGGGCCAGGCCCACCGTCCCCCATGCCACAGGCCCGCGAGTGCGCCGCCCAGCGGGATCATCATCACCACGACGGCGAGCATCACGACCAGGGCCAGCAGCCCCAGCTGACGCATGATCTCGTTCTGCTCCCTGCTATGCACGTCACGTGCCATGACTGCCATCTCCTTACGCGGTGGCGGGTGAGTCCAGTGGACTCAGCCGGTTGGGCCGAGTCCACTGGACTCAGCGGGGCGAGTGAGTGAGTCCAGTGGACTCACTCACTCAGGCGTCTTCGTCGCCGTAATTCGTGATCTCGTTCGTGTTGAACAGCACGCGCTCCTCATACGGGGTCAGGACCGTCTGCACGCGGAAGGCGTGATCGCCGACTCGCCACAGAGCACGGCCACGCTTGCGGTTGCACCAGTTGGAGATCGCCGCTTCCTCCTGGCTCGACAACCCCCACTGCTCAGCGGTTTCGTGCGCGATCGTGGAGGAGTGGCCCAAGCTGATCTTCGTGTCGCACAGGGACCAGAAGTCACCCGCGATCTTGGCTTCCTTGCTGCCGGCGGACCCGACGCCGGTGAGGTCACCAGGCTTGTGCATGATGAGCATCTGAATCTGCTTCTCGTCACGCGACAGGCGCAGGTTCGAGTCCAGACTCTTGATCGCGTTCACACCGAGGCTCATCACTCGCCACACCTCGTCGCGCGGGATGATCGTGACCTGGCCGGTGGTGTTCACCGACGTCATCGCCGTCACCCACGAATTCGCGCACGTCAGCGCGACCCCGATCACCTGATCGTTGGCCAGCTCCTTCAACCGGCGCATCGACAACGAGTGGATGCGTGCATCCCAGTCGACGTCGACCGTGGTGCGCGCATCGAACATCCCCTTGAGCGAGCCGTTGACCAGCACGCTGAGCGCCGAAGTCATGGGGCGCACCTTGTCGAAGTAGTCGCGCTCGTTCTCGTACTTCAACCGTCGAAGCAGCTGCGGGGTCGGGTTGTGTGCCAGGTGCCACACCTCGGGGATGATGATGTCGGGCACCGTGTGCACGTTTCCGCCCTCAGCGTCAGCGCCGGTCAGCTCGTCAACGACGGCCGCGAGGGCTTCCTGGATCATCGTGTTGACGTCGACGTCCTGAGCGCCGATGAGACCCTCGAGCAGGGTCAACCAGCGCGCGCGAATGTCGACCCAGCGCTCATCACGCTGGTCCTGGCTCAACCCGTCCCATCCCGCAGCGAGGGGGCCAGGGTCGAGGGGATTGATGCGTGCGTGCATACCGGGACCGACCTCCCACGGCTCCTGACCCCACTCACGGCACAACTCCGCCCACTCATTCTTCAGATCGCCTGGAATGAACGCTCGCCCGCCGTGGCGCAGCATCCGCCGCACCAGGGCCTTGCCGGTGCCGCTCTTCCCGCGACCCGGCGCGCCCTGCAGCAACAAGTTCGGGTTGGTGACCAGGCCTTGCTGCACCCACTGCCAGGGGTCGACGTAGAACCCGGTTCCGTTGGAGGCGACGTAGCCGAGTGTGGCTCCCGACTTCGGCAGCGGCGATGCCGTCAGGAACGGGAAGACGCCGCCCACCTGATCAGTGGTGGCCCGGTACACGCGCCCGCGCGGTTCGGCCACCGCTTGCCAGCCGTAGCCCTCACGCATCGTGCCGTGCTTGCGCGGGCGTGCTGGGAAGTCGGTGCGCTTGTCCTTCGGCGCGTCCGGTTCTGCCGTCGCGGCTGTGGGGAAGGCCACGCCCTGCTCGACGAACGCTTCGGCGAACGATTGGCCCTGCGTGCGCAGTCGCTTACTCATGAGGATGCTCCCCTCGTTCGAGGCTGTGAGGTGTAGTGACGAGTGGTCTGGGCCCGCTGCTGGCGCAACATCTCGCGCCCTGCGCGCTCGTCGCGGAACACGAGTGCGAACGGCTCCGGGCGCGTGCGTGGCGCGTCGTCCTGCGCGCGGTTCACTTCGCACCCCTGCGCTTGGGCATGCCGACCGCGAACGGCAGGACGCCGCAGACGAAACCGAGCGGCTGGGCCAGGTCGAGGCGCATCAGCTCGAACTTGCGTCGGCGGGCTGAGGCTTCCATGAGCGCCATGTGCGTCTCGATCGGCATCGACGCCGGCACCGTCACCACCGCGACCCCGGTCATGCGCGTCAGGGTGTGCCCGCGCGCGAGGATTTCTTCCTGGCTTGCGGTGACCTGGCGCAGCTTGCGGGTCTTGGCCGAGACGCGGAAGCCGCGCTTGGCCTTCATCTCCGACTGCAAGAACGCGTTCGTCGACTGCGCTTCGGCAGCCTTGGACGCTTCCTTGTCGTCGAACGGTTCGTAGTGCAACGCCAGCGAGCGGCGCTCCCCCGGCTGCCCGGGCGTCAGCAGCGGTCCGAGCGAGCCGACCTGGGTGCCCATCTCAGGAAGGATCAGCGAATACGCGGCCGAACGGAACCCGTCGTGGTCGTAGTAGCGCGCGTGCGGACTCGGCGCCGCCGATGGGCCAGCAGCCGCGGGCTGCACTTCATCGAACGCCTCGAAACCGAGCGCCTTCGCCGCACGGGCGACCTGGATCGACTGCGCCGCAGCCGGATTGAACCCGGTGCGCACCGCAGCGGCGACCTCACCCTTCGACAACCACGTCACCTGCTCACACCCAGCCGAGGTCAACAGTCCGGTGACCTCCGGCAGCGCGCGGTACATCGCCGCGATCCTCGAGTCCAGTGTGCGTCGCGTGGAGCGCGAGGCTCCCGCGACGAGGGCCTCATCCCGGAACCGGATCGCGCAGTACACCTCGTGCGAGATCGACTGCGACAGCACCGACGCCTCCACCGCTTCGGCGTCCCGGGCGACCTGCTCGGGCACATCCGTGGGCGAATTCGCGCGCCGCCACGCGGCACGCTCGGCGCCGTCGTCGGGAACGGTGCGCACGTACAGCGATACCCGGTGCGGCAGCTGCTCACCGCGCGCCACAGCCGAGAGCATGTCGCCCAGGGCGGAGGCCCACCGGTCTCCCGCGTCGGGGTCAGTCAGCGATAGGCCGGGGTGCTCGAGCCTGGCAACCATGACCCACCCGCCCTCGGGGTCTTTCAACACGCACAGCCGGCGCATGTCCGAAGGCGCGTGTGTCGGCCCGTCGAACACCTCGAAACCCTGCAGGCCCCCGGGCAGATCGAACTGGGTTGCCTCTTCGCTGCTCAAACCCGATCCCACGGCCTTGGCGGTGTACTGGTCGGTGCGGGTGCTCTTGCCGATCATGTGCATGAGTCCGTCAGCGATCCACAACCACGCGGGCCGTTCACGGATGGGCAGCGCCACCACCGCGAACAACAGCAACCAACTCAGCAGTGCCACGGCGAACAGAATCCATGCCTGCGCCTGCAGGAAGAACAGGGCCGGAAGCAGTCCCAGGCCAAGGACGACGAACTGGGGGGTACCCAAGGTGCCGAGCAGCGAGATCCGCTCGTTGTGCCAACCAGAATGCAACGTGCTCACGAGGACCACGCTCCTTTCACGAAATCGATGGGGCGCCGAAGCGGCGCGGGTGGGAAGACGCACTCACCACGGAGTGCGAACCGGATGAACGAGGGGGCGTCGTGGCATGGGATCGGGAGGCAGATACCCCTGCTGGGCAACCAGGTATCGCCACTCGGCCCACAGCACGAACGCGCCCAACACGGCGCCGACCACAGCTATCGCCAGCGCGATCATTCGGTGGCGCTGCGTGACGTTGCGCAGCTGCATCGGGTCGGGTCCCAAGCCGGGGTTTTTCACTGGCCGTTTCATCACACGGCCGCCGCTGCAGCCTCGCCGCCACCGGCACCGCTTGCGCCGCCGCCACCAGAGCCACCGGAGGGACTTGATCCCCCAGCGGAACCTCCAGAGCTACCGCTCTGTTGCGCCCGGTCACTGTCGGGTGATGCGCCGGGCGTGATGTCCTCACTGGCCACGGCGTACCCGCCGCCACCGGAGGAGCCAGCAGCTGAACGATCGCCTGAACCGCCGGCGGAGTCATCGGCGTAGGAGTCCGAGCCTCCAGACGATCCGCTCGTACCAGAGTCGCCGCCACCGCTGCCACCGGAGGTGTCGTCGCCGTAGGGGTCAGCTCCCGCAGAATCAGCACCGCCATCAGCCGGACCCGAGCCGGGTGCGCCGTGCGTATCGGTGGCAGAGGAATCGTCGGCGTACGTCGCGTCCCCACCACTGGTGGTGGACTCGGTATCGCTGCCGCTGGGTCCGCTCAGGCGCCCGGCCTGGTCATCGCTGCTGCCGTCATCGGCGCTCGGGCGCGAGCCCGCACCACGCTCACCGCCGCCTGACGTGCCGCCAGGCTGACTGCGATGGCCCGCTCCGGCGCTGTCCATCGACGCGTGTCCCTGCGTCGCACCGCTTTCACTCGCGCTCGTCGCGGCGGCCGAGAACGAGCCCAGCGCCGCCATCACGCCACCGCCGGAGGAAGCACCAGCACCGCTTGCTCCCCCAGCAGCGCCGCCACCGCTACCGGCCGCGCCAGCGCCGCCGCCAGCCGCGCTGCCGCCAGAACTGGAGCCCATCGAGTCGGTTGCGCCAGCGCCGCTGTCCGAGGCGCCCTCACTGGCCTGGGCTGCGCCTTCGGTGTCTTCGCCGCCGCCACCCTTCTTGCCCTGCGGTAGCGACGCGCGAAAGCTCGCCCCAGAGACGGTGTTGGGGTCAACGAAAGCGAACAGCTTGAACAGGAAGTAGGGCCACAGCAGACCAATGATCGACACGAAACCGCCGACGAGGGCCTGCATCACCTGCGCGGACAGTCCCTGCCCGGCGGCGCTTCCCGCTCCTTGGGCGATGCTGTGACCGATCACCATGCTCAACGCCAGCACGGGCAGCATGAAGATGAGCGCGAGCATCCAGCGCACTCCGGTCCAGTACCAACGCGCGAACTTCTCGTGCACCAGTCCGGCGGCGATGATCGGGAACGTCGCGGCCAGGACCTCCATCGCGCCTTCGCGGATCATCATCTCGACCAGCAACCCGAACGTGAACGGCACCGCGTTGAACGCGACGACGATCAGCAACGCGATCCCGGTGACGCCGCTGAGCGTCTTCTGCCCGAAGTCACCGTGCTCACTGAGACCGGACCATGAATCCACGCCGAATCCAGCCTGGATGATGCCCGCGGCGGCCAACGACGCCAACGACGAGACGACCGACAAGATCGTCAGCGACGACCCGCTCAGCAGCAGGTACTGCGCGGTGCCCTTGAGCAGGGCAAACAACGATCGCGTGCCGTTGACGGCTGTGAGCCCGATCTGCGCGAACCCGAGCCCGACGACGAGGAACCCGCCGATCCACAACGTGATCGGGAAGACCTTCCCCAACGGCCCGTCAGGGGTGTAGATGATCGTCGGTTCGGTCGACTTGTCGATCCAGGTGAAGACCGAGGCGAGGATGGGGCCGAAGATGCCCCACAACATCTCGGCGAACTTGCCGATGACCGTGCTGACCATGTCACCGATGCTGGGCATTCCAGGGATCATGAGGGCCTCCTTGCAGGTTCGGAACTAGTTGGGGACGTTCTGCAGGTCGCGGAAGCCCGCGCGATAGGAAAGCTCGTCGCGCGGCCACGTCAGCGGCGCACGGGCCGGGTTCGGGCCGGGCGCGAGCATCCAGCGCTTCTTACCGTCGTCCCACTGCATTCGGGCGCAGTCCCACACCCCGATGCGGTTGGAGTCGCCGTTGTAGGCGTAGAGGACCTGGCCGTTCACGCACGCGAGAGTCCAGGAGTCGCCGACGCTGCCCTTGATCAGGCCTTGGACGGGAGTGAACGTGGCGCGCATGCGTGTGGGGTCGGTGCTGGGATTGTCGGCGTAGTAGCGCATCGCCATCTTCGTCGCGTTCCAGTCGGCCAACCCGACCGCGCCGGGCATCGCGAACGCGGTGTACGCGGCGCGACCAGCATTGACGTCGAGGTTGTTGTACGTGGCGACGTTGAGGGCGGCTAGTTGAGCGACCGCACCCTCGGGAGTCTTCGGGAAACCCGTGGCCACGCCCGCTTCGGTGCGGGTGCTCTTGGGCAGCACGAGGTCGGGTGTGGTGGCCTGCACCTCGGGCTTGGGGCGGAAGTTGGTGGCGTCCATGTTCGTCGAGTCGCCCTCGGGCATCGGGCGGTTGGCGATCGCGTCCTGCTGGGCGCGATTACTCGTGTTGGGCGCCGCTGTCGTGTGCGTGGTGGCGGCCGGCGATGCAGCAGAACGGGAGGTGGATGATCCGCCACCCATCCACTGCATCGCCCCCACCGCCAGTCCGACGCACAAGATCAGCGCGACGCCCGCGATCACCGCCCACGCCACCCATCCCGGGGTGGCCTTGGCGGGCTTGGTCTTCTTCGCGCGGCGCAGCATGATCGCTTGTGTCCTCAGGCCGTGATGAACGCGTACCAGGCGGCCCAGATGACTCCGGCGATCACCGCGACGAACAGGATGCCGATCCCGACCGACGCGGACTTGTGGTGGCCCAGCACCTTGCCGCCGACCAGAGCGCCGACACCGGCGAAACCGCCGGCGACGATGAGGAAGAAGCTTCCCCACTTGATGTAGGCCATGATGTCGCTCGCCTTGGCCTCGACACCCTTGGGTGCCTTCGCGCCGGGGTTGGGCACGCCGTTGCCGTCAGCGACGAGCTGAGCGCCGTGCTGGATCAGTGCCAGTGAGGTGTGCATGATGACTCTCCTTGTGTGTGATGCGGGTTTTCTTGCGATCCACTCCCCAGTGGGGGTGGAAGTTCTTAGCGGCTACGCCCCCAGCGCCGACGTGACGTGGACGCGGGCACGTGCAGGTCAAACACGTCAGCGGTGATCGTTTCCCCGATGCGAGCCCATGCCGCCAACGCGGCGGGAATAGCCGTCTCCGCTTCGGGTAGGCCGCGGGTGGCCAGGTCGGGCAGGTAACCCACGCGCAGCGGTGTGCTCATGGCCTCGGCCATGAAGTACGTGCCCGAAACCGCGTCAGTGTTCGGCCCGACGAGGACGACATCGTCGATGGGCGCCCATCCCTGCTTCGACCACGCGGCCAGGAGCGCCTCACAGCGCACCTGCGACGACACGTTCGAGGGCAACACGAGCACGATCCGTGCGCCCGTGTCCCGAAGCCACACTCCAGCGCTGGGGTGGCTAAGGGCTTCTTCGGCGCTGAGGCCCACATCGACGATCCGCGCACCCGCCTGGGCTGGCCACAGGTCAGGCTCATCGACACGCTCATCGATCTGGCCCTCGAGGTAGGTGATCGTCGCCGCCCCAGCACGAGAGGGCACGAGACGCGCCGTCGCGGTGACCGGCATTGCCGCGCCACTGTGGTGGGCCATGCCTCGCAGTACCGAGCGACGCGGCGCTGCCGCGTCAATGACGCTGATGCCCTCATCGGTGCCCAGCAGACGTCCGCACGCGGTGGCGATCGACCAGGCGATGCTCGAAGCACCCGCGCCGGGGATCGCGCCGACGACGATGATCGCGCCGGGGCTTTGCCAGGACGCGCCTTCGACGTCGTCGTTTCGCACATCCTGGGTGATGGGGTGGCTCATGCTGGTCTCCTCCTTCGCGGTGTCGGTGTACTCGGGGCGGTCGCCTTCGTCGCTCACGCCAGGGTGCGAGCGGGCCAAGACAGTCACTTCGGTGCCTGCGGCATGGGAATCAGCCCCATCGTCAGGAGGGAAAGCACCGCCCAAACGGTGAAGAAGACGTACAGGAACGCCACCAGCGCCCCGGCAGCGGTCAGGGCCCATCGCATCTGCCACACCAGCGCCCTGATCTGTCCGCGCCCGGACAAGCGCGGGACGAGCTGCAGGTAGTACGCGACGCGCTGACGGCGAATCATCCAGGCCGGCGCAGGCGCGAACCGGCGGTGATAGGGCCAAGTCATGAGGTAGAAGATCGGGCCGCGTCGACGGCGGCGGACGCCTCCGATGACAGGGCCAGGCTTGGCCGGATGACGATGACGGCGAGATGTGATGTTCATGATGGTCATGTGTCCTCCCGTGCTCACTCGTAACTAGCCATTGATGAGGCCACCTGCCACGGCGCGCTGCTCGTGGCGCGCTGCAGGTGCACGAAGGTGCTCGACTTCAGCGGCTCGGCCTTCGCCCCGTGCGTCGTGACGACCACTTGGAACGTCAGGTACTTCTCGGTCGGCGAGCTCGGCGGCGGGTCATCGGCAGGGATCTGTTTCACCGCGACGGTGGTGTAGCCCTTCGCCGCGCTCATCGCGTTCCAGGCCGCGCCGGGCGCGGCGATGACCTGCTGACGAAGCTGCGCGGCGTAGGAAGAGGTCGCCAGCTGCGCGGCGCGGTCGGCGGCATTCCACGGCGTGGTGTCCATCGCCGTGTCTTGGGCATTCAGGGCCGTCAAGAACGCGGTTGCCGTCGCCGCCGCATCAGCGCGGTTGACGTGCTCGAGACCGTCCTTCATTCCCCGGGGGTTCGCCCTCGTCGTCCCGGTCGGTAGTGGCTTCGATGGCAACGGAGCCTGCGACGTGCTTGTCGTCGGCGAGGACGCGGACGACGATGCGGGCGCAGCATGGTCACCGGCGGAGCATCCGCTCATCGTGAGCACACCGATAACGGTGGCGGCGGTGAGAGTTACGAACTTGGGTGTGTTCATCACGGGATTCCTTTACTCACTGAACCCAGGGCGGGCGCGCAGCGGTGGGGTTGCCCCACAGCTTGGTGATGTGGACGTCTTGGGTGTCGGTGGGGGCCTCGATGATCTTTCCGCCGCCCCAGTAGATGGCCACGTGTGTGGCGGGGTAGTGCCAAAACAGCAGATCGCCGGGCTTCCACGCGCTCATCCCGCCTTGGACGGCCCAGCGTGCGGTGTAGGCCTGCTGCTGAGCGGCGGTGCGTGGCAGGGTGACCTTGCCACCGGTGCCGACGTACGTCGCCATCCGCGTCAGACCGGAGCAGTCATAACCGGGGCCGCGTCCGTCGATCCGGTCGCGCCCTGTTGGGCTGGTCAGGCTTCCCCCACCCCACACGTACGGCAGGCCCACGGCCCGATTGGCGACCTCGAGGATGGTCTTGGCCTTACCCGAGACGCTCGCATCAACCGGCACGCCACCAGGACCGGTGGCCACTCCCCCGAACTTCGTCGTCGCCATCTTGGGGATGAGCTGCACGTACTGCTGGGTCTGTGTGAACGGTGGGACGCCGTGGTACTGCGCGACCGCGCCCCAGCCGGCGTTGTACCCGGCCAGCGCCAGCGTGGTGACGTCTCCGCTGACCTTGTGCGCAGCCAACGCCGCCGACGCCTGCCCGGCCAGTTCGCACATGTACTTGCCCTGCGCCATGATCGCGTCGGGCGGATCCCACGGGGAGTTCTTGCCGTTACCGTCCGCATCCACGCCATATCCGGGCCAGGTGCTGGGCATGAACTGCGCGATGCCCTGCGCGCCGACCGGACTGGTCGCGTTTGGGTTGAACCCAGATTCCTGGAACAACTGCGCGGCCAACAGCGGCGCGCTCATCTGCGGGCACAACCCCGCAGCCTTGACGATCCACGGGACGAACTGCGCGGGCACCGACCCGGTCTTGATGTTGCCGCCGATCCCGCCGCCGCCACCATCGGCGCCGCTACCGGGCACCTCACATGCGCTGACGCCGAGACTCACGGCGGCAACACCCGCGAGGACGGACGCGAGCGTGCGGCGGGGGCGGGCGCTGCTCATGCCGGGTACCGATCCGCGATGAGTGCAGCGATCTCTGCGAATGCTTCGCGCGTACGCGGCTGCATCTGCTCCAGGTGCACCTGTGCGCCGTCAGCGAGGTGGCGATCTGCCGGGACCTTGACGACAGGGATGCCCTCGAACATTGCCAAGACTGCGTTCTTGTCGACCTCGCGGCTGACGAGGTCGCGTTCGGTCAGGGCCACGATGGCGCTGGAAGCCAATCGGCCGAATCCGTTGGAGCGGAGCCACGCGAGCGTCTCGTAGGCGCGCTTGGCGCCGGTGATGCTGTACGCGGCGGGCACGACGAGGGTGTCGGTGCGAGCCAGGATGCCCGGCATGATCGGGTGCGTGATGCCCGTTCCGGCGTCGACGTGGATCGAGGAGTAGTAGCTCGACAGGATCTCGATCACAGCGTTGAACTGCGCCGAGGTGAGCGACTCGCCCAGCTTCGGGTCCGGCTCACCCGGCAACACGGTGAGCCGTCCTTCGGAGTAGAGGTAGCGGGACAGATCCCCGATGCTCGTCACTGAATCGACGTGCTGGGCAAGCTGGTTCACACCGGCCAGACCTTCGCGGCCGGTCACGCGTTCGGCGAGGTCACCGGCGTCGGGGTTGAAGTCCCCCGCGACGACCGCTTCTGGTCGGTACTGCGCGGCCGTCAGCGCGGTACCGATGCACGTTGTCGTCTTCGTGATGCCGCCTTTGAGACACAGGTACGTCGTGACGTGTGCGCCACGCAACGGCCGCTGGATGCGCGCCATGCGCTCCTGCTCACGCAGCTGTGCGGCGGAGGGGCCGAGATTGACCAGGCCACCGGTCATCGCGTGAACCCATCGTCGTGGACCCGAGGTCGGCTCCAGCGGGCGCGGACGCAACAACTGCGGTGAAGCGATTGTGCGCGCCTGCGGCGCGCCATCCTCGACGGGCGAAACCTCGGCCTGCTGCGTGGTGGTCTGCTGCGCCGGGCGAGCATCGGGCGTCTGCCAGTCGACGAACTGTCCGAGGAAATCGGGAAAATCGGCGTCCATGTCGAACGGAACCCCCGACGCGGCTGCGTCGTCATGCGCGGGCTCATGCGGTTCGTCCTGGCGCTGCGCCGGCACGTGCGGGTCGGCCTGCCCCGCTGCAGCCGGGGCCGGCGCGTCCTTCTGGCGGGGCGTCGAGGCGGGCGGGGGGACCTGCGCAGCTCTAGCCGGGGCCGGGGTCTCATCCTGGCGGGGCGTGGTCGCGTCGTCGCGGCGGGCGGGAAGGCGCGTCGCACCGTTCATGCTCGTGGTGGGGGCGGTCTTGGCGCGGAAGGGACTTTCAGTCATGACGAGCAACCTCCGGAAAGGTGTGTGTGTGGGTGGGTGGGGGTGGCGGTGTGGGCCGTCACCCCCACCTGTTCTTGATGCCCGGACCGCTGCTGCTGCCTGACGGGGGAAACGACGGCACGCGCGATGCGGTAGCGGGATCAAGGCGGGGGCAGGGCGTGGGGCGCTCTGCGCGAAAGAGGGCGCGGGCCGGCCTGGCGGGGGCTTGGGAGGGAGTCCGCTGGGAGCGAGCTCATCAGAACCTCGCTAACTCTATGTTGTGCCTCAATAGTAACACTCTATGTTGACAACGGTAAACACGGCGGCGGTGGGTGGCTAGAGTCGCCATGTGGCAGACAGCGATAAGGGATCAGCAAGGCCGACTGGCCGTGCAATCGCAGGGTTGTCGGAGCGTTTGAAGTGGTGCTTCGCCAACCGGTTGGACCCGGACGGGGAGCCGTGGACGGATGAAGCGGTAGCCGTATGGGTTACGAAGCATCAGGGTGTCCCGCTGTCGTACTCGTTCGTGCGTGCCCTGAGGACGGGGCAGAAGACGAACGCTTCGTGGCCGGTGTTGAGCGCCATGAGCGAGGCCTTCGGGGTGCCCCTTCAGTTCTGGAGCAGCTCGGTCGTCGCTGAGGCGATCATGGGCGGGGCTGAGATGGATGCGGACCTGGCAGCGGAGTTGTCACGCTTGGCCCGAAGCAACCCCGCTGAGCTGGCTGCGGCGCTCGAGTTGGCATCGCGGTTGCTCGGGCAGCTCCCACCGAACGTCTAACTCCAGCTCGGTCACGCAGCGGCGTGCATCCTGCGTCCGCGAAGCCCAAGCGGCGATCTGAGCGGCGAGGGGGGATGTCGTGTCCATGAATTGACATTAGACAACGTTACGAAACCGGTCAACGGTAACGGCACAAACTCTTAACTCATGTACCCTCTGTAAGAATCTGACGGAACGATAGACAGTGGGGCATGTAATGGACTTTGGCTCCCGGCTGCGCCAGGCCCGCCGTGAGGCGGGCATGAGTCAGAAGGAGCTTGGCGGGGATCGGTGCTCGACCAGCTACGTCAGCCACGTCGAAAGTGGTAAACGCATGCCAACGCTCGATCTCATCGCCTACTTCGAGGGGCGCTTGAACCTGCCGCCCGGGTCTCTCGGCCAAGTCCAGGTAGGGCCGACCGTCGCACGCCGGCGGCGCGCCAATACCAACGCCATCCAGGTGCTCGAAACGCTCATGAGGTACCGCCGGGAGGGCCGGCATGCCGATGCCAAGCGCTTCGCTGAGACCTTGCCGGCCCACCTGACGCCGGACATGGATTGGCTGATCGCTCGTCAGCGCGTGGAGATCGCAATAGACGGCGGCCTTTACCACGAAGCTGCCAGCTTGACGCAAGAACTCATCGCGATCGCCGAAGGCGAGGACTCACCAGGATTGCTGATGATCGCCGAAACCCTCTCGGCCATCGCATGGCGGGTGGTCGGCGATACAGCACGTGCCCGCCGCAGCGCGCAACGAGCCGCTGACCTGGCAGCCACCTACCCGGAATTCAACATCGAGGAGCGAGCAGAAGCATTTATCGCAGCCCTAGCCGCCGGAGGCGACGCGGCAGCGAACGCGGCTGCGGCGCTGGAAGAAATGCTGACCGATCTTCCGGACGGGGCGACGCGAGCCAACACTCTGTGGGCGTTAGGCACCTATGCGTTCCAGAGCAATAGTCCACATAGCGGGATGGAGCTCCACGATCGCGCTGCGGAGCTGTTCTCTCCGGAGCGCGACCTGAGAAGCTGGGTCCGCTTCCCGCGCGCCAGTGCCGAAGCGCGACTCAGGAGCGGCTTCGGCGCAGGGGTTGAGGAACTTCTCGCGCAAGCTCGCGAACGGCACAAGGTGAGGCGCAATGTCGAAGAAGGCGTCGCCCTCACACTCACCGAAGCCGCCTACGCCTCTCACTGCGGTGACAACGCCCGCGCGGAGTCGATGCTCGCGAATGTCGACTTGAGCTCGCCCGAGATCACCGCCCGCATCCGTGGTTCCGTACAAGAACGGATTGCGGCGCTCTTGTCTGAGCGCGGGGAAGTGGCTGAAGCGCGTGCCGCAGCACTGGAAGCAGCTGCGTCTTTCACCGAAGCCGGTGACCTCGAGGATGCTCAGCAGGCGTGGAAATTCTTGCGGTCGTTGCCCGAGAGCGCTTGACGCAACATCGGACGCTGCCCTTATAGTGTTCGCAACACGCGCGGATATCCGAATGCCGCGCCTCTGGCGTCTTGAATGGGAGGATGCACTCGTGGCTGTACCTGACTCTCGAAGCGACGCGCGCGCCGTCATGGTGCCCTTCCGCATGTCCACCGCCCGCCGCGCAGAGCTGAAAGCGCGGGCCGAGCGTGAAGGCTTGACCGTGCAAGCCCTCCTCGAACGCGACGTCTGGGGCGACCACGGCTCTCTCCGCGCGCAAGATCAAATGGCGCTGCCTTTGACCGGGTAACGCATATCGGGGCAGTGCCCTGAATACCACGAAAGCCGCCCCTGCCAGGGCGGCTCGTGGTGAAGCAACTGAGAGCCCAAGTTTCGCGGCTGAAGCTCTCGTATTCGTCTCCGACCGTGCAAGGAGGAGAGGTGGCTTTGTGCTACCCAAGATAGCAGCGTACGCGCGAGCGTGCCAAGAGGACGCGCGTGATGTGTGTCGCCGATTGGACGAGTGGCTGTTCGAGCCGGGCATCTTCTTCGCGCTGGACGCCACGAACCGCCGCGTTGCTGGCGTGCCGGTGGCCTCCCTCGGGCAGGGCCACGACCTGATCGCTCAAGGCGGCGCCGTCGCGTCGATCGTGGGCAGGCTGCGCGCCGACTTCGCGGCCGTGGACGTCGATGTGGCGGGCGTGCCGGGTGAAGCAATCACCGAGGCGATCGCTTCATGGTGCGATCGCGTGGGCGTGTGGCATGTGGTGCGTCCTTCTGGTGGCGCGCCAGGACGCCACCACGTCATCATCCACGCCGCCACCCGCAGGGACGCCCTCGAGGGACTCATCGCGCAGCTGCGCGCGTCGTGGCAGGCGTCGGCCACGATGATTGACCTGCGCTCGAGCGTGCGCCCGTTGAGCGCGCCGCACCGTCTGGGCGGCTGGGCCGCGCCGTACCGCCCGGATGAAGCCCTGACGAGACTGGCGCGCCTGGGTGAGTCCATTGGACTCACCCACGGCGTCGCAGGGACCGAGGCATCACACACGGGGTCGGCACAGGGAAAGAAGAAACGTGCGTGGACGCCGGCGACACCGCGCACGCCGCGGCGCACGTACGCGCGCCGCGCGCTGCCGGGCGCGTGGCAGACGTATCTGACGACGGGGCGGAAGCCTGCCTGGTCGAAGGCGCACTCCCCCACGACCGACACCTCCCGCAGCACGTACGAGCTGATGTGCACCGCCGCGATGGTCCGGGCCGGCATGAGCCATGAGGAAGCGTGGCACGCGATCGAGACCGCGCACCCGGACGCGATGACCCGCTCGCGTGCGTCGTGGCCGCGCTGGGTGCGCGCGGTGTGGAACGTCGCGGTCAAGAGTGACGACGGCTTCGCGCCCGTACCGCGCGTGGAAGAACCGATCCTGCACGCGACGCAGGAAGCACGCGACCGGCTGCGATCTCTGGCGTGGACGCTCGAGATGCGTGAACGCGTCAGTGTGCTGGCCGTTGCGACGGTGCTGCTGCACCGGATGGAGCGTGAAGGCACCCTGCGGGTGCCGTGCCCGGAGCGTGACCTCGTGCTCGATACCGGCATCCGCTCGCGCACGACGATCCGTGCCGCGTTGCGGCGCCTGCACGGCGTGTTCGGCACGTTGCACACCGATTCCTATGACATCACCCAGCGTGCGACGAGCTCGTTCGAGTTTGAGATTCCTGTTGCCTCGGGGGTGGTGAGGGATATTGCCCCACCTAGCTTTCACATCCCCTTGGCCCCCACCCTCCCCGGCGACCTCCCCTCTGCTGCATGGCTGGTGCTGGCGTCACTGGACTCGAGGGTCGGGCTGTCGGCTGAGGACGTTGCGCTCAAAGCGCAGCTGTGCCCTGCATCTGGTGAGGTCTCGGGGTGGGCGCGGCGGCAGGTGCTGCGCCACCTGGCACACCTGCAGGGGCACGGGCTGGCGGAGGTGTCGGCGTCGGGTGAGTGGACACGGCCTCAAACCCTGCCAACACGTGACGATTTCTCCACCGAGCAGCAGGTCGTGCGTGAGCGGATTGCGTTGGAACGTCTGGTGTTTCGTGAGCGTGCGTCGGCGTGGGTGCTGGCGCGGCGCGCGTCGATCGCTGCGTGTCAGGAGCGCGCACAACGGTGGTGGGCGGGTCTGGATGCGGGTGAGCGGGCGTTGCGGGTGCAGCGGTTGAGTGGGGAGTTCTCGGGTCTGAGTGTGTGGCGTCAGCAGCAGCGGAAACGTGCGTGGGAGGAACGTAACCTGCGCCGTGGTGTCGATCCGGCGCAGCGGCACGCGGCGTGGCTGCACGCGCAGGATCGACGGGAGTTCGAGCGGCGCCGGGAGGAGCGGCGCGTGTGGTTCGCGAATCTGGCTGATCCCCTGCGTCAGGCGTACGCGACGAGCTGGGATGACCACCGCCGCCGCTACGGCTACGCCACTTCGGTGGACGCTAGTTCTGAGCTTCGCTGAGCCAGCCTCAATGACCCAGTGTGGCGAGCCGTCCGAATTGTGCGGCGCCTTCGCGACCATCCGGCGATGCCTGGAGATCGCCCCGCCGACGGGTTAGGCCTACGAGGCCAACAAATGACCAGCGCACACCCAGCCCGAAGGGCCAGGGTTATCCGTATCCTCTCGCACGAGGATGTCGCTGGCTCGCGCATAGCCGGTCGATCAACGTCCCCGGTCAATACATCTAGACGGTTCCGAAATAGTACGCCTGGCACGACTTCGGAACCCCGCTTACGAGCGTAGACATGTCTTCAACGCGTGTCGATCCACCACCCGGGATGGGTCGAGGTAGGCATTTCCCCCGTTGATCCTGCCTTGATTGTTGCGGCACACGACGCCGAAGCGCGCACCCCTGAGGGTTTTGAGGTGGAGTTTTTTGCCCCGAAGCCGACTGTGACCGAACCGGTGTCGCCGCGCCCGTCTGGACGGCGCCGACATGGATGGCAGGACAAGCTGCAGGATCAGGTCTTTTCGTCTTGCCGACAACCACACGGGGCCAGGCCGGCTGATCGCACCGTGCAGCGCCCGTTTCTATATTGTC